>ERZ777306.428-NODE-428-length-85342-cov-47.187696_pt1 | contig 85342 bp, 78 predicted proteins | sample MGYA00374966_ERZ777306 | MGnify/ENA primary metagenome ERZ777306 (study PRJEB29329, sample SAMN06343882) | mouse gut metagenome | isolation source: Mouse cecum | place: Austria: Vienna | collected 2014-11-15 ...
CGCAAAGATATGCTGGGTTGCGATGCGTGTCAAGGCGGAAAATAGAATGGTTACTTTCTATATTTATTATGTGAAAAATGTTCCTACTACAGTAAGGAAGCAAGAAGGGCACAGAGCCAAAATCTAAATTTAAAACTCTGTGCCATTCCTATACACTATATATAATAACTATTTCATTGAAAAGTTATTTTCTTGTTAGCTAGAAAATTAGCCCCTCCATAAATAAACAACCCCAAAAATTGAGCCAGATATTCATTTACATCCAATCCTTCCACTAATAAAATAAGGAATAAGAATTGTGCTGTATACGCCAACCCGAAAGCAGAACAAAAGAATAATATCTGTTTCCAGATACTATTCTTTTTATTTTTTACAGGGAATATCCAATATTTGCACCAGATAAAGTTATGAATCTGAGCTATCAGGTACGCTGTTATATTAGCCACCATATAGTCACCGTCGAATGATATTTCTTTCATCATCAACCATACAACCAATGCCATAATGAGGGCATTCATCGTACCGATTACTATAAAACGGAATATGCGTACAGATTCTTTCACTCGCCTTCTTTGAAATCAACAATCAGATTAAGTTCGTCAAGTTGAGTCTGGTCAATTGCAGACGGTGCATCCAACATCACGTCACGACCGGAGTTGTTCTTCGGGAATGCGATACAGTCGCGGATAGAATCCAAACCTGCAAACAAAGACACCCAACGGTCGAGTCCGTATGCCAACCCACCATGAGGCGGTGCACCGTACTTAAATGCATTCATCAGGAAGCCGAACTGTGCTTCTGCCTTTTCAGGAGTAAATCCTAAAATCTCGAACATCTTTGCTTGCAACTGTGCATCGTGGATACGGATAGAACCACCACCTACTTCAACCCCGTTGACAACCATATCGTAAGCATCAGCGCGCACTGCCGCCGGATCAGTATCCAACAACGGAATATCCTCTTCCTTCGGATGAGTGAACGGATGGTGCATAGCCATCAAGCGACCTTCTTCTTCACTCCATTCGAACATCGGGAAGTCAATTACCCAAAGGCAAACAAATTTATTCTTATCGCGCAAGCCCAACTGAGAACCCATTTCCAAACGGAGTTCGCAAAGTTGTTTGCGTGTCTTCATCACATCATCACCGGACAGAATCAGAATCAAGTCACCTGGTTTGGCACCAAATGCTTCCTTCATCTGCTGAAGAACTTCTTGTGTGTAGAACTTATCTACGCTTGATTTTACTGTACCATCTGCTTCCACACGAGCATAAACCATACCTTTGGCACCAATCTGAGGTTTCTTCACGAACTCAGTCAACGCATCCAGTTGCTTGCGGGTATAAGTTGCAGCACCTTCGGCACAGATACCACCGATATAAGCAGCATTATCAAATACAGAGAATCCGTGACCTTTCATAATATCCATCAGTTCCACGAATTTCATGCCGAAACGCAAATCCGGTTTGTCGCTACCATAATATTTCATGGCATCAGCCCAAGCCATACGCTGGAACGGTTCGGTCAGTTCCACACCGCGAAGGGTCTTGAACAAATGTTTAGCCATCCCTTCGAAAGTAGTGATAATGTCTTCCTGTTCTACGAAACTCATTTCACAGTCAATCTGTGTAAACTCAGGCTGACGGTCGGCACGCAAGTCCTCGTCACGGAAACATTTAGCAATCTGGAAGTAACGGTCGAAACCGGAAACCATCAATAATTGCTTCAAAGTCTGCGGTGATTGCGGAAGTGCATAGAACTGTCCCGGATTCATACGTGACGGAACGATAAAGTCTCGTGCACCTTCCGGAGTAGAACCGATCAGAACCGGTGTTTCTACTTCGATAAAACCAAGGCTATCGAGATATTTGCGCACTTCGATTGTCATTTTGTGACGCAGTTCCAAGTTAGAGCGAACAGCGTTACGGCGCAAATCCAGGTAACGGTATTTCATACGGATATCATCACCGCCATCCGTATTGTCTTCAATGGTGAACGGCGGAGTCATGGCAGTGTTCAGCACGTTCAATTCGGAAACAATGATTTCAATGTCTCCGGTAGGAATGTTGGCATTCTTACTGAAACGCTCGTTCACAGTTCCTGTGATTTGAATGACGAACTCACGTCCCAATTTATTGGCACGTTCACAAAGTTCAGCATTGATTTCTTCGTTAAAGACTAATTGAGTAATTCCGTAACGGTCGCGAAGGTCGATGAAAGTCATACCTCCCATTTTACGGCTACGCTGTACCCAGCCAGACAGCGTTACTTGCTTATTTGCATCAGAGATTCTCAGTTCTCCACATGTGTGTGTTCTGAACATATATTTTCTTATTTAAACGATTATCACTCGCGTTTTCTTTTTGGCCGAACCAAAACTCTGCAAAAGTACGTAATAATTTGTAATTCGTGATTAGTTACCCTTAATTTTCTCAGACTTTCTTTGTCAACTTTTGCAATATTTTCTTGTTTTTGTCTGTTATATTGTCAACGATGGCTTCATTCATCAATTTAATGCCATTCATATATTCTTGCGCTCTTTGAAGCACATTGGCTGCATCTTTTCCAGCCGCATGCGGTACTACTACACGTAATCCGCTTTGGATTAACTCAATATTGACATCTGCGTCTGTCTCCATGGGGTCACCGTCGAAATGCACCACTCCCGGAGTATTCCGGCGAATACACAACTTCTTGCAACGGAAAGTCTTGATACGGCTATTCTGGTCGATTGTCTTATTAAATAGCTGAAAGGCAAGTGAAGGTACATCCAGAACGGTGAACGGTTCTAATATGGTGACATCCAACAGACCATCTGTCAGAGTGGCTTGTGGGGCAATATAAGCATTATTTCCATATTGTGATGCGTTTCCGCAAGCAATAAGAAAAGCCTTGTACTTGGACACTCCGTTTTCAGTCTCCAGTTCGTAAGTCTCCGGCTGATATTTTAGGCTTTCCTGCAATGTTTTTTCCAGATAAGTCAATAATCCGCGTTTGCCGGCATGCGCAAACTTCAGACTGACAAAAGCGTCAAATCCTACTCCACAAGTGCAGAAGAAATCTGTTCCGTTAATCTTACCATAATCTATTATATCCGTACATCCCTCATTAAGCACCTCCAATGCTTTTTTCGGTTCCATAGGTATATGCAGATGTCGCGCCAGCCCATTACCCGATCCGCAAGGTATAATCCCTAAAGCTGTATCAGTATGCACCAGCGAACGAGCTATTTCATTGATTGTCCCGTCTCCACCGATAGCCACCACTACATCCGTTTTTTCTTCCGCAGCTTGGGCGGCTATCTCTACTGCATGACCGGCTCTTTCTGTATATACTACTTCCCAAGAGTATTTCGTCTTGTCTATTTTCTCATCCAGCAAGCTAAGAACCAATTCTTTACTTTGTGTCCCGGAAATAGGATTGACGACGAATTTTATTTTTCTCATACTTTCGTTCATGCTATTCTTGTCGATTGTAGACGACAAAAGTAATATAAATATCTTAAATTTTAATCTATTAGAGGTTTCTAATCTCAAGCTAGCAACTTTTTTCTCTTAAAAAGAATGTATGAAAGCAAATTTTGTTATCTTTGCCCCCTGTTTTAAACACTTGTTAAGACAAAAGGATATTAGACCGTCGACGAATGGTCTGAGTATGAGTATTATAAATTATAATTCATGGGATTATTACAAGATAAGTTAGCTAAGTACGACCTGCCACAAAAGTTTATGGCACAGGGCGTTTACCCATATTTCCGTGAGATAGAAGGAAAACAGGGTACAGAGGTAGAAATGGGCGGACACGAAGTGTTGATGTTCGGCTCCAATGCATACACTGGCCTTACGGGAGATGAAAGAGTTATTGAAGCTGGTGTTCAAGCCATGCATAAATATGGTTCCGGATGCGCAGGGTCACGTTTCTTGAATGGTACGCTTGACCTGCATGTTCAACTGGAAAAAGAATTAGCTGCTTTCGTTGGTAAAGATGAAGCTCTCTGTTTCTCTACCGGTTTTACAGTAAATTCAGGTGTCATTCCTGCCCTGACAGACCGCAATGATTATATCATCTGTGATGACCGCGACCACGCATCCATTGTAGATGGTCGTCGCCTCTCCTTTTCCCAGCAATTAAAATATAAGCATAACGACATGGCTGATCTGGAAAAGCAACTTCAAAAGTGCAACCCGGATTCAGTGAAACTAATCATAGTGGACGGCGTATTCTCTATGGAAGGTGACTTGGCAAACTTGCCCGAAATCGTACGCTTGAAACATAAATACAATGCTACTATCATGGTAGACGAAGCTCATGGTTTGGGGGTATTCGGAAAACAAGGACGTGGAGTTTGTGACCATTTCGGTTTGACTCACGAGGTTGACTTGATTATGGGTACTTTCAGCAAGTCTTTGGCTTCTATCGGTGGTTTTATTGCTGCTGATTCTTCAATCATCAACTGGCTGCGTCACAATGCGCGTACTTATATATTCAGCGCATCCAATACTCCAGCTGCTACTGCATCCGCTTTGGAAGCTCTCCACATTATCCAGAACGAACCGGAAAGACTTGAAGCATTATGGGAAGCTACCAACTATGCATTGAAACGTTTCCGCGAAGCCGGATTTGAAATCGGTGCTACCGAATCACCTATCATTCCTCTTTATGTGCGTGATACGGAAAAGACTTTCATGGTTACGAAACTGGCTTTCGACGAAGGTGTATTCATCAATCCGGTTATTCCACCGGCATGTGCTCCACAAGATACGTTGGTACGTGTGGCATTGATGGCTACTCATACAAAAGAACAGATTGACCGTGCTGTAGAAAAGTTGGTGAAAGCATTCAAGGCTTTGGATATTTTATAATCAGTATTGATAACCCTATAAAAAAGCTACTTTCCTATATTGAATTGGGAAAGTAGCTTTTTTATTTATTCAATAAGATGAATATTCACCTATCAATTACATTATTTCTGTTTTGTATAGCGAATCTCCATTCCCCGATTATCCAAAACTAATGAATCAGCCGTCAGCTTTTTAATCGCCATTGTATCTGTAAATTCAATTGTCTGTCCATTACCAATACTTTTTCCGGTCAGAATCAGTTTGCCACCTTCCTGTTTCCAACTTTCATAAATTAATGTAGCCATATTAACAGAAGACGCACCACCACCCTCTTCCATTTTAATACCTTGTACTTGTCCCGCCATACCCGGTACAGGCTCCACCCATGTACCTACCACTGAAGTAGCACTACCGCCACACGCAGCCAATAACCCTACCAACAGAGTTGCTACCAAAATTTTCTTTCTCATAATTCTGTGTTACTGTTAGATTAATTATTTATTCCGGATTTTCTTTCCTATCACAACTACCTTTTGAGCGGTCGGTATAGTACTCGAACCGGGTTCTTCCTCTTCTTCTATATAATTCACTCTCACCGTATCTCCCAACTCAAAACCTGTGACATCGTTCGGTTCCTGATCCATTGTACTGATAAAAAGCGTATCTCCTTTTGAGGTAATTAACGCGAAGTTATTCATTGAAGCATCTCCTACAACTCCGGTTATTGTTTTCTCTTCTTCTGTTGGAGCTAGTATTAAAGTATCCTCTCCCACTTCCTTCTCGATAGCCTGTTTTCCTTTCGATTGACACGCATTAAGACCAATCCAAACTGCAAACAATAAAAACACCTTTATTCTATTCATATACATTCTCTTATTTGAAATAAACTTGGAATTATGCAAAGATACTGTTTTTTCAAATGTCTTTTGATGTAAAATCTGTGAATACCACTAGCACCATACACTTTTTTAACTCCAAACTCACGCGCCCGTTTCAAGATAATAACCGTATAGATATTGATAAAATTGAAGATTCCTACCAACAATAACATACATGCCACGATAGATAAGACCGTGATATGCTCTTTATTTCCCCTCAAGAAAAAACTGGATTCCGAACTTACCACTTTATCAAAATATAACTCTTTCAAAGGCAAGAGTCTGAATTGTATAGGTGAATGACCAAAACAAATCAATGACTGCGGTTTTGATATTTTCTCATTAAAACTCTTTAGTTCAGTCCCTTTAGCCAAGCGTGCTATACAGAATCCCATCCGAGTCCAATCCATATACTTTCCCTGATTCACAGGAGTTATCAGGTCAAATTGCAATGAAGACTTGGTATCTGGTTCATCTACAACTCCCCGTATGGTAAGCGTATAACCTGCCGAAGAGACAAACTGCCTTCCGAGTGGCTCCTCATCTCCCCAAAGATGCTTGGCATACTGTCGGGTAATGATTGCATCATCCGGACGTTGAATAGTCTTAATGCCCGATATGACTGGATAGTCCATTAATTGCAGAAACAAGCTGTCTGTCACTAGGACATTGACTCGATAGCGATGTTCGTCGTATATGATATAATCATCTTTATAAGAAATACCATACGAATACCCCTCTACCTCGGGATTCTTCATCGGGTCAATAAAATTGGGATCATTCCTGTCTGCATTATCAATAATGGAAATGCCACCATTACTTCTTTGAGCCGTCAATATATATAATTGATTCAAGTTCTTACAGAAATGGTCAACTGTTAATTCCTGATGAATATAGCGCACTATGATTAACGTTGCCGCTACACCCACCGCCAATCCAATAATATTGATTATCGTATAAATCCTGAAACGAAATAATGCTTTAATTGATGATAGTTGATTTTTCATATCCATCTTATATGTTATACGATTCTATTACTCACTCTTAATCACTTCTGCCGGATTTTGAATGGCAGCTTTCCAAACTCTCCATACAATGCTTGAGAAAATAACAAGAAGCATTCCCGCAAATATTCCTATATATATCCACAAGTTTACCGGAGTCTGTTTTACATAGTTTTCAAGCCAACGTTTCATAATGACATATCCTAATGGAAAAGCAATGCATGATGCCATAACAAGTAATAGCAAGTATTCTTTAAAGAATAAGTTCAGAATCAGCCTTGCGCTGGCACCATTTACTTTACGGATGGCTATTTCTTTACGACGTTGCTGACAGGATAAAGTTACTAACGAAAATATACCGAATACTGCAATTATTATACAAATAGCGGAAACTACACTTAACAGCTTACACAATGTTCTCTCTGATTTCATATAAGCGTCATAAACTTCTTCCATATTAGACAACATCAATTCTGCATTCGGATTAACTTTATTCACTTCTGCTTTTATCTTTTCAGAAACAATGTCCCAAGTTCCTTCCTTCACTTTGAAAATAATACCTCCTCTGTCTCTACTATCCGGTAAATGAAACATGGCAGGAGCTACCGGATGTATTGGAGCGTTATATGAAATATTTTTAATGACACCTTTCACTATATATTGCTTTCCTAATTTACCTATTTTCTTTCCTATCGGTTGTGTCCATCCTAAAGCTTTCACAGCAGCCTCATTTATAACAACCATATCTTTTCCATCCTTTTCATCCAACATATTTCCGTCCAATACCTCAACTCCAAAGAAATCGGCATACTCCTGATTAATCGTTTCATCTTCCAGTTCAATATATTGTTCACTATCAGTATTTTTTCCGTCCCATTCTTTTAATCTATATGTTGAATAGTACATCTTGGGAATAGGTGTATGAAAACCATTCAAACATTCTGCTATTTCAGGTATCTGATTCACTACTTCTTTGAAAGGGATATTTTCAGAGCAATAAACTACTGCCCCCACATTATGCCGCTCTATTCCAAGTTCCCTAGTATTCAATAGAAAATGAAGTTGCATCATCATTACCAAAGTACAAAACACAAAGCCTAAGCTGATAAATAGCTGAAAAAAAATACTGATTTTATAAAACCATCCTGAGAGATGTGTATTTGACTTCTTGCTTATATTATTAAGTAGAGTTCGCCTACTGATATATTGTATAAGCAGAGATGCAAAACCAACTGTCACGGCAACCAATGATAAGATATAAACAAATACTTCAATATAAAAGAATGAAGTGCTTTCATCTATTTGTGACAAACGTTTGAAAGTGGGCAAAATTAACTCTATCAACACCAAACCTACTCCTGAAGATAGAAGCAGTAATAAGACTAGTTCTGTGAGAAGTAGGGTAAGTAAACCTCTATTTGATGAACCATTAACCTTTCTCAACGCCAACTCACGTCTACGCATCCGGATACGAGTCACCAGCATTGTTAAATAATTGCATATTCCACAAATGATGACCAAACCACTAATACAAGCAAAAAGACGAATATGATCCAACTTCACATTTACATCTTCTCTTGGATGAGTACTCCGCAGTGTCGATAATAGGGCAATAGGCGTAGAGATTGGATATTTATGGCCTTCTTGTTGCACTTCATGTTCTGATAATCTTTGTTGTAATGCTTTCATATCACAGTTGGGATAAGTGCGAAAAAGCGTTTGACATCGTTGGCGTCCCCAATTAGGGCTTGCATCATAAAATGGTAACAATATATCGAAAGAAAACAAAGAATGCCCTTCCCATGACTTTACAATTGCGACAATTGTTTTTTCTTCATTATTTTCTTCGAAAATCAAGTGTTTACCTATCGGAGATTCTTTTCCAAATATTCGTTCTGCCGTATTTTCAGTTATAGCAATTTCATCCTTTTTTAGCTGTAAATGATTATCTCCGTCCAATACCTTAATATTGAACATTGAAATGAAACTTGAATCTACTTCTATCCGCCGTACCGAAAACTCGGTATCCTCATTCTTAATCTTTTTTTCATCCCAATCATAATAGATACAACATACTTTCTCCACCTCAGGACAGTTTTTTGCCAAATAATCAGCTAAAAAGCTAGATGAATTATAGTTAAATCCGTCTCCATAAAGACGAAAGCTACTGCCTGCCAAATAAATACGATCGGCCCCCTCATGAAAATCGTCATAAGTCATTTCATAACGAATCCACAAAGCAGACAGCGCAAAACAAGTAAATCCGACTGCCAATCCGATGATACTGACAAGACTTTGTGTCTTATACTTCATCAGATTGCGAAAGGCTACTTTAAGATAGTGTTTTATCATGATACCTCATTTATAGTTGCTTGATGCAACGTACTTACATGCTTACTTCCGTTACCACCTGACCGTCAAACAAGTTGATGATGCGATTGGCATAGCCGGCGTCATGCTGCGAATGGGTTACCATGACAATTGTTGTCCCCTCTCTATTCAGTTCACTCAACAACCCCATGACTTCCTTACCATTTTTGGAGTCCAAATTACCAGTCGGTTCATCGGCAAGAATCAGTTTAGGATTGGCGACTACTGCACGGGCAATAGCAACACGTTGTTGCTGACCTCCGGAAAGTTGTTGAGGAAAATGCTTACTACGATGAGTAATAGCCATTCTCTCCATAGCTGTCTCAACCCTTTTTTTCCGTTCGGATGCCGAGATTCCCATATAAAGTAAAGGCAGTTCAATGTTTTCATACACGTTCAGTTCATCTATCAGATTGAAACTCTGAAATACAAAACCAATGACTCCTTTACGGAGATTTGTACGCTGCGATTCCGTATATTTCGAAACTTCCGTACCATTCAGATAATACTCCCCTCCCGTCGGGTTATCCAAAAGCCCTAAAATATTAAGCAATGTGGATTTTCCACAACCGGAAGGCCCCATAATGGCTACAAACTCACCTTGCTTCACCTCGATGCTGACATTATTCAGCGCCCAAGTTTCCACTTCTTCTGTCTTGAAAATCTTCTGTAAGTTTACTGTCTTAATCATGATCGTAAATTTATATTGTTCGTAAATTATATCATTCTTTTATTCATTCTTGATAGACTCCACCGGATTGATTCTTGCAATCCTCATGATACGAAACCAGATAGTCAATGCCGTTACCATGGCAACAGACAGAAAAATTCCTGTCCAAAACCAGCATCCGCAGTTAAAGAATACTGTATATATTTGTTTCCACCACTGCAACACCATGTACACCAACGGAAAGGATATAATGGCAGTAACCACCAACAAAGCTATATACAAACGGGCAAATAACCAGATTATATGCCTGATTCCGGCTCCATTTACCTTACGGACAGCAACTTCTTTCTGCCTGCGTTCGGTGTCGAGAGTAATGCTGGAATATACGCCCAATAATGTAATAATGATACTGACCATTGCGAAAAACAAAATAATATCTTTCAGGATATATTCCATAGCCTGCATCTCATAAAGGTCATCCTGAAATGTGCGTACCTGACAAGGAATATTTTCCGGCAACATCTCCTGACGGATCCTTTCAATCCACTTCACTACTTCCTTTTGTTGCTGAGGATAGCATTTCACATAACAATGTCCTACATATACGGATGGATCATAGAGTATAAAAGCGTAACCGCCGCTATGATTATGAATATCGGTCTGAAAAGGGGCACAAACTCCGCATACAGTATAATCATTGTTCTGGTCATAGAAATTCATCCCGATCACATTCTTCTTTTGCTTGTTCTGCCATACCTCATCCATGACAAGATCCTGTTTTGTCAGGATAGTCCTACCTTCCTTTACCGGAATATTCATAAAAGTAAAAAAGTTCAGCGGCACACACATAATATCAATATCAGTCCAGGAATTATCATTCCCTTTTTCGGTCATCAGCAGATTGCCGGACACTCCCTGCGTATAAGCGATATCTGACAACAGAATATCCTTCACCCCTGCATGTTGTTTGAAACGTTCTACCATGTCCAGCTTTTCTTCGTTTTTCATGAACGGATAATCTAGCGGGATACTCAGAATTGCCTCTTTCTCTTTCTGGCTTAATGTATGGAACAGTGTTTTGGTTGTTGTTTCCGATTGCAAGAATAACGCAACGGTGAATGATACAAATATCCAGCAGATAAAGAACTGAATACCTAACATAAAGTTACGTCCCCATTGTTTTCCGCGACGTTTGTTGCCCCCATGCATTCCGTCCTGTATTGAAATCCTGCGGATACGAACAGATACAAACATACAGATGACAGCACAAAGCAGAATGAGAAAAATGATATATTGCAAAGCGTGTTTCAAAAGGACGGCAGGAGGAAAAGTCATCGTAATACCCGACAGGGAAAAATCCATCCTGTCGCCAATCAACTCTATTCCCCATACAACCAGAAAGGAAGAAGCAACTATGACAATCAGTGACTGTACAAACAGCAGACAGAATTGTTGACTCCAATTACATCCGGCCATTTTCATAATACTGTATTCCTTAGTGCGATTGAGAAAAGAACCGATAAGAAAATGGAAGAAATTGACAAGTCCGACCAGCAGTATTAATGTACCGACTATTCCGGTCGCCCACCCCAGGACAAAAGCGCCTTTTTTTTGACTCCGGTCGCCAATGTAATTCGCTACAACCGAATATGCCTGATTATACATGGTATAACTATAATTGCGCTTCGAAAATTGTTGTTCCAGTGCGGCTATATCCGCATGAGGAGAAAGCAGGACATACGTTAAGGCTCCTGTCATGTCATGACGCTTCGGGCTTTGAAAAAGCCCTTCGCTATCATTTAACACCATAGCATCAGTATGTGTCATAAAGCTGAAACCATTGTTCAACGGAATATCCTCCATTACTACCTGGACAGTGTACACAATACCTCCTGTTTTCGGAGTACTTTCAGGCGAAGTATGGAGTCGTCTCATCAACGTCAGATGCTTGCCGATAGCAGTTTCAATCTTACCGAATATCTTTATGGCGGTAGATTCACTCAAAATGACAGCATTAGGCGTCCGGCTGGCCGTCTCCCAATTTCCCGCCAGTATCCGGGGAGTGAATACCTTATTATATAACGTATCTATTTCTATCGTCTCAAGTTCATAAGGCAGTGATTTCTCTTCTGAAATCCCGGCAAGAAAAGAACGTTCACGGGAATATGCCATACAGGAGATTGCTTCCACCTCTCCCATCGCCCATGTACGGAGTTCTTCGGACAAAGCCACCTGCGTGCCGGAAAAACAAGTGCCGGTCTGGTCATCATAAAGATTCAGTTCCACAATGCGGGTGTAATTACTGAAACAATGATTGGTCGTTTCAACAAAACGGCTGCAATACATACATATACAGAAACATAGCAATCCTACTGCAAGACCGATGATAGAGATTATATTTTGTGTCTTGTATTTCAACAGGTTTCTGAATGCAACTTTCAAATAATGTTTTATCATAATGTTTTTACTGTTAACTCTTTAATCCAATATCAATTCTTCCGCATCGCCAAAGGTATCATATCCCGTCGTAATTACCCAATCTCCGGGCTGCAAACCTTCTGTAATTTCATACTGCTGCGGATTTTGGCGGCCGATAGATAAAGGAACGCGGACAGCTTTTGTTTTTGAAGCATTCACCTTATAAATCCATTGCCCTCCCGTAGCCTGATAGAAATTACCGCGTGGGATAACAAGCGCCTGTTCCGGTTGCCCCAATTCTATCTGCACACGAAAACTCTTGCCCACTCTTACGTTATCAGGCATATCACCTGTAAAAACAAGATCGACATCAAACATACGGTCTTTCACTTCGGGGACTACTTTCGTTATTTTCAACGGGTATTTCTTTCCCTGATAATTGATAATGGCAGGCAATCCGGTAGTAATCCGGTCAATATAATATTCACTGAGCGAAGTATGGATCTTATATTGGTCAAGCACCTTTATTTCAGCTATGCTTTCACCGGAAGAGACTTGTTGCCCGGGAGTAACCTTTACAAAGCTAAGCTGTCCTTTTATCGGAGCTGTTACCACCAAATTATTCAAGCGTTCATGAGCGCGTTCATATTTCTTCCGTTCCCTTTCCCGGTCGTTACGAATCAACTCTTTACGAATCATTGTTACAGCAGAATCATGCCGCAGGCTCTCCTGTTGCAAAGCTGCATTCTTCTGTTTGTAATTATACTCATCTTCAGCCACTTGCAGTTGAGCCTTGCTCTTTACCCCCATCTGATACTCTTCACGGTCAAGGGCAATGCTTTTTTTCAGACGTTCAAGCTCATAATTATTTGTCAGAGCCTGCTGTTTCAGATTCAGACTCTTTTGCTCCATTTCAATCTCCTGCTCCTGATAGGTAATCATTTGCTTTTCCCATTCGTCACGCTGGTCTTCGATGTTACGAAGCAAGTCCGGATTGGAAAGAACAAGAATCGTATCACCTTGCTGAAGCAAACTGCCTTCTTCTCCCACTATCTTTTCTACACTTCCCGCTTCGCGGGTATTGACCTTGATAGTCAATATGGGTTGAACCAATCCTTCCACATCTACATATTCCATGAAGTCAGCATCTACCACTTCCGCTATCTGGATATTCCCGACATCAACACGTAGTTTTCTGGGACCTGATGAAAGGATGATTACATAAATCAGAAAGGAGAGAAACAAAAGTCCCCCTATCAGATAATATCTATAACGAATGTACCACGGCTTCTTTTCTAATTTTATATCCATAAGGTCATATAGTTTTTTATATTCATATCAATTACAAGAAAATCATTCAACCCTATTCGACGAGAAGATTATAATCCTCCGTCAGCAACCTGTTTCTCTCAAAATCATATAGCGTCATACTACGAAGTGTATAATATAAACTCCAATAGTTATATAAAGCCGATACGTAATTACGGCGTGCGCTATCTTTTTCTGAAATAGAAGCGTTCAAATCAAGAATGGTTGATTTTCCCAATATATAAAGTTTACGGGCAACTTCATTCCTCCGTCGGGCAGTTTCATCTGTGCGGGCAGCGATACGGACACGTTGCGTTTGCAGATTAAACTGCTTCACCAGTTTGCGGACATTCAGTTCAAAATCCGTCCTGCTTTGTTCCACCTGCGTATAAACCAGATCACGGTTAGAACGGGCTACCCGTACCTGACCTTTTCCCCGTCCCCAGTCTAAAATCGGCAGGGAGATACTTAAACTTACATATTGCTGGTCTAAAAGGTTCCGATAGGCTTCCGGCAATTTGTCCGCCGTCTGTGTCAGTCCGAAACGGAGATAAATATCCGCCTTCAAACCGGCATTGGCACGGGCTCTCGCAACAGCGCTTTCACTTTCCAGCTTTCGTCGCTTCATCGTCTGTATGTCAGGACTATTTTCATACGCCAGTGCCAGCGCCTCATTCAGATTGATGCTGAAATCCGGCACCCGGGAACTGACACGTACACGAATTTCCTTGTCTTCCTGAATACCCAGATATGAACGAAGCTCCTGCATACAGTTATCCATTTCAATGCGGGCATTCATACGGTTCGTTTCTTCTGTCAGACGATTAAGTTCCAGTTGCAGCATCTCATTTTCTGTTATCGTACCTATATTATAGCGCCCTTGGGCATAGTGGTAAAGTGTATCTGCATTCGCATAATTGAACGACGCTATGTCGTAATTGCTTTGGGCGGTAGCTAAAGCAAAGAATTTATTAATCGCACTGGCTGAAACAAGTTCCAATGTCTCCACATAACTTTTCTTAGCCTCCTGATAACGTACGGGTTCTATACGCTTATCCCATTTTAGACTATTATAGCCAAAAAGTGACTGCCGATAACCTATCATAACAGGTGAAGTCTGCCATGAATATTTATGCTCGCTGAACAAGTCCATACGTTGGGCAGATGTTTCGAGAAACAAGGAACCTCCTGTCCAGGATACGTTTTGTGAAAGATTCAAAGTCAGGTCAGTATTCAATAAGTTCTGCTCGACAAACTTAACCGAACCGTCACCCATTGTTATCTTATTAATGGCACGGTTCAAATTAGGATCGGATGTCAAACTCAAAGTCGGTAAATAATTGGCACGATAATATTTATAATTCCAATAAGCAGAACGAAAACTATGGCGTGCCGTTTGCGCGTCGGGAGATTCCAAGCGCGCTATTCTTACGGTCTGCTCCAGTGACAGCTCCATTGTCTGATTTTGGGCAGACGATAATTCCGTCGACAGGATTCCAATGCTTATGCAGATTAATTTCAGGTTCATCCTTCGTTATATTTATTAATTTATTAATTTATTATTCAAAACCTGTGCCATTTATATAAATCTCTGCATTTCAAATAGATGCATTCATTTCTCTTCTATTATCAGCGTGCAAATACGCACAAAACTAGTGCGCAATCGCACATACAACACATGATTATTATCCATATCTTTGCCGATGTAATAAAAAAAAGCAATAAATCTATTCAGCAAAAGAAATGAAAGAAGCAAGCAAACTGGGGAAAATACTTATAGTAGACGATAACGAAGATGTCCTTTTCGCCCTCAACCTGTTATTGGAACCTTATGCGGAGAAAATAAAGGTAGCCACCACTCCTGACCGAATCGAACATTTCATGACCACTTTTCAACCCGATCTTATCTTATTGGATATGAATTTCAGCCGTGACGCTATTAGTGGTCAGGAAGGATTTGAGAGCTTGGAGCAAATACTGCAAATTGACCCGCAGGCTATTGTTATCTTTATGACCGCCTATGCAGATACAGACAAAGCAGTGCGGGCTATCAAAGCCGGCGCAACAGATTTTATTCCCAAACCGTGGAAAAAAGAAAAACTACTGGCCACACTCACTTCCGGAATGCGGTTGCGCCAGTCACAACGAGAAGTGAATATCTTAAAAGAGCAGATAGAAGTACTTAGCGGTCAAAACACATCGGAAGGAGACATTATCGGAGAATCTCCTGCCATGCAGGAAGTTTTCACTACAATAAACAAACTAAGTTGTACAGATGCCAATATCCTGATTCTAGGAGAAAACGGAACAGGAAAAGACGTGATTGCTCATTTCTTATACCGCTGTTCCCCCCGATACGGCAAGCCTTTTGTCACCATTGACTTGGGAAGTATCCCCGAACAATTGTTCGAAAGCGAACTGTTCGGATTTGAAAAAGGGGCTTTCACCGACGCTAAAAAATCAAAAGCCGGGCGAATGGAAGTTGCCACCAACGGAACTCTGTTTTTGGATGAAATCGGCAATCTTTCACTTCCCATGCAATCGAAACTATTGACTGCTATCGAAAAGCGACAAATCAACCGTTTAGGCAGTACACAAGCCGTTCCTATTGACGTCCGCCTGATTTGTGCCACAAATGCGGATATTCGGCAATTAGTGGATGAAGGAAACTTCCGGCAGGACTTGCTCTATCGTATCAATACCATTGAAATACATATCCCGCCGCTCCGCGAACGTGGTAATGATATTATTCTACTGGCCGAACACTTCCTGCAACGGTATGCACGTAAATACAAAAAGGATATGCGCGGCCTGACCCGGGAAGCCAAAAACAAACTATTAAAGTATGCCTGGCCCGGAAATGTGCGGGAATTGCAGCATACGATAGAACGCGCTGTCATATTAGGAGACGGCTCTTTATTAAAACCTGAAAACTTTCTGTTCCATGCCGCTCCTAAACAAAGGAAGGAAGAAGAAACGATATTAAATTTGGAACAACTGGAACGCCAGACCATTGAAAAAGCAATGAAACTCAGCGAGGGAAACATTTCCCGTGCCGCCGAATATCTGGGCATAACCCGCTTTGCCTTATATCGTAAACTTGAAAAACTAGGCTTATGAAACGATATGCAATCAGAGTGTTCTTACACATCTTATTTATAATGCTGCTTTCTATCGGAAGCTGCCTGCTGTTTCAAAAACAGTTATGGTTCAGCACCACTATCTGCATCCTACTGTTGATAACTACCGGTGTACACCTCTATCGTATGCAGTTTAAACAAATTAATTTGTTGCGACGGCTGACAGACGGACTCCAGTATAATGACATGACGCAAGCCTTCCACCCGCCTTTCAAGAATAAAATAATGAATGAGTGGGCAGAAGAACTTTCGGAAAGCCTGAAAGACTTTCGGGGAAAACTGCTGGCAGAGGAAATTAAGCACCAATATTACGAAAACTTATTGAACAAGGTAGACACAGCCGTACTTGTTGCCGACAGATCCGGACATGTAGAATGGATGAATCAGGCGGCCGTCACCCATTTAGGACAAATCTCACAATTACCGGAAGCATTACTAATCGCTTCTGCGACTAATGATATTCCAATTATCCGTATCGAACAAAACAGCACTGTCCTGGAAATGGCCATTTCTTGCACCAAGTTTGCGACACAAGGAAAAGAGCAACAAATAATCAGCCTGAAAAATATCCATTCCGTACTGGAACGAAATGAAATGGAAGCCTGGCAAAAGCTGATACGTGTACTGACTCATGAAATCATGAATTCCATCACACCGATTATTTCTCTTTCCGAAACACTAAGTGAAAGAGGAATACCCGAACAGCTTGGAGAAAAAGAATACTCCATTATCCTGCAAGCCATGCAAACTATTCACAGAAGAAGCAAAGGGTTATTAGAATTTGTAGAAAACTATCGTCGTCTGACACGAATCCCCGCTCCTGTCCGCACCAAAGTTTCTATTGCAGAACTATTCATGGATTTAAAGAAGTTATTCCCGGAAGAATACATTCATTTTGAAACTCCTTTATCAGAACTGAACTTGTATATAGACCGGGCACAAATAGAACAAGTCCTCATTAATTTATTGAAAAATGCCCGCGAGGCATGTGGAAAGCAAGCAGATAAAAACATTCGGGTAGAAATAACCACTGCGCCTGCCAACAATAAGATTATGACAGTATCCGACAATGGAGAAGGCATTTTACCGGATGTTCTGGACAAGATATTTGTACCTTTCTTTAGTACCAAAACAACCGGTTCGGGTATCGGACTCAGCTTATGCAAGCAAATTATGACTTTGCATGAAGGAAGCATCAATGTAAAATCAGAATCAGGCAAAGGAAGTAGATTCATTCTCACCTTTCCTAAATAATGGGTTATTGCAATTTTGCAACTGTTGTGTATAAATTGCGATTCTTCATTATGATAGAGAGAGTTAACGCACCTGCTTTGGGAGCAGGGGGGCTAACTCTCTTAAAATATACAAATAAAAAAAGCTGGTACAAACTGTATCAGCTCAAAATTACTTACTTTATCTTTTTCGTCGGGGTAGCGGGATTCGAACCCACGACCCCCTGCTCCCAAAGCAGGTGCGCTAACCGGACTGCGCTACACCCCGAAAAACTTTTAACTGAACTCCCTCTTTCTTTGTAGTCGGGGTAGCGGGATTCGAACCCACGACCCCCTGCTCCCAAAGCAGGTGCGCTAACCGGACTGCGCTACACCCCGCTACTTTTTGAAGGGTTTTCTTTTCAAAAGCGGTGCAAAGATAGAGAGTATTTTTTAATTAACAATAGCCAAACGGATGTTTTTTATTTATTATTTTCCAATAATCTGAATTTCACCCGTTTGCATCTCAACTTTTTTTCCTGACAGAAATCAAATTCCTTTCTGCAAAGTACCGGCCTACAAATTAAAGTATAGATGTCATGGCGTTTATTGAGATGAATTAACTGAAAATATATTTTGGTAGAATGAACCAACTTTCACTGTTTTCTGTTTTCAAAGTAGAAACTAAAAAAAGAAAAGTCATATGAAAACAAAAAAGCAAAAAGAAACCAATGAAAAAGAAGTTCATTTGTTAGAACAAAAAGGATATGAAAGAATGGTGAATGAGATTGTACCAATGCAACAGGTAGAAGCTTGTCATAATCCAACTAAAAAAGAAGTAAAAGAGGCTGTAAGGAAATTGAATCCTGATATAAACAGCTTGGGTAATTTACATATTCAAATAATACTCTCGCGTCAAAGCTATATATTTCTCGCTATATTGATGACGGGCTAATTCTGTCAATAATTCTTCAATTACACATTCCTGATTAGAAAAAGTAAAAGTAATCAAGGTGCGTTTAGGAATACCGCCGGGCTTAGTTATCACATTTAGCTGCCGGACTGCATATAAATTCTTCGTTGCAGCTATCATCTTCACCCTATCAGCTACATCCGTCGGAATCACAATCGTAAAAGTTCCATCTTCCGCCAATAATCCGACCACTCCTTCCAACAATTCTTCATAGGTTAAAGAACCATTATGCCGAGCTGCATTTCTCTGTTGGTCCGGACACTCTAATGAATCAACAAAATACGGGGGATTAGAAACAATCACGTCAAATTTATCGGAAGATTGATAGTCTCTGAAATCAGTCTGCACTACCTCTACCCGCTCCTTCCAAGGAGAACGAGTTACGTTTTCCCTAGCCTGTCCGGCAGCGGCTCCATCTATTTCCAATGCTATAATATCCGCATCCGGCAGACTGCGTTGAGCCAACATTAAAGCAACCAATCCTGTCCCCGTCCCGACATCCAAAATTTTATGTGCATTCTGAACAGAAGCCCATGCTCCCAAAAGCACCCCATCCGTACCCACTTTCATAGCACACTTATCGTGCCATACCGTAAACTGCTTAAATTGAAAATAAGGATTTGACATTTTATTCGCTTATTTTTAAACCTGTTTTATTCTACTATTTTATTGGAAACCGCCAAAAATAAATAATTATTATGGAATACTTCTTCAATAGCCTCATATTTTGGCATTGTTTTTGTGTTTTTATTCCAAGCAGTGCTTTATTATTAGAGAGAATCGATTAACTTTGCAAACGATTTATGCATATTTGTATGACATAAGCTAAATTAAAACGAAAAGATGAAAGAAAGATACTTATTGGAAGATGTAAGCGATAACAACGGTTTCTCGTTAATTACTGATTATGATGGTAGCGATGAGAACGCATTCAATGTAAATATTAAATCTGGTGAAATTCTTCCGGTCCTTCCCCTTCGTAATATGGTGTTGTTTCCCGGAGTATTCCTGCCTATTACGGTAGGTCGCAAATCTTCTCTGAAACTCATACATGATGCCGAGAAAAAACATAAGGATATCGCGGTAGTATGTCAGAGGTCGGCACATACGGAAGATCCTAAACTGGAAGATTTACACAACATTGGTACTGTAGGACGTATTGTGCGTGTATTGGAAATGCCCGATCAGACAACCACCGTCATCATCCAGGGAATGAAACGGTTAAATCTGAAAAGCATTACCGATACCCATCCATATTTGAAAGGCGAAATAGAACTCCTGGAAGAGGAAATACCGAGCAACAATGACAAGGAATTCCAAGCCTTGGTAGAAACATGTAAGGATTTGACTATGCGTTATATCAAATCATCGGATACAATGCACCAAGACTCGGCATTTGCCATTAAGAATATCAACAACTCGATGTTTCTGGTTAACTTTATCTGCTCCAATCTGCCATTCAAGAAAGATGAGAAAATTGATTTGCTGAGCATCAATTCTTTACGTGAACGTACTTATCGTTTATTGGAAATCTTGAACCGCGAAGTACAGTTGGCTGAAATCAAGGCATCCATCCAAATGCGGGCACGTGAAGACATCGATCAGCAACAACGTGAATACTTCCTGCAACAACAAATTAAAACTATCCAGGACGAATTAGGTGGCGGTGGTCAGGAGCAGGAAATAGAAGAAATGCGCCAGAAAGCAGAAAAAATGCGTTGGAGCGCAGACGTCAGAGAGACTTTCATGAAGGAACTGGCGAAACTGGAACGTACTCATCCGCAATCACCGGATTACAGTGTACAACTGAATTATCTGCAAACAATGCTTAATCTCCCGTGGGGCGTTTATACAACTGATAACTTGAATCTCAAAAATGCAGAAAAGACGTTGAATAAGGACCACTACGGATTGGAGAAAGTGAAAGAACGCATTTTGGAGCATTTGGCAGTATTGAAATTAAAGGATGACATGAAATCACCGATTATCTGCCTATACGGCCCTCCGGGAGTTGGTAAAACATCTCTTGGAAAATCTATCGCGTCTGCACTCAAACGCAAATATGTGCGTATGTCTTTAGGTGGTGTACATGATGAAGCAGAAATCCGTGGTCATCGCAAAACATATATAGGTGCTATGCCGGGACGAATCATCAAGAGCCTGATAAAAGCAGGTGCCTCCAACCCGGTGTTTATCCTGGACGAAATAGACAAAGTCAGCGCAGACCGACAAGGAGATCCTTCTTCTGCATTATTGGAAGTGCTTGACCCGGAACAGAACACCTCTTTCCATGATAACTTTTTGGATGTGGATTATGACCTTTCAAAGGTATTGTTTATTGCAACAGCCAATAATCTGAATACAATCCCCGGTCCATTGCTCGACCGTATGGAATTGATTGAAGTAAGCGGATATATTACGGAAGAGAAGATTGAGATTGCCCGCAAACATTTAGTTCCCAAAGAACTTGAAGCCAACGGACTTAAAAAGACAGATATTAAACTTCCCAAAGATACATTGGAAGCTATTATCGAATCATACACCCGCGAAAGTGGCGTTCGTGAACTGGAAAAGAAAATCGGCAAGATTCTCCGCAAATCAGCCCGTCAATATGCAACCGACGGTTATTTTGCCAAGACAGAAATCAAGCCTGCCGACTTGTACGATTTCCTGGGAGCACCGGAATATACACGTGACAAGTATCAGGGAAATGAATATGCCGGTGTAGTTACCGGATTGGCGTGGACAGCTGTAGGCGGTGAAATCCTTTTTGTCGAAACCAGCCTGAGCCGTGGCAAAGGCGGACGCCTTACCTTGACTGGTAACTTGGGAGATGTAATGAAAGAGTCTGCTATGCTGGCGCTCGAATACATCAAAGCCCATGCTTCTATCTTGAATTTGGATGAAGAGATTTTTGACAACTGGAATATTCATATCCACGTACCCGAAGGGGCAATCCCCAAAGACGGTCCATCCGCAGGTATCACTATGGCTACTTCTTTGGCATCTGCCTTGACGCAACGAAAAGTGAAAGCAAATCTTGCCATGACAGGAGAAATCACGCTTCGCGGCAAAGTACTTCCAGTCGGTGGCATCAAGGAGAAAATTCTGGCTGCCAAACGTGCCGGAATCAAAGAAATCATCATGAGTGCCGAAAACAAAAAGAATATAGACGAAATTCAAGATCTCTATTTGAAGGGACTGACTTTCCACTATGTAAACGACATAAAAGAAGTATTCGCCATCGCGCTGACAAATGAGAAAGTTGCGGATGCCATTGATTTATCTGTAAAGAAAGCTAGCCAGGAATGACATTTGACTTACAATATACAGACACTAAAAGTAATGCCCGTACCGGTCTGATAACAACAGACCACGGGCAGATACAGACACCGATTTTCATGCCGGTAGGCACATTGGGGACTGTCAAGGGAGTACATCAAACGGAACTTAAAGAAGACATTCAGGCACAGATTATTCTGGGCAATACCTATCATCTCTATTTGCGTCCGGGACTGGAAGTGATTGAAAAAGCAGGCGGACTGCATCGCTTTAACGGCTTCGACCGCCCCATGCTGACCGATAGCGGCGGTTTCCAGGTATTTTCATTAGCCGGAATCCGAAAACTCCGAGAAGAAGGTGCCGAGTTCCGTTCACACATTGATGGTAGTAAGCACATTTTTACTCCGGAAAAAGTGATGGATATAGAACGTACGATTGGTGCTGATATCATGATGGCTTTCGACGAATGTCCTCCGGGAGATTCGGATTATGCATATGCCAAAAAGTCATTGGGATTGACACACAGATGGCTTGACCGCTGTATCAAACGTTTCAATGAGACTGAGCCTAAATATGGCTACAACCAGTCCCTCTTCCCTATTGTTCAAGGGTGTGTCTATACTGATTTGCGAAAGCAATCGGCTGAGTTTGTCGCCTCTAAAGGAGCCGACGGAAATGCTATTGGCGGTTTGGCGGTAGGCGAACCGGTCGACAAGATGTATGAGATGATAGAAGTCGTCAATGAGATTCTTCCCAAAGACAAGCCTCGTTATCTGATGGGAGTCGGTACTCCCGTCAATATTCTTGAAGGTATCGAGCGCGGAGTGGATATGTTCGACTGCGTTATGCCGACACGAAACGGACGAAATGGCATGTTGTTCACCAAGGATGGCATCATCAATATGCGAAACAAGAAATGGGAAATGGACTTCTCTCCTATTGAAGCGGACGGAGCTTCCAGTGTAGACACATTATACACTAAAGCCTATTTACGCCATCTTTTCCACGCACAAGAACTGTTGGCTATGCAAATCGCCTCTATACACAATCTTGCCTTCTACTTGTGGCTGGTAGGCGAGGCACGCAAGCATATCATTGCAGGAGATTTCTCGACCTGGAAACCGATGATGGTTAAAAGAGTATCAACTAGATTATAAAGAATGAAAAGCAATCGATTTATAAAACGGCTGGATTGGTATATCATCAAGAAATTCTTGGGGACATACGTATTTGCTATTGCACTAATCATTTCTATCGCAGTGGTATTCGACTTCAACGAGAAGATGGATAAACTGATGGAACACGAAGCTCCGTGGAGTAAAATCATTCTTGAATACTACATGAACTTTATTCCTTATTTCTCCAACCTGTTCAGTCCGTTGTTTGTATTCATTGCTGTCATTTTCTTTACTTCCAAACTTGCGGAGAACTCTGAAATTATTGCTATGTTCTCTACCGGTATGAGCTTCAAGAGAATGATGCGCCCATACATGATTTCTGCCGCCATCATTGCATTAACAACCTTTATGTTAAGCTCATACGTAATTCCTAAAGGAAGCGTGACGCGTCTGAATTTTGAGGACAGGTATATCAAACCTAAAAAACAAAATACAGCGCGCAACGTACAGTTGGAAGTTGACAATGGAGTCATAGCCTATATAGATAACTATAACAATGCTATGAAAACAGGAAACCGTTTTTCCTTGGATAAATTTGTCGACAAGAAACTCGTTTCCCACTTAACTGCACGCCGCATTACTTATGACACGACCACCGTTCATAAATGGACTATCCATGATTATATGATACGCGAACTGGACGGACTAAAGGAGAAAATCACCAAGGGGGATAAAATTGACTCTATAATCAATATGGAGCCTTCCGACTTCCTCATTATGAAGAATCAACAGGAAATGTTGACCAGTCCCCAGCTAAGTGATTATATTGAAAAACAGAAACGAAGAGGATTTGCCAATCTCAAAGAATTTGAGATTGAATATCATAAGCGGATTGCCATGTCATTCGCCTCTTTCATCTTGACAATCATCGGAGTATCTCTTTCGTCACGAAAAACGAAAGGCGGTATGGGACTTCACTTAGGAATCGGATTAGGGTTAAGTTTCTCTTATATCCTGTTCCAAACCATCACCTCAACCTTTGCAGTCAATGGGAATGTACCTCCTGCCATTGCAGTTTGGATTCCGAACATCCTCTATGCAGGCATTGCTTTCTTCTTATACCAAAAAGCACCTAAATAAGGAAAGGATATATATAAAATAGAAATTCCGTCTATTCTTGCTTTAAGCAAGTATAGGCGGAACTTTTTTTTGTTGTATCCATTTCCTCTTTTGTCTATTCTCCGTCAGTCACCATATGGTAATTCGGAAAATTCTCCTTTCTCCTTACATCTTTAAGATTGTCAACCAATCTTTTCCACATAAGCAGAAAGTTCTGCAGCAGAGATGTTTTTGGCTATAATCACACCATTTCCATCCAATAAATAGTTAGTGAATCCCCGGTTCAAACGGTATTTTTTAAATAATCTGGAATCCTCGCCTTCTGTTTCCACGAAACAAGTGGGCGTAACTATTTGATCCTTACGAACGGTTTCCTTAAAAATTGACTGATATTCGTCAAATGAGATAGAAACCATTTCCACATTATGAGAAGAACGAAGCGCATTGCTCAAACTTACGTTCTGCATCCGGGATTGCGCGTCATAACTTGCCCAAAAACTCAGCAACACATACTTCCCTTTCAGATTTCCCAATTTGAAGGATGGTTGCTTTTCTGATGTAGATTCGATTTTAAAATCCGGGGCTACATCACCCTCACTCAAACCTCCGGTAGGTTTGTCTTTCTCAACGAAAGCGGTCAAGGAACAAATTAGTAATACAACAAAAATCCACTTTACATACTTCATGTAATTCGGTTTTAGTTAATACTATCCGGGACTGTCCTTAAACAGTGGTTTCTTCCCGAAACGTTGTCTTTTCAGGCATCAGGCGAAGAGGAATCCGCTGATTATCAGAGCCTTTGTTTTTGAAACCAGGTGCAAAGGTAAGTAATTATTAAATTAACTTCCAAGCGAATAAGCAAAAATCTCACTTTTCGGGTATAACTTTTTATGTTATTTAGCATAAAAACGAACTTTTTTCTCTACTTTTGCAGGATAAAAGTCTATTTCATATGCAACCATCAAATACTGAATTGATTCTGATTCGAGTTACTGGCGAAGATCGCCCGGGGCTGACCTCTTCCGTGACTGAAATACTAGCCAAATACGATGCTACTATCCTTGACATCGGCCAGGCGGATATCCATAACACATTGTCATTGGGTATTCTTTTCAAGAGCGAAGAAAGACATTCCGGTTTTATTATGAAGGAATTGTTGTTCAAAGCTTCTTTGCTGGGAGTTACCATCCGGTTCGAACCGATTACTACAGAAAAATACGAGAATTGGGTGGGTATGCAAGGAAAAAACCGTTATATCCTGACCGTACTTGGGCGTAAACTTTCCGCTCGTCAGATATCGGCAGCAACCAGCGTATTAGCCGAACAAGGTATGAATATTGACGCAATTAAACGTCTGACAGGTCGTATTCCCCTGGACGAATGCCAAACAGATGCGCGTACACGTGCTTGCATTGAGTTTTCAGTAAGAGGTACTCCCAAAGACCGTATTGCCATGCAGGAAAGTTTGATGAAGTTAGCCAGCGAATTGGAAATGGACTTCTCTTTTCAACAAGATAACATGTACCGCCGCATGCGTCGCTTGATTTGTTTCGATATGGACTCTACATTGATCGAGACAGAAGTGATTGACGAACTGGCCATTCGTGCCGGTGTCGGTGACGAGGTAAAAGCCATCACAGAAAGCGCAATGCGTGGCGAAATAGACTTTACGGAAAGCTTTACCCGTCGTGTAGCCCTACTAAAAGGGTTGGATGAGTCTGTTATGCAAGAAATAGCAGAAAGTTTGCCCATTACAGAGGGAGTGGACAGATTAATGTACGTACTGAAAAAATATGGTTATAAAATCGCTATCCTTTCCGGTGGATTTACTTATTTCGGTCAGCATTTGCAAAAGAAATATGGAATAGATTATGTATATGCCAACGAACTGGAAATCATCGACGGAAAATTGACCGGACGTTACTTGGGAGATGTTGTAGACGGCAAACGAAAAGCCGAACTGCTACGCCTGATCGCACAAGTGGAAAAAGTCGATATTGCACAGACCATTGCCGTAGGTGACGGTGCCAACGATCTCCCGATGCTGGGAGTTGCCGGTCTGGGAATTGCTTTCCATGCCAAGCCCAAAGTAGTGGCAAATGCCAAGCAATCTATCAATACCATCGGGCTCGATGGAGTGCTCTATTTCCTCGGATTCAAAGATTCTTACTTGAATATGTAATTAGACCGCAAAAAAAAATTATCTTTGCTGACAAATTAATAAAAGAATGAAGTTTTCCGAACTACAATTAAACGAAAATGTACTTGAGGCGCTTGATGCCATGCGCTTTGACGAATGCACGCCCATCCAGGAGCAAGCAATTCCAATCATACTTGAAGGGAAAGATTTGATAGCAGTAGCACAGACTGGTACGGGTAAAACAGCAGCATTCCTGCTTCCTATATTGAATAAACTATCCGAAGGAAAACATCCTGAAGATGCGATCAACTGTGTCATCATGTCTCCTACCCGCGAATTGGCGCAACAGATAGACCAGCAGATGGAAGGGTTCTCCTATTTTATGCCGGCATCGAGTGTTGCCGTATATGGCGGAAATGACGGCATTTTGTTTGAACAGCAGAAAAAAGGGCTTACTTTGGGAGCCGATGTTGTTATTGCCACTCCTGGACGTCTCCTTGCCCATTTAAGCCTCGGATATGTAGACCTTTCCAAGGTTTCTTATTTTATACTGGACGAGGCAGACCGGATGCTCGACATGGGATTCTATGAGGATATTATGCAAATAGTGAAATTTTTACCGAAAGAGCGGCAGACCATCATGTTTTCTGCAACTATGCCTGCCAAGATACAACAACTGGCAAATACGATCCTGAATAATCCGGCAGAAATAAAGCTAGCCGTTTCAAAACCTGCTGATAAGATTATCCAAGCCGCCTATATTTGCCATGAAGATCAAAAGCTGGGTATTATACGCAGTCTCTTTATTGATGAAGTCCCCGAACGTGTCATCATCTTCGCATCTTCTAAAATAAAAGTCAAAGAAGTGGCTAAAGCCTTGAAGTCTATGAAGCTGAATGTAGGAGAAATGCATTCGGATCTCGAACAAGCTCAACGAGAAGCGGTGATGCATGATTTTAAAGCCGGACGAATCAATATACTAGTCGCCACAGACATCGTTGCCCGTGGCATTGATATTGATGATATTCGTTTGGTTATCAACTTTGATGTTCCTCACGACAGCGAAGACTATGTACACCGTATCGGACGCACGGCGCGTGCCAACAATGACGGAGTGGCACTCACGTTTGTGAACGAAAAAGAGCAGAGTAACTTCAAAAACATTGAGAATTTCCTCGAGAAAGAAATCTACAAGATTCCTATTCCTGCAGAATTAGGAGAAGCGCCGGAGTACAAACCGCGTTCTTTTAACAAGAACAAGTATGGTAATAGCTCTAAAAGAAGGAATTTCCGGGGAAAGAATAATGGTGGAAAAGGAAACAACCGCCCCTCGCCCAAACAGAATTAAAATAAAACTCGTTATTGTTATTTGGTGGAAGTTATAGCCAAGTTTCCCTCAAAACTTACTTCCATATCTGCAATACTATATATTAAACTTTCCGGAATGGCTAAAACAGCTTGATAATGAAAACCATTCCGGTCTACTTTTACAAACTTCGTATCCGACAAAATAGCTTGCGTCAAAAAGTCTTCAGGAACTATCTGGTCAAACATCTGTTTAGTAATATCGCTGGCAAATAAACTCTTTTTACCCTCGTAAACACAGATGTGCATCACATTATCGTAATACACATTATCCATGCTAATTCCGTCTTCAGAATAGGTTGTTTTGATAACTTTCATTTTAGAAGGGTTAATATAAACATAAGCACGATAGCGAGTGCCATTATATATCACTACACTATCACGTCGAGTCACTTCGGTATAAGTTGGAATCACCAGCTCCTGGCGAACAAATGACAATGAATCATTCAGGTCCTCTGATTTGTGCAGCTTGATAATGTTATCTGTTATGGAATGAAACCAGAATATATGTTCTGCCTGCTTATCAATCTTGTAATAAGTCGTATCATTGCCATAAGTATAGAGAGTATCCCGTATAATTTTAAACGCAATCGGAGCACTCTGCACATCGGCATAGTAGATGGTATCCCCCTCCACGCGCATCAACGGGCTCTCAGTCTCATCGTCCAGCCAGATACCCTGTAATAATTCCTTAGCATTCGCATCCTCTTTTCCCTGTTCCGAGAAATATAGATTCTTATTACCGCTACATGCAGCAGAAAAAAATACTATTAACGATATAACAACATATTTCATCATCTGTCTTAGTTTTGCCTAAAGATACTCTTATTTTTTCATTTACCAATACAATGATAAGTGAATCCGAGCTCTTCCATCTCTTTTTTCTCGTATATATTACGTCCGTCCAATACAATCTGCTGAGCCATTGTCTTTTTTATCACAGCCCATGAAGGCAAACGGAATTCTTTCCATTCGGTCACCAGCATTAAAGCATCAGCATCAAGCACCGCATCGTACATATCACAAGCATAATAAATGCTATCCCCAATCCGGCGTTTGCATTCCTGCATTGCTGCCGGATCGTATGCACGTACCTGGCAACCGGCTTTTAATAGCTTATCAATCAAGACTAGTGCCGGAGCTTCACGCATATCATCCGTTTCCGGTTTAAATGCCAATCCCCAAAGAGCAATTGTCTTACCTTTCAAATCACCGTTAAAATGCTTCATCAGCTTTTCGAACAAAATACTCTTCTGCCGTCCGTTCACTTCTTCTACAGCACTAAGCACCCGCATTGTATATCCATTCTGTTCTGCGGTTTTAATGAGAGCTTTCACATCTTTAGGAAAACAAGAACCGCCATATCCGATACCCGGATATAAGAATTTACGTCCGATGCGCGTATCCGAACCAATTCCGCTACGTACCATATTCACATCAGCCCCGACTATCTCACAAAGATTTGCTATATCATTCATAAAGCTGATACGGGTTGCCAACATTGAATTTGCCGCATATTTAGTCATTTCCGCAGATGGAATATCCATGAAAATCACTCGGAAATTATTCAATAAAAACGGTTTATATAACTTGGACATAAGTTTCTCCGCACGTGCCGACTCTACTCCTACTACTACACGATCCGGGCTCATAAAGTCGCTGATTGCATTTCCTTCTTTCAGGAATTCCGGGTTGGAAGCAACATCAAAATCTACCTTCACCCCTCTTTTATCCAGTTCTTCCTGAATGACTGCACGAACTTTGCTGGCAGTACCTACCGGCACTGTACTCTTGGTTACGACCAGTTTATATTGTTTCATATTGCGACCAATAGTACGGGCTACTTCCAAAACATATTTCAAGTCGGCGCTACCGTCTTCATCCGGAGGTGTGCCAACAGCGCTGAATATAACCTCTACATCATCCAGGCAACTCTCTAATGACGTGGTAAACTTCAATCTCTTTGCTTTCATATTACGAAGCACCATCTCTTCCAATCCATTCTCATAAATCGGGATGATTCCCTTCTGCAAAAATTCTATTTTCTCGCTGTCAGTATCCACACAAGTTACATTCACGCCGATTTCAGCGAAACATGTACCTGACACCAGACCTACATATCCGGTTCCTACAATCGCAATTTTCATACTTTATATTTTATTGCTTTAGAAGTTATTCAAAATATGCAGCATTCTTGAAAGCCGTCCCCTCTCTGTCTTTGGAAGACAATACCATTTGCGAGTCAGTCAGCGGCCAATCTATTCCCAATGTTGCATCATTATATAAAATAGAAGCTTCTGCCTGTGGAGTATACTTGTTGTCTACCTTATACGTAAAGATAGCTTCTTCGCTTAATACAGCAAAACCATGTGCAAAGCCACGTGGAATAAAAAACTGTCTCTTATTTTCCTCGCTAAGCAATACGGACACATGTTTTCCGAATGTGGGTGATGATTTACGCAAATCAACGGCAACGTCCAGCACTTCTCCTTTAATGACGCGAACCAATTTGGCCTGGCTATATTCACCTTTCTGATAATGCAATCCGCGCAATACGCCAAAGGAAGATTTCGATTCATTATCCTGTATAAAATTTACAGGCCCGATATTGGCTTCAAACTCTTCTTGCTTAAAGGCTTCCATAAAATAGCCACGTTCGTCAGAGAACACTTTCGGCTCTATCAGCCACACTCCGTCTATTTCCGTCTGTATATAGTTCATCGTTATAGTAATAAAAAAACGATGCAAAAGTAGTGAATTTTTCGTAGTTTTCTGGGATATATTCAATTTATCTCTTAATTTTGCACACATGATTGAATTGGCACAACATATAGAGGTTTTATTACTGGAAAACGACTGCGTTATCGTTCCGGGATTTGGTGGATTCGTAGCACATCATGCTCCTGCAACTCATATAAAAGAAGAGAATCTTTTTTTGCCCCCTACCCGTACTATCGGCTTTAATCCTCAATTAAAGTTGAACGACGGAGTATTGGTACAATCTTATATGTCAGTTTACGACACGAGTTTTGCTGATGCCAACCGCATCGTAGAAAAGGAAGTAAGCGAGTTTATCGAGCTTCTTCATGAGGAAGGTAAAGCGCATTTGGAGAATATAGGTGAAATTCATTATAACATTTATGGAAATTATGAATTTATCCCTTATGATTATAAGATAACGACTCCTTCACTTTATGGTTTGGATTCTTTTGAAATGCACGAACTTTCTACTCTGCAACAGAAAGAAAAGGTACTAGTACCTGCTAATCTGGAAAAAGAGAAAAAAACTTATGAAATCAGCATCAACCGTGCATTTCTTCGTAATGCCGCGGCCATGATTGCCGCTATCGTATTGTTTTTTGCCTTTTCAACTCCGGTAGAAAATACCGATGTTCAGAAGAACAATTATGCACAGTTATTGCCTGGTGAGCTTTTTGAGCAAATCGAAAAGCAATCGGTTGCAGTAACTCCCGTTTACGTAAAGAACGATGTCGCGCAACAAACAAAGAAGACTTCTGCTTCAGCCAAGACTTCATCCACTCCAAAACTGACAGCGGATAAAGCGCAGACATCAAGACCTATTGCTGTGAAAGAAGTAAAAGTTGCTAAACAAGAAGCTGCCCCCACCCCTGTATCTGTTAAGCCACAAGCGAAGGTAGATCATCCTTATCATATTATAGTAGCAGGCGGAATTAGCCTTAAAGACGCAGAAGCTATGGCAAATCAATTGAACGCAAAAGGATTTGCAGAAGCAAAGGCCTTGAATACTGATGGTAAAGTACGTGTCAGCATCCGTTCATTCGAAAACCGTGAAGAAGCTACCAAACAGTTATTGGAGCTTAGAAAAAATGAAAACTACAAGAATGCCTGGTTACTGGCAAAATAAAATCCCCTATAAAAAGCATGAAACGAGTTCTTTGTCCCAAATGCGAGAATTACCTTTATTTTGATGAAACCAAATATAGCGAAGGTCAATCGCTTGTATTTGTTTGCGAACATTGTGGCAAACAGTTCAGTATCCGGCTTGGAAAAAGCAAAGTAAAGGCTCTTAGAAAGGAAGAAAACTTGGAAGAAGAAGCCGAAGCACATAAGGAAGAATTCGGATATATCACAGTAATCGAAAACATTTTTGGGTTCAAACAAATACTCCCGTTGCAAGAAGGAGACAATGTCATAGGAAGACGTTGCGTAGGAACCAATATTAATACTCCTATCGAAAGTGGTGATATGAGCATGGATCGCCGCCACTGCATCATCAATATAAAACGCAATAAACAAGGAAAACTTGTTTATACATTACGTGATGCTCCCAGCCTGACAGGTACATTTCTGATGAATGAAATTCTGAGGGATAAGGATCGGGTACGTATCGAGGATGGTGCTATTGTGACTATTGGGGCTACTACGTTTATTTTGCACGCTGCTGAATAAATTCTCCTTTTTTAGCAAAAATATTATTCATAATTACGATGCAGTTATAGGGCCTATAGCGGATAATGGTGTTGCCCTACAAATCGGACTTTTCAAAGATGGATACATTAACTTAACCACATTGGCAGAAACATTAAAATATAGGAAACTGAATAATCAATATTATTTTGGAACACCTAAGGCTATCAAATTACTGAGAAGATTATGAATACGAAAGAATATTTAGTGCAAAGCATCGTCAGTCAGATGACAATCTATCTGATGAATGATTTTCATTGGGATATGCAAACAGCTTTAAAAGCCATTTATCATTCGGAACTTTTTCTTAAGTTAGATGATCCTGAAATAGAGCTATATACTCAAAGTCCCAAGTATGTTTATTTGTTTCTCAAAAAAGAACTAACTACAGGTAAATATATTTGAATTATTGAGAAAAGAGGTATTGGCAACTCGGGTAGATAGGAAAAGTCAGACATAATTCTTCTTTTTATCGAATATATCTGACTTTTTCAGTATAATGTCCATTAGAATATGCAAGAATCAATCTTCCAATATTCTCTTCTTCTGCTCTTCAAATTCTTCTTTAGTGAGAACGTCTTGGTCAAGTAATGCTTTCAACTTAGTTAAGCGTTCTTCACGAGTTTCCTGTTGAACTAACGGAGTATTAGAATTAGATGACTTATTAACAATATACGTCACAATAATTCCAATAATAGCTCCAGGAGCTAAACTAATAAAAAGTAGCCATTGAACAGCTTCAAGACTATCCGGAAATTCCCCGGCTATGAAACACACTAATAAAAATGCCCCTACCCATCCGCAAAGAGCCCCAAGAAACAACTTTTTTCCCATTGATTTTGATGTTTTTCTTTCCATAACTATTAATTCTATATTTAGAATCACTAGTGTCCCATAAAAAAAGAGAAACTTTTCTTATTCTGATTTTACGACTGTCATCAACAACCTCTAATAAATTATTATTTCACCAAGCTAACAATACGCAATCTTTAAACTCAAATTTTCTGCGATTCCCAGACGTAAGCACTGCTTTTATTACAACGTCTTTAGGATATGATAAGTTTACAAAGTTTTCATCATTTGTATATCCGATTAAATCGTGTCCATCAATCCACTCCCCAAATGCCTCAAAAGCAAAACAACGAACTTTATATTTATATCCATCTAAATCAAAAAAGCCATTTGCTTCTTTTATTGCCTCCAATTCGCACTTAACGGTAATACTTTTTCCAATATACTCTTTTTTAGCCTTTATTGGATTAGCAAACGCTCTACTTAAATCCTCAAGTGTTATACTTTCTTTTACAAGATTATTTATCTGCTCCTTTCTTTCTTCTTCAGCTCTCTTTTTATAATAAATATCTAAAGCCCCCTCTATTTTTGTTAATACATTTTGTGCTTGTATCTTAGAAGAAAAATCAGATAAACTGAAATTCATAACTACATCATCAACTTCCTCATTATGATATTTTATTTCATTTGTTTGAACTATTTCTCCATACTTATTAATATCAAAATTCCACTCAAAAGCACCACCACTAACAGAACCATATGAAAAATCTCCATCAATTGCTTGAGCTAGGTAATTAACATACTTTCACTACATCATATTCATCCTTATACATATCCGTATAGTGAATACAAAGGAAGATACGGACATTTTCCAAATCAATATCCGAACGATTGTTAATCGAGACTTGAATCTCGTCATCTTTATCTGAAAATTTCCAATCAGTAGCAGGAGTAATCGCCACATCAATGAAAGAATGTTCCATTAGCAGCTGCTTAAAACTGCTGTATAAATAATCTTCACAAAATTGCATATCCGACAGTAAACAGTCATAAATACCCTGATTTCCCCTACGGAAAAAATGATTAAAGATTTCATTTTTACTTTCCTCCATCATTCCTTTCTGCGCATAATACTTAGATTTTAGAAAATTGGGGCTAAACATACCATATCCTTCCATTGTAGAACGATAAAGTCGAAGTAGATACTGTCCTTCCGGTGTTTTGTTCAAATAAGTACGACTTCTGTATGAATCCAAAAGATCCGTCAATGCCTCTGTCTGGCGAGGATACTCCATAGCAGCCTGATCCAAATAGGACAAAGCCTGCTGTTCCTTTCCAACCCGATAATGCAATAATCCTTTCAGCACTAAAGCAGGAGCCGAACGTTCAGGATACAACTCTATATAATTATCCAAAGTTAAGTCAGCTTCTACAAAAAAATTGTTCCACTCATGCTTCACAGAATCCGGTAATTGCACTTCCTTAACGATAGAAAGTACTTCCAGACTATCAGGAATAGTATTCATTTCTCCCGAACCAATATTAATCAGCGACAAGGATTTCAAAAGTAAGGCTTCTCGATTTCGAGGATATTGTTGCAAGATTTTAGAAGTTGAGTTATAAGCATCTACCATTCTACCTGAATAAACATCAAAATAAGCCTTATCCTTATTAATACAAAGCCTATCCCATTCTTTCATGTATTTTGTATAGACAGGTACCAAACCTGACAAATAGTCAATATAGGCCATTTTGAGTTCTTCAATTTCATCCTCTAATTTCGATTTTAAATCCATTTCTTCCTCATAATGTTCGAATGCTGCATTCTTAGCTGCATCAACGCCCAAACTCTCAGACATATCGACAATAGCTAAAGGTCCCTCCCCCGCCATTGCTTTCATTGCAGCCATACCTGCTCCTGTGGAACTTGACTCTTTCGCTAATGTCTTTGCTCCTGCTGCTGCACTACGAGCCAGCATCCATATAGTCGAAAACTCCTTGTGCTGCTTTTGCAACTTAAACATTTGTTGTAAAAGAGGAAGGATCTTCATTTTGGCATCAATGACATCGGAAGCAACCATGCTATAATCCTGCTTCGCCATATATTCCAAAAAACTATAGAAATCATCCGATTTTGCTTGTGCCATTTCCAACCCATTCAAAATACGAACTGTTTCTTCAATATCATATTCTTTATTTATATCCGCTTTCTGTTCTTTTAAAGCTTCATAAGCTGACTGAAATTCCTCTACTGGTTGGTAGTTTTCTATTTGCAATTCCGGATTAGCCTTTTTACCACATCCAGTCACTATACTACAAAATATCAGCAATGTGGCAATAATCTTCTTTTCCATCATGGTTGTTATAATATTTACAATAAAATATTCTATTCGCAATACTTACTGTTGAATGTAGTGTCATCAGAGAACAAATAGATAATTCCTTCCACTAAAGCCACAATAGCAGGAACTCCCGTCCAACAAAAGAGCAGATAGACAACACCCCACCCTATTTTCCCCATGTAAAATTTGTGAATACCTAATCCACCTAAAAAGATTGCCAACACAGCTGCTAAAATTCTACTTTTCATAATTATTCGTTTTTATATGTTACTATTCTATATATTGTTCTATTACAATTAGAAACTATCCATTTCTTCTTGAATTCTTTTCTTTAACTCATCATTATAACTATTTATTGCTATAACTTCTTGATTATATTTCTGTTGAATCTCCACATTCTTCTTTTTCATTTTATTCCATCTTGCATACAAGATAGTACCGCCTATTCCAGCTAATAAAAAAGATAAAACGAACCAATAATCCGAAAAGGTATCAATCCAGACTCCTGTCACATACTGAGGATCAAAAAGTGTAAAAGTCATATAATGAATCACATAAGCTAGTATATGCAACGCCCATAAAGCACAATAAAGCCAAAGAGGTGAAGCTAATATAGAAAAACAAAGCAGACCAACATCACGCTGCTTATTAGGTATTTTCTGTTTAGGAGCTATCGGCAAGCTTCGCTCCTGTACCTGATATAATATTGTAAAATATCGTTCCCTATATTGTTCCAAAGATAATCCACATTCTTTCATTGGTTGTCTTAATGATAACAGAAATTTCTCCATTAAGGTAATGGCTTTTTGAGAAGATGGATTATACTCGTCCGAACGATGGAACGGATTAGGACCAAACAACAATTCATGCCCCATCTGCATTGTACTATATACCGATTTCAACTCCTTATCGACCCAATTGATTTTCTCACCTGTCTCTTTTTCTATGACTTGAAAAACAAATGCAACAGTCTCTTTCAGCAGTTGCAAACTTTCATTTATATCGGATGGAATCCTTTCTTTCTTTTTCTGGTACAACATTTTAGCATACTTAGCTGTTACCATAGTCTGCAACATTCGATTTAGTATATGTTTACATGATTCAAAATCCATCCTATCGCACACAGATAGTGCTTTTGTAACAGAAGAAAAGAATTGCTTTACGTAACCGGATTCAAGGCTGTCCGAAGTATTTTCTTGCATAAATCCAATCACCAACAATTGGCATATAACAAGACTTTGAGTTTGCTCTGATACTGTATTCGATTTCTCATTCAGTATCCCAATTATATCTGACAACGTATATATACCATCTTTTATGATAGGCATTCCACATGACACACATATTTTTGCATCTTTTGCATTTATCGAACGACAACATTTACATCTTGTGATTTCTACGTTTCCATCCAACAACTGCTCGGCTGCTTTGTCGTCTTCCGCCGCCCATTGATGCCCACATTTGGGACAGATAAAATCATATTCTTTCGTTTGAATGATTTTCCCTGAATAACTATCAGCTATCACACTACCAACAACGCTACCTGCAAATGAACCCAACGGTCCAAACACAAGCCCCACTGCGCCACCTATCATTTGCGCGCTACCTTTCCTTATAGCCGCTTTTCCCAATTTATCTTGCATGGAAATATGGGGAGTACCTGCTACCCAATTATTACATCTCGGACAAATTTGTCTCATCGCTTTTTATTTTCCCCCAGTAGATTCCCCAGAACCGGACGGTTCATTGATTAGAAAAGTTAACTTCTATATAAAAAAAAGCGCGGGAATCTGTACCTGTCACTCGTCCCGCTCTTTAAGGTCTTCGCATTACCCAGTCAGTTGAACGAGCAACGCAGAAGCCCACGCCGATATGTATAACAAACTAAGCATACCTTTCTTTCAAAGTATACCTAGGACATAAACATATCCCGCAGACACCTACCGTTGCTTTGTTCTTTGACTGACTATTTAAAAGTTGCGAAGTTTTAAAGAGCCAAAGACAAAACGTCAAGTAAACGTCTTTCTTTATATAAACATATTCCCCACACCACCCTAACCTCATGCCTTGAGGTATCGGCGTGGAAAACGTAGCAAATATATGCAAAAAAATGTAATAATAGAAATATGCCAGTACTTTTATTTTTTCTCATGAAAAACAATGTTAGAAAATATTATTATCATTCTCGCTTTTCCGTCAAATCACCATTGGGCAACGGTGAAATCATCGTTGGGCAACCATGAATTCACCGTTGCCCAACGGCGATTTAAGCCACATCCACCCGAAATGTCAAAAAAATAGGGAAAGTTCCCGAAAGAACTTTCCCTATCAAAAGCAATTTTTAGTAAAAACTAAGCCGCCGGATCAGGATCCGGGGTTTCTCCAGAATCTCCACCGGAACCACCACCTGCGTCAGGCTCACCGCTGTTGCCACCATTCGTATCCGCCACATTACCGCCAAACAACTCTATGCTCGCAGAACCAAGCATTTCCTTGAACGCACTTCCCGGAGTAAAGACTATCTTTCTTCTAATAATTGTATTGGCATTCACGTCTTCTACACTATTTTGGCTTTCCGCATTGATAGCCGGACGGAATGAACCGAACTCCCCTAGCTTCACAGAAAATCCTTCTTCTATGAAAGATACCATGGTATCCTGTACGCCTTTCAGCACCACGTCCACCATAGCCCGATGGATACCCGTCCGCTGATTTACCTCGTCGCATAACTTGTTATAGTTGATGCTTCCCACTAGTACATTTGCCGCAACATACTTTTCCACCTTATTGTCCTTGTCAAAACACAAGGTGATTTTTTTCTTTTTATATCTTATTGCCATATTTGCTATAGATTAAAAAGTGATACAATATACAGAAGTCACTCTACTGACTTCACAACAAAGGTATAAGTCTTATTCAAGATTTCCTAATAGGGAAATTTTGAAAAAAGGCAGTTTCATTCTTTGTTTATTTACAAATATGAAATAAGACATACAAAATGCAAATCCAAGTCAATCAAATGAATTATATAACTGTAAATCAATATATTAAAAATAAAAACAGAAAGAAAACAGGTGACATATAAAAAATAAACGGCCTACTAAGGATTTGAAGCTTTCAAAAACGCGGAAAGTAAGAAAATAAAGAATGAGAAAAATAAAAAATGCAGAAACAGAGAATTTTCACTTTTAAGAATCATTAACCAACCACTTCAAATAAGCAAACAGAAAGAGCGTTTTGATAGTTATATTCCCTATCAAAACGCCCCTTATATTCGTAGACTTTCGTCCTCTCTTATCTATTACAGGATACCTTTCACAGTCTCCAACATACCTTTTTCCTGAATTGAATCCAAATCCGCTTTCACAGCTTCTGTCAGTCCCGGAATCTTATTCAAGTCTTCACCCCAGATGAATTCTGCGCCAAGAACACCTTCTGCAACCTTCTTTGTGCAACCGGTAGCCCAAAGATCTTTCAGCAAGTTCATGATTTCAGGAGCGTCATTCGGTACAATTTCAGCACCATCTGCACGTACACCACCCTTATAATAAGTAATGATAGCAGCCAAACCAAGTACCAATCCTTTCGGAAGTTCATCTTTACGTTCGAGATAAGTTTTTAATCCCGGCAGGTCACGAGTTTCGTATTTCGGGAATGAGTTCAGCATAATGCTTGTTACTGCATGGTCTACAAACGGGTTATTGAAACGTTCCAATACGTCGTTAGCAAATTTCTCTAATTCATCTTTCGGCAAATTCAATGTTTCCATCAGTTCGCCAAACATCACCTTATGGATATATTTACCGATTACTTCGTGCTGACAAGCATCACGAACGATATTCACACCGGACAGATAAGCAACCGGAGAAAGAACCGTATGAGGACCATTCAATAGAGTAACTTTACGTTCATGGTAAGGAGCTTCCGACGGCACGAACAATACATTCAAACCTGCCTTGTCAGCTGGGAATTCTTTAGCCACTTCCTGCGGAGCTTCGATTACCCACAGATGGAAAATTTCAGCCTGAACAACCAAGTTATCATCATATTGCAATTTTTCTTTGATAGCAGCAATATCCTTGCGCGGGAATCCCGGAACGATACGGTCTACCAGTGTCGCATACACGCCACAAGCTTCTTCAAACCAAGTTTTGAATTCATTACCCAGGTTCCACAATTCAATATACTGATAAATCGTTTCTTTCAGTTTATGGCCGTTCAGGAAAATTAGTTCACAAGGGAAAATAATCAAACCTTTCGTTTTATCACCGTTGAATGTTTTAAAACGATGATACAGCAATTGAGTCAATTTACCCGGATATGATGAAGCAGGAGCATCATCAAGCTTGCAAGTCGGATCAAAAGCGATTCCGGCTTCTGTAGTATTCGAAATAACGAAACGCATTTCCGGTTGTTCTGCCAACTTCATGAACTCATCATTCTGAGAATAAGGGTTCAAGGCACGGCTGATTACATCAATCATTGTCAGGCTGTTAACCACTTCTCCTTTATCCAATCCTTGAAGATTGACATGATAAAGGTCGTCTTGTGCATTCAGCATATCGACCATGCCTTTATCAATAGGTTGAACCACTACAACACTGCTGTTAAAATCAGTTTTCTGGTTCATGTTATAAATAATCCAATCTACAAATGCGCGTAAGAAATTACCTTCGCCAAATTGAATAATACGCTCCGGACGTTGTGTTTTAGGAGCAGTTTCTTTGTTTAATGCTTTCATGTTAGTTGTAATTTATAAAGTTGATATTATACAAATTCAAAATAAAAATCAATATTCTCTTTAATCAATATGTCGATGGGCATATATTTCACGGAATCGACTGCCTTCTTAAATACTACGTGGTCACACAATGCTTTCACTCCACAATATCCTTGCAATCCGGGACGCTGTCCTATCAGATAATGCACATCACCCGATTTCAAAAGATCTACATTTGCTTTCAAAAGGTCATATCCTATCAATCCCTTCATACTACGTCCTGCATGACGAAGATACTCCCCTAACTGATAGACCCTGGAATTAAAGACAACGCCAAGCACAGCTTTCGGATGCGCCTGGAAAAATTCATCCAATGTCTGCTGATTGTTTTCTTGGTTGGATTTATTGAGCACCACTTCATGAATCGTCAAATTGTTGTACTCTTCAGTTATATAGCTCATGAAACCTTTCAAACGGCGCTGCATCTGTATTTCAGCAGGATTATCCTTATTATTACTTAAAAACAGAACCAGTTCCTGCCCTTCTCCTACCGAATAATTGCGCATTAATATTTTGGCCGCAATATATCCACTTTTGTATGAATCCTGCCCGATATATGTCAACGCATCCACCTCTTCCATATTAAAATCGACAAAGGCATAAGCTATCTTGTTCTCTTGCAGATAGGCTGTCAATGACAACGTTTCTTCCCGGAAATTCGGAGCAATCAAAACAGCATCCACATTACTATCCTTAATAGCACAACAAGCCTCTCGATAACTCTCCTCATCACCATGATGATAGCACAGATAATCCACACTCACATTGAAAGGACGCAATTCCTGCCGTGCACGTTCAATACCACCCACTACCGAATGCCAATAATCATGTTCTATATAATAAGGAATCAAGCAAATGAAAGAATATTTCTTTTTAGCGGCCAATCCGATAGCAAATACATTCGGTTGATAATGAATCTCATCCAACACCTTTTGTACTTTAGCTTTGCTCTTGGGAGATACGTCACCCCGATTGTGCAGTACCCTGTCAACCGTTCCGGCGGAAACACCGGCCATGCGGGCTATGTCTTTAATGGTATAGTTCTGGTCCTCCATAGTGCTAAAACTTAAATATTATAAATAATCGCTGCAAATATACGAATTATTTTGTTACTACAAGTAAATTTTCTATTTTTGTGTTCGATAACGGCTAATAAAACTAAAACGAAATTTACACCTATTAGCTTTAATATCAATACTATATAGGTATAAATACAGAAAGTAATAATTTTATATACTTAAAACACAGTAATAATGAAGAACTTCATGGACGAAAACTTCTTGTTGCAGACAGAAACTGCACAAAAGTTGTATCACGAGCATGCGGCTAAAATGCCGATCATCGACTATCACTGTCACTTAATCCCACAAATGGTAGCTGACGACTACAAGTTTAAATCACTGACTGAAATATGGTTAGGCGGAGACCACTATAAATGGCGTGCAATGCGTACCAATGGCGTAGACGAACGTTTCTGCACAGGAAAAGATACCACAGACTGGGAAAAGTTCGAGAAATGGGCGGAAACCGTTCCTTATACATTCCGCAACCCGTTGTATCACTGGACTCACCTTGAACTAAAGACAGCATTCGGCATCAACAAGATCTTGAACCCGCAAACTGCACGTGAGATTTACGACGAATGTAACGAGAAGCTGGCTCAACCCGAATATTCAGCTCGCGGAATGATGCGTCGTTACCATGTAGAAACCGTATGTACTACGGATGATCCTATCGATTCACTGGAATACCACATCAAAACCCGTGAAAGCGGATTTGAAGTAAAGATGTTGCCTACTTGGCGTCCTGACAAGGCGATGGCTGTAGAAGTGCCTGCTGATTTCCGTGCTTATGTAGAAAAATTAGCAGAAGTAAGCGGTGTTACTATCACCAACTTCGATGATATGATTGCCGCTTTACGCAAACGTCATGATTTCTTCGCAGAACAGGGATGTCGTCTGTCTGATCATGGCATCGAAGAGTTCTATGCAGAAGATTATACAGATGCAGAAATTAAGGCTATATTTAATAAGGTATATGGCGGTACAGAATTGACTAAAGAAGAAATCCTGAAGTTCAAATCTGCAATGCTTGTCATTTTCGGAGAAATGGATTGGGAAAAAGGATGGACTCAGCAGTTCCACTATGGCGCTATCCGCAATAACAACACCAAAATGTTTAAACTGTTAGGCCCCGACACCGGTTTTGATTCTATCGGTGAATTTACAACCGCTAAAGCAATGGCTAAATTCCTCGACCGCCTGAATACGAATGGTAAACTGACCAAAACAATCCTATACAACCTGAATCCGTGCGCAAACGAAGTTATCGCTACTATGTTAGGTAACTTCCAGGATGGTTCTATAGCTGGAAAAATCCAGTTCGGTTCAGGATGGTGGTTCCTGGATCAGAAAGATGGTATGGAAAAGCAGATGAACGCCTTATCTGTTCTCGGTCTTTTAAGCCGCTTTGTAGGTATGTTGACAGATTCGCGCTCGTTCCTCTCCTATCCTCGTCACGAATACTTCCGTCGTACATTATGTAATCTTGTAGGACGTGATGTAGAGAATGGAGAAATCCCGACATCTGAAATGGTACGTGTCAACCAGATGATTGAAGATATTAGCTACAATAACGCTAAGAACTTCTTCAAGTTCTAACCATCAGAATAGAAATATAAACAAAGCCGCTGTTTGAATTCAAATTCAAGCAGCGGTATTTTTAGCTCCCCCCCAAAAAACCAAGTAATAGCGTAAATATTTATATAAATAAGGAGGAATATTTTACTCCATTTTTTAGTCCTACAATTATTACTTTGTCTTAGCAACTTTATTATATCTATCTAGTGAATAAAAACTTTTAATTCAATTGTTTAAACACTATTGGATTACAACGACAACTGCAATATTTCTTTTATCAAATAGAATAATTTCATACATCCATAAAATATTCATTATTTTTTTTTAACTAATATAAGTTTAGAAAATCCGCTAAATTATTTTTAATTTTGCACCGTAATTCTTTTTAGGGAAAGAAGTTGCAAAATAAAAAATGTATAGGTTTGACAAGCGAGCAAACCAGAGGGAAATTCTATAATTGGGATTAATTTATAAATGGAATACAGAATTCTACTGCTGATAGTGTCGATGCTTTTCACCGGTACGGTCATGGCAGAAGGTACGTTAAACAAAGATACGATCAGTGTACGCGTTTATTTCCGGCAAGGTTATTCAATTTTGGAATCTGCATATCGAAATAATGGTACACGTTTGGAGATGTTTGCCGCACAGTTCCGTGCGCTACAGGCAGACCAGACTATTCGTCTACGATACATTCATATAGATGTCGGTACTTCACCGGAAGGAAGCAGTAGTCTTAACAGGCGCCTTTCGGATAAGCGGGCAATCCAAATTATGGATTACTTGCACAATCACACATCACTCCCCGATTCACTAATGAAATTTAATTCGCATGGTATAAACTGGGAAGGGTTGAAAAAGCTAGTCTCAGCATCGGATATGTCTTATAAAGACGAAGTTCTTGAGATTTTACACACCATGCCAAAACAGGTGTCATGTAACAGCGGAATCGAAGACGAATGCAAGCAGCAGTTGAAAACGCAACACGGTGGACAACCCTATAAGTATATGTATAGACACTTCTTTCCTGAGTTGCGAAGTGCGAATGTAAATATATACTGCGAATTCGAGCGCCTGCCAAAATTGGAGCGGCCTATTGCTATAGCCAATCACCCTGCTCCAAAAGTTGAGACTCTACCTATGAGTTTAGAGAGCACACACACAGCTCCAGTGTCAGCACCACGCAAGCCTTTCTGTATGGTTCTGAAAACCAATATGCTCTACGATGCACTTCTTATTCCCAACATAGGTGCGGAATTGCACATCGGGCAAGGATGGTCTGTCGGCTGCAACTGGATGTACTCATGGTGGAAAAACGACACGCGCCATAATTACTGGCGTATATATGGAGGTGAATTGGGCATCCGTAAATATATTGGTCGTCGTGCAACCAAAAATCCACTCACCGGGCATCACCTTGGCATCTACAGCCAAATATTGACTTATGATTTCGAAACCGGCGGTCGTGGCTATATGGCAGGAACACCGGGTGGTACACTGTTAGATAAAGCTAATTATACTGTAGGATTGGAGTATGGTTATTCACTACCTGTCAACCGAAAACTTAGCATCGACTTCACGCTTGGTGCAGGTTACATGACGGGGCAATATCATGAATACCTGCCTCTTGATGGGTGTAATGTGTGGCAAAGTACCAAACAGCGTCGCTGGTTTGGCCCAACGAAAGCAGAAATATCGTTGGTGTGGTTCGTCGGACGCAATAGTTGCAACGGGAAAGGAGGTAAACGATGAAAAAGACACATTGTTTCTCCACCCATATGCTTTATCTCACAACATCCCTGCTGATGGTGGGATGTGAGCACAAAGAGCTATGCCACGACCATCCGCACACAACGCAACTACAGGTTGTCTTCGACTGGGCGAAAGCTCCCGATGCGTCTCCCAAATCCATGTCACTCTACTTGTTTCCACAGGATGGTGGCAAGGCGCTACGTTACGAGTTCGCAGGGCATAAAGGCGGCAAAATCCGGGTACCGGCGGGACACTATGACGCATTGTGCCTGAACAGCGACACAGAAGGCATCTACTACCGCAACACAGATAAAAGAACAACTTTCGAGGTGACGACGCGCACGACAGCACTCCTGTCACGTCTTTCTTCATTGGGTGTGCCCTCTCAAAATGCGCCCCGCGCCGAAGGGACGAAAAACGAACGTGTGGCATTGGAGCCGGACCGTGTGTGGAGCGACCATACGGAAAACATACAACTGAAAAAAGCTACCGACGGTCAATCGCTTACGCTTTATCCAGAAATATCGATACACACATGTACCATCGAAATCCGAAATGCTGAAAACCTGAAATATGTATCGGGCGTCAGCGCCTCTATCTCAACCATGGCAGGTGGCATGTTGCCGGGCATAGGACCGAACGCGTTGTCCGAAGAACGAGTCACAATCCCCTTCGGAGTCGCCACGTCAGCCGACAAGACAACCATAACAGGTGGGATACAGAGTTTCGGTCACTGCCCGTTCACTCAGAACAGCCATAAATTGGTTGTTTACACCGTGTTGGCAGATGGCAGCAAATGGTACTACACATATGATGTGACCAAACAGTTCCATACAGCTCCGAACCCACAGCATGTGCATATCCTGTTGGAAAAATTACCAATTCCGAAGCCGATCGTCGATGGCGGTGGTTTCGACCCCTCAGTTGACGAATGGGAGGATATAGAAGTAGACATCGAGATGTAAACAAATCATAATTAATTCACACAACTAAATTTTTATTTTTTTTATTTATGAAACAGAAATTATTTTTAGCAGCTATGGCAGCAATTGCCATGACATCGTGTTCAAACGACGAAACTTTGGAAATCAACACCGGTACTGAGCGAGCTATCGATTTCCGTACTGCAATGGCGACACGTGCCATAGAAACAACAATTAGCAACCTCGACAGTTTCTACGTTACAGCGTTTAACGAGAACATAATTAATGCACCGTATTTCAAAGACTTAAAATTCAAAAAAAGAGAAGAAAATAGTACTATTTTTGTATCAGAGGATAAATATTACTATCCTGGTGATGGCACAAATTTGACTTTCTACGCTTATGCTCCTTCTGCAGAAGAGTTAGGGTCAGGCTCCAACTTGGAGATTGACAATACAATCAAAAATCTTACTCTTAAAGGTTTTTCACCTGCTGATTCGATTCCTGATCAAGTAGACTTTATTGCTACAAAAACTACAGGTAATAACAAAAACAATGTAGATAGTGTACCTTTGGTGTTCAAACATTGTCTTTCTCAGATTGAAATCAAAGCTATACAGCAGAATCCTAACAATAGCTATAGTTTTGAAATAAAAGGAGTACGCATTGCTCAAGCTATTTCAAAAGGTGACTTTGATTTTACGGCTTTTGCATCTGAATCTGAATCTGAATCTGGATGGAATTTGTCAGCATACACAGACAAGCAGATTTACACATATGAATTTGATGAACCAAAAGATATGGCTCAAGGTGCTTCACTTATGGATAAGTGTGGTGGTGCAATGCTGATTCCACAACAACTAACCGCATGGGATGTAGTCAATAATAAAGAAAACACAAGGAAGGGAGCGTATATTTCACTCCTTTTGAAAATCACTACAAAAGATGGTGCTTTGGTATATCCGTTCAAAGAGGATGCTGAAGCAGGAAAAGAATATGCATGGGCTGCTATTCCAGTTGATACAAAATGGGAAGCGGGAAAAAAATATGTTTATAGATTAAACTTTGCCAACGGAGCTGGTTATGTGGATCCTGAAGAAGATACGAACAAAGGAAAACCGATTTTAGATGGAGAAGTCAAGTTTGATGTAGAAGTGACAGACTGGGAGTCACATGACTACACAGGTAATATGGAAAACGGAGAGATAACTGAAGATCTTGATGAAACAGATACAGAAGACCCATGGGGTGGCGAATAAGATATCACATCTTATTATAACCTCAAGATAGTCACAAAACCAATTCTTATTGTTTGATAAAAATCAAACACAATAACACAACAACCCGGCTACTGCTTTTTCAGTAGCCGGGTTTTATTTCGTTAATAGGGAAACGAATGCATTTGCAGAATCATTCAAGGCAAAAATTAAAACATTCAGAGCACATTCCAGGGGAGTCGAAGATATACCGAATCAGTCCGAAAATCCTGTGGGTGATTAAGCATAAACGATGAGTTATAATACTGGTACCCAATCAAGCGGTTGTCTGACATACTTAATTTATAAGGCCTTAAAAGAGCCTGTATTCTTACATTGCAATATTGGAATTTTCTCAAAATATTATGCCACAGGGTTTTCGGACTGCCCCCTATACACCTATATAACAAAAAAAGAGATAACTTTAGTCATCTCCTTTTTGTACACCCTCAGGGACTCGAACCCTGGACCCACTGATTAAGAGTCAGTTGCTCTACCAACTGAGCTAAGAGTGCAACATTAAATTTACATTGCAACTTCGGAATTTGTACACCCTCAGGGACTCGAACCCTGGACCCACTGATTAAGAGTCAGTTGCTCTACCAACTGAGCTAAGAGTGCTTATTTCCTCGTTTGCGGTTGCAAAAGTAGGTCTTTTATTTTATTTGACCAAACAATAATGCAGCTTTTTTACTATATTTTTTCGCTTTTATTCGAACACATAAAGCTCGGAAGGCGTATTTCGCTTTAAAGCAAGCAGTTGCACGTCTTTGCCAACAATAACACCTTTGTTCTTTAATTTCCATTCTACAGTTTTAAAAGCCAACTCCGGATGATTATTGTCTTTACTCAAGTGGCATAACCAGATATATCGCAAATGTTCCGTGATATTTTCCGCTAAAAACTCAGCAGTATCCGAGTTACTCATGTGTCCGGTCTTACTTGTGATCCGCTCTTTCAAATATTGAGGATAAGGACCCATTTTGAGCATTTCTTCATCATAGTTAGCTTCCAGAATCAGATAATGTGCCTTGCTAATATAATGAGCTGCCGTTGGAGTAATCTCCCCAAGGTCAGTTAAAAAAGAAAATACTTTGCCATCTATTTCGATGCAGTATCCCACATTATCCGTACCATCATGCGGAACCTCAAAAGATTCAATGCGGAAATCCTCTAAAACCATAGGTTCCTGTTTTTCCAAATAACGAACTGACGAACTAAGCTTCTCCGTCATACAATAACTGCGATTGATTCCTGCATGAATACGTGCCGTTGTGTAAACCGGAATGTTTAACTTCTCACCCAAATGGCCTACAGCCTTGATATGATCCGCATGATCATGCGTAATAAATACGGCACGGATACTATCCATCAAGATATTGAAATCCTTCAGTGTCTTTTTTATAGTACGAATACCAATTCCAGCATCTATCAGTATCCCATAGGTTTCAGTGCCCAGATAATAACAGTTCCCACTACTGCCACTCGCTAAGCTTATAAATTTTACTTTCATGTTTTATCTTCTTTATTAAAAAATAAAAATGCCGTCAACTTTTACAGCAAAGTGACGGCAAATATACGTAAAAAAGGAGAGATTTACTGATTAGCTTTCTTCTTTTTGTCGATGGATTCGGTGATCTTTGCAAATAATAGTAATGCTATAGCAGCAATCAGACCAATTGCAGCGAAGTAATACCATATATAATGTGCATTTGCGCTAGCAGCTTCCCATGCTGCACGTGTCTCGAACAAGGCTGGATCCGGACAATATTTGGTCAATAAGATTCCCGCCAATCCGAAACCGAAGATAGACGAAAGGAAAGAATGCAGATGGCTGAATCCTAAATACATCCCTTCTTCCCCTTTAGGAGCCTGCAAAGAGAAATATTCCAAATAGCGTGGCGAAATGAAACATTCGGCAAGTGCCTGCACAACGATACCTGTCACCATCATCAACGTAATATTGCTTATCCCGGAAAGCAAGTCATTGCCGAGCAGGTTTCCACATGCCATCAGCAAAGCTGAAACAGGAATCAAAAACATTCCCACATTCATTGAAGTGATAGCGCTACGCTTTGCCATCAGACGTGTGATAAAACTAACACAGCATACCACCACAAAAGGATTCACATTGGCAATCCAACCCGGCTTTGCCGTTTCGCCGGCCATACGAATCACATACTTCGGCATCGTGGCATAAAGTTGTTGTTGCACCATCCAGAATCCTGTGACAATCAGTATAAGAATCAACAAACGCCAGTTCGTTATAATTTTCATGAACCCCTGCCCGATCTCATGAAGGCTCTTTCCTTCTCCTGCCGTATGAGTGGACTTATAAAGAAGAACAACAGCAAGCAAAGCAATAATAGTCATCGCTCCAGAAAAATAATTGATATAGATATATGCCTGCTCGCCAATCACATTCCGCAAAGGATCAATAATCGTCTTACCGGTGAAAGCACCTATATTCACCAGCATATAAAAAATAGAATAACCGCGGGCACGGGTAGCCTCTGTTGTCTCCTTAGCCACAGAAGCTGAAATAATGGATTTGATGAAAGAACCACCCACCATAAGAATAAACAAGACAGGCACAATCATCCAACGGGAATAGCTATCAGGCAAACCGTTAAACCGGGTCGTCGCGCCATAACTTACTAATCCGGCCGTCTCTAATAAAGTAGGCAAAACTCCTAGCCCCAAATATCCGACAGATAATAAAGAGAACGCTATAATCATTGATTTTCGGAAACCGATCTTATCGGCATAAGCACCGGAGAAAATAGGAAGCAGATATAACCCGCCGGAGAAAAGACCGGAAATCATACTTGCTTCAAAATCATTAAAACCTAAAATAGAAGATAGATAAATAGTGAGAACGATAAAAACGGCATAATACGCCATACGTTCAAACAGTTCGACTGTGTTGCTAACCCAAAATGCTCTCGTAAAGCCTTTGGCAGCACGCTGAGGGGAATTGTTCATGTAGTGATAATTTTTATTATAATGTTAATTCGGAACAAAGATACGTTTTTTTGATTTACTGTCCGTATCTTTGTCTAAAATTAGGTATTAAAAAAGAACTATGATTATAGCTGTTGATTTTGACGGAACGATTGTAGAGCATCGTTACCCGCGTATTGGTGAAGAAATTCCATTCGCAGTAGATACACTGAAGTTGTTGCAACAAGAAAAGCACCGTTTGATATTGTGGAGTGTGCGCGAAGGTTCACTTTTGGACGAAGCTGTCGAATGGTGCAAAGCCAGAGGCTTGGAGTTTTATGCTGTCAACAAGGATTATCCTGAAGAACAAAAAGACCACCAAGGCTTCTCCCGAAAGCTGAAAGCCGACATGTTTATAGACGACCGCAATTTGGGCGGACTGCCGGACTGGGGAGTTATCTATGAAATGATAAAAGAAAAAAAGACATTCGCAGATATATACAGTCAAAATGAAGAAGAGGAAAAAACATCCTTGAAAAAGAAAAGAAGATGGCTACCTTTTTAGACGCTCAAATAAATGTGAATTTTGCCTATTTTGATTAAAAATGTGACTAAACAGTCGATTTTTGCGACTATTCGGTGTATATTTGCATCCCCTTATTTCTCGTGCCCTTATTAAAATCACGAGTATTATATGTTTATTTTGAAAATTGTGCACTCTCATCAAGCGTGATTAGAGTGCACATATATTTATAGGCAATACCATTCGTATGTTCTATTATGCTTCTTTATTCTCCCATTTCTCCCTAAATTCCCATAACTGTTCAATAATGGGATGAAAAGTAGAATTTTCCCAGTTTCTGTCAATCATCGCGATTAAAGATTCCAAATACTGTTTACCATCAATAATAGTAGTACACTTGTTAAGCTGATATTTTTCAGTCGGATAATTTTTAGTCTCAAGCATTTTTTTCGCCCAGCCCAGCAGTTCCTGAACTGATTCATTGTCATAAGTATGTTGCGTCATATCTATTCTATTTTTCGACAAAGATACAAAGTTTATTTATTCATGAATAAAGTTATTACTTTCTTTTCAATATCAGACCTTTCTGTTTTTTATCATCAGTATAGAACAAACTAACGATATTTTACGTTTATTGCAAATAGAGATGAACTTAAAAATAGGACAACTTATGATTTACAATTTTTTATTTCCTACCAAGCCCAATACAACAAAAGTTTCTTTGTTGCTGCTGGCAGTCCGGATAATATTCGGAATATTATTAATGAACCATGGCATTCAGAAATGGAGCAATTTTCAGGAACTATCGGCGGTCTTTCCTGATCCTTTGGGAATAGGAAGTCCAATATCTCTCGGACTGGCTATTTTTGGCGAGCTTGTGTGTTCAATGGCATTTATCGTCGGCTTCCTGTACCGGTTGGCAATGATTCCGATGATTTTTACAATGATCGTGGCTTTCTTTATCGTTCACGCGAATGATACATTTGCAGTTAAAGAAATGGCCTTCATTTATTTAATCGTATTTATAATCATATATATTGCCGGTCCCGGTAAATTCTCAATCGACCATATTATCGGGAACGAATTACAACGGCGAAAATCTAAATCATACAAAAAATAGGAACAATAACGTTGATTAATAAAAAAATACTATATTTGCATATATCTAAAAGAGAATATATAAACATTTTTTATTAATCAAAAACATTTTGACATGAAAAGAGGGAAACTGTCTTTAGTCGCAGTAGTACTTAGCGGCAGCCTATTATTCAGTTCTTGCGTAGGTTCATTTAGTTTATTCAATCGCTTGTCTTCCTGGAACCAGTCTGTTGGAAACAAATTTGTAAACGAACTTGTATTTTTGGCTTTCAACATCATTCCGGTTTACGGAGTAGCTTATGTGGCAGACGCTCTAGTAATCAACTCTATTGAATTCTGGAGTGGCTCTAATCCGATGGCTAATGTAGGTGACGTGAAGAAAGTAAAAGGAGAAAATGGCAACTACATGGTGAAAACGCTAGAGAATGGTTATTCTATCACAAAAGAAGGTGAAACTGCTTCCATGGATCTGATTTACAACAAAGAAGCCAATACTTGGAATGTTGTAGCAAACGGTGAAAGCACGGAACTGATAAAGATGAACAATGACGGCACAGCCGATTTGTTCTTACCAAACGGTGAAAAAATGAATGTAACCTTGGATGCCCAAGGTATGATGGCAGCTCGCCAGGCTACAACAAGCAACCTGATGTTTGCGGCCCGCTAATAAACAAAAGACAAATATCAAGGAGATGAAACCTGTCCAGGTGAGTTTCATCTCCTTTTTCATTATCATTCTATTCTACAAATTTCTTTCATATTATGAATAAGCTATACATAATTATCCTTTCATCCTTATTATTCATATGTTTATCATGCCAGCAACAAACACCCAAAACTCAAATAGAACAAACGGCTATAGATTTCTGTGAAGCCTTCTATAACTTCAATTATCCGGTAGCCCAAGAGTTGAGTACTCCGTCTTCCCTATCCTACCTTAGTTTTTTGGCATCTAATGTCCGGCAAGTCCACTTGAATCAATTAAAAACACAAGGAGCTGCTAAAGCCACAGTTATTTCAAGCGAAATAGATGCCAATACCGAAAGAGCCACAGTTGTCTGCCAAATAAAGAACGTGCTTATCATAAATCCGGTTAATGGAAAAACGAAGCAGATAAATACCCTGCAAGATACGCTCGAACTAACAAGGGAATATGATAAATGGCTGATTAAAAAGGATATCCCACTGCGAAATGGAAAGCAAAATCACGACTAAATTTAGGATGGACAATAGGGAAATGTTCTTTCCTTGTCTCAAAAGCTGGATTAACCGCTTTCATCCCCCCGTCAAAACGAAGGATGAAGAAATCCAAATCGAGCCGCAGCCCTAATCCGTAAGCCACCGCTATCTGCTTATAGAACTTATCAAACTCGAAAACGCCACCCGGCTGATTCGCATAGCTTCTTATAGTCCAGATATTGCCGGCATCTACAAATACCGCTCCCTGGAACTTCCAAAATAATTTACTCCGATACTCGATACTGGCGTCCAGCTTAATATCACCGGATTGGTCCAATAAATTCCCATTTCCCGCAAAAGAACCCGGTCCCAAGTCCCGTACAGACCAACCACGGACACTGTTAGCTCCACCTGAGAAATATTGCTTCTCAAACGGGATTGTTTTTGCATTTCCGTAAGGAACCGCAATTCCTACACCTGCATGAAATGCAAATGAATTACGACGGTCTATTCTTATGTTTTTAGCAAAATCGAATTCGCCTTTGAGATATTGTGCATAAGGAATCCCCAGTATTGCATACTCGCCATTATCATTTTTACGAATACTCGTTGCTTTGGACAAAGCATACATTATATTTCCGGCTGATTCGAAATTAAAACGAATAGAATATGAGTTGGCAGCAATTGTATTATTTACAATAGAACCGCCTACACTATTATAATTATAGCTATATCCCATATTTATAATCAATCGGTCTTGATAATTATATTGGAAAACCTGATTCTGCCCCTTATTTATATAATCCTCCCTAAACTTTTCGGAAATACGCGGCAAGTAGAGGAAACCTATGTTAATCAAATCGATACGATGTTGTATTCTTTGACGTTGACTCCATTTATAGCTCCAGTTGGCAGAAGCCATCGTGCGCAGAAATTCAGGTCGCAACTGATAATTATACTGTAATCCAAACTCCGTAGTAGCGCGGATTTTCCGCTTAAAGTCCGAAGAAAGAAAAGGAAACAGGAAGTTAGGGAAATTAATGCTTGTCTCTACCCCATATTCAGTATAGTTATTATTCGAATAACCTACCTGCAGACCGGAAATCACTTCATAAGCTCCACGGAACTTTATCATAAAAGTCTCCGAACCACGAAAAAGGTTCCGGTTCTGGAAAGAGACGGAGGCCGCCGCCCCCAGGTCACCGGCAGAGTTAGTTCCCTCAACCTCGAAAGCTATGGATTTATGCTTGCTTTTAGTCAACATCACATAACAATCAAGTTTCGCCGAATCGCCTATCTGAGTTTCGATAAAACGGATATTAGTATATTTCAATGCAGGCAAACGTCCGAAACTGGAATATGTATGTTGCACGTTCCGTTCATTATACAAATCTCCGGAACTAAAACGCAAATTATCCGTAAGCACTTTAGGACGCAGGTACAGCTTATCTTTATAATAAATCGGATATCCTTTATAATGAACAGAATCATTGATTTCCACACTACTCATCGCCGAAGACTGCAACACATCATAATCTGTAATGAAATTAATTTTGTTTATCCAATATTGCTGGTGCGCTCTTGCAGAATCACTGGCATGAGGCTTATATGGTCGCAAAGATTGGGTTAAATCCACATTATAAGTATTGCGTACTGTATCAGCAGTATAACCAATATAGTCTTTATTGAATTTATAGTAACCATTCCGCAGCAGTCTGTCCGTGATACGCTGCCTGTCCGCATCCAATATATTGACATCAAAATCCATTCCCTCTTTCAGCAGGCTTCCGGCAGAATCCCTTTTCAGGATACCGGCTATCTTAGGGTCAGTTATGTCATATTTAATAGTTCGGACAATGTATGGTTTTCCCGCTGTCACATCATAATATAATTTTATCTTTTTCTTTTTTATCTTCGTCGAACGTTTCACCGTTGCCGCCATATATCCCATATTATGTACAGCTTTAGTAATCTCTTCTTCAGAACGTAACGCTTCTTCCTCACTGTATATCACAGGGGCATCCCCTATTCTTCTCAAGAACTTATTCCCCCATTTGGTAGAGTCGCGTCCCGAAAGGTTATAGACATAAAGCTGCGTCTTTATCAAACTGAACCACTTGGCGTTAGGATTCTGACGCACATACATGCGCAAAGAAGAAGGGCGGATGTTTTTCTGGTCCGTACGAATCTTGACTTCATCTAACAAATAAGAACCATCCGGCACAAACTTAGTGGCAGTGCACGAAGCAAGTGACAGGACAGCAGCGGAAGCAATCAAAAAAAGGAAATTTCTCCTCATACGGTTTTTACGTCGATAGTATAAAAAATACGATTACAAAGATAAATTATATTTTCCGATGAGGAAAATAAATTAAGAAAAAGAGGGTAAAGTGAGGATAGATTGGAAATATCTTTATAGCTTTGCAAAAGAATATCAAATTTATGGCATCACTGAGTAAAAACAAAATAAAGTATATCCACTCGCTGGAACAGAAGAAAATACGTAAGGAAGAACGAGTTTTTCTTGCCGAAGGCCCCAAACTGGTAGGTGATTTGCTTGAGCATTTTCCTTGTCGTTTTTTGGCTGCCACTTCATTATGGCTCCAAAAGCACACGGATATTCATGCAAACGAACTTGTGGAAGTTTCTCAGGAAGAACTTTCACGAGCCAGCCTGCTGAAAACTCCCCAACAGGTACTTGCTATTTTTGAGCAACCCCAATATACCCTCAATCCGGAAGTAGCCTGCCACTCCCTTTGCCTGGCATTGGACGATGTTCAGGATCCCGGAAATTTGGGTACCATTATCCGGTTGGCTGATTGGTTCGGTATCGAGCATATCATTTGCTCACAAAATACGGTAGACGTGTATAATCCCAAAACAGTGCAGGCAACCATGGGCGGAATCGCACGGGTAAAGGTACATTATACTTCTCTTCCGGATTTTATCCGTTCACTCGGAGATGATACTCCTGTATTCGGTACTTTTCTAGACGGGAAAAACATGTACGAGCAGCCATTATCCACTACCGGACTGATTGTTATGGGAAATGAAGGAAACGGTATAGGGAAAGAAGTGGAAACATTAATCAACCGGAAGCTATATATACCCAATTATCCGCAAGGGCAGGAAACTTCCGAATCACTGAATGTAGCCATTGCTACCGCAGTAATCTGTGCCGAGTTCCGTCGACAGGCTGCATGGAAATAAAATCAAAGGGATAGAATAAATAAGGGAGCAAGGCTTCTCCCCGCCTTTGGAACTCATCAAGAAACTTCCCCAAACAATGGGAAGGTTGATTGGCAGCAACAGGAAGATTTAATTGAAACACTGGGATGTTTTTCAAATTCATCCCAGTGTTTTCTATTTCTTCCATCCGACTCACAGGAAACAAAACTATAACTCCCGGCATCCATTCGACAGACTCTATTTCTTCAGTCAATGGGAATATATTTTGGACAATTCCTTCATCATTTATCTCCACCACCTGCTGCTTTATAAATCCAATGTCAGGTATCAGTAAATAATGAGATGCAAATCGTTTCATAATAATTAACGGGGTTGGTTTCTTTGCTGTTGTCTTTTACGTTGGTTCATCTGCCGTTCCCTTCTTTGCTCCAGCCTTTCTTGCTGGATATGTTGTTCTACTTCAATCTGTTCCGGCTTCTTCTCACGATGTGTTCCCGTACGGCGACGGTTCATCTCTTCCGGTGTCAGACGTTGCAATTCATCTTTATTTTCTTTTACTACCTTATGCAAAGAATCGGTTTTCTCTTTATCAGAAAGTTTCTTCAATGAATCCACCCGCAAAGCTTCTGTCTTATTCAATGAATCACGGACAGCAAAAGCAAGTGTATCCGTACAATGATAACGGGTCATCGTAAAGCGGTCTGCCAATAACGCTCCTGCCTTCTTTGGGTTTTCTACCGGATAATAAATGAAGCCTCTTATCTCCTTCATCTGCCCCAATGTATCTGCAAACAAACGTATCTGCTGAATACCCGGTCCGGTCACAGTCTCCCAATGATTGATTGTATCTTTCTCATATATTACCTGCATTGCCATAGTAACGGCTCTCAAAGAATCGGCAAGCATCGGTTCAAGAAAACGATAGTTCACTTCCCACACCAAAGTATCGCGGTCTTTATAATTAGAATCGGTCGGCAAAGCAAATACATACTGATTATTCATCCTTTCACCGGTCAGGCGCACCATGCGCTGCCACGGCCAAACATCGATACTATCACCGGGTTTTGTCATTTTCGGCTTCTTGTCACGTTTGGCAATCAGGTCACCGACAAATTCCTGTTCGTCTTTCAAACGCTTCCGCACCTTATCATAAATTTTCGATAGCACTTCTGTATTACGTGTGTACCATACCATAGATGAATCAAACGCAGCCTGTGTAGTCCCGTACTTCTTAAAGACAGCATCTATGTACAATGCCTTCTTATAGTTTTCACTATAAGGCAGATTGTCTCCCATGGATCTTGCCAAATGATAATCATACAGCAGATTCTCCATCTTCGACTCCGAAATTACATCATTGGGTCTTTTCACTTTACACCCGGCTACCACAAACGCAAGCATGCAGACAAGACACAGATGAAACCGAAATTTATTATTCATGATTCGCACTTTCCTTTTTATCTTTATCCAGCGAATGATAAGACTCATTCAGATATTTACTATAAAAGAGCAACAAAGCAATGATACCACAACTGATGGCGGCATCCGCAAAATTAAAAATCGGACTGAAGAATATAAAATGTTCCCCACCTACAAACGGCATCCACGTAGGCCAGTTCGTATCTATGATTGGAAAGTAAAACATATCCACTACTTTACCGTAGAACCAGGTAGAGTATCCCCCGCCCTCAGGCATAAACGTTGCAATCTGGGAATGTGTGCTTTCGTTGAAAATCACTCCATAGAATACACTATCGATAATATTACCCAATGCACCGGTCAGAATCAAGGCAACACAAACAATATATCCGGTTTTAAAGCCTTTCTTCACTATTTTATAAAGATACCAGCCTATCAATGCCACAGCAACGATACGGAATGTTGTCAGGAATAACTTGCCAAAGATTTCCATACCGAAAGCCATACCATTGTTTTCGGTGAAATAAATATAAAACCAGTCCGTCACACGATTGCTTTGATGCCAGTACATATGAGTTTTAACCCAGATTTTTATAATCTGGTCAATAATCAATACGGAAAAGATGACGAGAAGGGTAATTCTTCCCTTCGTGAATAATTTCTTCATGTGTTCATTATAAATTAAACATAACGAGCTACAAGTGCCGTGCGTAAAATTTGCGCAGCTACTTGTAGCTCGTCACTCGTAGCTTGTGTAGCTATCTATTATTTTTTACCACTGTTTTTGGCCTCAATACTCAAAGTGGCATGAGGAACAGCACGCAGACGCTCTGCCGGAATCAATTTTCCGGTTTCCCGGCAAATGCCGTACGTCTTATTCTCAATACGTATCAAAGCAGCCTGCAATCCCTGGATAAACTTCAACTGACGTTGTGCCAGACGGGTTGTTTCTTCCTTGGAAAGTGTATTAGCTCCCTCTTCCAACACTTTATATGTAGGAGATGTATCATCAGTATCATTACCATCCAATCCCATCAGACTCTTCTTCAACTGTTCATAGTCACGTTGGGCCAATTCCAGTTTCTCCATAATGATGGCACGGAATTCTTCGAGTTCCGCATCCGAGTATCTAGTCTTTTCTGCCATAATCTCACAATTTAAAAATGTTAATCAATGATAGTATTAGTTTTTTATCACATTCACGAACAGTGAGAAATCGTCAAAGTTAAGCTCTGTACCGTTTTCCACTTCATCAACAAGTTCCAAAGATGTGCCTAAAACCTGGTTACAAATATAAGTATTATATTCTTTTACCGCATCATCTGTTTGCGTATTTTTCGAGATTGTTATTTTTATTTTGTCTGTAATCTCGAAACCGCTCGATTTACGTATATTTTGAATACGGTTCACCAGTTCGCGGGCAATACCCTCACGACGCAACTCCTCGGTAACAGTCACTTCAAGCGCCACAGTCAGCTTGCCTTCGTTGGCCACCAGCCATCCAGGAATATCCTCGCTGATGATTTCTACATCTGTCGCTTCGATGATAGCTTCCGCCCCATCCAGGTTCAATGCATATTTCCCGTTCTTTTCCAATTCAGCGATGGCTTCCTGTGACATTTCAGCAACTGCAGCAGCTACTGCCTTCATCTGTTTTCCAAATTTCGGGCCGAGTTTCTTAAAGTCACATTTCACTTTCTTCACCAATACACCGGCAGCACCGTCAACAAACTTGACTTCTTTGATATTTACTTCGTTCATAATCAGGTTCTTCACGGCTTCGATATGAGCTTTCTGCTCTTCATCTACCACCGGAACCATGATACACTGTAACGGTTGGCGAACCTTGATATTCACTTTACGCCGCAATGCCAGTACCATAGACGTTACGTCCTGTGCCATTTGCATACGGGCTTCCAATTCCTTGTCTATAATCTCTTCCTGACATTCCGGGAATTTAGCCAGATGAACGGAAACCACATTGTCACGTCCTGTTGCAGTAATCAAGTCTGTATATAAGCGATCTGCGTAGAACGGTGATATAGGAGACATCAATTTGGCAACTGTTTCAAGACAAGTGTACAGTGTTTGATATGCAGACAATTTATCTTGTGTAAATTCACCGCCCCAGAAACGTTTACGGTTCAAGCGAACATACCAGTTGGACAAATTATCATTCACAAAATCGGAAATCAAACGACCTGCCTTGGTCGGCTCATATTCATTATAGCAAGCATCTACCTCTTTAATCAATGTGTTCAATACAGACAATATCCAACGGTCGATTTCCGGACGTTTCGCCATCGGTACATCCGCTTCTTTATACTCAAATCCGTCTACATTCGCATAAAGCGCAAAGAATGAATACGTATTATATAAGGTACCGAAGAATTTACGGCGAACCTCTTCCACTCCTTCAACGTCAAATTTCAGGTTATCCCACGGAGAAGAATTGGTAATCATGTACCAACGCAACGGGTCGGAACCGTACTTTTCAATCGTAGTGAACGGATCGACAGCATTGTTCAAGCGTTTGGACATCTTGTTACCATTCTTGTCAAGCACCAGTCCGTTAGAAATAACAGCCTTGTATGACACGCTGTCGAATACCATCGTAGCGATAGCATGCAGCGTAAAGAACCATCCGCGTGTCTGGTCCACTCCTTCTGCGATAAAGTCAGCCGGATATACCTTGCGGTTGTCCAGCAATTCCTTATTTTCGAACGGATAATGAATCTGCGCATAAGGCATAGCACCCGAATCGAACCAAACGTCAATCAAATCAGATTCACGCTTCATCGGCTGACCGTCTTTCGACACCAATATGATATCGTCTACATACGGACGGTGAAGGTCAATCTTATCATAGTTCTCTTCAGTATATTCGCCCGGAACGAAACCTTTATCCTTGTACGGGTTGGATTTCATAAATCCGGCAACTACCGATTTTTCTATTTCATTATAAAGTTCTTCTACAGACTCGATACACTTTTCATCTGTATTATCTTCCGTGCGCCAAATTGGTAACGGAGTACCCCAATAACGGGAACGGCTCAGGTTCCAGTCATTCAGATTTTCCAACCACTTGCCAAAACGACCTGTTCCGGTAGATTCCGGTTTCCAGTTGATGGTCTTATTCAGTTCCATCATCCGTTCCTTGCAAGCCGTAGAACGGATAAACCAACTATCCAGCGGATAATAAAGCACCGGTTTGTCTGTACGCCAACAATGCGGATAGTTATGGACATGTTTCTCTATTTTGAAAGCCTTATTGTCCGCTTTCATCATCATGGCAATGACAATATCCAGAGATTCGGCAGCCTGCGCAGCTTTTTCATCGTATTTGCCATCTACCATAAACTGAGGGTCATAGGCATTCTTCACCCATGCGCCCTGGTAGTCTTTATATTTGTCTACATCCACACATTCTTTTACGAAAGTCTCATCCAATTCGTCCAACAGATAGAATTTACCAGTCAAGTCTACCATCGGGCGAGTTTCACCTTTCTTATTAATCATGAACAATGACGGGATGCCGGCAGCACGTGCCACATTCGCGTCGTCCGCACCAAATGTCGGTGCGATGTGAACGATACCCGTACCATCTTCCGTAGTCACATAATCACCCGGTATTACACGGAAAGCTTTATCACTAACTTTCCAAGTACCGTTTTCGGACACTTCAACTGGTTTCACCCAAGGAATCAGTTGCTCGTATTCCATGCCAATCAGGTCGGCACCCTTATATTCGGCAATAACCTTGAATGGCACAAGCTTATCTCCAGGCTTATAATCCTCCAAATTCAAGTCTGCCGCTTTTGCATTGAAATGTACGTTCAATAAAGCCTTTGCCAGAACAACCGTAATAGGTTCTCCGGTATAAGCATTATAAGACTGTACGGCAACATAGTCAATTTTGGGTCCTACACAAAGAGCCGTATTTGAAGGTAATGTCCACGGAGTAGTTGTCCATGCTATAAAATAAGGAGTTCCCCACTCCGCCATTTCCGGCTTGGGGTTCTTCATCTTAAATTGTGCAACAGCAGTTGTATCTTTTACATCACGATAACAACCCGGCTGGTTCAGTTCGTGCGAGCTCAACCCTGTTCCGGCAGCCGGAGAATACGGCTGAATAGTATATCCTTTATATAATAGTCCTTTTTTGTGCAATTGTTTCAGCAACCACCATAATGTTTCAATATAGCGGTTGTCATATGTGATATAAGGGTGCTTCATATCCACCCAATATCCCATCCGATGAGTCAGGTCTTCCCACTCTTTGGTATACTTCATCACGTCTTTGCGACAAGCAGCATTATAATCGGCAACAGAGATTTTCTTACCAATATCTTCCTTTGTGATACCTAATGCTTTTTCCACACTCAGTTCCACAGGCAGTCCGTGCGTATCCCATCCGGCTTTACGCTTTACCTGATAACCTTTCATCGTTTTGTAACGGCAGAAAATATCCTTAATCGTACGAGCCATTACATGGTGAATTCCTGGCATACCGTTAGCCGAGGGCGGTCCTTCAAAAAATACAAATGAAGGGCAGCCATCACGTTCTGTCATACTCTTGGCGAAAACCTGGTTCTCGTCCCATTTCTTCAGCACATCTTTGTTCACCTGTGAAAGGTCAAACTGCGAATACTCAGTAAATCTCTTACTCATAGCTGTATCTACGATTTTACTATATTACAATTTACACTTTGAGGGGTATCCCCGTTTTTAAGGGTGCAAATTTACAAAAACATTTGTTTAGTTGAGCAAAAAGCAATGACTTTTAATCAGAATCATGTGAAGTTAATGATTATAAACGGCTTGTGCCCTAAACAAAACAATTCAAAAGCGACAGGATATGAAGTTCCACAGGGAGCGTTCTCTTTGTAGGGCAAAGACGGGTATTAGTAATTATTATAACCATTATTTTCCTTACCGCATGGATATGGGCTTTTATCTTATTAGGCAACAGCCATTCCCATACCGCTTATTTTGTAGCAGAATACCAGGATTCCGGCACGTGTTTTAACAGGATTAGGAGCAATCCGTTTCACCCTGTTTTCTATCGTCAGCATATTGGAAAGCGGTACTTCTTCGAGGTAAAAATATAGCGTCACTATGTGCCCCGGATAGTGACGCTATCCTAAGCATATAGTGACGCCATCGTGACAGGATAGCGTCACTATTTTTATTTCTTCAATCTGACCTCGTAGACATCGTTCCAGCAGTCTTCAAAATAAAAAAGCATTATACTTAAATATTGAATCACATAGAAAAAACAGACCTACCTATATTGGATAATCTGCCATTTTTTTTGTTTTATGAAGTAATACTTCTATATTTGTGTATGCATAGAACTTATACCAAGCATAGGAATACGTAAACAAAATAAAGTAGAATTTGTATAAATGGTAACAATATGGAACAACTTATAGAATTATCACCTACTGAAATTAAATTAGCTTTCGTTGCTTCTTGCATTGAAGGGACTGCACGTCGGCTCGGCAAATCCTATCAAGAAATATACGCTCGAATGAAGTCCGTAGGGATGATAGCAAATTATATTCTACCTAATTATGAGGTACTTCATACCGAAAGTCGTGAACATGTGACAGATAATATGATAGAGTGTTTAACTACATGGGAGAGTAAAAAATGAAAATAACTGTATATCACGGCGGAACAGAAGTAGTCGTTAATCCAATCTGTGGCTTCGGACGCAAAAACCTTGATTTCGGACAGGGATTCTATGTTACAAACATTAAAGAGCAAGCTTCCAAATGGGCTATAGCTATATCGGCCAAGAGACAGGCTAAAGCATTAATTAACATCTATCAATTAGACCGTGATACAATTCTGAAAGAAGGACGCTGCAAAATATTTAAAGCCTACGATGCCGAATGGCTGGAATTTATAGTAAACAGCCGAAAAGGATTGAATCCGGCAGCTAATTACGATTATATCGAAGGTGGTGTAGCTAACGACCGTGTTATTGATACCATAGATTTATATATGGCAGGATTAATGAATGCAGATGTAGCTTTACAACGTCTCGCTATGCACCAGCCGAACAATCAAATTTGCCTGTTAAACCAAGAATTAATTGATAAATACCTTAGTTATGATGGAACAGAATCTGCAGAATGACCCCGTAAAATCCCCTGTTATCCAAGAAATGATATTAAGTAACCGGATTGGCTGCATATCAGCCGAACTGGCAAAACGGCTGAATATTGCTCCCGAAAGAGCATTGGAATTATTTTATGAAAGTAAAACCTGCGCAGACTTACATAATAAAAATACTGGTCTCTATTTGTATGGCAATCTCTATATAGCTGATGAATTTATAAGAGAACATGAATACAAATAAGCTATTGATTCTCTGAAAGATATGTATAAAAATGATTATGACACCATACCATTGGCATGATGTCATAATCTTGATGAAATTACACTAACCTAATTTATTTATTTTTCTTCCAAAGCTTGCTCATATCTTCCAGTGTCTTGCCTTTCGTTTCGGGCACCCAACGCCAAACGAAGATGGCGGCAGCTACACAGATAATTCCATAAAGGCTGTATGCGAACATCGGACTGAAATCGTACAATGCCGGGAAAGTGGAAGATATAATATAATTAAATATCCATTGGAAAGCTACAGCGATGGCAACTGCCTTGCCACGAATTGTATTCGGGAAGATTTCCGAAATCAATACCCAGCAAATCGGTCCCCATGACATCATAAAGAATGCGGCATATACGATAACCGAAACTACCGGAAAGATTCCCTTTATAGCCATGCTATCACACATTGCTACTGCAAATGCCCCTACTGCCATACCGATAGAACCGATAATCAATAGCGGTTTACGTCCGAAGCGGTCTACTGTAAAGATAGCAACCAATGTGAAAATGATGTTTACGATACCCATAATAACCGTTTGCATCATACCGCCACCTTCTGCGCCTGCATTTTCAAAAATGCGCGGAGCATAATAAAGTACCGCATTAATGCCGATAGCCTGTTGGAATACGGAAAGAAGAATACCGATAACAATTACTGCCACTCCATAAGTAAAGAGTTTTTCTGTCTTTTCGTGAGCAGTAGCCTTGATATCATTAAGGATTTCCTGAGCTTTTGCTTTACCATTAATTTTTTCCAAAATAGAAAAGGCTTTTTCTTCCTGTTGTACCAATACCAAATAACGGGGAGTTTTCGGCACGAAGAACAATAACAAGCCAAAAAATGCAGCAGGAAAAGCTTCCGAACCAAACATATAGCGCCATCCTTCTTGTACAGTCCACATATCAGACTCAGAACTTACTGATAAAACACCGGCAGCATCTTTCAGAATAACAGGATTCTGATGGTCGCCCATAATCAGGTAATTCACAAAGTACACCACCAGCATACCGAAGATAATGGCAAACTGGTTGCACGAAACAAGTGTTCCGCGAATGTTGGAAGGGGCTATTTCCGCGATATACATCGGACAAACGGCAGATGCCAGTCCGACGCCGATACCGCCTAAGACACGATAAAGATTAAACGTAATCAGCAAGTCCATATTTGGTTTTCCGTATTCGAAGAACAAAACCTCAGGATAATAAGAACCTAATGCTGAAAGGAAAAAAAGTACAGCGGCAAGCCTCAACGAATTACGGCGTCCCATACGGGAAGCGAAAATACCGGAGAGCGCACCACCAAGTACGCAACCTATCAATGCACTGGAAGAAGTGATTCCATGCATTACTTTGTTATATTGGAAATCAGAGGCTGAAAGAAAAAAAGCTTCCAATCCTTTTTCTGCTCCGGAGATAACTGCCGTGTCATAACCGAAAAGCAGTCCGCCCAGGATAGCAACGGATGTGATGGAATACAAATAGAGTTTGCTTCCTTCGTTCGTTGTATTGTTCATAGTTTCTTTAAGTTGGATAAAGTAGTGTGTAGTAGTTGGATTAGATATAAAAAGAAGGTGATAAAGCAGCAGTTCAACCACTGCTTTACCACCTTAATATTAGATTTTAATTAGCAATACATATTCAGAATTGCTTCATAAAGTTCTTGCTTGCCGCTAGTCTGTTTCGGTTCACCGTTTGCTTTTGCATAAGCAACTACATCTTCCAAAGTCAACTTGCCATCTTCAAACTCCTTACCTTTACCGCTATCAAATGAAGCGTAACGGTCGGCCAGCATTTTCTTGTATGGGGATTCGTTCAGCAGAGCAGCTGCGCTTTCCAATGCACGAGCCATAGCGTCCATACCTGCGATGTGAGCGATGAAGATATCTTCCAGGTCGGTAGAGTTACGACGAGTCTTAGCGTCGAAGTTTGTTCCACCGTTACCCAAGCCGCCGTTGCGGATAATTTGCATCATAGCTTGTGTCAGTTCGTAGTTGTCAATCGGGAATTGGTCTGTATCCCAACCATTCTGATAATCACCACGGTTAGCGTCGATAGAGCCCAACATGCCGTTGTCTACTGCTACTGCCAATTCGTGTTCGAAAGTGTGACCAGCCAAAGTTGCGTGGTTTACTTCAATGTTCACTTTGAAATCTTTATCCAAGCCATGAGCTTTCAGGAATCCGATTACTGTTTCTGTATCTACATCATACTGATGTTTTGTCGGTTCCATCGGTTTCGGTTCAATCAGGAAAGTACCTTTGAAGCCACGGGCACGAGCATAATCACGAGCGATGGTCAGCATTTTTGCCAGGTGTTCTTTTTCACGTTTCTGATCTGTATTCAGAAGAGACATGTAGCCTTCACGGCCACCCCAGAATACATAGTTCTGACCACCCAGTTCGATCGTTGCATCGATTGCATTCTTGATCTGAACAGCAGCACGAGCTACTACATCAAAATCAGGGTTAGTAGCAGCACCGTTCATATAACGTGCATGACCAAATACGTTGGCAGTACCCCACAACAGTTTGATGCCTGTTTCAGCTTGTTTCTGTTTTGCGTATGCTACGATTTCTTTCAGGTTAGCTTCGTATTCTTCGATGCTTGCACCTTCAGAAACCAAGTCTACATCGTGGAAACAGTAGTATTCGATACCCATTTTCTGCATGAATTCGAAACCTGCGTCCATTTTATCTTTTGCAGCCTGAACTGCGTCAGCATTACCATTCCAAGGGAATTGCTTTGTTCCGCCACCGAATTGGTCGCCACCTTCAGCACACAAAGTATGCCACCATGCCATAGCGAATCTCAACCAATCTTTCATCTTCTTGCCGTTGATAACCTTTTCAGCATCGTAGTAACGGAATGCCATCGGATTCTTACTATCTTTACCTTCGAACTTAATCTTTTCAATTCCCGGGAAAAATTCTTTTGTTGCCATAATTCTTTTATTTTTTAAAATGGTTATTATTTAAATTGTTAATTATTTATCTGAAGAAAGAACCGGAGCCGGTATCTTGCCTGCCATTGATTTTTCAAGGCGATATTTCCATTTGGCATATGCGTCAGCATATTCCTGGCGTTTTGCCACATTAGGTTCAATCACATCCAGTTTGTCGAGTGTAGCAAACGCCTCGTTATTATCCTTGTAGATACCTGCACCGATACCCGCACCTTTCGCAGCGCCTACGGAACCATCCGTATCGTAAAGCTCGATAGTGGCTCCCGTCACTCCCGCCAAAGTATCACGGAAGATAGAACTCAAGAACATATTAGCGTGTCCGGCATGAATCATCTTCACAGGAATTCCCATTTGCTCCATGATATCAATGCCATATTTAAAAGAGAATACAATACCTTCTTGAGCGGCACGAATAATATGATGCTTGCCATGCGTATTAAAATCCAGTCCACGGATACTGCAACCGATTTCTTTATTGTTCAGCATACGTTCGGCACCGTTGCCAAAGGGCAGAATACTGATTCCCGCACTGCCGATAGGAGCTTTGGAAGCCAATACATTCATTTCATTATAAGATATTCCTTCGGGAGCAATGTTGCGTTTCACCCATGAATTGAGAATACCCGTTCCGTTGATGCAAAGCAATACTCCCAAACGTGTCTGATCTATGGTATGATTGACATGTGCAAAGGTATTGACGCGTGACTGCGGATCATAGTTCACTTCACCGTTCACGCCATAAACCACTCCCGATGTTCCTGCCGTAGAAGCAATCTCTCCCGGATTAAACACATTCAGAGAAAGGGCATTGTTAGGCTGGTCGCCTGCACGATAGGTAATCGGTGTCCCTTCTTTCAGTCCAAGCTCTTTGGCAGCTATTGCATTTACACGTCCTTGTTCTGCAAAGGTCGGTTTAATATCTGCAATCAAAGAAGAATCAAATCCGTAATAATCCATTAAGAAATCAGCCACCCGGTTGTTCTTGAAATCCCAGAACATACCTTCCGAAAGTCCGGAAACAGTTGTGCAGATTTCTCCACTCAACTTCATGGCAATATAATCGCCCGGCAGCATTATCTTATCAATCTGCTCATAGATGGCTGGTTCGTTTTCTTTAATCCACGCCAACTTGGAAGCAGTAAAGTTTCCCGGTGAGTTCAACAGATGAGAAAGACATCTCTCCTCCCCGATTGTCTCAAACGCTTTCTGACCGTATGGCACCGCACGGGAGTCACACCAGATGATAGCAGGACGCAATACATGCTGGTTCTTATCAACACAAACCAATCCGTGCATCTGATAAGAGATACCGATGGCTTTAATTTCGGCGGCACTCACTCCGGATTCGGTCATAATAGCCTGTGTGGACAACTTTAAGTTTTCCCACCAACTCTCCGGGTCTTGTTCCGCCCATCCGGGATTCACTGCAATAATATTCGCTTCTGTTTTCGGAAAAAATGCCGAGGATACACATTTACCAGTCTCCGCATTTACCAAACTCGCTTTTACAGACGAGCTACCTATGTCATAACCTAATAGAAACATAATTTTATTTACGATTAAACGATTTACTATTTACGATTTAACGCTCAATGTCCGACAATTAATGCTTTAACATCCAACGCCTAATACTTAATACTTGATACTTGAACAGGGTCTACCTCCTTACCTTATTATATATCTTCTTATCAAATTTATAATAACGGGCAGCACGGTGAGCCACTCCCTGTTGTTTTTCTTCCAAAGGAACTACATATTCCATCATGGCTATTTTTTTATGGAAGTTGCGCACATCTACGGCTTTGTCGTATACCAACTCAAAAAGGGTCCTTAATTGTGCGGCTGTAAATTTGCGCGGAAGCAGCTCGAACAACATGGAAGGATTGAATTCTACGAACTGACGGATATAAGTCATCGCTTCCCGGATAATCAAATTATGGTCGAAAGCCAATGTCTTGACGTCTTTCAAAGCGACCCAGCAAGCTTGGTGATCGTCCAGATTCTTATCCAACGCGCGGTCTATCTTCACCATCGACAAATATGCAATGGTAACAATACGCTCCACTTTTGACTGCATAGCTCTTTCCAACCAACGTACATCTTTCGGATTACTCGTTCTGTTTTTAGAACCAAATGCTTTAAACTGTATCAGATTCACATTTTTAAGTCCTGTCAGTTCATACAAAACTCGTTGTGCTGCTTCATCCAAGGCTTCATCCATATAGATAAGACTTCCGGGAAGTTTCATATCATGATATACTTCCCCATTATCCTCACCTGCACGTTTTACAAGCAACACTTTCAGTTGTTCTCCGTCAAAACCAATCACTACACAGTCTACTGATATATGATTGTTTGCCAAAGGTGTATTTTTCTGTATATTCTGCATATCTTTTTCTTTAAGACGATGCAAATATAGAGGCTAAAAACCATCAAAACAAAATAAGAATTATGCTATAAAACATTGTTTTTCATCGAAATACATATCATACATCATACAATATGAATAGTTAGTGTTATCTTACGAATTACAATATGTATTTTAGTATTTCCACGAGTGGATAATTTTATAAAGTACAAAAACCGGACGGACGCTTTATTATCAGTACTTTTCATATAAATTCCACTAAACGGAAACAAAGATACTTATTGTACTTTAAACGATATGTCATTTTGTACCTTATCGTTTTTTATTCTATCTTTGCAGAGTAAATATTAAAAAATCTAAAATGGAACATCATCCAGTCATTTTATCCATTGCCGGCTCCGATTGTTCGGGAGGCGCAGGTATTCAGGCAGACATAAAAACAATCTCGGCTTTAGGCGGATATGCGGCATCGGCCATCACCGCAGTCACCGTACAAAACACATTGGGAGTACGCACCATGCAAGCTATGTCCCCTGAAATTGTCCGCGGGCAGATAGAGGCTGTGATGGAAGACCTCCAACCTGTCGCAATAAAGATAGGCATGGTACATGATATTCAGATTGTCCGTGTCATTTCCGATTGTCTGAAAAAGTACAGACCGGAATATGTCGTGTACGACCCAGTAATGGTATCTACCAGCGGTCGAAAGCTAATGACGGACGAAACCATCGAAGAGATAAAGAAAGAGTTGCTGCCACTTGCCACCTTAATTACGCCTAATATAGACGAAGCCACCGTGCTCACGGGTAAAAGTATCCATAATATCCGGGAAATGCAGGAAGCAGCTGAAATATTGACGGATAATTTCCATACCAGCCTTTTAATAAAAGGCGGTCATTTGGAAGGAGACGACATGTGCGACCTCCTACATACTGCCGACTCCATATACCATATATATAAAGAGAAAAAGATAGAAAGCCGTAATCTGCATGGAACGGGCTGTACCCTCTCTTCTGCTATCGCCACCTGTCTGGCCAAAGGCTATCCCATGCAAGAATCCATCCGGCATGCCAAGAATTATATCACTCAGGCTATCATTGCAGGAAAGGACTTGCATATCGGTCACGGCAACGGCCCGTTATGGCATTTTCCCGCCCCCATTGCGCAAATGTGTACATTTTGTGCGGTTGTATCATAAAAATACGTAACTTTGCACCCGCAATTAAAAATCAATTAAATAATAAAAATATGAAAGCATTTGTATTTCCCGGTCAAGGCGCCCAATTCGTGGGAATGGGTAAAGACCTGTATGAAAACTCAGCTTTAGCAAAAGAATTGTTTGAAAAAGCAAATGATATCCTTGGATATCGCATTACAGATATCATGTTCAACGGCACAGACGAAGACCTTCGTCAGACAAAGGTTACTCAACCTGCCGTTTTCCTTCATTCCGTTATCTCTGCCCTTTGCATGGGCGACGACTTCCAGCCGGAAATGACTGCAGGACATTCGCTCGGCGAATTCTCCGCTTTGGTAGCTGCCGGAGCCTTGAGTTTTGAGGATGGATTGAAACTTGTGTATGCACGTGCAATGGCTATGCAGAAAGCTTGCGAAGCGACTCCTTCCACCATGGCTGCCATCATCGCACTGCCGGATGAGAAAGTAGAAGAAATCTGTGCAGCAGTAAATGCAGAAGGTGAAGTTTGCGTACCGGCCAACTACAACTGCCCGGGACAAATCGTTATCTCCGGCTCTGTGCCGGGCATCGAAAAGGCTTGCGAACTGATGAAAGCTGCCGGAGCCAAACGTGCCCTTCCGTTGAAAGTGGGCGGTGCTTTCCACTCTCCGGTGATGGATCCTGCTAAAGTAGAACTGGAAGCTGCCATCAAGGCAACAGAAATTCATACTCCCAAATGTCCGGTATATCAGAATGTGGATGCTCTTCCTCATACCGACCCTGCAGAAATCAAAAAGAACCTGGTTGCTCAATTGACTGCTTCCGTACGTTGGACACAATCAGTGAAGAATATGGTTGCCGACGGCGCTACTGATTTTACAGAATGTGGTCCGGGTGCCGTACTTCAAGGATTGATCAAAAAGATTGACGGTACTGTCAATGCTCACGGTATTGCATAAATATCCGTAAGACAGACTTATTTTTTAAAGGAGATAGAGTGTGTTGGTAATAGCTGCCAACACACTTTTTATTTTCATCCGATACCGTTCTTGGTAAAATGGGGGCTCAACCGCGCTGTAATTATGCTTCAATGCAGTCAACAATCACCGGCGGGAGAAAGTTTTCCGACAAGCGCCCCGTTTTGTTAACGGATGCAAACGCAATAGAAGATAGTTTGTCCGCATTTTGGAAAACGCAACAAACTATCCATCTATTTACATCATTTAACAATCAAGCATCAAATTCCGCTCCATCCTCGCTTCATGAAGCATTCATTTTCGTTTCTTCACGGATATTAAGTAAATATTTATTCAATTTTAGAACGAAGAAGGAACGAAGGTGAAACGAAGGTGATACGAAGGTGATACGGAGAAGTGACGAAAAAGCAGCGGACAAGCGGGGAAAAGACAAAAAAACGGAATCGTGGGGAAGGCTCCGGAAGGAGCTTGTTTTTTCGTTTTTTTATCAATCCGTTAACCAAGATTAAGCGTCCGGAGTGAACCGCCGAATGGAAAACCTTGGGCACGGATGTTGCAGAGCCATAACAAATAGCAATCACTATCTATTTATTCAATATTAGTTCCTTGGCAATGCTTCTTTCACTACCATTGAACGACCTACATATTCTGCACCGTTCAATTGTTTGATAGCATTGTTAGCTTCTGCATCATCCGGCATTTCGATAAACGCAAAGCCTTTTGATCTTCTTGTTTCCCGATCTGTGATTACCTTTACTGAAGCAACCGTTCCATACTCTTCCATTACATGTCTCAAATCTGATTCCTTAACGTTATAGCTAAGATTTCCAATGTACAAATTCATAAAATACAAATATAAAAAATTAATAATTCAACAAGAAAGTTTTAGGAAGATCTTAATTAGAGATGGATATGCTCAAATCAATGAGAAGATACACGTAAAAAATCAAATCGTAATAAACCTTTTTATTGTTGTTGGCACAAAGGAAAGCATTATTGGGAGATAATACACTATACCCCCTCCTTTTTCTTTTCTCAAAACATCTTTTTTATGAAAATAGGCCAATACTTAACGCTCTTTCCCTCTATTATCGACTGCTTATGATACAGGTTACTTTTGAGTGGTTTATTTCTAAAATGTAAAATGAACAAAAAAAGAGGCTGAACTCCCTGATGTGAAGACAGCCTCTTTATATATCAGTTATTACAACTATCCGCAATGGAAATACTTATGAACCAAATCAAGCATTTCCTGTGGTTTTCCGTCCAAGTCCGCACGCAGTGTCTTATCTTCATAGCTACGGAGTTTACGGATAATGCCGTCAATCATTGCCGGACTAAATACATTGTATTGTTCAAAAATAGCCCGTTGTTGTTCCAGACAATCGGCAGACGCAACGCAGCTATCCGGTAATTGAGCCAATGTCTGCTTCTGAGTAGTATCAAATATCTACTACGGCATAATTACTCTTCAAAACAGAGGTAAAAAAGATATTATTTAAAAAATAAAATGCTACTTTTGTAAAAGACACCACCTTATATATAACGTTATGCAATACATTTACAAATATCAGTCCCCTATCGGCGGAATAACAATCGCAAGTGACGGTGATTCCTTGACAGGTTTGTGGTTTGACGGGCAGAAATATTTTGCCGCTTCGTTGTCTCCTGAACACGAAGAAAAAGCATTGCCCGTATTCGAGCAAACCAAAGAATGGCTCGATTGCTATTTCAGCGGAAAGAATCCCGGCTTCATGCCTGACATACACTTGGAAGGCACTCCTTTCCGTCTCTCCGTATGGAAAATATTAAAAGAAATCCCTTACGGCAAAGTCGTTACATACAAGGATATTGCCAAAGAAATAGCCCATCGGAACGGACTGCCGTCCATGTCAACGCAAGCGGTAGGCAATGCGGTGGGGCATAATCCGATTAGCATTATCATACCCTGCCACCGGGTTGTAAGTTGCAATGGCAGCCTGACAGGATATGCAGGCGGTATTTCTAAAAAGATAGAATTACTCACTCTCGAACAGGCGGATATGACAAACCTGTTCGTACCGAAGAAAGGGACGGCACTATAAATCCGAAAAAAGACCCGCTTGCCAAACCCGGGAAACAACATTCCGTTTCCGATTTTGATCCGTCATTCACCGGTAAACTATCCAAACAGGATGCCAAAATCAAGCTATACCATATCCAGATTCAAAGAAAGCGAAGAGCAGAAGGTTGAAATAGACGATTTCGGGTTCTGACCGACGTAGCATTAGAGTAAAGTTTCCATCCGACATAGTAAAAACTATCTGTTATATTCCTTCTACTTTCAATAAATTCACTAAATTCGTAGCGAATTAAAGAAAGAAAAAAACTCATGGAGGTATATACAAACAATTGGGCGAACCGGAAGTATCAGCTAGGTTATGCTCTAAGTGGAGGATTTATTAAAGGATTCGCTCATTTGGGCGTAATGCAGGCTCTCTTAGAGCATGATATCAAACCGGATATTATCTCCGGAGTTAGCGCCGGAGCTCTTGCGGGAGTCTTCTACGCAGACGGTAATGAACCTCACCAAGTGCTGGACTACTTTTCCGGGCACAAATTTCAGGATCTGACCAAACTGGTAATCCCCAAGAAAGGATTATTTGACCTTTGCGAATTTATTGATTTTCTCCGTACCAATGTAAAAGCAAAGAATCTGGAAGACCTTCAGATTCCCTTAATCATTACGGCAACTGACCTTGACCACGGACGTATGGTTCACTTTCACCGTGGTTCCATTGCCGAACGGGTAGCCGCTTCGTGTTGTATGCCTGTCATGTTCGCTCCGGTCAACATTGAAGGAACGAACTATGTAGACGGCGGATTGATGATGAACCTTCCGGTTTCTACCCTCCGCAGAGTATGCAACAAAGTGGTAGCAGTCAATGTAAGTCCAATCATGGCACAAGATTATAAAATGAATATTGTCAGCATCGCCATGCGCTCATTCCACTTTATGTTCCGTGCCAACACCTTCCCTGAAAGGGAGAAATGCGATTTACTGATTGAACCTTACAACCTCTACGGATACAGTAACACGGAATTGGAAAAAGCGGAAGAAATATTTGAGCAAGGATATAATACAGCCAACGAAGTACTGAATCAATTACTGGAAAAAAAAGGAAAAATATGGAAATAGCCCCTATTTTCCGAGAAGAACAATGAATACGAATATTAAAATCTACTCTATATGAATGATGAGAATAAAATAATTATCTATCAAGTGTTCACCCGCCTGTTCGGCAATAATAATAACCATTGCGTCTACAACGGGGATATAGCTGCCAACGGTTGCGGTAAAATGGCAGACTTTACTCTCAAAGCACTGGGAGAAATCAAGAAACTGGGCAGTACGCATATTTGGTACACAGGAATTATCGAACATGCTACCCAGACAGATTATCGCCGATACAACATCAGCCCGGATCATCCCGCTATTGTGAAGGGCAAAGCCGGTTCGCCTTACGCTATCAAAGATTATTATGATGTTGACCCGGATCTGGCAAACGATGTGCCGGGACGTATGAAGGAATTTGAGAACTTGGTGCACCGAACACATCGTGTGGGACTAAAAGTTATCATAGACTTTGTCCCCAACCATGTAGCCCGCCAGTATCATTCGGACGCACAACCGGATGGCACAACGGAACTGGGAGCCAACGATGACTCAAACATCGCTTTCAGCCCTTATAATAATTTTTATTATATTCCGCAAGCGGAACTTCATGCACAGTTTGATATGAAAGACGGCGCCGCAGAACCTTATCACGAATTCCCTGCTAAAGCAACAGGCAATAATCGTTTTGACGCCACTCCTAATATCACCGACTGGTATGAAACCATCAAACTGAATTATGGGGTGGATTATCAGAATGGTGGCACCTGCCATTTCTCCCCGATTCCGGACACATGGATTAAGATGTTGGACATACTTCTCTTCTGGGCGTCTAAAGATATCGACGGATTCCGTTGCGATATGGCCGAAATGGTCCCCGTTGAGTTTTGGGAATGGGCTATTCCGCAAGTAAAAGAGGCTTATCCTGAAATTCTTTTCATCGCTGAAGTCTACAATCCGAATGAATACCGCAACTATCTGATGCGTGGCAAGTTTGACTATTTGTATGATAAGGTAGGCTTATATGACACGTTGCGCAATGTAGCATGCGGATATGAATCCGCTGCTGCCATCACGCATTGCTGGCAAAGCCTGAACGGAATAGAGAAGAGAATGCTTAACTTCCTCGAGAATCACGATGAGCAACGTATTGCTTCCGACTTCTTCGCAGGCAATCCGCGCAAAGGAATTCCTGCGCTTATTGTTTCGGCATGCATGAATACGAATCCTATGATGATTTATTTCGGTCAAGAATTCGGAGAAATGGGAATGGACAGTGAAGGATTCAGCGGAAGAGACGGAAGGACTACCATATTTGACTATTGGAGCGTAGACACAATCCGCCGCTGGCGCAATGGTGGCAAATTTGACGGTAAGATGCTTACTGAAGACCACAAACGGCTCTATAATATCTATCAGAGGATACTGACACTTTGTAATGAGGAACCGGCAATCAGCAAAGGAGTATTCTTTGACTTGATGTATGCCAACATAAACGGCTGGCGTTTCAACGAACGTAAGCAATACACCTTTATGCGGAAATACAAAAATGAATTATTGTTTTTCATTGTCAATTTCGACAGTCAACTGGCAGATGTGGCAATCAATGTACCTTCACATGCTTTCGACTTTTTGCAAATTCCTCAGATGGAGTCTTATCAAGCTATAGACCTGATAAGTGGCGCAAAAGAAGAAATCTGCTTATTGCCATATAAACCGACAGATGTATCGGTCGGAGCCTACAATGGAAAGATTCTGAAAATTACTTTTTAAGTGAAAGGTAAGTAAAAGTTAAGATTTATAAGTTCATTGCAACCCGGTCCTCATAATGACCGGGTTATTTTATGTATATCGCTCAAACAAATGTTCTCAAAGGCTGTTTTAGGTAAATAAACAACCCTCCAGACTCAAGGATTATGAAGAAAATTAATATTGGAGTATTCTTGTTGCTTTTGCTGTTATCCATATCTGCTTTCGCAGGCACCCCGCCCGACAATGGGCAAGTGACTTTCAGAAAAATGTATCCGAAAGCAAATGACATAGCTTGGTCGCAGGATGATGTATATAAAGAAAACCCTCGCAAATCATTGAATATCTGCGAGGGTTCTTTATTTTAGAACAAATTATTATTTCTTCTTTCTAAGCACTACGGCACTACGCGCAGGGATATAGAGTTTCAGCCATTCTTTCTTTTCCTGTTTGTACAATGGATCGGCAATCGTAAAATGAACAACAGAGTCGTCTGCCAAACCATTTCCGCCAAATACTACATTGTCTGTATTCAGTATTACTTCATATGCTCCCGGCTCTACCAGGAAACCATAATCAACAAATGACTGTTTCGGATTGAAGTTGAAGACGAATATCAGATCTTTACGTCCATATGCCAATACCTGGTCACCGTCATTATGCCATATTTCCTGAACAGGCGTTGCCTGGAAGTCTTTCACACTCTTGATTACTTTCAGCATCTCCGCATCAAAATCACCCATATAGTGATAAGTCAGATTCTGGTTGTCTACCAAATCCCACTGGCGACGGGCATATTTGCAAGACCATCCATTCCCTTCGCGCGGGAAATCAATCCATTCAGGATGGCCAAACTCATTTCCCATAAAGTTCAGATAACCGCCATTAATGGTAGTAGACGTCAGCAAACGAATCATTTTGTGCAAAGCAATGCCCCGGTTGACAATGTAATTTTCATCTCCCTTTTGCATATGCCAATACATATCAGCGTCAACCAGACGGAAGATAATTGTCTTGTCTCCCACCAATGCCTGATCGTGACTCTCTGCATAAGAGATGGTCTTTTCATCCTGACGGCGGTTGGTTACTTCCCAGAACATGCTGGAAGGTTTCCAGTCCTCATCAATCTTTTCCTTGATTGTCTTAATCCAATAATCAGGAATGTTCATAGCCATACGGTAATCGAATCCGTAGCCGCCGTCTTTCACTTTCGCAGCCAATCCCGGCATACCGGAAACTTCTTCTGCAATTGTTATTGCTTTCGGATTCACTTGATGAATCAGTTCATTGACCAATGTCAGGTAACAAATTGCATTATCATCCTGATGACCGTTGAAGTAATCTCCATAATTACAGAAAGCTTCACCCAATCCATGGCTATAATACAACATTGATGTCACTCCATCAAAACGGAATCCGTCGAACTTATATTCTTCCAACCAATATTTACAGTTGGACAACAGGAAATGAATCACTTCGTTCTTACCATAATCAAAACAAAGAGAATCCCAAGCCGGATGTTCGCGGCGACCGCCCGGATAGAAATACTGGTTGGGATCACCGGCAAAGTTTCCCAATCCTTCCACTTCGTTCTTTACAGCGTGTGAATGAACGATGTCCATAATCACAGCAAGCCCCAACCCATGAGCAGTATCAATCAATGCCTTCAACTCATCGGGAGTCCCGAAACGGGAGGAAGCGGCGAAGAAACTGGATACGTGATATCCGAAACTTCCATAATAAGGATGCTCCTGAATAGCCATAATCTGGATGCAGTTATATCCTTCTTTAGCAATACGCGGAAGTATCTTTTCGCGGAATTCGTTATAGGTCCCGACTTTTTCCTCTTGCTGCGCCATTCCGATATGGCATTCATAAATCAGCAAAGGATTCGTGCTGGGCTTAAACGTTTTCTTCTTGAATTTATAGGATTTCTCCGGTGCCCATACCTGGGCGCTGAATATCTTGGTCTGTTCATCCTGAACTACACGTGTAGCCCAAGCAGGAATACGCTCACCTTGACCACCATCCCAATATATATTCAGTTTATACAAGTCTCCATGATGGATAGCATCGGCCGGCAAGTTAATTTCCCAATTGCCGTTCTTTAGTTTTTTCAACTTGTAGGCAGCTTTTTCTTCCCAGTTATTGAACGTACCTACCATATATATATGCGTAGCGTTCGGTGCCCATTCGCGGAAAGTCCACCCCTTATCGGTACGGTGCAATCCGAAATAAAGATAACCTGACGCAAAGTCCGAAAGAGTCTGTTTGCCTTTGTTAGTCAGTTCGGCTTCCTTGTTCAGCACAAACTGATGACGACCTGCAATAGCATCGGCAAAAGGTTCCAGCCAAGGGTCATTTTTAATAAGATTAAGTGTCTTTTCCATATCAGAATTGAATTTAGATTATGCTTTTACTTTTACGATTACTTTCTTCACACCATCCGGAGTAATGCCGGGAGCATGTCCGTCCTGAGGAAAGAATATAGCAAACATTCCCGGTTTCACGGCAACATAAGTTTCGGCTAATCCTTCAAAAAAAGTAATATCCTTTTCTACATTATAAGGAGCATCTGTGGGAACACAGTCCTTAGCAGCAGTATAACCCATAATTTCCGTTCCAGACAATGGAATCTGAATATCGATAAACTCATTATGTGTTTCCAATCTGGCTTCTTCTTTGGTCTTTGGCTTGGTTTGTGCAATATTCACCAGCAGATCTTTTCCTTTCAATTCTGTCTTACCGATTTCCATGGCTTGAAGGTCATGAGATTTCAGAAATTCAATAGCTTGTGCAAATAAAGGATTTAAAGACGCATATTTCTCCAAATTTTCTAAAGTATCTACTATCATATAAGTTCAATTTTAAAGTTTATACATTAGGTATTATTCAAAATCATCAATCGTATAATTAATAAAATCGGCAAACCGCTTGAATTGGCGGAACACCTTATCTATCTGCTCCAATACATCCGGTTGGGTAAAGAAGTTATCGGGGACATTATAGGAACAGACATATTCCTTGCATTTCAGATAATCAATGTACTTGAAATCTCTCGGGAAACCTTTAGGAGCTGTTTTCAGGAAGTCTTCTCCAATCACTGGAAAGTATTTCTTAAATTCCGGGTCTTCTACAATGGAAACAAACTCCTCAATATTATCATAAATAGATTGGCGGACAGCCTTCAATATATTGGAAGGCAGACAGAGGCTTCCTCCGGCAAGCATCGAACCGTCCGGTTGCAGATGCACATAGTATCCGCAATGGTCGGACTTCTTGCCCTTCGCATTGATATAACCGCCGAAATGTATCTTATAGGGTGTTTTATCCGTAGAGAAACGGGTATCCCGATAAATACGATAGGTACAGTCTTTGGGTTGGATTCCCCGGACTGTTTCATCAAACAGAGAAATACGCGCAATCACTGTTGCCAAAAAATTGTCGAACTCAGCACGGGCCATCTCATATTCTGCCTTATGCTCATTAAACCACTCACGATTATTGTTCGCGGAAAGATCTTTTAAAAACTGAAAGATAACGGGTATGTTCATCTTTATCATTTTCTATTATTATCTTACAAACGTACAAATTTTATTTCATATAAACTACAAAAGGGAACAAAAGGACATAAAAAAAAGCATCGGCCTGGTAAACCGATGCTCTAACACATTTATCAAAAAAACAGACTCTTCTGCCTCTGACGTACTTTAGCTTTCACAAGTGGAGTACAATCTCTTTAATTAATCTTATATCTAATACTATGAAAAACACATAAATATAACAGTACAAAAGGGGCTTTTGTTCAGCACTTCTCTGTATGTTTCAGTTAATAATAGTTTATAGAATCAAATGTTTGTCATCAACAGGCAGTATGATACATCCCCAGTCAATCATTGCATTGAATAACATGATTTTAGAATATTTCCCCAAATGTGCCTGTGGAATATCTTTTTCTACAATAATCTTCTTGTCCAACAGCTCGGCGCGTTTTGTTCCCCGAAGCAATGGGTGGGAAGGGGTGCACCACATCTTCCCGTCATAGAGTGCCACGTTACCAATAGAGGTGTCTGTCAGACAACCGTCTTTTACTATTAAAACATCATCCGCCGTTTTCCTTTGGGCATACAAGGCATTCAAATTTTCCCGGTTCGTGCTTTTATACGTATAGTCGACAGTATCAGCTACCACCAGGCGCAAAGAAGAAACGTCCCGCATCTGATAAGGCACATAGGTGATTTCTTCTATTTCTTTGCCATATACAACCCTGCATTTGTATACTCCTGCCAACGATTGCGGCGAAATTAACGCCCGCAAATCAATTGGGGCGCTGTCTTTCCAAAAGATCGCACGGGTTCTATCAAAACGTTCTATATGATAGTCAAGATTATAAACCTTTCCATCCTCTATCCGGATGGTTTCAATAAATAGGCACATATACTTTTTGTTTCATTTCATTATATTCGCTTTCCACATCACTTTGGCAGGTAATTCCACCGCCGCTTTTGAAATACATCTTTTCCCCTTCCTGCTCTACGAAACGTATCATAACAGCACTATCCAGATTTTCACCGTCAAAATATCCCATAATGCCTGTATAAAATCCCCTGTCATAGGTTTCTGCTTCTTGAATTATCTGCATCGTTTTTTTCTTCGGAGCCCCTGTTATAGACCCTGCGGGCAATAACTTAAAAATAATATCACCTAAGTGCGCGTGATAATCATCCGGCAGAGTTCCCTGAATTTCCGAACTTGTCTGAAGGATAGAACCGAGATTAGTCCGTAAGGTATCAATATATCGGTAGCGGGATACTGATACTTGATTGGCAACCATGCTTAGATCATTCCGTATCAAGTCCACAATAGTGGCATGTTCTGCCGCTTCTTTCGGATCATTTATCAGAAATTGGGCAGCATCAGGAATTGAAGCGTCGATAGTTCCTTTCATTGGGAAGGAGCAAATTCTTCCTTGATGGATTCTGACAAATATTTCAGGAGAAAATACTGTAAACGAATCTTTTAACCATAACTTATAGGTAGCTCTCGAACGGGAATAAATATCTTTCAGAGTGAGGTTGGTTTCTATCGGAGTGCGACAAGTCAAGTTCGTGAGAAAGCTGTTCCCTGCAAAAATATTTCTTTGAACGATATGAAATGAATGCCTATAAGCGTCAAAAGATTCGGGCAACGGTTTCCAACGAATATGTTTTTCCTTATTATTTGGAAACGAATCCTCATAGCTTTTGTCTGATACCGGTTGATTGGTAAATCCATTCAGATTATAAAGCAATTCTGCAGAATCTACGGATGAAACATCTTCTACATAAGAAGCGTCTTGTAGGTAATTTATAATAAAGATAAAAGGGCGACGGGATATTCCCAGCTCATTCATCTGCTTGACAGCCTGTTCCTTGGTATATAAATGCATAAAATCCTTCTGTGTTAGGAACGGCAAAAGTACACAAAAAAGTATGGATTAAAAAAAATGCAATAAAAAAGGGTTGCCAAATGTGTCTATCGGCAACCCTTCATACTTCTTTATAAGAATCTGATTACTTCATGGCAGCTTTCACTTGCGGAAGCATTTTCTTCACGTTTTCGTTTTCCGGTGATACTTTGGCAGCTTCTTCCAAATAATCTACTGCTTCTTTAAATCTGGCATCAGCTTTTTCTTTTTCTGCTGCATATTTATCAGCATCCGAATTTGCCAAAGGAGCGGCTTTTTTCAAAATATTAGCTCCGTCATTGTAGCAAAGAACTCCCAAGCTGTAAAGGGCATTCGTCTTATAAGACTTATGATTCAAAGGGATTACTTTTTTAAAGTTCTCTTCTGCTTCCTCAGCCTTACCTGCTTTCTGGGCAGCAAGTCCTGCTTTCAAGAAATGAAGGCTATAATTCTTTATCATTACCTTATTATTTGGATCAACTTTCAATCCTTCTTCCAATGTAGCTACGTATTCATCAGTCTTCTTCAATGCATCTAAAGCCGCCGCCTTACGAGCATATGCATTTCCTATATTGAACTTCTTTTCGATGGCTATATCAAAATATGTAACCGCTTCAGGATACTTCTTTATTTCATTAGCAGCCATACCACAATAATAAGCCGTTGCTGAATCTTGATTATTAGTCTGCTTCAAATATTCACTGAATTTGGCATACGCTACGGAATAATTCTTAGCGTTAAATGCATCATTTCCTTCTTTCTTAATTTGAATAGGATCGGTTTGCGCAAAAAGGTTAGTTACTGTAATACAAAATGCAAATAAAAAAATAAATTTCTTCATAACTTATATGTGTTTTTAGTTGTTTATCGCTCAAAAGTAAGCCTTATAATACAAAAACACAACCCTATTTAAGTTTTTTGAGCTTTTTGAAAGCAATATAACGTTCGTTATTCTTCGTAAAAACAATGATTCGCTATCCATACATATTATAATGCATAAACAGATGAAATATTATCTCCTCATAAATTACTGATTCATAGTCATAAAAAAAAATATAAATAAAAAAGTGACGAAAAGTTTTTGAAATTTCATAAAAAGCACTACCTTTGCATCCGCAAATAAGGATGGTTCCGTAGCTCAGCTGGATAGAGCAACGCCCTTCTAAGGCGTGGGTCAAGCGTTCGAATCGCTTCGGAATCACAAACAAAAACCGCAAATAGTTGATTATAAAACTTTTGCGGTTTTTGTTTTATACTACTTGCACAACATTTGCACAACTCAAATATTTATCATACCTATACATCTATTATTAGATGTGCGAATGACTACGGAAAAATCTTTGTAGTGTGTTGTAGTTCCAAATAACGGTTATTTGGAGTTATAGATCATGAGATTTGTCAAAATACACATTTTACCCTTGCCGTAATTTTGCCCTAATTCTTTAGTTTATCCTTAGGGTAATCTTAGGGTGTTTTGCTCGTTTTCCGCCGTTTTTCCGCCGTTTTCTCTAGTTATAAGACGGGAATAATCACCTATAGGAATCTAAGCGAATAATGTAAATATGGATAAATATCTATAAGTTGAAAAACAGTGCATATTTGAGTAATTTATAACCGTTTTCAAACCGTTTTCTTACTTCGAAAGCAATAGTATGTTTGTACTATAATGTGAGATTTTCCTACGTTATCCTATGCCGTTTTACTTGAATAACGCTTGTTTAACGCTCGTTTTCTCACCTTTTGGTTTGCGTCTGAGCGTTTTCCTTTTATTGGGCGGACATACAGAGAAAGCTCTAAAATCGCAAATCCTGAAAGGAATACGGGTAAATAAGAAATGCTGCCTCATCTCACGACGAAACAGCATAAGCATACAAACACACAAACACAAAATATAAATGAATGAATCAACTTAGTTGCAACCAACTTAAAAGAATAGTTCATGATTCCAACTACAAAGATACAAATTTTTATCAATACGGATCTGGCTCTTCTATCAATTCCACAAGCCTCGGGAAAGTATCGCTATACCAAACAGGTAACAATGTGTCCGGATAATCAATGCGTGTACTATTCACTCCGTACTTCAACCCTTTTAAGGATATTGCTTTGTATGGTTCCCCGTTTCTGTATAGAATCTCCATGAAGCCTTTTTCTATTAACAACTGGTTGAATTGTGCTGCCGTGTACTTTTTGTATCTTTAATAGGTCCGTCAAAGTGTATGCTTTGCGTACTATCTTACATTTATCTTTCTCTTTTGCAGGGGATGGGGTAAGCTTTTCTATACCTGGGCGTTTTTCTGCCGGTGTGTTCTCTGTAGAAACGGGTATATCAACCATTGGCAAACCTCGTTCTTCCGCTATCTTCTTCATCAGTTCCAGCGTTGAGGCTTTGTCAGCTCCACCCAACCTTTGCAAAGCGCCTACCCACTCAATAAGTTCATGTACCGTATGACCTACTCCGTAATCTGTCGGACCAGGTAGGGCATTATGCTCCTTTTCTCTATCTTCTCTTTCCAGTTCATCCCAACGGAGGATTAACTTTGCACGGGCTTCGTCGTTGAACTTGGTAGCGATGTACATACATTCCCGGTAGTCTAGTAGATACATGGGGCGTTCCCGGTTGTTTTCGTCTTTGTAGGAGCACGACGCAAATTTGCGTTCTGCTATTTTTACCCATGCCGGCTCCATTGCTCGGATAGAGCGCATAACATCACAGTGTCTCTTTCCGGTCATTTCCGCAATCTCCACGGATGACATAGTTCTTTTGTGCACACTCGGCTCATTTTTGAGTTCAGTGCTTGCATTAATGATTCTTGTTTTCATAATCGATTATATTTAAAAGCTATTGTTTTGTATTCAACGAGGGAAGATTTTCCCCGGTTAACTTTCTTTTATTCCTTTTGCATTGAGAACTGGACATACATATCCGGCACCACGAAGTCTTTAAATGATAGCTTTTGCCGTTCCGTACTACCGTCCGGTCATAGAAGCGATGAAGGGGAAGAACCTTGCCGCAATGTGTGCATCTCTTTCGCTCTATTCCATCCGCTATAACCCGGTTCTTTGGCTTCCGTTTAACCAACCGGCACGAAAGGCACTCATGTGAGCCATATCTCCGGCAGTAAGCTATAGACCGCTTGCCGCACTTGGCGAAATGGGTGCAATCAATGCGGGGTGTTGTTTGATGTATGTTCATAATCGTATTCGTTTAAATGTAAACCCGGCAACCGTATTGTTACCGGGGTGGCTTTGTTGATGGCGTCAACTTTAGTGCCGGCCCGAAGCCCCTAACACAAACTTATCTTATCAAATTCTTATTAAGCGTTTTCATGTCGAATTTCGGACGTTTAGACTTTCCTGTACACTTTGTTACCTTCATGCTGTCCTCTCTTAAAATAAGCCTTCTTATTTCTCTGTTCTGCTGTCTCATGACGGCTACTACAGCTCGTATTTCGTCTTCTAATGATGTGCACATAATATCTAAAGTTGTATATGAGCGTTATATTTTATATTATACTCTCGTGTGAGTTTCCGGCTATATCTTTCATGTTTTCGGGCTTTCTTCTCTATTCTCTTACATTTTTTTTCTTCTTTTGCTACTTTCTTCATGATGATAGCTTGGCGTTTATTCCATACCTCGTTCTTGCCTTCTAACTCAATCAGCCGAGCTGCCACATGTTGGATCGTGGAATAATAAGCATCAATCATTTGCTTTGTACTTATTGCAGGAGTGCCTATCATTAGCTCTCTTTCGTCTATTGATAAATTACTAAGCTGGTGTACTCTCATTTGCTCTTTGATGAACTCTTGTAATTCTACATTTTTCTCTGTGATTAAATCTTGTAAGTCAATTGTTTCCATTGTTATTAAAGTTATATTTTATATTGATTGATTCCTGTTGTTATCGTTAAACATTTCATCCCATACGCAGAAAGCAAGAAGGATGATACAAATAATTAGTGTAGCGTTCATTATTGATTAAA
>ERZ777306.432-NODE-432-length-84842-cov-16.514937_pt1 | contig 84842 bp, 78 predicted proteins | sample MGYA00374966_ERZ777306 | MGnify/ENA primary metagenome ERZ777306 (study PRJEB29329, sample SAMN06343882) | mouse gut metagenome | isolation source: Mouse cecum | place: Austria: Vienna | collected 2014-11-15 ...
CATCGTCCGATGCGATTCGCGCCTGCCGAATGCAAGCGCCGCTTGCTTCGGCTGACTGCCGAAGAGGCCCCGGTGACAAGCGGGTCACAGGGGACTTCGCGAAGGCGCGAGGCACGAGCGCCGCAACCTCCACCACCCGCGCTCCGCGGGTTGTGAGAGGTTTCGCGCGGTCCCCTTGACGCGCGACGGCACCGGGGACTAGGTCCGAAGAGCCGCGCGCAGCGCGGCGTACCTATTTAGGGCGAGCGGGAGCGAGTCCCGTAACGCCGAGCGCGAGCGAGGCGGGGAAGAGCGGGGAAGGGTCCGGGAAACTCCGCAAACGTGTCCCGGCCGGCCCGGAGGGCAAACAACGGCGGCGAGCCTGTGCCTCGCAGGCTCGCCGCGAGCGTTGCCTAGAACTCGTAGCGCCTGCTCTCGATCTCGTCGCGCAGCGTCGAGAAGCCGAGGCATCTTTCGTATGCGAGCGCCCTGGCGGCGCCTATGGCATCGTCGAGAATCTTCTCACGCTCGTGTTTGACGGCGCAGGCACTCTCGCAGGCCTTGAAGGTCTCCGGGAAGGAAGGGAAATCGGGCGATTGAGGTACGGGCTCCCCGTCGATGAGCTTGAAAACACGGACGCCTCCATCATCGACCGGCGCCAGCGCATAGGGTACGTAGGAGTCGACCACAAGAGACATACCCTCGTCATCTCCTGGCACGCGGCAACGAACCATGAGCTTCGGTGTGGCCCACGTATCGCGCTCGCTCACGCAGATATCGACGCTGAGGCCCTCTGGGAGGGCTCTTTGCGCGGTTGCCGCAAGAGCCGAACGCAAGCGCTTGTAGTGCCAGGGAGTGCCTTCCCACCTCTGCAGAAAGTCGGACTCCGTCCAAACTTCGCAGAGTGCGGCGATTATTGTTTTGGCTGCCATCTCGAACAGGCATTTCAGATAAAGGTTCCAGGAAGTCTTGGCGTCGTCGGCCCGATTGAGCGCCTCGTGAAGCGCTTCTGCCTCCTTGGTGCTAAGGTACTCGCCCCAAACGGATTGGAAGAGCTCCTCTGCATTTTCGACTTGCTCGCAGGCGAGGCCGATCTCCTCGATGATCTGGTTGACTGTATATTGCATAGTGGCGTCCTTTCCGTCGCACCGCATCGTCCGATGCGATTCGCGCCTGCCGAATGCAAGCGCCGCTTGCTTCGGCTGAATGCCGAGGATCCCGCCGCGCGCCGCGGGTCAAGGGAGCCTGCGCGAAGGCGCGAGGGACGAGCGCCGCAAACCCCACCACCCGCGTCTTCCGGGTTGTGGGGTTTTCGCGCGGGCCCCTTTACGCGCAAGGCGGCGGCGGGATAGGTCGAACGCGCGCGAGCGCCAGCGAGCGCACAGCCCCGAGCCCGCCAGGGCGAGCGCGCCCCGGGAGGGGCGCGGCCCTGCGCGCAGCGCGGTTGTCGGGGCTCGCCGGCCTCCGCCCACGAGAGGCCGGCGAGCCTGGGGCTTTGCCCGACAAGCCCCGCAGGGGCGCCCGGGCGGTGGTAAGGCGGGCGCAGCCGACGGCTTTCCACCGCCCTTACCTTCGCGAGCAGGCGCGAGCGCTGAGGCCGCCCAGGGGGTGCAGGGGGAGCGGCAAGCGGAGCGTCCCCCTGCTGCGTCTGCCGGAGATGCACGATCGCTATAGCAGTCGATGTTCCGGGAATACTCGCCGGTAGAAGAGAAAGGCCCGCAAAATGCGGGCCTTTGGAAGCTGCGGCACTAGATTAGAAGGGGATGTCGTCGTCGAAGAGCGGGAAGTCGGGATCTGAGGTAGATGACGGAGCGGCAGGAACGTCCGAGCCGACCGGAGTCGGGGCTTTGCACGCGATTTCGCCGGCAGGGGATCGGCCCGTCTCCTTGCTTGCCGTAATGAACTCGATGTCATCGACGGCGACCTCCAGCTTGCTGTGCCTCTTGCCGTCTCGCTCCCATTGGCTCCAGCGCAGCTTACCCTCGATCGCGACCTTGGATCCCTTCGAGAGATACTGGGCGATTGACCCGGCACGCGATCCGAACATCACGCAGTCGACGAAATTCGGATAGTCTTCCCACTCTCCAGTTGACGGGTTCTTCCGGCGGTCGTTGACGGCGACACCAAGACCGAGAACCTGCATGCCGGACTGCGTTGCGCGCAGCTCGGGGTCGCGGGTAAGGTTGCCGCTGATTACCACTCGATTGATGCTCATGCTCTTCCTTTCTGTAGTACCCGATATTCTTTGGTGATCGGTTCTTGGCTACTCACATCTATCGTTTTGACGGTTTGCATATTTGTTGAACGAGTATTGCTTCTAAATTCGTCCAATAACCCGTCGCTATTCGCAGCTGCCGGCGGACTGCGCAAGAGATCGGATCTCCTCCGGAGTGACCATCAGCTCCTCAGCGTGCCGAACGATGTACTCGTCCACAGCCTTTCGCACGAAATCGTTCAGGGTCCAGCTCTTTCTCTCGCGCCGGGCCCGATACTGCATTTCGAAGATGAGATCTGCTTGGTCCTTGAACAGCCGGATGGAGCTGGAGCGCTCCTCGATTTCCCGACTCTCGTTCTTCTTTGCGGATACTGCCGCGGTATCCGCTCCACCTTGCACGGGCTTCGGCTGCGCCTGCTCGACCACGGCCCGGGCGCCCGAGGTGAGGGAGAACATGGAATCCTCCCGGCTCTTCGAGGTGGCCATTAGGCTGCCCTCCCTTCGCTTTCGAGGTATTCTTCGACAAACTCCGAGAAGTCCACGGCGGCATTGCACGTGGGGGCGTATTCGAACACTGATTTCGAAGACGCCTGCGCCTGGCGCAAGGCCTCGCAGCTGCGGATCTTGGTATTGAACAACCGCGTGCCGAACTCCGCCGCGAAACCCGGCAACTCGCAGGCCATACGCTTCGAGAGTCGTCGATTCCAGTCGAAGCCGTTGAGGAGAATCCCCGACAGATTGAGGCTTGGGTTGAGGTGCCGATTGGAACGGGTGCGCTCGCAAGCCTCCCAGATGCGCGCAAAGCCCGTCACAGAGGCCTCGTCGGGCTGGACGACGACCACTAGATCGTCTGCGGCGACCATCGCGTTACGCGTGACATAACCCAGGGAGGGAGGGCAGTCGATGATGCAGTAGTCGTAGCCGTAAGGCTCGATGGACTCGAGGGAATCTTTAAGCATCATCAAGGGAGTATCGAGCCTCGATAGCTCGGCCTCCGCGTCGGCAACCAGAACATCGCCGGGCAAGATTGCGCCGAAGGGGGCATCCTGGATCGTCTCAGCAGCCGTCTTCGCGCCCATGAGCATGTCGTAGACGGTGTTCTTTCCCTCGGTGTCCCGGTAGCCGGCGCATTGGGTGGCGTTCATCTGCTGGTCGAGATCCGCCAGCACGACTTTGAAGCCCTTGCGCGCAAGCCCCTCTGCGAAGGAAAGCGAGCACGCGGTCTTGCCGACACCTCCTTTGTGGTTCACGAATGCAACAGTCCTCATCACTACCTTCTCCTTTCGTACTATGGCGCGGAAAGAACATTCGGCTTAGACCCAAGGTGATCGGAAGAAAGTCGCAAGAGCCGCTGCCGTATATGCAATCCGTATCGAATATCGGTTCTCGCAACTACGGTTCTTAGCTGGTCGGCCAGAGACCATAGCGCCGAAATTCTTTACCCGATACCCAAGATGATATGCTCAAAATTGTTGGCGAGTCTCTTGTCGAAAAAGAGAACTTTAGAGTGCGCGTTCGAGAACCTTAGACTTCGCTATTTCCACTCTATGGTCATAAATAGCCGATGCCCTTTGCGTAAACGAGATCGGATCTATTCCTATAGAACCGATGTTAAATGCGGAAATATTATTTGCACTTGTACGATTTGCTCAAGAGTCTTTCAGGCTCGACCACATATATGCACACCTCGAACAGCTCATGCGCAACCTCAATCACGGGCGCCGCCCTGCTCGAACCGAGCCCGCTCCCGGGATATTCGGGCAGAGTTCAGCCAGTAGCGCCTCTGATCTTCGGTTTCGGAGAGCTCCGCGGCTCGCTCTTCCTTCTCAGCGGACGACTCCCAGAAAGCCCTCAGCGCCGCGTCGTAACGCTCGTGGATGTCTGCGGCCTCCGGGGTTATGTACAGGCCAGTGGTCTGTAGGTCGGCATGCCCGAGCATCTCCTGGATCGTCCTCAGGTCCATGTTCCTGCGGTACATCTGCGAGGCGAACGTCCGCCTGAGCTGATGAGGGTGCAGATTCGCCACTCCAGCGGCTTTCCCGTGCCGGGCCACGCTCTGCCATACGGCCTGTCTGGTAATTCTCCCTCCTCGGGTGTTCAAGAAGAGCGCGGACTCGTCCTGGCGGCGGTTCGCGCACTTCAAGCGCGGCCGAGCACACTCCATGTAATGCTCCACGACGGACAGGGTGTCGTCAGCGATCGGGAGGAGCCTCGCTTTGCCTCCCTTGCCGTGCACCCAGAGGTCGTGATCGTTCGAGCGCAGATCTCCAACATTCAGCTCGACAATCTCCGAGGCCCTAAGGCCCAAGTCGTCCATCAGGGCGAACTCGGCGCGATCCCGCTCATGGGACGGTGTGTCGATGTCGTAAGTGGCCCACACGGCAGCCTCCTGGTTCCTGTCGAGCGGACGCTCACCGCTCTCGCGCTTCCTCGGAACGTCGATATAGGGGAGCGAGCCCTCATCCGCAAGCCCGTATGCCCCCAGGTACCGGTAGAGGTCCCTGAGGGCGCAGATCCTGGCCCTGAAAGAGGAGGGGGAGAGCTGGCGCTGCGTCAGAGCGCCGACCCATGCGCTTATGTCGGCAGTAGTAGCCTCGCTGAACGATTCGATGCCGATCGCGGACAGAAACGCCATGAAGTCGCGAACGTCGGCGGTGTAGGCGGCGACCGTATTCGGCGACAGCGCGCGCTCGCCCACCAGCCAGTCCCGCTCCCAGGCAGCAACGACGGCGTCCGTCGGATCCTCCGCGCGCACCGGCGCGGCCAGCTCTACGTAAGCTCCCATGTCGCAGGCTCCTTTCATGCCCGCGCGAACGTCCTCTATCGAGCCGATTGTGCCGCACGGCGCCCGGCATGCCGGCGCAACCTCCGAGCGCCGTTGAGGTTCCTGGGGCCTTCTGTATAGCAATTGCCTTAAATGTGTGCGAAATGTGTATTCTGAAGGAAATCCGAAAAAAATTCGTCACTTGGCCGAAACCTCTGAACTGGGGTGTTATCGGACTAAGTATGAATAATACCGCTGCGACAGATGAGTCTGCGGGAAGCGGCGGAGGGAAGCCGGCGCCGGCCCGAAATGGGAGCCGAGCGCGTATTACAGGAAGCCGCCGACAGAGACTGGCCGAACCCTCAACGCGATGACGGATCCGACGAGCCCGGTGCGGGCGGGCACCCGTCACAGGCAAGAACCCCGGACGGCCGCGCGAGCGTGCTCCCGAGCGCGAAAGCGGTGCCCACGGATCGAAAAATAGACCTACGACCAGGTATAAGGACGGCGGCTAATCTACTTTACATAATCCATATTATCAGCCTTTCATAATTAGTCTCGATAATGCTATCGACATTGTAGGACAAGGACTCTGCTCTGGTTGGCGGCGGCGAGGTCTATCCCCAGGCGTTGCCGCCCGATGAGGGCTGGGGGGCGCTCGAAAACTGTGAAGCAGCATTTCCGAGGATGGCGCGGTAGTCTCCGGTCTGCATCGCCTCGATCAGCGTCGGCAGAATCATGGCCACGCTTACGGCGTTGAGCACGAGGGCGACAAGACCGATGACGACGCCCAGAAGCGCCGTGCGCCTCAACGAGAGCGCATAAGAACGCTGCGACGGATCGGCTTGACTCAGAGCGCGCTTGACTTTCACTATGGCGATAGTCGCGCATATTACGGCAACGGTGCTGAGGGCAACGCCTCCGATGATAAGCGACACCGGGCCGGCGATGCTCGCCACCGTTGCCAACGTTCGCGCCGATTTCAGCTCCAGAGATTCAACAGTATGCTGCGCTTGCTCTGCTGTTCGAGGGGGTTCATCGGGCTTTTGCGGCTGAGGAAGTTCGGGCCTCTGGCTGGTCATGTAGGGCTCCTAACGAGTTCCGCTGCTCCCGAAGCCGCGGGTGCCTCGGGGGCTATCTTCGAGATGATCAGTGTTATGTAAAGTAATAGACGGGGTAGCCACGATCATAAGCTGGGCGATGCGGTCGCCGCGCCGAAATTGAAATGTTTCGCGAGGATCGAGGTTGATCAAAACCACCTTCACCTCACCGCGATAGCCGCTGTCGATAAGGCCTGGCGCGTTCACAATGGAGATGCCGTGCTTCGCCGCAAGCCCGCTGCGCGGAATGACAAGTCCGGCATGGCCCTCGGGGATAGCCAGGGCAAACCCGCAGGAAACCACCGCACGTTCAAATGGCGCAATGGAGCCGTCTTCAACGGATCGCAAATCGAGTGCCGCATCGCCTGGATGCGCGTAGGCCGGTTCTGGCAACTGCTTGTCGAGCAGGGAGATATCAATGTTCACAGCGCCCCCCCTACCCGAGTTCCCCGAGTGCGCGGGAGAACTCCTCAACGCTTTGGAAATCCTTGTACACGCTTGCGAATCGAATGTAGGCGACTTCGTCGAGGCTGGCGAGACGGGCAAGCACCATATCGCCCAGATCCTTCGACTTGATTTCGGTGCGCTGGGCGTTGCGAAGCTCGGCCTCAATGCTGGCGATGAGCGCATCGATCTTCTCGGGGGTGATCGGACGCTTCGCACAGGCGATGAGCAGGCCGCGCATGAGTTTCTCCCGATCGAATACCTCGGAAGATCCGTCCGTCTTGATGACGAGGATGGGGTGTTCGGCCAAGCGCTCGTAGGTGGTGAAGCGGGCTCCGCAGGCGAGGCATTCCCGACGGCGACGAATGGAGGCGCCATCGTCGGCCGCACGAGAGTCGACAACCTTCGACTCCAGGTAACCGCAAGAAGGGCAGCGCATAGGTTCTCCTAACTGTGAGTTAGCTACCTATGATACCCCATAGGCCCTCCCCTCTTCCTCCTCTTCAAAACATTGCTACCATCGCGATACATCGATGGCGGTGAATGCTCAGGCGAAGAAGATGAAGAACGATACGAGCGTGCTCAGGGCGAAGATCACGGGGAATTCGTAGCGGCTCATTTTTCTTCTCCTCTCCTCTTGCGTAGAACCTTTGTTCGCAGTTATAATAGAACGAACAAAAGTTCCTGTCAATACAATTTCAAACAAATGTACGCTTTTATGAAAGGACGCGATATGGCTCAGAAAGTGACGAAACGGCAGCAGGCAGTGCTTGACTGCATCGAAGCGTGCATTCGCGAAAAAGGCTACGGCCCGACGGTGCGCGAGGTGTGCCAAACACTCGGCCTCTCCTCCCCTTCCACGGTGCATGTTCACCTGAAGGCCCTGGAAGATAAGGGCTACATCAAGCGCGACCCCCTGAAGTCGCGCTCCATTGCCCTTACCTACCCCATCGAGGACGCCCCTTCCCCGGTAGTCCTCGCGGCCACCTACAGCAATCTTGTCAACGTCCCCCTGGTAGGTGATGTGGCTGCGGGATCGCCGATTCTCGCCGAGGAGAACATTACCGACACCATGACGCTGCCAACCGATATCGTGGGCGACGCCCCATCCTTCATGCTGTCGGTTCGGGGCGAATCCATGATCGAGGCGGGCATCAACGACGGCGATTACGTGGTCGTCAAGGAGCAGCCGGTGGCCAACAACGGCGATATCGTGGTGGCCATTGTGGATGACGGCGCTACCGTCAAGCGATTCTACAAGGAGGCCGACCATATTCGCCTGCAGCCGGAAAACTCTACGATGGATCCCATCATCGTGAGCGACTGTTCCATTGCGGGCAAGGTCGTGGCGGTGTTCCGCCGTCTGTAGCTCCTCCTGTTGTCGAAGCAGGACAGCGGCCGGCGTCGTCGTAGGGCGGCCCCGGCCGTTTTCAATTCATCGATCCATTATGGAAGGATGAGGACGGAATGCGGTGCCCTAGGAGACGGCGTAGGGCTTGAACATCGAGGCATAGGCAGGACCGACGAGCATTTGGAGGTGAGTTCCGTCTGCCTGATGCTCCTCGGATATGATATGGCAGCGCTCGTGGGCAACTGAGACGAGGTCGCCACGCTGGTAGGGAACGACCACATCCATCTTGGCATCGGCCGACGATGCGGCCGCGGCTATAGCGTCGACGAGGGCGTCGATGCCATAGCCTGTGCGGGCGGAGACGAATTGCGCGCCCGGAAAACGCTTCCGCAGCCCGGCGAGCGTCTCCTCATCGAGGAGGTCGCATTTGTTGAACACCTCGATAGTGGCGATAGATTGGGCGCCGATCTGCTGAAGCACCTCGCATACCGCATCGATCTGCCCTTCGAACTCCTGGGACGAAGCATCGACGACATGGAGAACGAGATCGGCGCCAGTGATCTCGTCGAGGGTCGATTTGAACGCCTCCACAAGGGTGGTGGGCAGTTTCTGGATGAAGCCCACGGTGTCGGTCACGGTGACCTCGCGCCCTTCGGGAAGCTCGAACTTGCGCGTGGTGGAATCCAGGGTGGCGAACAGTTTGTCGTAGCTGAGAACATCGGCGCCGGTCAGGCGATTGATCAGCGAGCTCTTCCCGGCGTTCGTGTAGCCGGCAAGAGCTACCTTGAACATGCCGCTTCCATAGCGGCTCTCGCGCTGGAGCGAGCGCACGTCGGCAAGGCGGGCAAGCTCACGGCGAATGCTCGTGATGCGCTTGCGCACCATGCGACGGTCGACCTCCAACTGGCTCTCGCCCTCGCCGAAGCGCGAGCCGACGCCGCCTCCCATGCGATTGGACGCCAGATGCGCCCACATGCCGCGCAGACGCGGGTAGAGGTACTGGTTTTGGGCCAGGCGCACCTGCAGCCGCCCCTCCTTGGAGGTGGCGTGGAGGGCGAAGATATCCAGGATGAGCGCCGTGCGATCGATCACCTTCACGGATTTGTCCATTACCTTCTCGAGGTTCGCCTGCTGCGAAGGTGTCAGCTCGTCGTCGAAGATGACCAAATCTGCCTCGCTTGAGCGGGCCAGCTCGGCGATCTCCTCGGCCTTGCCCGAGCCGACGAACGTGCGGGGATTGGGCGCGTCGAGCCGCTGCATCGTGGAGGCCACCACATCGGCTCCGGCAGTGTCGGCCAGGCGCTCCAGCTCGGCCAGGGACGATTCAAGGGGCCACTCGAGGCCGGGGCGGTCGACCCCTACGATAACGGCACGCTCGCGGCTCTCCTCAGCCTGGGTAGCCGGGCCCCTCTGGATTACGGATTGGTATTCAGTCATAGGTGCTCCTCACGCATTGATACGACTAACAGCGATGATACGGGAGACATCCCGCCGGTCGCGGGCTCCTTAGCCGACAGTGCGCATGGACAACACCCTCTTCCTTTTTCGCGAGCTGCAAAGCTCGGGGCAAACGCTCGCTATGATAGCATAGGCCGATGAAATCGCAAGCCTAGACAAGCTGCATGAGGATCGCATCGGCGATCGCTTGCGCATCTCCCGCATCAGCGTTGATCCAGTGAATACGATTGTCGCGCCGGAACCAAGTACGTTGCCGCTTTGCATAGCGGCGCGTGGCCTGTTTGATAGACGCGATGGCCTCATCCAAGGTGCAGCGCCCCTCGAGCGCGGCCACGATCTCTTTGTAGCCGATGGCTTGCGGTGCGGTCACACCTTCGCGGAAGCCGGCATTCACAAGACCCCGGACCTCTTCGACGAGTCCCGCCTTCACCATAGCGTCCACCCGGGTATCGATGCGCGCGGCCAGAATGGCGGGGTCGACCGCCAAGCCGAATTGCACTGCCGGAACCGCCTCCCCAATGGCGGCCAGGTTGCGTTTCTGCTCGGCATAGCTGCGTCCCTCTGTCAAAAGCTCGAAAGCGCGCACCACGCGGCGAACGTTGTGGGGGTGCACAACGGAGGCGCTCTCGGGATCGCGCCGCTCGAGCTCCTCCCACAACGCCTGGGCGCCGTGCTCGTCGGCGAAGGCCGTCCAATGCTCGCGCACGGGATTGGCTTGCTGCTCGCCGGCGGGGAACTCGTAGTCGTCGATGGCGGCCCGCACATAGAGCCCCGTGCCCCCGCAGAGCACCGGAACGTGCCCCCGCGCCGCGATATCGCCGAAGGCCTCCCGTGCGAAGGACTGGAACAGAGCGGCCGAATAGGGCTCGCCGGGATCGACGAGGTCGAAGCCGTGATGGGGCACGATGCGCTCAGAGGAGGGCAGCTTGCCCGTTCCGATATCCATGCCTCGATAGATCTGCATGGAATCGGCGCTCACCACTTCCCCATCGAGGACGGAGGCCACGATTTGGGCCACGTCGGTCTTGCCCGACGCCGTGGGCCCCACGATGGCAATGACGGGGCGGTTGTTGCTAGGCATCGACGACCGTGCCGGACAAATACCAGGTGCGCGCCTCGTCAATGGCCACCGGCACGATGGTGCCGATGAGATCCTCGGGCCGAAGACCAGCGGGCACGGGAGCGTGAACGGTCTGGTTCTTGGGGCTCTTGCCGGCGAGCACAAGCTCGTCGCGCTTGGACACCCCCTCGATAAGCACCGGCACGATGGTGTCCAACTCGCCCTGATTCGCCTCCCAGGCCTTGCGCTGAACGAGGTCGACCAAGCGGTCGAAGCGCTCCTGGATCACCTCGCGGGGCGTGTCGTCCTCCATGGCCGCCGCCGGCGTTCCCTCGCGCTTGGAGTAGATGAAGGTGAACACCTGGCCGTAGCCCACTTCCTCCACCAGGCGGTAGGTTTCCATGAAGTCTTCCTCGGTCTCGCCGGGAAAGCCCACGATGATATCGGTGGACAGCGCGATATCCGGAACGACGGCGCGCAGCTTCTCGATAAGACCGAGGTAGTGCTCGCGCGTGTAGCGGCGGTTCATAGCCGCAAGAATGCGGTTCGAGCCCGACTGCACAGGCAGATGAAGCGCCGGCATGAGCGAGCGCAGCGTACCAAAACGGGCGATGACCTCATCGGTGAGGTCTTTCGGGTGGCTCGTGGCAAAGCGCAGGCGCTCCACGCCGGAGGCATCCACCGCATCCAGCACGTCGGCGAAGCGCGGCTCGCCGTACAGGTCGCGCCCGTAGGAGTTCACGTTCTGCCCGAGCAGGGTGATCTCCTTCACACCCGCCTCCCCGTAGCGCCGCGCCTCCTCGGCGATGTCCTCGAGCGGCCGCGACTTCTCGCGCCCGCGCACGTAGGGCACGATGCAATAGGAACAGAAATTGTTGCAGCCCACGGTGATGGGGAGCCATGCCGCCCAGGTGTGCTCGCGATCGGCGGGGAGGGCCGAGGAGAACTCCGTTCCCTCGGCGAGCACCTCGACGGCTTGGCGGTGATTTTCGATGGCGGAGGAGAGAAGGCCGGGCAGCGAGCCGAGGTTGTGGGTGCCGAACACGACATCGAGGTGCGGCAGCTGCTCGGTGAGCTTCTCGCCGTCGCGCTGGCCGATGCAACCCCCTACCGCGATATAGCGCTTGTCGAAAGGCGAGCCCTCGCGCACGGCGATATTCTTCATGGAGGCCACCTGCCCGTAGAGGCGCGTATCGGCCGCTTCGCGCACGCAGCACGTCAAAAACACAACGATATCGGCCTCTTCAATGGAGGCGACGGGCAGCGAGCCCAGTCCTTCCAGCATACCGGCTACGCGCTCGGAATCGTGCTTGTTCATCTGGCAGCCGAAAGTATGGATGCAGAAGGTGGACCCTTCGAAATAAGTGCTCATGGGCTCTCCGAATCGATTGACTTAGGGAATCGTCGCGTTCTCGGCTGCGACGGGCGCAGCGGCAAGCCCCGCGCGGGGCTCGACGGCGAAACGGATGGCCGTGCGGTACTCGCCGTCGATGACGATATCGGCGAAAGAGGGAATGCAGCAGATCTCGATGCCCACCGGCGAGAGAAACCCGCGTGAGATGGCCACGGCCTTCACCGCCTGGTTGACAGCGCCGGCGCCGACGGCCTGAATCTCGACAGTGGCGCCGTCCTTGATCATGCCGGCAATCGCGCCGGCCACCGAAGCGGGAGAAGATTTCGAGGAGACCTTGAGACAGCCGATAGCGGGCTTGGGTTCTGTAATGGTTGGCACGTCGCTGTTCCTTGTCCTGCGGGGCGCGAATACTGATACATTGAAAGTTCGTTTCATGCTGAATATCAGGGGGCAGCCTGGTGTTCAAACGTTATTATTCTACCTAATCGCCAGAAGGCGCGCAACAGGCGGTCGGATCCTAATCCATCTTGTGGATGGGAATGGTTATGCGAATGGCGTCAGGCGTCGCCGACACATGGGGCCGCCCGACGCCGTCGAGAAAGTAGCGCCGCGCGATGGGCCCCATAGCCTGCTCGGCCGCATCGGCGAGGAGCGCCGCGTCCTCATCGGCCAGCCGCAGCTTGCGGGCATCGCCCTTGGGACGGGGAGCGGCAGATGCCCGTACAGCGGGAAAGCTCTCCTGCTGGAGTCGATCGGTCAGCGAGCTGGCCGGCCCGATCGTGCCATCTAGTATGCGCCGGGCGGAACGCGCAGAGAGCGGAAGGCCCGTTCCGTCGCACCAGGCGGCCAGATCGTCGGGGCTTGCGAGGAGGGCCGGCTGCTTTACCAAGGGAAATTCGCTCACCTCGCCGGGAAAGGCCCTCAGGGCCGCCGAGGTGGTGGCCATGCCGAACTCGTAGAGGGTCGCGGCGATATCGACAGGCGTGCCGATGTGCACAGCGCAATCGTTGCGATGCTCGAGGGCGAACTCGGCTGCCGTGCGCAGGATGTTCTTCGGCCCGCGCATACAGAAGGAGCCCTCCCCGCTTGCCTCGAAGCGCGGGAAGGTCGATTGGTCGGTCTTCTCGCCGAGCTGGGAGAGATCGGTTTCAACCGATATGCTCGTCCCGAGGCCAGGGGCCGAGCGGGCCACCCGCGCGTATCGAGCGTTTGCGGAGATTGAGTAGAGGGCCATGCCCCGGCCGTGCATGCCCCACTTGTCCATGTGGGCCGTATCGAGCTTCGAGGTGACGCGTGGTTCGAAGATGCGATCGTGAAGCGCGGCGGGGATGCCGTCGCCATCGTCGATGACGGTGATGAGGCGTGCGCCTTCGGTGCGTTGGGTTGCAAGGAAGATGTGCCGCGCGCCCGCATCCCGGGCATTGCGCAGAAGCTCGATGACGATATCCTCGCTCGATCGAATGTCCTGGGCCGCCTGCCGGCGTTCAGCCTCGGAGGAGCGCAAACGAACGAAGCCGTCCCCGAGGTCGGCTTCGACTCGGAGACGGCTCTCGCCGCATACGGTATCGATGAAATGAGACAGATCGGAGTCGGTCATGAACTACTTCGCGTAATCGACCGCACGGCTCTCGCGGATGACGACAACCTTGACCTGGCCCGGATACTGCATCTCGTTTTCGATCTGCTGGGCGATATCATGGGCGAGCACAACGGATGCGGCCTCGTCGACCACCTCGGGCTCTACCATGACGCGCACCTCGCGGCCGGCCTGGATGGCGTAAGTGCGCTCCACACCCGCATGGGCATTGGCGATCTCCTCGAGCTTTTCCAGACGCTTGATGTAGGCGTCGAGCGTCTCCTTGCGGGCACCGGGGCGGGCGGCCGAAACGGCATCTGCGGCCTGGATGAGCACGTCGATGACAGAGTTCGGCTCGATATCGTTGTGGTGGGCCTCGATGGCGTGAACGATTTCGGGGCGCTCGCCGAAGCGACGGGCAAGATCGGCGCCGATGACAGCATGGCTGCCTTCGACTTCGTGGTCGACCGCCTTGCCCAGATCGTGCAGAAGGCCGGCGCGTTTGACCGGGATGGGATCGAGCCCGAGCTCGGAGGCCATCACCGAGGCAAGGTAGGCCACCTCGAGCGAGTGGTTCAGCACGTTCTGCCCGAAGGAGGTGCGGTAGCGCAGACGACCGAGGGTGTTGACCAGCTCGGGATGCAGATCATGGATGCCGGCGTCGAAGGAGGCCTGTTCGCCCGCTTCCTGAACGCGCTGGTTCACCAGCTTCACAGCCTTGCCGTACATCTCCTCGATGCGTGCCGGGTGAATACGCCCGTCAGCGATGAGGTTCTCCATCGTGACGCGCCCGATTTCGCGGCGCACCGGGTCGAAGCAGGAGATGGTGACGCATTCCGGGGTATCGTCGATAATGAGGTTCGTGCCCGTGAGCTGCTCGAAGGAGCGGATGTTGCGGCCCTCGCGCCCGATGATGCGTCCCTTGAGGTCGTCGGAGGGAATATGGATGGTGGAGACGGTGGACTCGGCCGAATGATCGGCGGCCACGCGCTGGATGGCGAGGCTTAAGATCTCGCGGGCCTTCTTGTCGGCCTCCGCCTTCGTGCGCGTCTCGGCATCGCGGATAATGACGGCGGACTCGCGGGTCACGTCGTCGCGGATGGTCTCCAGAAGCTCGGCCTTGGCCTCTTCCGGACTCATGCCCGCGGCCCGCTCGAGGGCTTGGTTGATTTCGATCTGAGCCTCCTCGCGATGGCGCTCGATGGCGTTTTCCGCCTCGTTCACATCGCGCTCGCGGCGCTCCACCTGCCCCTGGAGCGAGGAAAGCTGGTGCTCGCGTGCGTCGAGAGACTCGACGCGGCGGTCGAGGGATTCCTCGCGCTGGGCGAGCGTCTCCTCGCGTTGGGCAACACGGCTCTCGGCGGAGCGCACCTCGCGCATGCGCTCCTTTTTCTCCTCTTCCAGCTCCTGGCGGTAGCGCAGGGCCTGGTCCTTCGCCTCGATCTCCGCTTCTCGGCGCATCGTCTCCGCTTGCTTCCGCGCGTCCTCGACCAGATTGGCAGCCTCGCCGGCAGCCTGCTTGTTGGAAGACGCGGCCATGAAACGATTGACGATGAAACCGAGGACGATGCCGACGATGGCGACGGCGATGACAACGACGATCATCACGGGATCCATCGTGATTCCTCCTTTCATCTGGGCTTTTATACCCAATTGATGTCATAAAAAATGCCCGTGGCCGGGCAAGAGCGTATGCATGCGAGGACATTCGATGTATATCGTTGTCTATATCAAATACCCCGACGGGTACATCTGCTCAAAAAGCCACAATGGACAGTATACCCGATGAAGCGAAGAAAAGAACCCCTCAATGGACGAGAGGCCGCTCGCGCGGGCGCCCCTTGGCGCCATGCGAGCGGCCCCTCCCCTTTTCGGGTTAGCGCACCCCGGTCTCTTCCGACCAGCGCCGTGCGGCCGTGACGGCTACATCGGTGTCGAATCCCTGGGTAACCAGCTTGCGGAACGCTGCCTCGCGCGCCCGCTTGGCCCGCGGCGGGCGGCGCCGCAGAAGCGCCAGCGCGCGATCCACCTCCGCGTCCAGGCCGCGGGCGGTATGCTCCTGCCATGCCGCAAGGCTGCTCGGATCGATGCCGAGCTTCTCGATCTCAGACTCGGCATCGCGCAGCCCGCGCCCTGCGGAGAGCTTCGCGCGGATAAGGGCATCCCCGTAGCGACGATCGTCGACAGCCCGCACGCGCACCGCGCGCTTTAGCGCCTCTTCGACGACCTCGGGCGGATACTCGTCTTTTAGCAGGCGCTCGCGCACGTAGGCGCTGGAGCGCTCGCGTGCCGAGGCCCAGCGGAGGATCTTGCGAAAAGCAGCCTCTGCCGTTTTCTTTTCCGTCTCCGCGGAATTCCCCAGCCGATCGCCGTGATCGTCGCACAAGGCCTCCTCGTAGCCTGGATCGAGGTGGCCAGAGGGCGCCGGAGCGCATTGGCTCGTGCGGGGGGCCACGCCCTCCGGCTCGTCCTGACCCGCCTCGATGGCCTCGACGGCGGCTCGAAGCTGCGAGAGTATGTCAGACCGAGCGGCCATCCTACTTCTTCTTGCCGGACGTCTTGGGGGCGGGGCTGAACGAATCGCCCTCGGCCGGAGCCTCGATAATGGGAATCTCGTAGGCCTCGCGCACCTTCGTCTCGAGTTCCTCGCGCAGGTCGGGATTCTCCTTCAGCGTCTGCTTCGCCGCCTCGCGGCCCTGGCCCAGCCGCTCCTCGCCGTAGGTATACCAGGCGCCGGACTTCTTGGCCACGCCGCATTCCACGGCCATATCCACGATGCAGCCCTCGCGCGAGATGCCCTCGCCGTACATAAGATCGAACTCGGCCTGGCGGAAGGGAGGTGCCACTTTGTTCTTCACGACCTTGGCACGCACGCGGTTGCCCACCACATCGCCGTTCTGCTTGATGGAGTCGATGCGTCGGATGTCGATGCGCACCGAGGAGAAGAACTTGAGAGCACGGCCGCCGGTGGTGGTCTCCGGATTGCCGAACATCACGCCGATCTTCTCACGCAGCTGGTTGATGAAAATGCACGTGGTATTCGACTTGGAGAGCGATCCGGCGAGCTTGCGCAGCGCCTGGGACATGAGGCGGGCCTGCAGACCCACCGTGGTGTCGCCCATCTCGCCCTCGATCTCGGCGCGGGGCACCAGCGCCGCCACGGAGTCGACGATGACGCAGTCGATGGCTCCGCTGCGCACAAGCATGTCGCAGATTTCCAGGGCCTGCTCGCCAGTGTCGGGCTGGGAGATGAGCACCTCGTCGATATCGACGCCGATGCGGGCGGCATAGACCGGGTCGAGCGCGTGCTCCGCGTCGATGAAGGCGACGATGCCGCCGAGAGCCTGGGCCTCGGCGAGAATCTGGAGGGCGAGGGTCGTCTTGCCCGAAGACTCGGGACCGTAGATCTCGATGATGCGCCCGCGCGGCACGCCGCCGATGCCGAGCGCCGCATCCAGCGGGAGGGCTCCAGTGGGGATGACGCCGATATTCAGATCGCCGCCGCCTTCCCCGAGCGTCATGATGGAGCCCTTGCCGAACTTCGACTCGATCTGGTCCGTGGTGAGTTTGAGCATCTTTTCTTTGTCTTCGTTCATGGATTCTCCTTGTCTGGGCCATCATACGAACAAGTGGCCGTTTTCACTCTATTATACGAACAGACGTATGATCGTCAAGTCCTATCTTTGCAGATTGGAATACTTCGACGATGCGAGCGCCATGATAGCTCCGCACAACCGTGAAACGATGCCCGGACTGTCCCGAAAGTCACCGTCCCCAAACCGCACCTCAGTCGCAAAAAAGCGGGCGCGGCCCTACGAGCACCGTCCCCGCTCTCCAACGGCGCCTCGCCCTAGCAGGCCGCCTCGATGGCCTGGAGCGCCGCGAGCACCGTCTGCAGACGCACAACCTCGCGACCGCCTTCGAAATGGTGGCACGTCGCGAGGCCGCCCTTGACGGTGGCGCAGCCGACCCACACGGTTCCCACCGGCTTGCCGGGCTCGGCTCCCCCCGGCCCGGCAATGCCCGTCACCGACACGGCGACATCGCTGGAAAGCTTCCGCAAGGCACCGCGCGCCATCTGAAGGGCCACCAGCTCGTCGACGGCTCCCTGGCTCGTGAGCACATCGCCCGATACGCCGAGAAGCTCCTGCTTGACGTCGTTGACGTAGCTCACAATGCCTCCGCGCACGACCTCGGAGCTGCCCGGCACCGAGGTGAGCGTGGCAGCAATAAGGCCGCCGGTGAGGCTCTCGGCAGTGGCGACGGACAGCCCGCGGGCCCGGGCCTTCTCCACAATGGAGCGCGCCCGCTCGTCGATGGCCTTCTGCAGGGCGACAACCTCCGTGGCCGCCGGCGGAGCCTCCCGGGAAGCCGTCGACGAACCGCCTTTCAAGAGGTGGCGCGCCTTCACCAGATAATCGAGCATGGACATGATAGTGAGAACAAGCGCGATGCCCATAACCGCCCATGAGAGCACGAACAGCGGATTGGTGAACGCCGCGACGGCTGTGGGAAACACGAGCGCGTCCTTGGCGAGGAACAGCACGATGGCGATCATCTGGAAGACGGTCTTGGCCTTGCCGTACCAGCTGGCGGCGATGACCTCCCCCTTGCTGGCCGCCACCATGCGAATGCCCGAGACGATGAACTCGCGGGCCAAAATGATGAGCACAGGCCAGCCGGGCAGCACCGCGAGCTCCACAAGCGCGATGAGCGCCGCTGCCACGAGAATCTTGTCGGCAAGCGGATCCATGAACTTCCCGAAGTCGGTCACCTCGCCGCGGCTGCGGGCCAGATACCCGTCGATCCAGTCGGTGCACGAGATGAGGATGAAGATACCCGCCGCAATGAGGCGCTTTGCCTCCATGGTAATATCGGGCAGCCCCATCCAGATCGGCCAGGGACTCACGATGGCGAGCACGAACACTGGAACGAGGCAGATGCGGATGAGCGTGACGATGTTGGCCGGCGTCCAGAGCTTTTCCGGCGCAGTGGGCTGGATGGTGGCCATGGGCCTCACTCCCCTTCCATCTCGTAGAGCAGCGTATCGGCGATAACGACCTCGACGACGTCGCCGGGCTCTCCCTCGCCCACGAAGGTGACCCCGTCCACCTCGGGAGCCTGGCACTGGGCGCGCCCGTAACGCTGGCCGTCCTCCTCGCAGCCCTCCACGAGCACGGGCATGACGCGCCCGATGCGCTCGGCGATACGCGGTACGCAGCAGGCGTCGGCCGCATCGCGCAGCACCTGGGCCCGCTCGGCCTTCTCGTCCTCGTCCAGCTGGCCGGGAAGATCGAAGGCGGCCGTCCCCTCCTCCCGTGAGTAGGGGAAGACCCCCACGTAGTCGAAGGGCTCCTCGGCGACGAAATCGCACAGCGCCTCGAACTGCTCGTCGGTCTCGCCGGGGAATCCCGCGATGAGGGTGGTGCGCAGCGTGATATCGGGCACGGCGGCGCGAATGCGCTCGATGAGCTCGTGGAACTTCTCGGCGCTGCCCGCCCGGTTCATGGCCCGAAGCAACGGCGCGCTCACATGCTGGAGCGGGATATCCAGGTACGGACAGACGTTGTCGCGGGCGGCCATGACCGAGAGCAGCGCATCGGTGACGCCCTCCGGCTGCAGGTACATGACGCGGAACCACGTGTCGGGAAACGCTTCGGACAACTCGTTCACGAGCCAGGCCAAATCGCGATCTCCGGGAAGGTCTTGGCCCCACCGCCCCGTATCCTGGGCGATAAGATCGATCTCGCGGGCACCATCGGCCCGCGCCCGCTCGACTTCTCGATAGATGTCCTCGAAGGGGAAGCTGTGGTAGCGTCCGCGAATGGCGGGAATCGTGCAGTAGGAGCAGAAGCGGTCGCAGCCGTCTGATATTTTCACATAGGCGAAGACGGGACCTGCCTGGGCAGGCGCACTCGCGGTGCGCGGAAGCGGCTCGGTCCCGCGAACGTATCCGAGAATGCCGTCTACGACGGCGACGATATCGTCCTCCTTGCTGCAGGGGACGAAGGCGCGGGCCTCGGTCAGCTCCTCGGCCAGGTCGTCTCCGTAGCGGGCCGGCATGCAGCCGGCAACGATGAGGGCGGCATCGCCCCGCTCCACTGCGGGAAGCGCCGCGGCCTCGAAGATGGCCTCGAGGCTCTCCTCGGTCGCTGACTGGATAAAGGAGCATGTGTTCACGATGACGACATCGGCCTCGTCGGGTGAGGCGGACGTATCGTAGCCGGCTTCGGAAAGGGCCCGGGCCATGGCTGCGGAGTCCACTTCGTTCTTGGCGCAGCCCATGGTGATGAGGGAGATGCGGCCGCAGGGCTCGGCGGTCGCGACGGCGCTGGCGCCGGAAACCTGGTCAGTCACAGAGGGCACGGCTTTCTAGCGGTAGTTCACGTACTGCAGGGGCTGGCCGTAGTCCTGCCCATTGAGAAAGGCGATGACCTCCTGCAGGGTATCGCGGGAAGGCGAGCTCACACGCAGTTTGTCGCCCTCGATGGCGGCCTTGCACTTGAGCTTCTGCGCCTTGATGTCCTTGTTGATCTTGCCGGCAGTCTCCTTGTCGATGCCATCGACGATGGTAGCCGTCCGGCGCACCGAGCCGCCGCTGGCTGCCTGGACATCGCCCCACTTCACGGCCGCAAGATCGATGCCGCGTTTAATGAGCTTGCTGCCGATGACGTCGATCACCTGGGAGGCGACGAAATCGGCGGGGGCGGCCACGGTGATGGTGCCGCCGCTTTTGTCCAAGCTGATCTCGGCTCCGGAGTCCTTCAGATCGTAGCGCTGGGAAATCTCCTTCTTCGCCTGCTGGAACGCGTTGTCAACTTCCTGCATGTCGACGGTCGAGACGACATCGAAGCTTGATTCCTTGGCCATGGGTATCCTTTCGTCGGGTTGCGGGATGGGCAGCGAGCAGCGCTAGTTGCCACTGTCCGAGGAGCTGTCCTCGGGGGTATCGTCGCTGCCAGCAGCATCGTCGCCGTCGGCGGTGCCGTCGGCTTTGGAGTTTGCCTGCGCCGAATCGTCTTCGGACGAGGACGTGCCGTCGCCCTTATCGTCCGCGTTATCGGAGGACTTCGACGGGGAGACGCCGTTTTCCTTTTGCCAGTCGCGCAGGATATCGTCGAAGTCCACGGTGTAGGTGTACACGCCCGCCGCGCTCGAGCTCTCAGCAGGCTGCACCTCCTCGCCGTTCACCGACAGCGTCACGGCCTGAGGCGCCGTGGTCACGAACTTCAACTCGCCGGTAACGGGGTACTCCTCGCTCTTCGGGCCGGTGTAGGTATCGGCCTCCTTGGTCTTGCCGTCGACGACCACCTCGATGTAGGCCTTCTGACCATCGGCTACTGCGTACTTGAACAGGGCGTTTTTCGGTGCCACCGGTTCGACTGTGGGCGCCTCGGCACTCTGGTTGCCGCCGGAATCCCCGTTTGCGCCCGCCGGAGCGGGCATACCGGAGATGGGCACGGTGGGCGTGTCCTCGGCCGAGCCCCCCTTATCGCCGCCGAAGGCGAGCACGAGCACCAGCACGAGCAGGCCAATGATGACAGCGCCTACCACCAGGAGCGGCAGCATGGAGCCGAGGTTGGCGGCGATACCGGGCGCCTGGCGCCCTTGGACGAGGTTGGTGTACTGGGGCTGCGCGCTCCCGCGCGAGGACGAGCGCGACGAGCGCTGCCCGCTTCCGTGCGAGGAGCGCGGCGTGTCCAGGTATTCGGTGCGGCGGCTGCCGGGGCGCGACGAGGAACGGTCGGACCGGTGTCCATCGCCACTGCGGCCAGGCCGGCTTTCCATGGGGCGCCGCCCCGTCTCGAATTGGTGCGCCTCATCTCGGTAGGCGCGTGTTACCTCGGTGGGGTTGAGGCCTACGAGCCGCGCGTAGGCGCCCACCATGTTGGAGGTGTAGCCCCGCGGGGGCATGCGGGCGAAATCGCCCTCCTCGATGGCGCGCAGGATATCGGGGCGGATGCGCAGCTTGCGCGCGGCAGCGGACAGGTCCAGCCCCTTGCGCTCGCGGCCCATTCGAAGCATGTCCCCGAAGGAATTCTGTCTCGCCACGATCTCGTCTCCTCCATATCGTCGGGGAACCCGCGCTCGGCGCTAGTCCTCGTCGTTGGCCTCGAAGGCCTTCAACGTCTCGAGTTCCATCTGATCTACCAGCACTTCGCGGGGACGGCTTCCGTTGGCCGGGCCCACGATGCCCTTTTCTTCCAATTGATCCATTATACGCCCGGCGCGGGCGTATCCGACCTTCAAGCGGCGTTGAAGGTTGGATGTTGAGCCCAAATCGCTTGAAACCACCACATCGGCAGCTTCCCACAGAAGCGGATCATCGGCCTCGGAGCCCCCGTCGCCGGCCGGCGAGGAGTCGCCGAGGGTGACCACGTTGGTCTTCAAGATCTCGGAGTGGTACTCCGGCTCGCCCTGGCCCTTCAGGTGCGCCACCACGGCGGCGATTTCCTCGTCGGGAATCCAGGGGCCCTGCACGCGCACGGGTTTGGGATACTCCGGCTTGGAGATGAGCAGATCCCCTCGGCCGATGAGGTTCTCGGCACCGGTGGAGTCCAGGATGACGCGGGAATCGATGCCAGAGGCCACGGTGAGGCCGATGCGGCAGGTGATGTTCGCCTTGATGAGGCCCGTGACCACGTTGGTGGAGGGGCGCTGGGTGGCGATGATGAGGTGGATGCCCGCCGCGCGCGCCAGCTGGGCGATGCGGCTGATGGAGAACTCCACCTCCTTGCCGACGTTCATCATGAGGTCGGCAAGCTCGTCGATGACGATGACGATATAGGGAATGGGCTCGCCGTAGGGGTTCTCGGGAGCCTCCCCGCCGCTCGCCTCGACCGCATCGGCGGCGGCACGGGCGGCCCTCGCCTTCTCGTTGAAGGAGATGATGTTGCGCACGCCGCACTTCGAGAACATCTTCAGGCGGCGCTCCATCTCGGCTACGGCCCAGGACAGCGCGCTCGATGCCTCGCGGCACTCGGTGACCACGGGCACGTAGAGGTGCGGAATGCCGTCGTAGGGGGCGAACTCCACCCGCTTGGGGTCGATCATGATGAAGCGCACTTCAGCGGGTGTGGCGCGCAGGAGAATGGACATGATCATGGCGTTCACTTCCACCGACTTGCCCGAGCCGGTGGTGCCGGCGATGAGCACATGGGGCATCTTTGCCAGATCGTGCACGATGGCGTGGCCCTCCACGTCCTCGCCGATGGCCACCTGCAGGGGCCCCTCCCCCGCGGCGGCCAGAACCTCGGGCAGGTACACTGTCTGCCGCTCGCGGTTGGGTACCTCGATGCCCACGTAGTTGGTGCCGGGGATAGGTGCGAAGATGCGCACGCCGGGGGCGGCGAGCGCGAGCGCGATGTCATCGGTGAGGTTGGTCACCTTGCTCACGCGCACGCCGGAGGGAAGATCGACCTTGAACAGGGTAACCGTAGGGCCCTCCACCCAGCCGACGACGCTGGCGAACACCCCGAAGTCCTCGAGCGTGCCCTGAAGCTCGGCAGCCACCGAGCGCAACTGCTCTTCGGTGGAGCCGCGACGGCGCCCGTCGCCGGTAGCGAGCAGGTCGATGGAGGGCAGTTGGAAGCCGTCGCGCGAGGGGGCGGGCTCGGCGGCCTTGGGCGACGGCTTCGCCTTCGCCTTCGGTTTCGCGGCCTTCTTGCGGGGATTTGCCGTCTGGGCCTTGGCAGCTTCTGCTTCGGCCGCCTTCTTTCCGAGCTTGCGGGTCATGGGCCGGGCCGGGGCTGTTGCGGAGATATCCTCGGGCGCCTCCGCCGCAACGGCGGCGAGGTTCACCGTGCGGCCGGCGGCTACGGCCGCAGGATCGACGCCGAGCTGGCGGGTCACTGCCGCAGCGGCAGGTGCGGCGGGCTCCCCCGCAGCCGGTCCGGCTGCGGCGTCCGCGCCTCCTATCGCCATAGTGCGCGCACCCGATACAGGGCGACTGCGGCGGCGGGGCTGCTCCTCCATGGACAGGCGCGCCGTAAGGGCCGCCGGCCGCATGACGGTCGCATCGGGCGGCTGGGGCACCTCGTCGGAGGTGCGTCCCAGGCCGTGGCGCACGACATGGCCGCCGCGCTTCACGGCGCCGAAGAGCGCCTCGGGCAAGTAAGGCGCCTGGGCGGCCAGGTCGGCCTCGTGGCGCTCGCGCACCTTCTCGATGAAGGCCGAGACCGAAAAGCCGATGACGATGACGCCACCCAGGGCCACGCCCAGAAGCAGGATGGCCGAGATGATGCTGCCGAACAGGGTGAGGCCCACCCAGGCGAGCGCCGCGCCCACATAGCCTCCGTGGGTCGTGAGCGCATCGTAGTCGAACAGGTGCTCGGGCCCGGTGTTGCCGAGGGGCGTGAACAGCGCGATGATGCCGAGCAGCGCCACCAAGATGAGCGCAAGGCCCACGGTGATGCGCAGCGACATGCGCTCGCTCTCCTTGCGGTAGAGCACGGTCGCGCCCACGGCCACGAGGAAGAACGGCATGATGTAGCAGCCCACCCCGAACACGAGGTGGAGCGATTCGGACAGAAACGAGGTGACGATGGCGCCGGTAGGGGCCACCGCTGCGATGAACAGCACGATGCCGACGAGGATGAAGCCCACACCTACCATGTCGCGACGGGTGCGGTCATCCAGAATGCGGGGCTCGGGCTCGACAGCGCGGCTGCGCGCCGCCGACAGGGGACGGCGCGTACCGCTCTTCGAGACCGCTCCGCTCGCGTTTTTCGATGAAGATGCGTTTTTTGCTTGCGAGTGTCGGGCCACGGCGAATCTAGACCTCCAGAATGTTCACGACCACCATCGGACGCTGCTTGGTGCGTTCCCACAGAAGGGACAGGAGCGCATCGCGGGCCGCCTTGCGCAGCTCCTTGGCGCCCGCGCCCTTCGAGAGGGCCTTGCGCAGCGCGCCGGTGACGGCGCTGCCAGCCTCCTGGCCCAGGTAGTAGTCGTCGCCGCCGGTGATGCCGTGCATAGACACCTGCACCTCCCCCACGACTTGCTTGCGCTTCGCGTCCACGGCTGCGGCCACGCTGGCAAAGCCCTGGTTGCCGAGGGTGTTGCGCTCGTCGAGCACGTCCTGGGAGGTATCGCCCACCGACAGGCCGTCTACGTACACGATGCCCGAGGGCACGCCCTCGCCGCGGGCGATGCCCATGGCCGACAGCTCCAGCGCGTCGCCGTTCTCCAGGATGTAGATGTTGTCGGCATCCACCCCGGTGGCCTCGGCGAGCTTCGCGTGGGCCCGCAGATGGGTGGCCTCGCCGTGCACGGGCATGAAGGCTTTGGGCTTCACGAGGGTGAGCATGATCTTCAGCTCCTCGGCGCCCGCGTGGCCCGACACGTGCACCTTGCCGCGGCTCTTGTCGTAGACATCGGCGCCGATCTTGGCGAGCGAGTTGATGACGCGGGTCACGGCCTTCTCGTTGCCGGGAACCGGCGTGGCCGAGATGATGACGGTGTCGCCCTCCTCGATCTCGATGGTCTTGTGCTCGCCGTTGGCAATGCGCCCGAGGGCGCTTAGGGGCTCGCCCTGGCTGCCCGTGCACATGATGACGATCTGGTCGGCGGGAATGCCCTTCATATCGTAGGCGTCGATGAGGTTGTCGTCCGAGATCTTCAGGTAGCCCAGCCGCCGCGCAATGTCGGTGTTCTGGATCATGGAGCGCCCGGTGACGACCACCTTGCGGCCGTTCTTCACCGCTGCATCGCAGATCTGCTGCATGCGGTGGATATGGCTCGCGAAGCTGGCGATGATGACGCGGCCCTTGGCCTGGGAGATGATCTGCTCCAGGGTCTTGCCCACCTCCGCCTCGCTCGGCGTGAAGTTGGGGTTCATGGCGCCCGTGGAGTCGCTCATCATAAGGTCGACGCCCTGCTCGGAAAAGCGCGTGATGGCGGCGAAGTCGGTGGTCACGCCGTCGATGGGCGTCTGATCCAGCTTGAAGTCGCCGGTGTGCAGGACGTTGCCGGCCGGGCTCTGGATAAAGAGACCCACCGCTCCCGGGATGGAGTGGTTCACGGCGAAGAAGTCCACCTTGAAGCAGCCGAGCTTGATCTCCTCGCCGGATTTGATCTCGATGAGCTTGGCGTTCTTGATCTTATGCTCGGCGAATTTGCCCTCGATGAGGCCCAAGGTGAGCTTGGTGGCGTAGATGTTCACCGTGCGGTCGAGGTCCTTCAAAAGGTAGGGCAGCGTGCCGGTGTGGTCCTCGTGGCCGTGGGTGATGATGATACCGCGCAGCTTATCGGCGTTCTCCAGCACGTAGGTGTAGTCGGGCAGGATGAGATCCACGCCCGGATGGTCGTCATCGGGAAACATCAGCCCCGCGTCGTCCAAGATCATGTCGCCGCCGCACTCGAAGGCGGTCATGTTCTTGCCGATGGCGTCCAGACCGCCGAGCGGGATGATGCGCAGCTTGGCGTTGGGGTCCTTCGACGCCTTCGAGCCGCGGCGCGAGCGGCGGCTTTCGGAGCGCTGGGCACCGTCGGCGCCCTCGCCGCGCGAGAGCTGCGGGCGCTTGCGCTCGAGGTTCACGCGCTTGAAGGAGGTGTTGTTCTTGCGGCTGCCGTTGCCGTTGCCGCCGTTGCGGCGGCCGCGTCCGTTTTGGGACGCGGCCTGGTTCGCGGCGCCGCGCTCGTTCTTCTCTTGCTTCTCGTTGGTCATAGAGTTCCTTGTCTTTCGTTGACGTATCTTGCAAAAACGCCGGTCCGCCTCAGGCGGTCCGGCGTCAACCGTTTCGGTGAAACGCGCGCTAGGCCAAGACGCCGACCTCGCGCATAATGGCGGCCAGAGCGGCCGACTGCTCGGGGGTGGCATCCACCAAAGGCAGGCGCACGCCGCCCACGGGAAAACCGACGAGCTTCAGGGCCTCCTTCACGAGGATGGGATTCGCCGTGGCGAAGAGCCCCGTCATGAGGGGCAGAAGCGCGGCGTTGGCCTCTTCGGCCTCCTCCCACCGGCCGGCCGCGGCCAGCTCCACGATCTCCTTCATACGCTCCGGAGCCACGTTGCCGATAGTGGAGATGACGCCAACACCGCCCAGGCGCATGATATCGAGGGTGGCCGAGTCGTCGCCGGAGTACACGTCGAAGCCGGCAGGGGCGCCCTCGATGATAGCCTTCACCTGGTCCAGGTTGCCCGAAGCCTCCTTGATGGCGACGATATTGTCGCAGTTGTGGGCCAGGCGCAGCGTGGTCTCGGCCTCCATGTTGATGGAGCAGCGCCCCGGAATGTTGTACAGGATGATGGGCATGTCGGTGGAATCGGCGATGGTCTTGAAGTGGCGGTAGAGGCCCTCCTGCGGCGGCTTGTTGTAATAGGGCACGACGCACATGAAGCCGTCGACGCCAAGCTTGGCGGCATCCTGGGCGAAGTACACAGTGTCGGCCGTGCAGTTGTCGCCCACGTTCGCGATGACGGGCACGCGCCCGCCCACGGCGCGCAGCACCGCGCGGAACAGCTCCAGCTTCTGGGGATAGAACACCGTGGGGCTCTCGCCGGTGGTGCCGTTCACGATAATGGCGTCCACCCCGCCGGCAACGAGACGGTCGGCCAGCTGCTGAGCCCGATCGAGGTCGAGCTCGAGATTTTGATCGAAGGGCGTGACCATGGCCGGAATGAGACGGCCGAAGCGAGGATCGCGCTTGAATTCCATGGTGCATCTCCTTTGGCACAAGCCGAGGCGCGCAGTCGCGCCGGTGCGTTTCAACTGAGCTCCCATTATGCCACTGATGTTCGTATGCGGGAACGAGAGCGGTGCTAAGTTCGCCAAACGCACAAGGAGGACGGCCGTGCGAGCGACCGTCCTCCTTGTGCGTCGGTGGCGGGGCCCTAGGCCATGAAGGTCTCCAGACCCACGATAAGCCCCTCGCGCTCCCCCACGCTGCGAATGCCCAGAAGCACCCCGGGCATGTAGGAAGTGCGGTCCCACGAGTCGTGGCGGATGGTGAGCGTCTGGCCAAGGGAGCCGAAGATGACTTCCTGGCTGGCCACGTAGCCCATGGAGCGCACCGCATGCACCGGCACGCCCTCCACGAGCGCCCCGCGGGCGCCCTCGGCGCCGGGCATCTCGGTCTCGCGACCGGGAGCCTCGCTCACGCGGGGGCTGCGGGCCTCGGCGATCAGCTGGGCGGTGCGCACCGCCGTGCCCGAGGGGGCGTCCTTCTTGTTGCAGTGGTGAAACTCCATGACCTCGGCCTCGGGGAAGTAGGGCGCGGCAGCCTTCGCGAACTCCATCATGAGCACGGCGCCCGTGGTGAAGTTCGGCGCGTAGAACAGGCACGTGCCCGGAGCTGCGTCTGCCGCCAACTGCCCGAGCGTCTCGTTGGAAAGCCCCGTGGTGCCCACCACGCAGTCCACCCCGGCCGGCAGCGCCGCGGCCAGGTTGCCCGCCACGACGGAGGGCTGGGTGAAGTCCACGAGCACATCGGCATCCACGGCTTCCAGGGCATCGGCTACCGTGGCGAACACCGGGAAGGCGCCCGCATCGCCCGCGGCATGAGGGTCGATGCCGCAGACCACCTGCATATCGTCGGCCGCCGTGACAGCGTCCACCACAGCGCTTCCCATCCGGCCGGCGCATCCGGCCACAGCAACATTGATCATAGAGAACTCCTCGCTTTCGATACACGCAGGTAAGTAAGAGCAGAGAGGGGCTGTGGGGTGCTCTGACCGAGCGAGTTCCGCAGCGAACAGAACAGGACTCAATGTCCTGTTCTGCCGAGCGAGGACTGTCCGAGCGAATCAGAGTATCCCGCGGCCCCGACAGGCGACGAGCCACAGGCAATACGTCGAAGAAGAAGAGCCGCTTTCCCTGCGGCTCTTCCAGATGCGCTAGTTGCTCTCGTGGCGGCGGCGCGGGGTGCGGCCGGCGCGACCGGGACGCATGTCCTCGCCGCGGCGCTCGCGACGTTCGCCGTGGCCGCGGTCCTCGCGGCGGGCCGGGGCGCTCCCCTCGGGGGCGTCCGGCTTGTCCAGACGATCGAGGGAGATCTTGCCGGTCTTCGGATCCACTTCCAGCACCACGACCTTGATGACGTCGCCCAGGTTCAGCACGTCCTCCACCTTGCCTACGCGGCCGTTGGCCACGCGGGAGATGTGCAGCAGGCCGTCCTTGCCGGGGGTCAGCTTCACGAAGGCGCCGAAGTCCTTGATGCCGACGACCTCGCCCTCGAACTCCTCGCCCACCTCGGGTTCCTTCACGATGCCCAAGATCATGGCCTTGGCGGCCTCCATGGCGGTGCCGGAGGTGGCACCCACATGGATGGTGCCGTCCTCCTGGATGTCGATGGAGGCGCCGGTCTCCTCCTGGATGCCGCGGACGACCTTGCCGCCGGAGCCGATGACGTCGCGGATCTTGTCCACGGGGATCTTGATGGTCTCGATGCGCGGCGCGGTCTCCTTCATCTCGGCGCGGGGGCCGTCGATGGTGGCGAGCATGGCCTTGAGGATGTGGGCGCGGCCCTCGTGGGCCTGCTTCAGGGCGCGGGCCAGGATGTCGACGGACAGGCCGCGGGCCTTGTTGTCCATCTGAAGCGCGGTGATGCCGTTGGGCGTTCCGCACACCTTGAAGTCCATGTCGCCGAGGAAGTCCTCGATGCCCTGGATGTCGGAGAGCACGACCACGTCGTCGCCTTCCTTGATAAGGCCCATGGCCACGCCGGACACGGGAGCCGAGATCGGCACGCCGGCATCCATGAGCGCCAGGCAGCTGCCGCAGGCAGAAGCCATGGACGACGAGCCGTTGGACTCGAGCACCTCGGAGACCACGCGGATGGCGTAGGGGAAGGTGTCGGTGTCGGGCAGCACCGGCAAGATAGCGCGCTCGGCGAGAGCGCCATGGCCCACCTCGCGGCGCTTCGGGGCGCCCATGCGACCGGTCTCGCCGGTGCAGTAGGGCGGGAAGTTGTACTGGTGCATGTAGCGCTTGCCCTCTTCGGGCCAGATGGTGTCGAGGCGCTGCCACTCGTTGAGCATGCCGAGGGTGCACACGGACATGACCTGGGTCTGACCGCGCTGGAACAGACCGCTTCCGTGGACACGGGGCAGATAGCCCGGCACGATGTAGAGCGGACGGATCTCCTCGGGAGTGCGCCCGTCGACGCGCTCGCCGGTCTCGATGATCATGGCGCGCATGGCACGCTTCTCAAGGGACTTGAGCGCGGCCTTGATGTCGCTGCCCCAGGTAGCGCGCTCCTCCTCGGTGAAGTCGTTCTCGATGATGGAGGCCTTGAGCTGCTCCACCTTGCCCATGCGAGCGGCCTTGTCGGCGTCCTTCAGGGCCGCGGACATCTCGGCCAGGTGCGCGTCCACCCGCTCGGCCACCGACGGGTCGGCGGCGTGGATGGTGTAGTCCATGGGAGTGGGGTTCACGCGGGCGAGGAAGGCGGACTGCTTCTCGCAGAAGGCGGCGATGGCCTCCTGGCCGAAGGTCATGGCGGCCAGCATGTCCTCCTCGGAGATCTCCTCGGCGCCGGCCTCCACCATGGAGATGTAGTCGGCGGTGCCCGCGATGGTCAGCTCCAGGTCGGAGGTCTCCATCTCGGTGTTGGTGGGGTTCACGATGAACTCGCCGGTCTCGGTGTTGCGGCCGATGCGCACTGCGGCGGCCGGGCCGTCGAAGGGAGCGCCGCCCACGAGCAGGGCCGCCGAAGCGCCGGCAACGCAGATGGTGTCGGGCAGGTTCTCATCGTCGATCACGAGCGGGGTGGCAACGATGTGCACCTCGTTCTTGTAGCCGTCGGGGAAGCCGGGACGGATGGGACGGTCCACCATGCGGGCCACGAGCGTGCCGTGGTCGGAGGGCTTCGCCTCGCGCTTGAGGTAGCCGCCGGGGATGCGGCCCACGGCGTACATCTTCTCGATGTAGTCGACGGTCAGGGGGAAGAAGTCGTAGTCGCGCTCCTGGTTGGAGACGACGGCGGTCACGAGCACGCTCGTCTCGCCGCAGGTGACGAGCACAGCGCCGGTGGCCTGGCGGGCCAGCTCGCCCGTTTCCAGGCGGTACTGCTTGCCGTACAGCTCGAATTCTTCAACGATCTTGGTCATAGCTTTTTCTTTCTCTTCTCCTTTCGCGCCTCATTGCGCGAAGGCTTCCTTCGGCGGCAGGCTACTTATATTCCCCCGCCCCCGCGACCGCGCGCGCCTCATGCGCGCCGCGACCGCTCTATACAGCAAACGGGGCCCCGCGGGGCCCCGAACCTGCTCGAACTAGATGTTATCGCGGATACCGAGCTTCTTGATGAGCGCACGGTACTCGTCGATGTCGCGGTTCTTGATGTACTTCAGCATACCGCGGCGCTTACCGATGAGCATCATGAGGCCGCGGCGGGTGTGGTTGTCCTTCTTGTGAACCTTCAGGTGCTCGGTGAGGTTGCGGATGCGCTCCGAGAGAATCGCCACCTGGACCTCGGCGGAGCCGGAATCCTGGTCGTTCTTGCCGAACTCCTTGATGAGCTCGGCGGTGCGCTCGCGGGAGATGCTGTCGCGATTGGCCATGTCTGCCACCTTTCTTCTGCGGGCGTACGACCCGCCTCTTCGCCGCTTGGCGCGGCCTTCCGTTGCGTCGCATCCGAGCGGGAAAGCGGGTGGCGCATTCGAGCTAGGACGCGATGGGCTGTTTGCACAGCTTGCCCAGTATAGGCGAGGTGCGGCGCACCCACAAGCGGCAATTCCGCGAGCGTCACGTTTTCTGCATAGACACCTACCGCCGCCTTGCATGGGGGCGCGGGCTGTGCCGGGGAGCCGAGGGCGGCGCGCTAGAACAGGCCGCTCGTGAAGAGAAACTCCAGCGACTTGAGAGGCGCGCCCACATGGGCCCGCACGAGGGACTGAACAAGATGGAGCACGGCGAAGCTGGCCGAGATGTCGGCCGGGCCGGCGGCAATGGCATCGAAGGTGCTCGCGAGGAAGTACTGCGCCCAGCACAGCGTGGCCGCATCGACCGATTCAGTTTCCAGCGACGGGCGGCAGGCGGGGCAGGCCACTCCCCCCTCGATAGCCGAGAAGGGCAGTCGCGCGCCGTCCTCGAGCGCCACAGGCTCGCCGCAGCTGACGCATACCTCCAAGCTCGGCCTGAGGCCCGAGAATGCGAGGGTCTTCAGCAGCGAGGCAGCCGCCACGGCCAGGACGTGCGCCTCATCGGCAGCATCCATAGCGCGAAGCGCCCGGTCGGTCGCCTGAAACAGACGCGGGTTCTCCAGAGCGGGCTGGGCAACGCGCCCGAGCAGCTCCAACACGGGCATGGCCGCCGTCGAGGACTCCACGGTGCGACGCAGCCTATCGTGGGCGGCCGCAAGCCGTGCCTCCTTCACGATATCGAGGCTGCGCCCCCGGGCGCACAGAAGATCGACTGCGCAGAGAGGCTCGGTACGGGCCGCAAACGAGCTCTTCGGCTTGCGGGCGCCCTTGGCCACGGCCTTCGCAAGCGAGCCGTCCTCGGCGAGCATCGTGAGAATGAGGTCGCTCTCCCCCAGTTTCGTGCGTCGCAGGATAAGGGCGCGCAGCCTATAGGTGGGCTGGGACACGTCCGCTACCTAGTACTTGATGGCGGGATCGGCCGTGGTCACCTCGTTGTCGCCGTTGAAGGTGAGGCTGCCCTCGATGGTCACGCGCTTGTCGTCCTCCACGCGGGTCGTGCCCTTGCCGAAGGGCAGCTCCACATCCTCGTACTGATGCGCCTCGCAGGTGTAGCGCACTACGTCGTCGCCGGCGTAGGTCACGCTCGAGACGCTGTCGATGATGAAGCGGCCGTCGTTGCTCTTCAGACGCGCGCCGGGCAGGAAGGATTCAGCCAGGGCCACGAGCTCGTTGCCGCGCGATTTGGCGATGTAGAGCGTAACCTCCGATCCGCTGTCGAGCTGCGCGCCGGCCTCGGGCTCGGTGGAAAGCGCGGTGCCCTCGGGGGTGTCCTCGGTGTAGGACCACAAAGTGGTCACCTCGTAGCCCTCGTCGGAGAGCGTCTCCTTGGCGGCGTCGGTGTCCATGCCGGCCACATCGGGCACGGTGAAGGGCACGGCCACGGTAACGGTGACAGGCTCGGTGGAGAGCGCCTCGGTGCCGGCCTTCGGCGACACCTTGAGCACAGTGCCCTCGGCCTTGTTCGACTTCTTCTCCTTGTACTCCACCGCGGTGAAGCCCTCGGCGCCCAGCGCGTCGGCGGCCTCCTGCCGGGTGAATCCCTTGATATCGGGAATGGCGCGCGGGACGGCCACCTCCAGCGCCACCGTGGAGCCCTCGGCGATGCGGGCGCCCCCGTTCGGCGCCTCGGAGAGCACCGTTCCGGCGGCCTCGTCGGACTTCACCTCGGTCGCCTCGACGGAGAAGCCCTCGCCCTCAAGGGCGGCTACGGCCTTATCGCGGGTCATGCCCACCACGGCGGGCACGGTCTTTCCGCCCCAGATCTCGGCCATGTAGGTGCCTCCGGCGAGAAGCGCGAGAGCTGCGCCGAGGGCAACGGTGACGGCGATGACAAGCGGGGCCTTGCGTCGCTTCGGCCGAGCGGCCCGCTCGGCCGCGCGCGCGGCCTTTGCTGCGCGTTTCTCGGCCGTCCGAGCGGCTTTTTCCGCCGCGCGCTTGGCCCGCGCCACCTCCGCCTCCGCCTTTGAATCGGCAGTTTGCCGCGAAGCGCCCGGAGCCTCCTTCGGCTCGGCGGCCCGCGCCGCCTCGACGACATCGGACGAGGCGCCTGGGTCGCCGGCGGCATCGGCCGAAACGGGCGCCGCCGATTTGACCGGAGCGCTGCTGTCGGAGGCGGCCAGAGCGCCGCCGTCCGCCTCAGCGGCATCGGCCAGCGCGAGGCCCCCCGCGGCCTCGGGGTCCGCAGGTTCGCCCGAAGCGCTCTCGATGGCCCGTTCTCCGGCAACGGCAAGGCCCGTCTCAGCCTCCGGCAGCTCCAGGGCCGCCTTCGACGCGGGGGTGCCCGCGGGAATGCCGGCAGAGCGGCGGCGCTTGCTCGTGCGCTCGAAGAGGCTGACCACGCCATCGCCGGTCATGAGCACGGTGTCCAAATCGGCTGCGGGCAGCGCCATGGTGGCGTCGCCGTCGTCGGCGGCCGCAGCGCCCCTCGCGGCGGCACGGGGCTCCTCGGAGGCGGCGAGAGCAGGGCGATCGGCAACATCGCATGCGGCAGGCGGCTCCTCGCAGACGGCGCTCTGCTCGTCGAGCGCCGCCTCGGCGGCGCGGGCTGCCTCGAGAGCCTCGGCGGCTCGAGCCTCCTGCTCGGCCAAAGCCGCGGCGCGTTCGGCCTCGCGTTCGGCCCGAGCGGCCTCCTTGGCCGAGCGCTCGTCTTCCTTGCGCTGGGCCTTGGCGAACTTCTTCTCGAGACGGCGCTGCTCGCGATCGCGCTTGCGCTGCTCCCGCGGCGAGAGGCCCAGTGTGTAGTTGCGGGGCCGGGGCACGTACTCGTCGTGGATGACGGGGATCTCGGCAGTGTCGCCGGCAGCTGTGGCCGCAGGAGGCACGTAGCTGGAGTCGACGAGGCGCTCGAATCCGGAGAAATCGGGCTCCCGCGGCGGCTCAGGCAGCGGGTCGACCAAATGCGCCACCGAGGAACGATCCAGAGGACCGGTGGCCGAAGGCACCACCTCGGGTATCGAGGATGCCCTGCCGATAACGCCCGTGGCATCGGAAGGCGTAATGTCGGGAACCTGCACGATGGGCGGCACATCGGTCAGCGCGGCCTCGCGGCGCCGTTCCCGTTCGGCCGGGTCGGGCACCTGGGGCACCCGATCGCTGGACAGGAACACGTGGCCGCACTTCTCGCAGAAGGCGGCATCGTCGCTATTATCGAAGGAGCAGTGGGGGCATCTCATCTACGGTTCTCCTCTTGGGTACGCAAATCAAGCGTATTGTAGCGCAGATGCCGTTTCTACGCGCCCTCTCCGTAACCGAATCGGCGAATTTGATTCGCGTCGCGCCGCCAGTTCTTCCGCACCTTCACCGACAGATCCAAAAACACCTTCGATCCCAACAGAAGCTCGAGATCGCGGCGGGCCTCGGTGCCGACGCGCTTGATGGCCGCGCCGCGCTTGCCGATGATGATGCCCTTCTGGCTGTCGCGCTCCACGTAGATGACCGCGTAGATGCGGTAGAGGTTCGGTTTCTCGAACTCCATCTCCTCCACCCCGACTCCGATGGCATGGGGCACCTCGTCGAAGAAGTTGCGCAGCACCTTCTCGCGGATGAACTCGGCCACCATCACTTCCAAGGGCTGGTCGGTCTCCATGTCTGCGGGGAACCACGCCGGCCCCTCGGGCAAGAGGAACTGCACCTCTTCCACGAAGGCGTCCACGTTGCGGCCCGTGGTGGACGAAAGCCCTACCATGGCGTCCCAGTCGCACAGCGCCTCGGCCGCCTCGCGCTGGGCGCTGATCTGGGCATCGCTGGCCATATCGGTCTTTGAGAGCACGCAGATCTTCGCCGAGCCCTTCGCGGCCCGCACCTGCTCGGCCACCCACTCGTCCCCTCGGCCGATGGGTTGGGAGGCGTCGATGAGCATGGCCACCACGTCCACGTCCTCCAGGGCCTTGATGGCCGAGGTGTTCAGCTCCTCGCCGAGAGCGTCCTTGGGCTTGTGCAAACCCGGCGTGTCCACGATGATCATCTGCATCTCGTCGGTGGTGTACACGGCGCGGAAGCGGTGACGCGTGGTCTGGGCCGTATTGGAGGTGATGGCGATCTTCTTGCCCATGATGGCGTTCAGAAGCGTGGACTTGCCCGCGTTGGGGCGTCCCACCAGGGTGACAAATCCGCTCTTGAAGTCGGGGTTGGTGGGGAACGAGCCCCCCATGGGGTTTTCAGCGAAGTAGGCGTCGAGGTCCATGCATATCCTTTCAGAGCAGGTGGAGAAGCGGGGGCAGGAACACGATAAGCCCGATGACGGCCGCCCCCGCGCTCGCCAGGAGCACCGCGCCGGCCCCGGCGTCCTTGGCTGCTCGGGCCAGGGGGTGCCAGGCGGGGCTGGCCAAGTCGGTTACCGATTCCACAGCGGTATTCACCACTTCGGCCGTTGCCACGAGAGTGATGGCGGCCACAATGGCGAGCCATTCGGCTCGGGAGATCTGCAGGACGAGGCCGGCGGCCACCGCTGCCAGGGCGCAGGCCAGCTGGATCTTGAGATTGCGCTGGGAGACGAAGGCGTATCCGATGCCGCGGGCCGCGCAGCGAAACGCGCACAGCAACGGAAAGCGCCCCGTGCCGTCAGTGCGGCTGTCGGCGGCAGTGCGCACCACATGGTCGCACCGGCAGCTCCTTCCCGACTCGCCGGACGCCGCCGCAGGATTCTCGGCACCGGCAGATGGGGCCGGGCGCCGACCCTCACCGCCGGCCACCGCTAGCGACTCTCGTCCAAGGAGGGCAGATCGCGCTCGGACCAGGCGGTCAGCAGCTCCTTCTCACGGCCCTCCATCACCTCGGCCTCGTCGTCTTGGATGTGGTCGTAGCCGCACAGGTGCAAAAGCCCGTGCACCAGCAAGAGGCTGATCTCCTGCTCGAAGGAGTTACCGTACTCCTCGGCCTGGCGGGCGGCCACATCCGGCGCGATGATGATGTCGCCGAGCTCGTAGATGGGGCAGGCGGGCCCGTCGGCGGCAGTCATGTCGTCGGCGATGTTGTCGCACTCGAAGGAGAGCACGTCGGTGGGGCCCTCGATGCCGCGGAACCGCTCGTTCAGCTCGGCGATGGTGGCATTGTCGACAAAGCTGATGGACACTTCCGTGTTCGCCGGCTTCCCCTCGCTTTTCAGCACGAACTGCGCAAGCGATGCCAAGGGCAGCTCGGCCAGCTCCTCTTCGCCATAGGTGAACGTGATCAGGATATCCATGGACTATCTCGCCTTTCTGTCCGCACGCTCGTAGGCGGCCACGATAGTGGCGACCAGGCTGTGGCGCACGACGTCCTTGCCGGTCAGATCGCAGAACGCGATATCTTCGATGCCCTCGAGAATGGAGCGCACCTGCACAAGGCCGCTCGTCCCTCGGGGCAGATCGATCTGGGAAACATCGCCGGTGACGACGATTTTCGCTCCGTTGCCGAGGCGCGTGAGCGCCATCTTCATCTGCTCGGGCGTAGTGTTCTGGGCCTCGTCCAAGATGATGAAGGCGTCGTTCAAGGTGCGCCCGCGCATGAAGGCCAGAGGCGCGATCTCGATGACCCCAGCCTCGATGAGGGAGGACGCCTTCTCCATGTCGAACATGGAGTACAGCGCATCGTAGAGCGGGCGGATGTAGGGGTCCACCTTCTCGAAGAGGGTGCCGGGCAGAAAGCCCAGGTTCTCGCCGGCCTCCACGATGGGACGGGACAGCACGATGCGGCCCACTTCCTTGCGCTTCAGGGCCGCCACCGCCATGGCCATGGCCAGGTAGGTCTTTCCCGTGCCGGCAGGTCCCACGGCGAAGGTGACGGTGTTGTTGCGGATGGCGTCCACGTAGTGCTTCTGGCCGGCGGTCTTCGGCCGAATGGCACGCCCCCGGTAGGAGAGCAGCACATCGTCGCGCAGGGCCGCCGGAGCGAACTCGGCGCGCCGCAGAAGCTCGATGGCACGGCGCACCGAGTCGGCATCGGGCACCTCGCCCTGGGACGCCATGCGAAACAGGTCGGTGAGAAGCGCCGTGAGCTGCTGCACCTCGATGGGGTCGCCGGTAAGCGCAACGGTGTCGCCGCGTACGGTAATGCGGGCATCGAAGGCCCCCTCCATCAGGTGGAGCATCTCGTCGGCCTCGCCCACCACAAGCGCCATGTCTACCCCCGACGGCGCCGTGAGCGTTGTCTGCGTCAAATCAGTCATACTCACTATTGTACCTCATCTTGTGCGCTTGCAACAGAAGCCCTTTGAGCCGCCCGCATCGCACCGCGAAGGCAGGCAGCTGAAGTTCGCGCAAGCGGGCGCGCCGCGGGCGCCCCTTTCCCACGCAATGCGCCCAATTCGGCTCTTTTCGGCGGGGCTCGCGCTAGCCTTCGGCGCGTTCCTCTTCCACGAGGTTGATGAGCTCCTGTTGGGAATGGACGTTCAGCTTGCGGTAGATGGCCTTCACGTGGCTTTTCACCGTTTCGTCGCCGATGACGAGCTCCTTGCAGATGAAGGCGCGGTTGCGCCCGCGGGCGAGCAGGCAGAACACATCGGTCTCCCGAACCGTCAAGCGGCTCCGGCGCGACAGAGCGTCGCAGGCATCCTCCAGAGTGCGCCCCTCCGCGGCACGCGCCTCTTCTTCCATGGGTCGCACCGAGCCCCAGCCCGTCGAGGCGGATCGGCCGCTGAACACGAACAGGCTCACGATCAGCGTAGCGAAAATGACCGCCGCGGACAACATGGCCAATGCGCCGTCGCCCACGAGAAATCCCAAGCCGAGATCGGCTGCGAGCGATCCGGCGAGCTGGCCTATCTGGATGGCCAGCAGCCCCCAGGCGCACACCCAGGCCGCCGGCAGCTTCTCCCGCGCGGCCAGCACGGCCCAGATGGCCCAGAGCACCAAGTAGAAGTATTGGTAGCCGAACTGGTACACGGCGGTGCCCACAACGGACAGCGGCTCGCGCAGAGGCAGGAACAGGAAGCCCGCGGCCACGAGCGGCAGGGCCACTTGATAGGTCAGGTGATCGAAGTCCATGCGATAGACCACGCTCGTCACGTAGAACGCGCCCGCGGCGGCCACGATGGCGACAATGTTCAGCGCGTCGCGCACAGCGATCCACGAGGGGCCAACAGGAGCCATGAGCCCCTTCATGAGCCCGAAGGAGAACCCGAAGAACAGCGCTACGAGCACTAGCGGCACCGGTATGCGTGCCCGCACGCGCACGTTGAGGTACTGCTGGGGCAGCCGCGGGCGCCGGCGCGTCTGATCGAGATAGATGCCCATGCTGACCACAGGCAGGGCCGCCACGGCGACTTGGGAGGCCATCGGCGGCAGCACGGCGAGAAGCCCGTAGGCCGCAGCTCCCAGGAAGATGGCCGCCACGAAGCAGCGCACCAAATAGCGCGGCCCGCATTCCGCCAGCCGCTCGCCCCACAGCACCACGACCGTGGCGCTGCCCACCCCGGTGAGAACCGCCCCCATGAGGTAGACCGTTGACGCGGCCTCGGGACGCACCAGATCAGGCACAAGCGATGCGCACAGGGTGCCGAGGGCCGTCAGCACGGCGCCCTCAACGGGCAGCGAGCGCAACTCCGAGAGCGGATTGCGCACCCGGGCCACAAGGAGGAGCGCCGCGATGGCCACCACGTTCGAGAACAGGGACAGCACCCAGAGCGGCTCCAGCATGCTAACGGGCGACAGCACCAGCGATTCGAGGGCTGCTCCCTCGTCGTAGAAGCGGTTGCTCCAGAATACGCACCAGATCCAGGCCCAGTGGGCTGCAAAGCCAAGGGCGTCGAGCGTGAGCCACCGGCGCCGTCGTTCATGTATTTCCATAGCTGCTTATCCCTCCCGCACCCATTATACGCGACCCCCTCTCCCTCACTGCTTTTGGGGAGGAAAAACCCCTCCCCCCAGTCGGGGGAAATCGGGGTCGAGGGAGGCGTTCCCCCGGCCAGCGGGGAGACACCGTCCTGTTCGTGGCGTTGAATCAGAGCCAGGCGCCCATGGTGGGCGCCGACATCGGATGGGACGCGCTCAGGGGAGCACGGCCGATGTCGTGCCCGGCAGCCAGCCGGGTTGGGAGGAATCCATTAAGGAGGATCGTCATGACCAACGAACAGAACAGCGGCATCTCCCGCCGCGCCTTTTTGGGCCTCGGCGCCACTGCCGCCGCCGTGGCCGGCCTTGCGGGCTGCGCGCCCCAGACGCCTGCCGAAGCTCCTGCTGCCGGCGAGACGCTGTCCCAGACCGGCGGCATGCCCATGGCCGACAACGGCGCTTCGGCAGGCCCCGACACCCAGGGCCTGCACAGCTGGGAGATCGCGCCGGAGCCCATTCCCGCCGACGAGATCACCGCGACCGAGGACACCGACGTGCTCGTGATCGGCGCGGGCCTGGGCGGCTGCTGCGCCACCCTGGCCGCTCTGGAGGAGGGCGCGAAGGTCATCACCATCGACAAGAACAGCGAGCAGGCCATCGCCCGCGGCGTGCATATCGCCGGCTTCCACACCAAAGTCCAGGCCGACCTGGTGAAGCAGGGCCTGCTGGAGGAGCCCGACTACGTGCATGTGGTGCGTCGCTGGATCAACTGGGCCCAGGGCCGCGTGAAGGAGCCGCTGCTGTGGGAATACGCCCGCAAGTCCGGCGCCTGCTTCGACTGGCTCTACGACATCGCCAAGGCCCAGGGCCTGGAGGCACTTTTGTGGGACGGCTACTACAAGGGCCCCGATTACACCGAGTACCCCGTCACCCACATCTTCTACAAGGAGGGCATGCTGGAGGAGACGGTGAACTTCACCTTCTACCAGGGCTCCGGCGTGGGCGACGTGTACGGCAACGCCGTGCTCGTGCCCGCCCTGTACGACGCCATCGCCGCCAACGGCGGCGAGATCCGCTGGGAGACCAAGTCCGAGCGCCTCGTGCGCGACGGCGAGGGCCCGGTGACCGGCGCCATCGTGAGCACCCCCGAGGGCATGGTGCAGATCAACGCCAAGTCGGTCGTCATCGCGTCGGGCGACTACGCCGCCGATGACGAGATGTTCCAGTACTACGCCCCCATGACCGCCTACGCCATGGACGCCCGCTACTACAATCCGCCGGACTGCGACACCGGCGACATGCACAAGCAGGCCATCTGGATCGGCGGCGCCATGCAGCGAAGCGAGCCCCACGCGGCCGTCATGCACCTCGACTTCGGTGCGGCCTCCTACGGCTTCCTCCACGTGAACTGGGAGGGCAAGCGCTTCAAGAACGAGGACGTGAACACCCAGTCCAAGTCGGTCACCAAGGCCCTGCAGACCCAGAAGGAGGCCTGGACCATCTACGACGCCAACGGCCTTAAGGCCGTGAAGCAGCAGATGGACGCCGGTCTTGGCGGCGGCCTGCAGTGGGGCCAGCTGACCCAGCCCGTGGGCGGCGAGTACAACCTGGAGGCCCAGGAGATCGTGCTTCAGGGCGAGATCGAGAGCGGGCTTACCCAGACAGCCGACACCCTGGAGGAGCTGGCCGGCCTCATGGGCGTGCCCGCCGAGAACTTCGTGGCCACCGTGGAGCGCTACAACGAGCTGTGCGATCTCGGCAAGGACCTCGATTTCGGCAAGCGCCCCGAGGTGATGGCCAAGGTCGTGGAGCCCCCGTTCTACGCCGGTAAGCTGGAGGCCGACCTGCTCACCATGTGCGGCGGCCTGCGCACCGACCTGGAGACTCACGTGCTCGATGCCAACGACCAGCCCATCGAGGGCCTCTACGTCTGCGGCTCGGCGGCCGGCGACTTCTTCGGCGCGGGCGACTACCCCACCTACGTGCCCGGTATCGGCCACGGCCGCTGCGTGACCTTCGGCCGTATGGCCGGCATCAACGCCGCCGGCGGCAACGCCGACGAGAAGATCCCGGATCTGGATCTGTTCGCCTAGGGCATTCCCCGCGAGTGCGTCGAGCGCCCCTCCCCTCCGCTTTCGACGCACTCGATCCCCTCTCAAAGAGGCCGCTGCGCGGAAATCCGCAGCGGCCTCTTTTCCATTGCCGGGGGCCTATGAGCGCGATCGGGCGGGCGTTCTGGCGCGATACGAACCGCTGCCGGCGCGAACCGCTGCCGGAGCGAAAGGGGCCTACAGCGTAACGGCCACGAGCGCGCCCACGGGCGCAGCGGGATCGACCGCCACCTCGTGGTAGCTCTCAGTGGTGGCATGGCCGGGGCGCTCTACCAAGGCAAGCTCGGCGGTACCTGCCCGCGCGGCGCGGTCGGCCGCCGCGAGCTTGTCGGAGAGGGCGCGCAGCACGGCGGCACGGGCGGCCTTCACGTCGGGCGCCACCTGGTCGGGGCACTCGGCTGCGGGCGTCCCCTCACGCCGCGAGTACGGGAACACGTGGATCTTGCTGAAGGCGGCGTAGCGGGCGAGGTCGCAGGTGTCGGCGAAGTCCTCGTCGGTCTCGCCGGGAAAGCCCACGATGATGTCGGTGGTGAGCGCTATTTCGGGCACCATGGCGCGCAGGTAGTCCACAAGCTGGCGGTACTCCTCGGCGTCGTAGGGGCGGCCCATCTCCCGCAGCACCTTCGACGAGCCCGATTGCAGGGGCAGGTGCAAATGGCGGCAGAGGCGCCCGTCGGCCTCGGCGAGAAGGCCGATGAAGTCCATCGACACGTCCATGGGCTCGACCGAGCCGATGCGGAAGCGGCAAGGCTCCTCGTCGGGGCCGTGCAGGTCGGCGGTCTCATCCAAGAGGCACCGGCAGAGGTCGGCCAGATCCAGGCCGTCGGCGTCGTAAGACCCCAGGTTGATGCCCGTGAGCACGATTTCCCGCACCCCGGCCCGCGCCAGGGCCACGGCCTCGGCCACCGCCTCGTCGGCATTCCGGCTCGTCGCGCGGCCGCGGGCCACGTGCACGATGCAGTAGGTGCAGGCGTTGTCGCAGCCGTCCTGCACTTTGATGCCGATACGCGTGCGCCCGTCGGCGGGCAGCACCGAGGCGGCGCCCGCGGGAGGTCGTGACAGGAATGCGCCCTCTTCCAAATAGAGCGCCATGCCGGCTTTCGGGACTACGGTCACGCGGCTTCCCAGGGCCTCGTATGCCGCCGCGTCGATTTCCGTTGCGCAGCCGGTAACGATGACGGGCGCCTCCTCGTTGGCGGCCAGGGCGTGGCGCACGGCCTTGCGGGTCTTCTTCTCGGCCTCGCCGGTGACCGTGCAGGTGTTCACCACGATGAGGTCGGCCTCGGCCTGGGACGACGGCACTCCCCCGCGTCCGGCGAGCAACCGCTCGAAGCCATCGGCCTCCACGCGGTTCACCTTGCAGCCCAGGTTCACCACGGCGAAGCGGAAGGCGCCCCTACGCATCGGCGATCTCCGCCGACGGGAACATCGCCGCGAAGCCCTCGGCCGCTGGCGAGGGGGCCGGGAGGACCGTCCCCGCATCTTCTTCGACCCGCTCGATCTCAGCTCCCGCAGGGTCGTTCCCCATACCGCCCAGCTCGTAGAGCGCCAGGGCCGGGGCCACGATGCCCGCCGTCTCGGTGCGCAAGATAGAGGGCCCCAGCGTGACGAGGCGGGCACGGGGGTTGCTCGCCAGAAACGCGCGCACCTCCTCCTCGGCCAGGCCGCCCTCGGGGCCCACCACCACGGCGATGCGGGCATCGGCCGCAGGGGTGCGAGTGACGGCGAGAGCGCCCTGGATCGCTTCGCGCAGGCTCGCGCTGCCGGGCGCCTCCTCCCAGCACACGAGCGCGGCCGTGGCCTCGGCGAGCATCGAGGCCGCCTCCCCCACGGTCATCGGCTCGCTCACCTCGGGAATGCGCGCCTGGCCCGACTGCATGGCGGCGCTCTTGGCGATGGCCCGCCATCGCTCGGTCTTGGCCGCGGCCTTCTTGCCGTCCAGTTTCACGACCGAGCGCCTGCAAGCCAAGGGCACGAAGGCGGCCACCCCCACCTCGGTGGCGTGGCGGATGACCGTCTCCATCTTATCGCCCTTGGCCAGCCCCTGGAGCAACATCACGCGGGGACCCTCCTCGACCGCCTCCTCATGGCGCGCGATGGACACGAGCGGCAGCCCGTCGGAGAAGTCGACGATCTCGCACTCGAAGTAGTCGCTGGCGGCATCGATGACCGCCACGTGCTCGCCCGCAGCCAGTCGCAGCACCTTCGCGTGCTTGGCGTCGTCGGTCGCCAGCCGCAGCGGAAACACCGCCTCCGTCTCGGCAGCAAGCACCTGGTTTTCCAAAAAGAAGCGGGGCAGAGACACGGATTCGCTCCCCTACTCGAAAATGTCCCGCAGCTTCTGCAGCGGCGAGCGCCTCTCGTCCACGGTCTCGCCCATCTCGGCGGCCAGCTCCTCCAAAAGCTCGCGCTCGCGCTTGGAGAGCTTCGTGGGAATCTCCACATCGATGTGGGCGAACAGGTCGCCCCGCACGTCGCTCTTCAGGCGCGGCATGCCGAAGCCCTTCACGCGCACCACCTGGTCGTTCTGGCACCCCTCGGGGATCTTCACCGTCACCTTCTCGTCCTCGTAGATGCCGTCGATCTCGATGTCGGCGCCGAGGGCCGCCTGCACCATGGGCACGACGAGCTTGCAATGGAGGTTGTCGCCGTCGCGCTCGAAGAACTCGTCCGGCGCGATGCGCACGGTGACGATGAGGTCGCCGGCCGCCGCGCCCTGCATGCCCGCCTCGCCGAAGCCGTGGATGCGCAGTTGCTGGCCGTCGCGGATGCCCCGGGGCACCTCCACCGACACGCGCTGGCGGTCGGGCACGCGGCCCTGGCCCTCACACTCGGGACAGGGGTTCTCGATAATGGTGCCGGTGCCGTGGCATTCGGGGCAGGTGGTGGCCGACTGCATGTCGCCCAGGAAGGTGTGCTGCACGGTGACCACGCGGCCGGTGCCGTGGCACTCCTCGCAGGGCACCTCCTTGCCGCCCTCCCCAAGGCCCGTGCCGTCGCAGTCGGCACACGGCGCCAAACGATCGTAGACGATCTCCTTCTTCTCGCCGGTGGCCGCCTCCTTCAGGCTGATGCGGATGCCCACGCCCATATCGCGGCCGTCCTTGCGTACGGCACGGCCGCCCCCGGCGGCGGCGCCCCCGAAGAACGTGGAGAAGATATCGCCCATGCCGCCGAAGCCGCCGCCGAACAAGTCCTCGAAGTCGATGTTCACGCCGCCATAGGGGCCGGCCCCGCCGCCCGCAGCGCCGGGGATGGTGCCGAAGCGGTCGTAGGCGGCCTTCTTCTGGGGATCGGAGAGCACGTCGTAGGCCTCGTTCAATTCCTTGAACTGGTCTTCGGCGTCAGGTGCCTTGTTCACGTCCGGATGCAGCTCACGGGCGCGGTGGCGGAATGCCTTCTTGATCTCGGCTTCGGAGGCGTCGCGGGAGACGCCGAGGATTTCGTAGAGGTCCTTCGTTGCGGCCATAGGGGAACGTCTTGCCTTTCCTTCGAATCAGGGGTGCGGTCGGTGGTGCGGAAGCAAAAGCGCCCTCACTCGTCGTGCAGCACGCACTGGGCGGCGCGCACGGCGCGGATGGCGTTTTGGTAGTTCATGCGAGTGGGGCCGATGACGGCGACGACGCCCTCGCTCCTGCCGCGCCCGTAGGGGCACGCCACGATGGACACGCCGGCAAGCTCGCTTGTGGGGTTCTCATGCCCGATGCGCACCATGATCGGACCGTCCTCGCCTACCGCATCATCGAAGGCGTGGAAGAGAACGCGATCGTCCTCAAGCACCTCCATGACGGGCAAAAGCGCCTTGGCGTCGCTGAACTCCGGCTGGCGCAGGAGCGACGAGATGCCCAGGCTATGGGCGCGGCTGGCGTCGGCGTCGCCGAGGCAGTCGACCACCTCGTCGATGATGAGCTGCACGAGCGGGTCGCGCAAGGCCTCGATGGCATTCTCGTCCAGCTGGCGACGGGCATCGCGAGCGGTGCGCCCCACGAGCACCCGGTTCAGCAGGTTCTGGGCACCGGCCAGCTCGTCGGCGGACACCTCTTCGGTGAAGGAGACCGTCCGGTTCACCACCTGGCCGTCCTCGGCCACCACGATGATGATGGCCTGCCACGGGGAGAGCGACACGAGCGTGATCTGATGGATGCGACCGGCGAGCACCGAGGGCGCCATGACGATGGAGAGGCAGTTGGTGAGCCGCGAGAGGGCCGCCCCCGTACGCTCCATGAGGTCGTCGAGCTCGGTGGCGCTCGCGCGCAGCTCGTCGATCATGGCCTGGTGCGGGCGCTCCTCCTGGGCGAGCCCCGATTGCAGAAGCTCATCGACGAAGGTGCGGTAGCCCGCATCGGTGGGCACGCGGCCGGCCGAGGTGTGGGGCTGTTGGATGAAGCCGGCATCTTCCAGGGCCGACAGGTCGTTGCGCACGGTGGCGGGGCTCACACCCAGGCGGTGCCGCTCGGTCAGCGTGCGCGAGCCGACGGGCAGGGCGAACTCGATGTAGTCCTCGATGAGCGCGCGCAGCACCCTCTGGCGTCTCTCCGACAGCATCGCCTCTCCTCTCGTGTCGGCTCGAACGACGCGGAAAGCCGAGAGCTGCCCGCGCATGATTACCCGATGACGCCATTTTAGCAACCTCGTACCGAGAGTGCTAATGCAAGCGCCCATCTTGACGCAAGCGACACACACAGGCAGGTGGAAGGCGCCCCTCCACGTTGCAACATATACAGTCGCCAGCGAAAACCCGCTTCGCTCAGGTGCACACTGGTCGCAGGGGCGGGCGGTAGCACGCGATCAGGGCGCCAGGTCGAGCAGGCGGCCGTAGAGCTCGTTGCCGCAGAGCCAGCCGCGCTCGGTGGGCCGTATGCGGCCGCCGCGGTGCTCGGCGAGACCGAGGACTTCCAGCTCGGCGAAAGCGGCGGCCACTGAACCTGCGGCCGTCGCGCCGTCGGTGACGCCCGGCGCGCCCGCATCCGCCCCGTCGATGGCGGCCGCGGCGGATGCCACCTGGGAAAGCGGCACGCCCACAGCCCGCCGCATGCCCAGCATGAGATCCTCGGCCGCCATCTGTCGTGCGTCCAGGTCGTCCACCACCCGGCCGTCCTGCACCCGCATGCGCCGCTCGGCGTTCTGGGTCATGGTGACAGCCGAGCGGCCCATCCCCAGGTAGGGCACCCCGGTCCAATAGGCGGTGTTGTGGCGGCTCGCGAGGCCGGGGCGGGCGTAGCTGGCCACCTCGTAGCGGATGAAGCCGGCCTCCCCCAGGATGCGCGCCGCCGCCTCCATGCATGCAGCCTCCACATCGTCGTCGGGCTCGGCCATCTCGCCGCACATGACGGCGCGATCGAAGGGGGTATGCGGTTCAATGGTGAGCGGGTACACCGACACATGGGTCACGCCGAGGGCCACGGCCTCGCGTACCGAGGCCCCGAAGGAGGCAAGGCTCTGACCGGGAATGCCGCCCATCAGGTCCACCGACACATTGCGAAACCGCGTCTGAGCCGCCCGCACCGCCGCGCGGGCCGCCTCGGCGTCGTGGGCGCGCCCGAGGATGCGCAGCACCTCGTCGTCGAAGGACTGCACGCCGATGGAGAGACGGTTCACCCCGAGCGCCCAGATGTCGCGCACCATGGCCTCGGTCAGACTCTCCGGGTTCGCCTCCATGGTGCACTCCACCTCGGGCGTAAGGTGCATAGCCGTGGAGAGCGCGTACAGCAGCATGGACAGCCGCCCCATGCCGATATGACTCGGCGTGCCCCCGCCGATATACACCGTCTCGATCTGGCCGAGCTCGCCCTCCCGAGAGGCGCGACGCAGCTGGAGCACGAGCGATTCCATGTACTCGTCGATAACCGGCGAATCCCGCTCCACTGCCGAAGTGGCGAAATCGCAGTACCCGCACCGCCTCACGCAGAACGGAATATGCAGGTAGAGGGCTTTGTAGGGATCATGGGGCATGTTGTCACCTCACAGTATGATGCTATAATGAAGCCATCGTCGGGGTCGTTGCGGACGTAAGCCCAAGGGAGCCGTAAGGCTAGCATGAGGCACCCGACCGATTTTCCTTCCACATCGTTTTTATTTCCAGTTTTCTCTTTCCACGTTGAATGGTGACCAGATACACTGTGCCACCGATATTCTTTTTCAACAGGAACTTCTTGTTTCCAAGCTTATCGGTGTCGGTGTGTTCGCACGAGTCGAACTCGTTCAGAACTTGGGGAATACAGCTGAAATCATCAGGCACAATCGTAATTTGCCCACGTCTCTCTTCATCAGATCCGTGCTTGCGCTTAATGTGACGGATATCGCTATCTGTTATGAATACGGATAGCAACGCCTCTGGAAGATAGTCGCTCATGTGATTGACGAGTTTTGAACTTATGTCGATGCTGATGTTAATCCTTGCGTCGCTACCGTTCCAAACGCTTTCCGCCGCGCCGACGAGAACATCGGATTCAGGGTAGCGCTCCGCCATGTCACACGCATAAGACCTGTTCATAGCCTGCTATTCTTCCCCGCTTGCAACTATCGCATGCTCATGGGCGATCTCCAGCAAGTCGTCGAGCACTTGGTTGAAATCGTCGAGCGTCGTGCAGTAGTTGATGCGCCCGCGGGCCGCGGCGGCGCCGGGGAGCCCCGCCATGTACCACATGGCGTGCTTGCGCATGCGCACGATGTTGCGCCCCTCGCGGTGGGTGAGCAGCTCGGCGTGGCGCCGGGCCATGGCAATGCGCTCGTCCACCGTGGGCGGCGCAGGCTCGGGCAGGCCTGCGAGCGCCGCCTGCACCTGGGAGAACAGCCACGGGTTGCCCTCGGCACCGCGAGCGATCATCACCGCGTCACAGCCGGTTTCCGCCGCCATGCGCACCGCGTCGGTACCCGAGCGGACATCGCCGTTGCCCACCACGGGCACGCTCACCGCCTCGCGCACGCGCGCGATCACGCCCCAGTCGGCACTCCCCCGGTACAGCTGCTCGGCGAAGCGCCCGTGCACCGTGACGCCGTCGACCCCGGCCGCCTCCATGAGGCGCGCGAAGGCCGGCGCCGTTTCGTCGCCCTCGGCCCAGCCGCGGCGAAACTTCACCGTTACGGGGTGCTCCACGGCCTCCTTCACAGCCGACACGATGGAGGCGGCCAGATGGGGGTCGCGCATGAGCGCCGAGCCGTCCCCCTTCGACACGATCTTGCGCGCGGGGCAGCCCATGTTGATGTCCAGATAGGCCAGGCTCTCCCCCATCTCCTGCTCGATCCAGGCAGCCTGGGAGGCCATCACGTCCGGCTCATGCCCGAACAGCTGCACGGCCACCTGTTTCTCGCCGTCGGCCAGGGCCAGCAAATGGCGCGTCTTCTCGTTGGCAAACGAGAGCCCCTTAGCCGACACCATCTCGGTGAAGGCCATGTCGGCCCCCGCCTCACGGCAGAGCGTGCGGAAGGCGATGTCGGTCACGCCGGCCATGGGCGCCAAAAGTACCCGGTACTTCCCGAACAATCCGTCCACTGTGTGCGGCCTTCCCTACAGGGTTCCGAACAGCAGCAGGCCGATGAGTACGATAACCCCCACCACGAACAGCAGCAGCCCCACAGTCACGAGCGTTTTCGAGGTGCCGCTCATGCCCAGGCGCTCCTGCTCCTCGGCGATCTTCTTCTCGTTGAAGGGGTCGTCTATCCAGTCGTAGGTGTCTTTGTCGTGCTTCGCCATGGAGCTCCTTGTGCCAACCGCGCGCCATTGATTGTCGTTCGGCTCACAGTGTAGCGGATGTACAATCGGGCCGAGCAAAATCCAAGAGAAGAGGAGAGATTCGTGAAGGTACTGCTTATCAACGGAAGCCCGCGCATGGCGGGAAACACGGCCCGGGCCCTACAGGAGGCCGCGGCGGCCCTTCAGGCCGAGGGCGTGGAGGCGGAGGTCGCCTGGATCGGCAACAAGGAGATCCGCGGCTGCATCGCCTGTGGCATCTGCGGGAAGAAGGGCGATAACCGCTGCGTGTTCGACAGCGACCCCTGCAACGAGCTCATCCAGAAAGCGGCGGCGGCCGACGGCCTCATCGTGGGCTCGCCGGTGTACTACGCCGGGGCGGCCGGCTCGCTTATCGCGCTGCTCGACCGGATGTTCTATGCCGGCGGCTCCCTGCTGCGCTTCAAGCCGGCGGCCGGCGTGGCCGTGGCCCGGCGCGCCGGGGCTATCGAGGCGGCCGACCAGATCAACAAGTACTTCCAGATCAATTCCATGCCCGTGGTGGGTTCCAGCTACTGGAACATCATCTTCGGCCGCACACCGGGCGATGTGGAGGGCGACGGCGAGGGGCTGCACACCATGCGCACCCTCGGCCGCAACATGGCCTGGCTGTTGAAATGCTTGGAAGCCGGCCGCAAGACGGGCATCGAGGCCCCGGAGATCGAGCCCAAGCCCTTCACCAATTTCGTGCGCGAGGATCTGCTGGAAGCGTAGACGTCCGTCGGTCGTCTATGTCACAAGGGGCCTGACGTCGAGCGCCAGGGCACTCGCCGTTCCCCACAATTGCCGCGATAGCGATGCGCTCGCATCTCGTCCGTTGGCGTCAAGCCGCGCCCTCAACGTTGGCTGGCGCTAACGGGCATTCGCCACAACGTCGGCCATCGGCGTTCATCTACCGCAGCGGCTATGGCCGCCGCTCATCGCCGAGCCGCTGGCGGCGATGGGCGATTGCGGACTGCCTCCACTGCGCACAAGCCGACCCGTGCCCTGCGTGGGAGTTAGACAAATCGGCCCTTTTCGTGCATCGCTGCGCATTATGGGCCGATATGTACAGTTTGGGCGCTCCAAACCTGTACATATCGGCTGCTTTCGCGCACTTATGCGCCGAGAACTACGCATATCGGGCTTTTCGGTGCATCGATGCAGGAAGAGGGCCGATATGCATAGATGTGATACGACCCGAGGCGCCCCCAGGCATCGACATGCAAGTTATGCCACAATTTGGACATTCTCTCCGGCAGCAATTGGCGCCCCTTTTCGCGGCAAAAGACGTTCATCCTGTCGACGCATCGACAGCTGCTATTTCCTCGTCTTCACCGCCTTGGCCTTCGACCAGCTGGAGTAGTAGGTCTTGCCGCCGGCCTTCTTGTAGGTGCGCACCTGGACGTAGTACTTCTTGCCGGCCTTGAGCTTCGACACTTTCAGCTGGCACTTCTTGCCGGAGGAGGTGGTCGCCTTGACGGTCTTGGTCTTGGTGGTCTTCTTCGTGAACTTCTTGCTGGCAGACCAGCGCACCTGGTAGCCGGTCGTCTGCTTCAGATTCGCCTTGCTCGGCTTCTTCCACTTCACCGTGAATGCCTTCTTGGCCTTCACGAGCTTCGACACGCTCGTCCCCTTGGGTACGATCTTGAACACGGCGGTCTTGGTGCCCGTATAGACCCCCTTGCCGACGACCTTCACCTTGTAGGAGCCCACGGCCTTACCGGCCTTGCAGCTGTAGGTGAAGTCCACCTTGTGGCGCAGCGTCTTGCCGCCCACCTTCACCGTGGGCACCGCGCACTTCTGCGCTTTACCCGTATAGGTTTTTGATTTCACGGCTATCGTAGCGGCAGAGATCGCAGTCCACTTGGAAGTAGATGAGCTGCTGCCAGGTTGGGGCTTGCCGGAATGAGCGGTATCGTCAGAAGTTGCAGGGGGCACTGATCCCTGGCCGCCTTCATCCTTACCTTCGCTATTCTCTTGCGGGGGCCTTTGAGTCACATCGTGTTCAAACTCGAAAATAGTCTTGTAGCTCTGACCATTTGCGCGAGCCGCTTCCGCAACTGAATCATCCCCCACAAGCGTAAGGGTGGAATACCAGAAGCAGTCAGAGTTTACGGCCCTTTGTGCAAGGCCGTTCTTGAAAAGTACTGCGACTTTACTGCAATAATTAAAGGCTGAAGCACCGACGGTGTTTATCGTATTCTCGAAGATAACTGTTTTGTTTGATATATACGAAAAGGCGTGCTTGCCGATTTCTGTTGTCTTCTGGAATGTAAACTCTCTCTTTTGATGGCTCGGAGGAAGACAGAGCAGCGCCCTCTCATCTTTCGAAAAAAGAACGCCATCAACGCTGGAGAAGCTTGGGTTCGAAGCGTCTACGTTTATTTCTCGCAGACCTTTCCCTCCTGAAAATGCATAGTCATCAATGGTAGTTACCGAAGGCCCAATATTGATCACCCGAATGCAATCAGCCCGCAGAGCGGTTGCACCTATCTCTGTAACCCCATTTGGAAGATTCACAACTTCGACATGACGAGCATCACGAAGGCCTGGATTCGCAATAGCCCTCAGACCACTTGGGGCGGTAAAAGTTTTATCCTTTCGACCGTTTGCATACAGAAGGAGCGAGCTCTTATCTTTCGAATACATGCTTCCATCCACCGTACAGTACCGAGGATTCGTCTCCGAAACATTAATGGCGCTGAGGCTCGCACAGCCAGTGAACATACAGCTCCAATACGACCTAAGCGAGGATGGAAGATTGACCGTTTCAAGTTGATCGCACCCCATGAAAAGAAGCTTCCCCGTTTCACTCACTCCCTCCCCAAGAGTGGCCTTCTGTAAATTGGGGGCGGCCAAAGCACAGCGACTAAACGCCTTCACCGTACCAGGCACGGCAATTTCTCGCACTGAAGTCGCTTCGCTAAAAGCATACTTGGCTACATAGGCCGTAGAAAGACCACCGAGATTTTGCGGAACGTCTACCTTGTTAGATGCTCCCTCGTAACTCAGAATACATGCAAGACCATCAACGACTGCATACTTAAATCCGCCTTCAAATTTGCACTCAAGCGGATATTCCTTGACCACGTTTCCGCTATAGGAACCTATTCCGTGAACAGTAGCCACTATTTTGTTATCGTGAATTTCGGCATCAACATAGTAGTCATTGCCCAGTCCGCGAACGAGAGTCTTTGAGTTCAACTTTACCGTCAAATTGGGCTCAAGGCCAATGCCGTCGTTGACCGACTCCGTGAAGACCAGGCCGTTCATAGTAATCTCGGCACCCTGCAGAGAGAGTTGTGTTGACGTTGTTGCGCCCGCGTAAGCATTCGGCACCGTAGCGGGGGCGAAGGATGCGCATGGCATCAGCAAACACATTGCCAAAATAACTGCGATACGCTGGTGTCTCTTCTTTCTTGCCATAGTCGCGTCCTCTCCCGTTCCTGCAACTTTACTTTGTCTTGACCTTCACAGCTTTTGACCAGGAAGATGCGTAGGTTTTGCCCCCCATCTTCTTGTACGTGCGCACCTGGACGTAGTAGGTCTTCTTGGCCTTCAGCTTCTTGACCTTCAGGGTGGTCTTCTTTGCATTCTTGAACGTCGCGGTCTTGGCGCCCTTCATCGACTTTTTCGTGGAGTAGCGCAGCTGGTAGCCCGTTGTCTGCTTGGTCTGCTTTTTCACGGATACGGAGAAGCTCTTCTTGGCGGATTTGGCCTTCTTGATGGAAGTGCCCTTCGGAACGATCTTGAACGTGCAGGACTTTGATGCACCCGCATACTGACCCTTGCCCTTAACGGTGATGGTGGCCGTGCCGATCTTCTTGTTGCTGGAGTAGGAAACGGTATAATCGCGGCCCTTCTTAAGCTTAGCACCGGCGCACTTCACCGTAACGGTCGGCTTAAGCGATTTGCCGGTGTACTCGACGGTCGATTTCTTCAGCGAGAGAGAAGCGTGATTGAGCGCACGATCGACCTTGAGCGTGTAGGTCTCGCCGATGACTTCGCTCCAGTTCCAATCGACCTTCACGTAGTAGGTGCCGCCCTTCAGCCCCATGGTGAACGAGTCGGTCCCCGTGGACTTGTTGGACCACGACTCCGAGTGGAGCCGCGTCGCCTTGTCGGCGGCGTAGAGCGTCACGCTCCAGGATCCAGAATCCTTCTTGTAGGTGTGGCCGAAGGACAGCGTGAACTTGCCGGCCGAGGGCAGGGTCACCTTGAACCAGTCCTCGTCGCCGCTGTCATCGATAATACCCGAATAGGCGGAGCCGATGGCCACGGGCTTCGCCATATCGGCGTCGTCATTCACCTCGTCCTCCCAATAGGCGCTGGATGCGAAGTCCGCCCTCAGCGTGTAGGTCTCGCCGATGACTTCGCTCCAGTTCCAATCGACCTTCACGTAGTAGGTGCCGCCCTTCAGCCCCATGGTGAACGAGTCGGTCCCCGTGGACTTGTTGGACCACGACTCCGAGTGGAGCCGCGTCGCCTTGTCGGCGGCGTAGAGCGTCACGCTCCAGGATCCAGAATCCTTCTTGTAGGTGTGGCCGAAGGACAGCGTGAACTTGCCGGCCGAGGGCAGGGTCACCTTGAACCAGTCCTCGTCGTTGGAACTAGAGATTGCTCCCGAGTAGCCATTCCCCCACGTCATGGCAGTCGCCTGCTGGGCGCTATTATTGGGCTCCTTTTCGGATGCCGCATAGGCCGTTTGAGGTGCCATCATCGCGAGGGCGACGAGGACCGCAATCGTTGCGCACAACCACAGTACCCGCAGCCTCCCGCAGCGGCCGTTCAATGAAGCCATCGTTCTCTTCATATCCCTTCCCTTTCTACTCTTCTATTGACCAACACGATTGTATCGACAAGTCGCTAGAGCCAAACACGCTTGTCATAGTTGACTCGATCGATGTAACAAAAAGCAACTTGGTGCTCCTTGAAGGGCCAGAACGCGCTTCTGGCAAAGCCTATCTCCCCGCCTTCACCGTCTTGGTCTTCGACCAGCTGGAATAGTAGGTGGCCTTACCGACCTTCTTGCAGGCACGCACTTGGACGTAGTACCTCTTGCCGGCCTTCAGCTTGGCGACCTTCAATACGCACTTCTTGCCGGCCGCTGAGGCGACCTTCACGGTTTTGGATTTCGCGCCCTTCATGGACTTCGTTGTAGACCAGCGCACCTGGTAGCCGGTCGTCTGCTTCAAATTCGCCTTGCTCGGCTTCTTCCATTTCACCGTGAACGCCTTTTTGGCCTTGGAAAGCTTTGCTATGCTCGTCCCCTTCGGCACGATCTTGAACGTGGCGGTCTTGGTGCCCGCGTACTTCCCCGCGCCCTTAACGGTCACCTTGTAAGAGCCGACCTTCTTGCCGGCCTTGCAGCTGTAGGTGAAGTCCGTCTTGTGGCGCAGCGTCTTGCCGCCCACCTTCACCGTGGGCACCGCGCACTTCTGCGCCTTTCCGTTGTAGACTTTGGACTTCACGCTAATGGAGGCCTTGGCAACGGAAATCTTAGACGGCTTGGGGGTTGGCGATACTGCGGGCGGCACGGGCTTCGGCTTCACCAATGCACCTGCGGCCGCTGACCCTTCAGCGGCATAGGTTGCCGCTCTGCTTACGGGAACTTGAGCGGGGGCGAACACATCGCCTGCCTCATTTACCCACTTGCCTGTGGCATTTGGAATGTACTTAGCATTTGGAGTAGGCATTTCCGAACCTACGTTTGTGCGGGAGCCCAAGGTAATCAGAGAGAGCCGGGGGCACTGCGCCAAAAATCCTCCAAGGCCATTATTCTGCATTGCCTTTGAAGTGTCCCATCCTGACAGATTGAGCGTCTCCAAAGCAGAGCAGCCGTAGAATAACGAGCTCAGATCGGTCGCACGGGCCATAGAAAGCGTCGAGAGATCTAACGCCTTCAACTTCGAGCACTGGATAAACATTGCCGATGCGTTTTCAAGATTTGCCGCACGCCATCCATTACCGATGAATGTCACCAGAGAAGAGCACTGGCCGAACATCTCCCACGCTTTGGATAGCTTTGGCGTATCCCACTTTGAAAGGTTCAAAGTTTTCAGGGAGCGACATTCTTTGAACATTAATGGGCTTTTCTCAAGACTGCCCATATTCCATGAGGAGACATCAAGAGCTGCAAGGGACGTGCAACTGTTGAACATCGATTGGGTTGTCTTTACGCGCACCGTATTCCAACGCGACACATCAAGGGCCTCAAGCGACGAGCAGTTCCAGAACATCTGCGCCATGCTCTCAACCTTCGACGTGTCCCACCCCGACACATCGACGCTCTTAAGCGATTTGCATTGGGCGAACATGGAGGTCATATCCGTCACGTTGCTCACATCGAGTTTAGCCAGACTCATTTCAGTGCAGTTCGTCATATCTTCGAACCAAGAGAAAGTGTCCGATGGCTTGATGATGTCACGCACTATTACTTTTGTCACCCGGGAATCGACGTCGGACAGCCATCCACGTCGTTTTGCGCCGCTCGTTTCCACAATCGCTGCGGTCACTTTGCCGCCTTGTTTGGGGACATATTCTCCATAGCCTTCGCCAGGGGTTTCCTCTGATTGCAAAACGAGGGTATAGTTCTCTCCGTTTTTGTAGTAGAGCGCGTAGATATTGCTCGCATGCCCGCCATCTGCCCAGGCGACGTGCGCGGAAAAACCGCTCAGAGCCAACAGGACACCACAACAAGTTGCCAGCAATGCGGATTTAACCATTCGCGTAACCACAGGCGCCTCTCCTTCCGTCACGATGGTCTATTTGATCCGCATCCAATGGGAGTTGGTCTTGCCCTTCTTGTACATATAGGTTTTGCCGAAGGGCCTTTTGCCTTCGAAGTGCGCCTGATTGACCTTGTATGCAGTGGAGCCCTCTGGGTTGAAATAGCTGTTGGCCCCAACGCCCAGGCAAAGACCCTTGTAGCTGGCCGGATAGGTTATCGTAACTTTAACCTGTGCACGGAGCGGGTACTTGACCCAGCAGCCGTCGCCGTCCTTGAACTTCTTGTTCTTCGAGTATTTCCACTTCGAGAGCTTCACCGACACGCCGAGCTCGTCCATGACACTCTCATCAAGGCTGCCGGTGGAGTAGTCCACAACATCTACCCAAAATCCGCCGAACAACGTTCCATCGTAGGAACGGTTCATTTTATGTACTTGTTTCTTCATGGGCTTGAAGCTACGGTCGTAGACGACCGTGAAGGTGGTCTTCTTCTTGCCGTTCTTCAGCTTAGCGGTCTTGTAGTTCTTCACTGTGATTTTAAGGTTTTTGTTGCCGACGCCAACAACTTTCTCCTTGCTCTTCACCGCCTTGTTCTTCTTCAAGTCGAACTTCACGCCGATCTTCTTCATGTAGGGCTTCTCGGCCGCGTGGGCCTCGTCGGCGGTGACGGGTAGTGCGACTATGGTCACCGACAATGCCAGCGCTGTCAGCAGACACGCCGATTTCTTGAATACGCTTTCCATACTCTCTCTCCTTTGCTCGTTTTGTTGTTACCGATGCCTCCCGATTCATTCCCGGGCGCGCCGTCCGACCCCTCTTTCTCTCGCCAGTTCTTGACTTGCCATGAATAAGACTTGCTTGGAACCATTGGCCTTCTCTTACCTTTTCGATCAATTTTCCCTTTTCATCACTGGAAAGAAAACAAGGCCGTCACAAACGCGATGGCCCGTGTAACAAGTGATGTTCGGCATTGGCAATAGCCATGCTGTGCAAGCGCCGAAGGGCCGGCTCTACCGCATGCAACTTCGCCGACTTTCGTCTAGGGCAGGCGGCCCGGCCCTACCGGGTTTCGCGCACCAGAGACGCTTCGGCCAAATAGGCCCGCGCCGCCTCATATTGCCCCTGAGCGGCCAGCAATTGGGCTACCTGAACGTGATTGCGCAGATCATGGCGCAGGCGACTTGTCTCCATCAGTTCGGCCTCCATGACCTTCACCTGCTTCAGGCAGGCCGCCACCGACTTCTCCAATGCGGCCGCCTCGAAATCCGCCTGTTCCTTTTTCGCCGATTGCGCCATAGATGCTGCCAAAAGTCCGTCGGCTGCAAAGCACAGGACGAACAACGCCAAAATGGCCAACGTGTAGGCCAGGTCACCATGACAGTGGTCGGCAACGATATTCTCAATCATTATGAGCAGAAACAGCTGCGTCAAAGGGAAAAGCGAGTACCACACAAGCCACGAAGGAGCCGCCTCGCCTGCACCGCCGTCCCCCTTCCGCAAGGGGAACCAGCGCTGATACACCTTCATCATTCCCGTAAGCATCAGCGGTAGGCACACTAAATGACCAACAGTGCCCGTCAGCAGAAAAGGCAGCGGGTACTCCCAGGCCAGGCTGTTGTCCATAGTGCCCAAACCCGTCATGAGCACCCACAAGCCAGCCCCTATCATTTCTGCGCACGACTGCAGGAGAAGGCAGACGGTCATGACGATAAGTCGCCGCGGAAACGATCCGCTCAGGAGCACCAGGGGGACGACAACAGTCGTAAGAAACATGAGGGCTATTCTCAAAAGGGGCGTGTACAGAGGCCGGAACAGAGAAAGACCCGCCATCATTCCTATGCAGACCGCCCAGTAGGCACGGGGCGACTTTGGCGGCAGCATCCAGGCCATAAAGAGGTACGGCACGAGCGAGGCCAAACCCGCGAATCCGTTGACGAACAGGTTCTCGGGAGCAAATATTGTTGCCAACACCAGGTTCACGACAGATCCTCCCCCATTCCGCCGCATCCCTCGCGCTCCGGTACATGGAGCATCACAGTGGTCCTTGCCATGCCGTTCTCCACGCAGGCCGTGAGGGCGCCCCCATAGCGCTTGGCGATGCCCTCCACAATGGCGAGACCCCACCCGTGGCCTTCCGGCCCGCTCGGACGGGTGCTCCTCTTGCGTCGGCCATCCAACGTCATGCGAAACTTCGGCTCATCGATCGGGGCAATGCTGTTGCGGGTCTCCACCACCAGATACTCCCCCCGCTGAAATGCCCGCAGGAACACGTGCGGCTCCCTCGCTCCAGCCGCCTTTGCACGCCGAGCACCCGCCACAGCGTTGTCTGCCAGGTTCATGATCACCGCGCAAAGCTCGCTGGCCCGCACCGTCAAGGAGGCCGACAGGCGAAGTGAGCAGTCCATCTCCACCCCCGCCGCCCGACCGTCTCTCAGCTTCATGGCCGCTGCGGCATTGACCGAGGGATGATCGCACAAGCGGCCGCCGATGGAATCGAGCAACGCCATCGCCTCGTTCGCATGCCCCCACGAATCATCAGACTCATTCGCCAGAAGCTCCTGGGCCCGACCGAGCTCTTCGGCTGCCGCATGACGGACATGCAGCACGTCTTCCCGATGGCGCTCCATGCTCTCGCGGTACGACTGCAGCGCCTTTTCCTGATCTTCCAGAGCCTGCACGCCCATGCGGGCCGCCTGAGCATGCTGCGCCCGCTTCATTTCGCGCAACACGAGGAAATCCACGGGAACGCAGGCGAGGATGATTGCCCCTGCCACCACGAAATAACCCCAGGGGAAATCCAGCCGCCAAAGCCAGTTGAGGGCTACGATTCCGCAGCACAACTGGCTGAAGGGAAGCAGCATAGAGGAAATTCGCCGAAGCACGCCGCCCCCTTCTGCTACCGACTCAAATGTTGAAAGAAGCGCTCGCGCGCCTTCTGGCGGCAACGCTGGCTGATCGGCACGACTTCACCTGTCTTGAGCACGAACTCAGATCCGTTCAAGCGGGCTACTTGGTTCAAATTCACAATGAAGCTCTTGTGGCATCGCACGAACTCCCCAGGCAGCCGATCGAGCATGGCGGCGACGGTTCCATAGGTCTCATACACCCCGCACAGAGCGTGAATCTCCAACTTGCGGCGGCGGCTTTCGATGAAGACTATGTCCCGAGTCGGCAATGCGGCCGACTCACGTCCGAATTTGACCATGAGGGTCTCGAGGCTTCTCGCCTCCAAATTGCGCACAGCACGAGCCAAGGCGCGATCTATCTCCTTCTGCTTAACAGGCTTCATGAGAAAATACATATGGGCCGTCTCGTATACATCGGTGCAATACTCCACGTAGCCGGTCACATAAATGACCTGCGTTGCGCAGCCCTCGGGAAACAGCCGCTGGACGATATCGATGCCCGTGGGACCGTGGTCGTCCAAACGAATGTCAGTCAACAGGACATCGGGGCCCCGTCCAGCATCAACGAGATCGCACAACGCTTTTTCGGAAGCCACCGATGTCACATCGAAAAGCGGGCCGAAAGGGCTTTCGGCCACAACTCCCTCCATAGCCGCTCGGGCTTCGGGAACGTTGTCGAGAACAACCAAATGGTACATACAGCCTAGCTACCCCTTCTTCCCAGGTCGCTCACAAAGTAACACGATAGGCCAATGAGCGCCCCCCCCCCGAGTTTTATCGGAAAGGCAGGTTAAAGGGATGCAAACTGCCCGAGACAGCAAATTGGCATTGCATTTCAATTCTCACTTAAAACCAGACATTAACAAGATGCATGTAACAATTGAAGAGTTTCGTGTAATAAAAGACAACCACATTCATTTTTGCAGCAATGAGCCTCTTGCCCTTGATAGGGCTCCGCGCCTGTATGCTTTCTGCTATTTCCTCGTCTTCACCGCCTTGGCCCTCGACCAGCTGGAGTAGTAGGTTTTGCCGCCCACCTTCTTGTAGGTACGCACCTGCACGTAGTAGGTCTTCTTGGCCTTCAGCTTGGAGACCTTGAGCGTGCACTTCTTGCCGGCGGCCGAGGTCGCCTTGACGGTCTTCACCTTGGTGGCCTTCTTCGTGAACTTCTTGCTGGTGGACCAGCGCACCTGGTAGCCGGTCGTCTGCTTCAGGTGCGCCTTGCTCGGCTTCTTCCACTTCACGGTGAAGGCCCTCTTGGCCTTGGAGAGCTTGGCGATGCTCGCTCCCTTGGGCACAATCTGGAAGGTGGCAGTCTTGGCGCCCGCGTACTTCCCCGCGCCCTTAACGGTCACCTTGTAGGAGCCGATCTTCTTGCCGGCCTTGCAGCTGTAGGTGAAGTCCACCTTGTGGCGCAGCGCCTTGCCGCCCACCTTCACCGTGGGCACCGCGCACTTCTGCGTCTTTCCGTTGTAGGCCTTCGACTTCACGCTGATGGAGGCCTTGGCGATGGAGGTTTTCCCAGAGGGAGCTCCCGCATTCCCGCTTGTCGAAGCGCCAAGACCCGCCGAGGACGACGAGACGATGCGGAACGTCTTTGTGGCGCTTCTGCCACGATAAGAACCCAGGCCGAGCACCGTCGCTTTCGCTGTGCCGATATTGACGTTGTTCTCGTAGTAAACCCAGTAATCAGAGCCTTCGACCAGGCCCGGTACGGCAACCTTAGGCTCCTTCGCCTTTCCGTCATAAGCAAACGATGTAGCCGAGAGGCTGATACCGGAGGGAAACGCCTTGGCGGCCGTAAACTGATCATCGGCCTCAAACTCTATGCCGCGGGCCGCACACTGCGATCGCAGTTGGGAAACGACAGCGGCACTCATGCAGTTATTGCATAGCGAAAGCTCCTTCAGGCTTTGAAGCGAGAGTACATCGAAGGATGTCAGATTGCTGCCGTTAAGGGAAATGAATCGAAGATTCACGCATCCTGTCAGATCCAGGTTGTTTGAGTAGAGACCAACATAGTTGAGCACGATCCTCTCGAGGCGACTTGCGCCCGACAGATTGAGTGATCTGAGGCTTGCTCCCCCTCCCTGACTATCAATGGATCGCAAATTCGACTTATCGAGCTCGAAGCTTTTTGGGAAACCGTGCTGAAACGAAAGACTCTCAAGCCCACCCAGCGCCGTAAGATCCAAGAAGTTCATATGGCCGCCATCGGTTACGCGAAGATCAACGAGAGACGTGTTGGTACGGTCAACCGACAATTTCTTCGGAGCGTAGACGTCAAGGCACTTCAGTGCATCGCATCCGCGCGCGTCAACACTTTCAACAAGCGGCTCATCCCCGTCATAGAAATCGCGATCGGCATCTATGCTTGCATATACAACGTTGATCCCTTCGATCTTGGCGGGGATCTTGATCGCCTTGGCGGATCCGACATACCCCGAAATATAGACACCGTGACCGCAGTCTATGCCCGTTAAACCATATTGCCCATCGGTGCTCAACTGCAGCTGGCATCCGTACCCTTTCTCAACGGTGTAGCCGTGTGATTCGGGTGCCCCCTGTTTTATTCCCTCTGGTCCGAACCAGTCTCCTACTTCATACACGAACCCATCCACCGTCTGCGCTGCATAGGCTGCACGGGGAACTGCGAAGCAACATAAAGCCACCAGAACAGCGGCGATGAGCATGCATACTAGCTCTTTTCTGCGGAATGCAAGGGGTTTCACAGGCTTCTCCTTCGACTCATGCGTTGACCGCACACCGTACGACGGCGAAGGAGGAAGCTCCTATGTGTTCGGGAAGAAGAGCACCCGCCTTCGTCGCCAAACACCAAGTATCGTCCAGCCGCATGTTGCCACACAACAAGAGAACCTGAGGCAGATGCTCTTCTACCTGAGCTCTTGTTGATGGTTAAACTACGGGCAAGACGCGCAGCATGCACTTCTTAACGGACGATATGGTAGGACGGCGCAGGCCATCCCTATGGTGTTTGGCGATTGAGAGTGTATCACATGTTGATGCTTTCGCCAGACCGCGCAGCGGAGGTTGACGAATTGCTGCGCGAACCGGGCGCCGGCTTTGCGCCTATCGCACAGGGCAGACCGGCCATCTCCTACCGCACGAATCAGCCCGCGTCTTGCGTGGGAGTTAGGCATATCGGCCCTTTTCGTGCATCGCTGCGCATTATGGGCCGATTTGTACAGGTTGGGCGCTCCAAACCTATACAAATCGGCTGCTTTCGCGCACTTATGCGCCGAGAACTATGCATATCGGGCTTTTCGGTGCATCAATGCAAGATGAGAGCCGATATGCATAGGTCCATCACGAAACGAGGGCCGAAGCGCCCCAGCCGCGGCGGAACGGCACCGATACGGTCGAACCTGCGGCGGAACGGAGGCCGAAACGCCCAGATCTGCTACGAATTGCAGCAGGATCCGAACTTTCCGATGCGGATGACGACGTATTCGCCCGTCCCTATTCGTCCACCTTCAGGATGGCCATGAAGGCCTCCTGGGGTACCTCCACATTCCCGATGGCCTTCATGCGCTTCTTGCCGGCCTTCTGCTTCTCCAGAAGCTTGCGCTTGCGGGTGATGTCACCGCCGTAGCACTTGGCCAGCACGTCCTTGCGCTTGGCCTTCACGGTCTGGCGCGCGAGCACCCGCCCGCCGATGGCCGCCTGGATGGGCACCTCGAACATCTGGCGCGGGATGATCTCCTTCAGCTTGTCGCAGAGCACGCGCCCGCGGTCGTAGGCCTTGTCCTTGTGCACGATGAACGACAGGGCGTCGATGGGCTTGCCCGACAGCAGGATGTCCAGCTTCACCAGCTGCGAAGGCTTGTAGCCGTCCATCTCGTAGTCGAGGGACGCGTACCCCTTCGTGTTCGACTTCAGCTTGTCGAAGAAGTCCAGGATGAGCTCGGACAGGGGTATCTCCCAGAGCATCTCCACGGTGGTCTGGGAGAGGTAGTTCATGGTGACGAAGTTGCCGCGCCGGCCCACAGCCAAATCCATCACGGCGCCCACGTAGTCGGGCGGGATGAGGATCTTCGCCTTCAGGTAGGGCTCCTCCACGTGATCGATGGAGCCGGGGTCGGGCATCTCCTGGGGCGAGTGGAGCGAGACCATCTCGCCGCCCTTCAGGTAGACGTGGTACTCCACCGAGGGGGCCGTGGCCAGAAGATCCAGGCCGAACTCGCGCTCCAGGCGCTCCTTGATGACCTCCATGTGCAGAAGGCCCAGAAAGCCCACGCGGAAGCCGAAGCCGAGGGCATGGGAGGTCTCGGGCTCCCACACGAGGGCCGGGTCGTTCAGGGACAGCTTCTCCAGGGCCTCCTTCAAAGGCTCGTACTGGTCGCCGTCGATGGGGAACAGGCCCGTGAACACCATGGGCTTCGCCTCGCGGTAGCCGGGCAGAGGGTCGTTCACCCCGCCGGCGGCCAGGGTGATGGTGTCGCCCACCTTCACCTGGCTCACGTCTTTCAGGCCCGTGACGAGATAGCCCACCTCGCCCACGTAGAGCGCCGGCTCGGCCACCTCCTGGGGGTGGCGGGCGCCCACTTCCTCCACGAGGGTCTCGGTGCCTGTGGCCATCATGCGGATCTTGTCGCCCTTCTTGATGGAGCCGTCCACCACGCGGATGAGGGCCACCACGCCGCGGTAGGCGTCGAAGTAGCTGTCGAAGATGAGGGCGCGCAAGGGCGCCTCGCCGTTGCCCTCGGGTGCCGGGATGTTGTAGACCACGGCCTCCAAGAGGTCGTGGACGCCCTCGCCGGTCTTGCCGCTGGCGAGCACCGCATCGTCGGCGGGGATGGCCAGGCCGTCCTCGATCTCAGCCTTCACCCGCTCGGGCTCGGCGGCCGGCAGGTCGATCTTGTTGATGAGCGGGATGATCTCCAAGTTCGCGTTCATGGCCAGCATGGCGTTGGCCACCGTTTGGGCCTCCACGCCCTGGGTGGCGTCCACCACGAGCACGGCCCCATCGCAGGCCGCCAGGCTGCGGCTCACCTCGTAGGTGAAGTCCACATGGCCCGGGGTGTCGATGAGGTTCAGCTGGTAGGTCTCGCCGTCGTCGGCCGTGTAGCTCACGCGCACGGCCTGGCTCTTGATGGTGATGCCGCGCTCGCGCTCGATGTCCATGGAATCGAGCAGCTGGGCCTGCATGTCGCGCTTAGCCACGGTGCCCGTCAGCTCCAGGATGCGGTCCGAGAGCGTGGACTTGCCGTGGTCGATGTGGGCGATGATCGAGAAGTTGCGGATATGGGACAGTTCGTGGGTCATGGTGTCTTTCCGTCGTGGATCGTGCGGGTCGGTCGCCGCTTAATGTGTGCGTCTCACGAAGATTGACCCCCGTCGAGGGTATTTTCTCGGAACGCTGCGGCGAATCTTTGGTATTCTACCGCATTGTGTATCCAGCGATATGCACGCGCGGTGATTCCACCGCCAAATCTGCAGACGTGGCTGCAACGTAAAGATTGCTATTGCTGGCGGCCTTCCGAGCCCGAGGGCGCGGGGCTGAGAAAGCGGAGAAATCCCGCCGCTTTCCGTTTCGCACGATGGCCTGCGGCCTGTGTTGCCGCGCGTTCGTGTCGTTGGATACCGCAAGAGATGAAAGCAACGACCGAACCAGAAAGGGCTATCAATCATGGCTAACATCAAGTCCCAGAAGAAGCGCATCATCACCAACGAGAAGGCTCGTATGCGCAATCGCGCCGTCAAGAGCGAGCTGAAGACCGCCACCCGTCGCGTGAAGGACGCCGTGGCCGCCGGCGACGGCGCCGCCGCCTACGCCGCTGCCTGCGCCGCCTGCCGTCTGATGGACAAGGCCGCCTCCAAGGGCGTCATCCACAAGAACCAGGCCGCCAACCGCAAGAGCGGCATCATGGCCCTGGCCAATTCCGTGGCCACTGCCGAGGACAAGGCCGCTTATGTGAAGCCGGCGCCCAAGGCCCAGAAGACCGGCTCCAAGAAGGCCGCCGCCAAGGAGGCTCGCAAGGCCGCTATGGCCGAGGCTTCCGCCGAGAAGGCCAAGCGTCGCGAGAAGCAGCTGAAGGAGGAGAAGAAGGCCGCCGAGCGCAAGGCCAAGGAGGCCGAGGCGGCTGCCAAGGCCGAGGCTGAGGCGGCTGCTGCCGAGGCGGCCGAGGGCGAGGAGGCTGCGGCTGACGCCGAGTAGCTCTTACGAGACAGAGCATCGCCTGCACGCGCCGCCCTGGATGGGGCGGCGCTTTTTATGCTCTGCAAGATGCGCTAGGAGCACAGGGCAAGCGCAGTGTTCCTACGGTCATAGGGCATGCGGAAGTAGTACTCGTAGCCGCAGACTCCCTGAAGAATGCAGCCCTGGCGCACGAGGTAGATGAGGTGGGCCAACGTCTCGCCCATGGAGAAGTACTTCTGGTCGAGCGGCCAGCTCTTCCAATCGGGGTAGCGCCAGGTGGCGTGCTGCGAGATGGAGACGATGTCGTCATGACCTGCGCGCACGAGCTCGTAGATCTCCTCGAGGCGCTCGCGATGGTGCTCGAGGAGGAAATCGACGCGCTCGACCAGGCCGGTGAAGGGGCGCCCGTGGGCCGGCAGGATGAGATCGACCGGAAGATCGCGCACCTTCCGCAGGCTCGCGAGGAAGGCGTCGAGGGCGTTGAAGGCCGGAAACCACGAGGACACCGACGGCGTGATGCGCTCGAGGATATGATCACCCGAGATGAGAAAGCGGCGAGAGCGCTCGTACAGGCAGATGTGCCACGCATCGTGGCCGGGAGTCTCGATCACCTCGAACGTGTAGGGACCGCACTCGAGCCCATCGCCGTCGGAGACGTAGGTGAACACGGGGTAGCTCTCCAGAGGCAGGAGCTCCGCCGACACGTGCAGGCGCGGGCCGTCATCGGTGAACGTCATGTCCGCCTGCTGCTCCAGGGTGGCCGCCTGCAGAAGCAGCGGTCCGTAGACGGCCTCTTCCATGGCCATGAGGTTTTTCACCTCTTGGAAGGAATGAAGGTTCGCGAACACCGGCATGCCCGGACGCCAGATGCGGTCGAGGTTGCCCGTATGGTCGGGATGCGAGTGGGTCAGCACGATCTGCACCTTGTCCCATGAGCGTCCGAGGGACGCCAACGCCCGGTTCAGCGCGGCCTCGCTGTCGGGGTGGTTGAAGCCTACATCCACAATGGTAGTCGTGCCGTCGTCGCCGAGAATGAAATAGGAGTTGATCACCTTGAGAGGATTATCGGGCAGAGGAATCCGCACCAGATAAAGATTGTCGAGCACGGACACCGGCTCCCCGAAACCGGCCGCGGCCACCCGTTCGTCGAGCTCTTCAATATCGACCACGACTACCTCCTGAGCGTATCGACAAGCCAACGATAGAAGATCTCGTCCGCATCGGCGCCGCTCTTCATGGCGCGCTCGGCATCGCGGGAAGAGACGAGCGCGCGCCTCAGCTCGCCCGACGAGAAGTTGCGCGCCCACGTGCCGTGGCTCTTCAGCTTCCAGTCCGGTTGACCCAAGACCTGGGCGAGCGCCTTGGGGTTGCCGCGGCGGGCCATGGCCTGAGCGGCTATGAGCTCGCGAATGCGCGTGGTGCACATGGCGATAAGGGCGTGAGGCGAAGAGGACTCCATCTTCGCGAGCAACGAGAGGCACTTCGCGAGGTTGCGCTCGGCGAAGGCGGCCGTGAAATCCCACGGCTTCACCTCCGATGTGCGCGCCACGAGCCCGCGCACATCCCGCTCGGTCACGGTATCGGAGCCGACCCGGGCCAGCGCGATCTTCTTGAGCTCGTTGTCGAGGTGCACGGTGTTCTCACCGACAAGCTCCACAAGAGCGCCAGCCGCCCCCTCGGTGAGCACGATGCCGTGGCCGGTGGCCATAGCGCGCACGCGCTTGGGCAGCTCCCAGCTCTTCGGCGGAGCGCAGTCGATGACGGCCTTGGCTCCGAGGGCCGCAATGGCCTTGTACAGGCGCGTGTTCTTCGCGAGCTTCTCGGCCTCCAGGGCGAGCACTGTGGAATCGCTCGGCGAGCCGAGATAAGCCACGATCTCCTCGGAGTCGGCCTTCTTCAGCTTCTCGGCGTTGCGTACGTACACGAGACGCACCGGGCTGGCGAAGGGCATGGTATTGCAGGCGGCGGCGATGTCGGCACCGGCGGCCGTCTCGCCGTCGAAGTCGTCGGCGTTGAAGGAGAGGTCGCCGAGCTTGGCCAGGCGCGCCCGCAGCCGCGCGATGACGGCCTCGCGCTTGAGGGCATCCTCGCCGACGGCAAGATATGCCGCCAGCAGCTGGTTTTGTTGCTGATCGTTTGTCATAGACCCATTGTACCCGATCAGGACGCAGGCGCATCGTTTTGGCTTCGCACGGTCAGCTTCTCCATGGAGAACGCAACGCTCACATCCCCCCGCTCGTCGCTGCAGAGCACTTCCGCGCCCGCAGCCGCAAGGGTCTCGCACACCGCCGGCGCCGGATGGCCGTAGCGGTTGCGCTCCCCCACGCCGATGAGCGCCACCGACGGGCGAAGCGCAGCGGCGAGCTCCCCGTCGATGCTCTTCTTCGACCCGTGATGGCCCACTTTCAGCACATCAATGCCGTCGGGGGGCAAATCGGACACCATGGCCCGCAGCTCGTCGGCTTCGGCATCTCCGCAGAACAGAGTCGTCCACTCTGCCGTACCATCGCCATCTCCGTCCCACGAGCAGAGGAAACTGAGGCTGTCCGCGTTGCCGCCCTCGTCGCTGAAAGAGCGCGGCCACACCACCCGCAAGGTGAAACGCCCGCAGGACACCTCATCGCCGACGGAGAGGCCGGCGATGCCGCTGCGGTACTCCTCGCGAGCGGCCGCATCCCGCAGATCGGCACAGGCATCGCATGGACACGTCAGCAAGTCCTCAGCTACGAGAAGGCCGCCGACCAGTGCCACATCGCCCAGAGCCGCAAGCGAGCCGCAGTGATCGTCATCGGGATGGGTGATAGCCACCGCATCGAGACGGCGCACCCCTTGGCGCGCGACAGCTTCCTTGAGCATGCCATCCTGATTTCCCGTATCGATGAGAAGCGACGCCCCTCGGCTGCGAACGAGGAAGGCATCTCCCTGCCCGACGTTCAGCATGACGATCTCGTCCTCGGGATGAGACGCCCCGGAAGCGAACGGCGCCAGGACGAGTACGGCTGCCAGCGGGGCGACCAGCCCGAGGGCCAGCATCCGGAGGCGCAGCGTCGGCCACCATGCCCACAGGCCGCCCAGCATGACGGCGGAGAGGCAGACCATCGGCACGACCTCGGCGTCAACGGGCAGGCAGCTGCCGGGCACGCGCGCAAGCAGGTCGACAATCCACCCGAGCGCCCGGGCGGTCAGGTCGGCGACTCCGATGGCCGCCGGCGCCGCGGGCGGCGCGACGAGCCCGACGGGCACGGCGACGAACCCGACGGTGCAGGCGAGGGCGAACAGGGGCGCAGCCGCGATGTTGGCAATCGGCGAGAGAAGGGGCACCTGCGCGAACAGGGCCGCGGCATAGGGCTGGGTGGCCAGAGCCGAGGCGGCCGTGAGCGACAGCGGTTCCCCTATCAACGAGCGCGCCCGCCGCGGCCAGCTGCCGAAAGCCGATAAGATCAAGGGCGCTACAAGCACGATGCCCAGCGTAGATCCTGCCGACAGGACGAACGATGCCGACAGCGCACAGGTGGGGTCGAGCCCCACGAACAGCACGATGCAGGCGCCGAGGGCCGTCAGCGCGGAGTTGCGCCGATCGGTCACCAGCGCAAGGAGCCCCGTGCCCGCCATGACCGCCGCGCGCAGAGCCGAGACCGGCATTCCCGTGAAGCAGACGTAGCCGCCGAGGAAGAGCGCCGTCGCACAGGCCCGGGAACGACGCCCCAGGCGCAGCACACCCAAGATCTGGGCGACGAAGAGCGTGACGATGGAGAGGTGGGCGCCCGACACTGCGACGAGATGGGCCAGACCCACCGTCTTGAACTGCTCGTAAGCGCCTGTCTCCTCGATAGCCGGACGCCACCCGCAAAGCAGGGCCTGCAGCAGCGGGGCGCCCTGGCCGCCATAGCGCCCGATAAGGTGGATGGCCTGCTCGCGCAGGGAGGCAAACGGGGCCGACTGGTGCGACGCATCGGGCGGCACCGCCGAAACGACGAGCGTGCCGACGAGCCCCGCATTCCAGAAATACTCCTCCGACGAGTCCCCGGGGGCCTTGAGGGGAGCCGATACCGAGAAGCGCGTCCCCCGGAGCATTCCCTCGCCCTCGTCAGGCAGCAGCAAACGAGCCGATACGACCCGCCCCTCGCCGTCGACGATGCGCGCCTCGGCCCTGAACCCGAAGTCAGTTCCCTTCGCATCAGTTGTCAAGGTGCATTCCCAGGGCCCTTCGCGGCCCACCGAGGCCTCGGTGGACGACGTAAGCGCCGCGGCACCCACCGATGAGGCGGCCAGGGCGACAGCGGCCCCGAGCAGCGCGATCGCGGCAACGGAGACATGCTTGCGTCTCAGCCCCCGGGCGAACACGAGCACGGCCACGGCGCTTCCCGCTGCCGCGGCGCCGACAAGGATCCCCTCATCCAGAGTACGTGCCCAGGGCCACCAGAGCGCCGTTACCGCCCAGAGCGCGAGGCTGGCGAGAAGCGCCGGCGGCAGATGGGGCCGCGGCGGCTTGGCGCTATCCGCGCTCATAGGCAGATGGCGTCGCGAAGCGCCTCGAATTTCTTATCGCCGATGCCCGAAACGCGCTTCAAGTCCTCAAGGGTTTTGAAGGGGCCGTTCGCCTCCCGATCGGCGATGATCTTCTCGGCCGTCGCCTCCCCTATTCCGTTCAGCGTCTCCAAGGCCGCGGCATCGGCCGTGTTGATGTTGACGAGCCCCGCAACGCCGGAGCCCTTTTCCGCAGTCGCCGGAGCGGCGCCGGCCGAGGCGGCACCAGACGAGACGTCCTCGATGTCGGGAATGACCACCTGCTCGCCGTCTTGGAGCACCTGGGCCAGATTGACCGCCGCCGTGCACGCCCCCTCGGCCAGACCTCCCGCCGCCTCGACCGCATCGACGATGCGACTGCCCGCATCCAGGTAGTACACACCGGGAGCGGCAACCTTGCCATCGACATGAACGCACAGCCTCGCCTGCGCAGCCGTACCCGGAAGCGCCGTATCATCTGGTGCGGCCGGAGCATCCGGAGCTGCCGCAGCATCAGCTCCAACCGCGTCGTCGCCCCCGTCATCCGCGCTCGCAGCAGGCGCCTCCAAACCGTCTTGCGCCCGCTCTGCCGTATGGATTTCCAACGCCGACGCGAGGGGAAAGGCAACGAGCAGCCCCGCGGCGATCAGGATAAGACCGAGCAGCACGCCCACCCCGATGAACACGGGGCGTCGCACCGCTGTGAGATGAAGCTGGGAGCAGAGGCCCTGCGCCCGATCTTGAAAGGCCATGGTGTCTCCTTAGAACGATGGAGACACCCTACCTCCGCATAACCGTGAAACGGTCGCGTAAACGACCCAGAAACCGCCGTCTGCAAACCGTCCGCAAACCGTCGGGAAACCGCCCCCGAACCGCCCGAAAACCGCCCGAAAACCGCCCCCGAAGCGTCTAGCGCTGCCGCGCAGGCCGGTAGGCCGGGCACGCGTAGTCATGCGGCTCGGCGGCATCAGCCAGCTCGCACACCCATTCCCGCCATGGGAAGGCAGCCTCGGCGGCTTCCACGTCGGCCAGCTTCGCATGGGTCTCGGGGTTGCGCGGCATGAACAGCGTGCAGCAGTCCGGCGCGTCTTGGGAAGATATCTCGAAGGTGCCGAGTTGCTGCGCGGCATCGATGATCTCGAGCTTGTCAGAGCCGATGAGCGGGCGCAGCACCGGCATCTCCACCGCCGCGTCGGTGGCGCGTATGTTGTCCAGGGTCTGCGAGGCCACCTGTCCCAGGCTCTCCCCGGTCACAAGCGCCCCGGCCCGCTCGCGGCGGGCAATCTCCTCGGCCACGCGGAACATGAGGCGCCGATACAGGATGACGCGCAGCCCCGGCGGGCACGCAATGGAGATCTCGCGCTGGTAGTCGCCGAAGGGTACCACGTACACGCGTGCAATGCAGCCCGTGCGCTCCAGCACCCGGGCAATATCGTCCACGAGGAACTCCGAGGCGTCGGAGGTCTGCGGCCGCCCCGAGAAGTGCACGCCCACGCACACCGCGCCGCGCCGGGCCATGCGCCACAGCGCCACGGGCGAGTCGATGCCCGAGGACAGAAGCCCCACCACGGTACCGGAGCTGCCCACAGGCAGCCCGCCGATGCCGCGCTCGCTGCGGGCGTACACGTAGGTGGAACCCTCCACCACTTCGACGCCGACGGTAACGTCTTGCCCCTTCATCTGCACCCGTTTGGCGGGGAAGGCCTCGCACAGCACCGCGCCGATGTCGCGGTTCAACTGCATGGAGTCGATGGGGAACGTGGTGTGGTTGCGCCGCGCCGACACCTTGAAGCTCTCGAAGGGCTCCGCCTCGGCCAGGGCGATGCAGGCCGCCTGACCCATAGGCTCCATGTCCTGCTCGCACTTGAAACCGCAGGACACACGGGCCACGCCGGGCACGCCGAGGATGGCATCGGTGCACGCGTTCGCCACCTCAAGGGCAGTCCCCTCCCGAAGAAACACCAGCAGACGCCCGGAGATACGGTGGATGGTCACAATGGGAAACGCGCAAAGAAGCGCCTCCAAATTCTTCTGGAGACGCTTCTCGAATACCGAGCGGTTGCGCCCCTTGAGCCCGATCTCGTGGTAATGGACGAGGATGATTCGCTGAAATTCCATCATGACCTTCTAAGTTGCTCTTTGAAAAGTTTACCGCGCAGGACGGCACCGCAAATCAGAGAGAAGCCCCGTAGTGCCCAAGACTGACGCGCGAAACCTCGAGGAGGCGCACCTGAGGTGCACGATGAGGGCACGAAACGTCAAGATTGGGTGCTACGGGGCTTCGCAGCGCCGAACTGAAACCGTTGGCTAGTGGTAAGTAACGTCGATAGACTCGGGATCGTAGGACACCTCGCCGCGGGCGATCTCGCTGAAGGCCATGGACAGCGGCTTGGTATCGGCAGCGCGGGCAATCTCTACAGCCGTCTGCAGCTGAATGGCGCGATCGCGCTGGCCGCGCATCATGTCGTTGATGTCATGGGCGCGCTTGGAGGCCAGGGCGCACAGCAGGAAACGGTCGTTATCGGTGCGGTCCAGCAGGACGTCGATCTTCGGTTCGATGATGCTCATAGAATGAATGTCCTCTTACTTCTGCTCGGCAGTTTCGTTCACGTAAGCGACCAGTTGGGCAACAGCCTCGCCCAGGTTGTCGTTTACCAGCCGTATATCATACTCCATTTTGTGGGAAAGCTCCACTAGAGCTGTGTCCATGCGCTTTCTCACCACATCATCGGTCTCGGTGCCGCGGCCGCGCAGGCGCCGTTCGAGCTCTTCCAACGACGGGGGCTCGATGAACACGAGGCGTGCTTCGGGCATCTTCTCCTTCACCTGAAGGGCCCCCTGCACCTCGATCTCCAGGATGACCTGTTTGCCGGCGGCCATCTCGCGCTGCACCGAGGCGAGCGGCGTGCCGTAGCAGTTGCCTGCGTACTCGGCCCATTCGAGGAAGCCGTCCTCGCGAGCCAGGTCAAGAAACTCCTGCTTATCGAGGAAGAAATAGCTGACACCCTCCTTCTCTCCCGGACGGGGCAGCCGCGTAGTGGCCGAAACGGAAACCCACGCGTCGGGCACTTCCTCGAGCAACCGCGCGACGAGGGTTCCCTTGCCGGCCCCCGAGGGGCCGCTGATGACGAATAGGTTTCCGGTTCGCATGTGTTCCCTTGCTCGCGGGCTCTTACTTCGTCAAGCGGGCGAGCAAAGCCTCGCGCTGACGCTCGCCGATACCGCGGATGCGGCGGCTCTCGGCGATCTGGAGCTCCCTCATGATGCGCTCGGCCTTGGCCTTGCCGTAGCCGGGCAGCGTCTCGATGAGCGTTGAGATCTTCATGCGGCCCACAATGGGGTCCTCGCGCATGTCGAGCACCTGGGCAACGGTGAGCTTACCGGCCTTCAGCTCTTCACGAACCTGGGCGCGCTTGATGCGAGCGGCCTTTGCCTTCTCAAGAGCCTCGGCACGAGCCTCGGGGCTGAGTTCGGGGATAGCCATGATATTGTTCTCCTTCCGGTTAGGGCTGGCGAAATAGTACCACGGGTATTGTTGACAAAACAACACGCAATTTGTGCAGAAACGCTAAACGTGATAATTCCTTCAATTTTTCTGGCCTCATCGGGGCTTTTCCTTGAAGATGACTCCAGAAAGAGTTGGAGTTGGCTCAAATATGCAACCCCTGGCAAGACGGAAGAGCGCGCAGCGGCCGCAACCTGACGCGCGGGCTGCGGCGGAATATCGCCGTCCGTCGCAGCCCGCACCGGAAATTCCCTAGGCCAGCTCGGCCGCAATGGCCTCGAAAGCGGCCACCGGGTCGGCGGCCTCGGTGATGGGCCGACCCACCACGATGTGCGACGCCCCATTGGCGAAGGCCTGGGCGGGCGTGGCCACGCGGCTCTGGTCGCCCAGGGCGGCGCCGGCCGGGCGCACGCCGGGGGTGACGATGAACCCGTCGGGGCCCAAGATCTCTCGCAGGACGCTTGCCTCCTGGGGCGAGGCCACCACGCCGGAGATGCCCGCTTGCTTGGCCTGGGCCGCCAGGGCCGCCACCTGCTCGGGCAAAGGCCGCGTGACGCCCGTGGCCGCCAGGGTGGCGGCGTCCATGGAGGTGAGCACGGTGATGCCCAGGGTAGCGGGCACCTCCCCGCCCCACTCGGCCGCGCCGGCCGCCGCCCCGCGCTGGGCCGCCTCCATCATGGGGATGCCGCCCACGGTGTGCATGGTGATCATGTCGGCTCCGCTGGCCGCCGCCGAGCGGGCGGCCCCTTCCACCTGGTGCGGGATGTCGTGGAGCTTCAGATCCAGAAAGACGTTGAAGCCGCGGCGCTTGAACATCTTCACGATGGCGGGTCCCTCGGCGTAGTACAGCGTCATGCCGATCTTGAGCCACTGCGCGTGGCCCTGAAGCTTGTCGGCCAGCGCGATGGCCTCCCAGGCGTCGCAGTCGAGGGCCACGATGACGCGGTCGCGGGCGGGGGTGGAATCGAAGGAGGTTAGCACTTGAGGGCTCCAATCAGCTCGTTGACGTCGGCGACGCCCTGTTCCTCGCAGTAGTCGATGACACCGTCGATGACATCCACAGTGGCGGTGGGGTTCACGAAGTTCGCGGTGCCCACGGCCACGGCGGTGGCACCGGCGAGCATGAACTCCACGGCGTCCTCGCCAGTGGAGATGCCGCCCATGCCGAGCACCGGCACCTTCACGGCCTGGGCCACCTGCCACACCATGCGCAGGGCCACGGGCTTCACCGCCGGGCCTGAGAAGCCGCCCACCACCCGGGCCAGCTTCGGCGTGCGGGTGCGCGCGTCGATGGCCATGCCCAAAAGCGTGTTGATGAGCGAGATGGCGTCGGCCCCGGCCGCCTCGGCGGCGCGGGCGATCTCGGCCACGTCGGTGACGTTCGGCGTGAGCTTCACGATGAGCGGGCGCTTCGTGGCGGCCCGGCACATGCCCACCACCTTCTCCACGCTGGGCACGTGGCAGCCCATGGTCATGCCGCCGGCATCCACATTGGGGCACGAGATGTTCACCTCGTAGGCGGCCACGGGAGCCTCTTCCAGGGCCTCGATTACGGCCACGTACTCGCCGAAGGAATGCCCCGACACGTTCACCATAGCCGTGGCGCCGATGGAAGCGAGCCAGGGCAGCTCCACCTCCTTCAGGTGCGCGACCCCGGGGTTCTGCAGCCCGATGGAGTTCAGCATACCCGAAGCGGTCTCGGCGATGCGGGGGCTCGCGTTGCCCTCCCAGCCGTTGAGCGACACGCCCTTGGTGGTAACGGCGCCCAGGGCCGCCACGTCCACGAAGTCGTGGTACTCGCGTCCGGCGCCGAAGGTGCCCGAGGCGGTGGTGACCGGGTTTTTCATGGCCAGGCCGCCGAGGTTCACGGCCAGCTTGACCGATGTCTCTTTGGGGGAACGCTGCATTACCACACCACCTCCGTCGCGGGGAACACCGGGCCGTCCACGCAGGCGCGGCGCTTGCCGTCCACCGTGTCGACCACGCAGGATAGGCACGCGCCCACACCGCAGGCCATGCGGCGCTCGAGGGACACCTCGCAGAACACGCCCGCATCGGCGGCCATGGCGGCCACGATGCGCATGAGCGGCTCCGGCCCGCAGCAGGCCACGTAATCGTAGGGGGCGCCCTCCGCGGCCGCCGCAGCAAGGGCCTCTTCCACGAGTGGCGTGCAGAAGCCCGCGCGCCCGAAAGTGCCGTCGTCGGTGGAGCAGGCCGGCTCGCAGCCGAGCGCGGCGCTGTAGCGCTCGCGGGCCACGAGGGCATCGATGGTGGAAGCGCCGAGCACGGCCGTCACCTCCGCACCGGACGCCTTGAGCTCTTCCACAAGCGGGTACAGAGGCGCGCTTCCCACGCCGCCGGCCACGACGAGCGCCCGCTTGCAGCCCGCGGGGGGCTGCCAGCCGCGGCCGATGGCGCCGATGAGCTCCACCGCATCGCCGGGGACGAGCGCGGTCATGCGGTCGGTGCCGAAGCCGAGCACCTGGTACATCATGTCCACGGTGCCCGCCTGCGCATCGGCCGCGTAGATGCCCAAAGGACGGCGCAGGATATGGTCGTCCATGCCGGGCACGCGCACGTGCACGAACTGCCCCGGCCGCGCCGCCGCCGCGATCTCGGGCGCGGCCACGGTCATGAGCCAGATGTTGCACCCCGCTTCCTCGTTCACCAGAATGGGGGCGTTCTCGTTGCAAAGCGCCATAGGCTCTCCCGTCGCATCGCGTCCGTCAAAACGTTGGATGACATTCTAGCGCATAATGGCCGCTCCCTACCCCGCCGTCGTCTGGAGGCTGGCCCCGAATCGGCTCTCGTGTCGGCACAGGCGGCGATTTGGGGCCGGAAGCAACCCCCGCAACACGCAGAATGGCCCCGAAGCGAAGGACGTGTCGCCACATCCGCCGACTCGGGGCCAGAAAGTCGGGAAGCGGGGCCGACGGCGCTACTTCTTGGTCTTCACTGCCTTGGCCTTCGACCAGGCGGAGTAGTAGTACGTGCCGCCCGCCTTCTATGCATTTGCGCAAAAGCAACCGGCCTTGGAGCCAGATTTAGCGGCACTGGCGAGCCAAGCAGCGTCGGCCCGGCGGCCGTCGGGGAAGACGGCTCGTCGCTGCGGTTTTCCGCGAAAGCCCCGATCACCCGCTGCGGCGAACATCGCGGCTGCGACGCCTAGCGGGCCAACCGGTAGCTCACGAGGCTGGGGCGGCCGGTCCAGGGGTCGGGCTCGATGAGGGCATCCAGGCCGAACACCTCGCGCAGCATGGCCGGGGTCATGACCTCCTCGGGCGTGCCGGCCCCGCGGATGGAGCCGTCCTTGAGCGCGATCATCCAATCGGCGACGCGGGCGGCCAGGTTCAGCTCGTGGATCACCAGCGCGATGGTCTTGCCCTGCTCCTCGTTCAGCGAGCGCAACAGTTCCAGCACTTCCAGCTGGTGGGCCATGTCCAGGTAGGTCGTGGGCTCGTCCAGCAGGATGAGGTCGGTGTCCTGGGCAAGGGCCATGGCGATCCAGGCCCGCTGGCGCTGGCCGCCGGACAGGGCATCCAGGGCGCGGCCGCTGAAATCGTCCAGGTGCGTGATGGCCAGGGCCCAGGCGATGATCTCGCGGTCGCGGGCCGAAAGGCGCCCGAAGCCCCTCTGGTGCGGGTAGCGGCCGAGCGCCACCAGCTCTCCCACGGTCAGGCCGCCCGGGGCCTCGGGAGCCTGGGGCAGCAGCGCCATCTTGCGGGCCACCTCGGCCGTGGGCATCTCGGCGATGGCCCGGCCGTCCAGATACACCGCGCCGACCGCTAGGGACATGGTGCGGGAAAGGGCCTTCAAGAGCGTCGATTTCCCGCAGCCGTTCGGGCCGATGATGGCGGTGACCTCGCCGGCGGGCACGGCCACGTCCATGGGCTCGATGATGAGGCAGTCCCCGTAGCCCACGGCCACCCCCTCGCCCCGCAGAGCCGCATCGGCAAACCGCTCGCAGGTGCGGTCGCAGGTCTCGCAGAAGGCGGTCTTCTCGTTGTCCGGTGCCATCGACGGCGATGGCGTCGCAGTCGGCTCCACAGCGCTCCCCTCTCTAGGATCTGGCTAGCAAGTACAGAAAATACGGGGCGCCGATGACCGCCGCCACGATGCCCACCGGAATCTCGTTGGGCGCGAGCAGCGTGCGCGAGACGATGTCGGCGATAAGCATGAGGGTGGCCCCCACGAGCACGCTGGCCGGCACGAGCACGCGGAAGGAGGGCCCCACCAGGCGCCGGGCCACATGGGGGCAGACAAGCCCCACGAAGGTGAGGCCGCCGCCCACCGCGCAGCAGAGCCCCGAGGCCCCCACGGCCACGGCCGTGAGCGCCGCCGTGGCCCGGGGCACGTTCGCTCCCAGCCCCGTAGCAGCCGCCGCGCCCAGCCCCAGCACATCCAGGGTGCGGGCCTGATAGAGGGCCAGTGCCGTCAGCACCCCGAGCCCCGCAGCCAGAATGGGGATGTTCTCCCAGGTGGCTCCCCAGATGTTGCCGGCGATCCAATTCTGCACGAAGGCGTAGTCCCCATCGGGCAGCGACAGCATGAGCAGCGAGGTGGCACTGGAGAGCCCCGTGGCCAGGGCCACGCCGATCAGCAGCAGCCGCCGCGGGCTGGAGGCGCCGCGCACCACCGACAGCCGCCAGCCGGCGAAGGCCACGGCCGCCGAGCCGGCGAAGGCGAGCAGGGGCAGGGCCACGACGCTCGGAACGAGGCCCGCGGGCACGAACACGATGAAGGCGGCCACGAACAGCCCGGCCCCGGCGTTGATGCCGAGCACGCCCGGGTCGGCCATGTCATTGCGCGACACCCCCTGCAGAAGGCAGCCGGCCAAAGAGAGTCCCGCGCCCACGAGCAGAGCCGTGAACACCCGGGGCAGGCGCAGCTCCACCAGGGTGTAGGTCAGGCTCGCCGGGGCCGTGCCACGGGCGATCTGCCCCAATTCGTCCAGAGAGATGCTGCGATAGCCGGCGTTGATGTCGGCCCAGAGCGCGAGTGCGGCCGCCAGGGCCAGAAGGGCGATCATCGCCGCGCCGCGATGGCGCCTCAGCGTCTCAGTCAAGGCCCGTCGCCTCCCTTCGGGCGCACCAGATGAAGAAGGGCACGCCCACAATGGCGAAGATGATGCCGATGGGTACCTCGCTCGGGGCGATGAGGGTGCGGGCCGCCGCGTCGGCCAGGAGCATGAAGGCCGACCCCGTCACAAGGGAGGCGGGGATGACGGCCCGGTAGTCGGCCCCCACGAAGCGCCGCACGATATGGGGCACCATAAGACCCACGAAGGCCACAGGGCCCGCTAGGGCCACGGCGGCCCCGGCCAGCACGAGAACGACCGCCAGGCACAGCGCCCGGGACTTCCCCACGGCCACGCCGAGACCGGCCGCCGCCTCGTCGCCAAGGGACAGCACGCTCACCCGCCGGGCCAGCGCGCAGGCAGCGGCCAGGGCCCCCACGATGAAGGGAGCCGTCATGGCAAGGGTGTCGGCGCGGATGCCGGCCACCCCGCCGGCCGTCCAGAAGGTGAGCGCGTAGCCGATGTTGAAGAAGATGGCCACGCCCTGGGCCAGCGCCGTGAGGAAGAGCCCCACGGCGCAGCCGGCCAGCACCAAGAGCACCGGGTCCATATTGCGCCGCCGGAAGCTCACGGCCCCGAACACCGCGGCCAGGGCGAGGGCGGCGCCGGCAAAGGAGCAGGCCACCACCCCCGCGAAGCTCATGCCCGGAAGCAGCGCCAGGCACAGCGCCAAAGCAAAGGCGGCGCCGGCGTTGATGCCGAGCAGACCCGAATCGGCCAGCGGGTTGCGCGTGACCCCCTGCATGATGGCACCGGCCACGGCGAAAGCGGCACCCACGAGAATGCACCCCAGGGTGCGGGGCCCGCGCAGCTCGAGCACGGCCACGTGCTCCTGGTTCGCCATGTCCGGCGCCACGAGCGCGCCGATCACCTGGTCGGGCGCGATGGGGGTGCTGCCGACGAACAGCGACAGCCCGGCCGCCAGGGCCACGGCCGCGATGCCGGCGAGCAGGAACACCGATGTTCTCAGGCGCGACAAGGGACCGCTCCCCTAGGCGGCCGCATCCGCATGGGCGCGGAAGAAGTCCGTGAACGCCTGCAGCTGGTTAGTCAGCGTGATGGGGTCGCGGTGCATGAAGGCCACCTGCTCGTAGGGCATCACGAGGCCGTTCTTGACAGCCGGCAGGTTCTTCCACAGCTGGGAATCGTCCACATAGGCCGCGTCGGCCCCGTCCAGCACGCCGTAGCAGATGAAGTCGCCGGCATAGTCGGGCAGCGCCTCCACCGCGATCACCTTATAGGCCTCGTCTCCGTCCACCATGGGGCCCTGGATGGCCTCAGGCGCCTTCAGCCCCCACATATCGTAGAGGATAGAACCGCCGCGGGCGAAGTGGCTGCCCATGGTGTAGATCTCCTGGGGCCACACCTCCAGGATGGACACGGTGCGGTCTCCCACGATGCCCACGATCTCGTCCTTCACCGTGGCCACCTTGTCGTTGAACTCGCTGATGTAGGCCTCGGCCGCCTCGGTCTTGTTCACAAGCCCTGCGATGTAGCGGAACAGCTCCTCGTCGGAGCGGGTGCCGTCGGCGATGTAGACCGTCGGCGCGATCTTGGCATACTTGTCGTAGTCGGCCTCGGTGATGGTGACGATGAGGTCGGGCTGCTTCTCGGCGATCATCTCCAGGGAGGTCTCGGCCGACGTGGTGTTCAGCGCCTCGATGCCGTCGCACAGCCCCGCCAGGAAGGGGTTGTTCAGCGCATAGGGGCTCGCGATGACCGGCTTTGCGTCCACGGCCAGAAACTCGCCGAGATAGTAGTCGGTCACAATGGTCTGGGGGTTCGCGGGAATCTCCACCGGCCCCTTGTCGGTATCCACGGTGCGCATGCCCGAGCCGGAGGCACCGGCGCCGGCGTCACTGGCCGCGCCGGCGTCACCGGAGCCGGAGTCAGTGCCGGTCACACCTGAGGCGCACCCCCCGAGCACGGGGGTCAGTGCGGCAATGCCGAGGAAAGCGGCGAAGGTGCGGCGGGAAAGAGGGGCCATGGTCAGTTCCTTTCTCTTTGTTGACGAGATTAGTTAGCTTTAGCAAACTTACGGCGGGAGATGTTAGCATAGGTTTACTTGCTTCGCTCAACTCCGGAGAAAACCTCCACAAGCGCCGATGCATCCCATTGTAGGAGAGCCCTCCCGCACCGAAACGACCCGATCACCCACACGTTTTCTCCCTGAGGCCCTTTCGTATAGAAAGAGAGAGGCCGTCCGCCCCGCAGCCCTTGCCGCCCCCCATAGAAAAGACCCCCTTCGCTGAAGGGGGTCTCGCACGAGCACTGGTATCGAAAGCCGGGGCTACTCGACGATGGCGCCGTCCTCCATGGTAGCCCAGCCGCCCACGTAGACGTCGGTGGCGCGGCCCACAAGCTCGGCGCCGATGAAGCCGGAGTTGTTGGCCTTGGAGCAGAAGTCCTCCACCTCCACGGTCCAAGCGGCCTCCGGATCGATGACCGTGAGGTCGGCGGTGCTGCCGGCCTCGATCTTCACCGGCTCCTGGCGCAGGATGGCGCGCGGGGCCACGGCCATGGCCTCGACCATGCGGCCGTAGTCGATGACGCCGGCGCGCACGAGGTGCGTGAGCACGAGGCCGAGGGAGGTCTCCAGGCCGGTCATGCCGAAGGGCGCTAGCTCGAACTCGCGGTCCTTCTCCCAATCGGTATGGGGGGCGTGATCGGTCACGATGGCGTCGATCACACCGTTCTTCAGCCCTTCCACCAGGGCGGCGGCGTCCTCGGCGGTGCGCAGGGGCGGGTTCACCTTCAGCGAGGTCTGGTACTCGGCGGTGATGGCGTCCTCGGTGAGGAACATATGGTGCGGGGTCACCTCGCAGGTTACCGGCAGCCCCTCGGCCTTGGCGGCGGCCACCAGATCGAGCCCGCGCTTGGTGGTGATGTGCTGGATGTGCAGGGGGCATCCGGTCAGGCGGCAGAGCGCAATGTCGCGGGCGATTTCCAGCTCCTCGCCCTCGGCCGGCCAGCCCACCATGCCCAGGCGCGTGGAGGCCACGCCCTCGTTCACCTGGCCGTCGGCCACGAGCGAGTCGTCCTGGCAGTGCACCATGATGGCGGTGTCGAACTGGCGAGCGTAGTCCATGACGCGGCGCATCATACCGGCGTCCTGGATGCCGTGGCCGTCGTCGGTGAACACCGGGGCGCCGTGGGCGTACATGTCACCCATGTCGGCGAGCACCTCGCCCTTGAGATTCTTCGAGCAGGCGCCCGACGGGATGACGCGGCACTTCCCCACCGCGGCGGCGCGGGCCTTCACGTATTCCACGGCCACGGCGTCATCGACGACCGGGTCGGTGTTGGGCATGGTGCACACGGCGGTAAAGCCGCCATGGGCCGCGGCGCGGGAGCCGGAGGCGATGTCCTCTTTCTGCTCCTGGCCCGGATCGCGGAAGTGCACGTGCATGTCCACGAGGCCCGGGGTGACGATCTTGCCGGCGAGATCGCGCTCGACGCCCTTCTCCATGGAAAGGTTCGTGCCCACCTCGACGATCTTGCCGTCGCGGATGAGGATGTCGGCCACGTCGTCCAGGCCGATCTGCGGGTCGATCAGACGGGCGTTCTTAAGCATCAATGCCATCGTTGCTACCTCCTAGGAGCAGGTACAGGGCGGCCATGCGCACGAGGACGCCGGCGTAGACTTGGTCGAGGATGATGGAGCGCTTGGGGTGGTCGGCCATGAAGCTGTCCAGCTCCACGCCGCGGTTGATGGGGCCCGGGTGGCACACGCAGGCATCGGGCTTCAGCAGCTTGTCGCGCTGCTCGGTGAGGCCGTAGAGCAGGTTGTACTCGCGCAGGTTCGGGTACGGGGCGCCCTCGAAGCGCTCGCGCTGGATGCGCAGCATGTACACCACGTCAAGCTCGGGCAGGGCCTCGTCGAGGTTGCTCGTCACATGGTCTGCGCCCAGGATGTCGGGGCGCGCGGGCAAAAGCGTGGCCGGGGCGACGACCGTCACCTCGCAGCCCATGATCTTCAAAGCCGGGATGAGCGAGCCGCACACGCGGGAGTGGGCGATGTCGCCCACGACACCGACGTGCAGGCCGGCGAGGTCGCCCTTCTCCTCCCAGATGGAGTACAAATCCAGCAGGGCCTGGGTGGGATGCTGGTGCTTGCCGTCGCCGGCGTCGATGACCGACACGCCGGACACATCCGCGATCTTGCGGGGCACGCCGGCCCAGCGGTCGCGCACCACGATGCAGTCGATCTTGTAGGAGCACAGCGTCTTCACGGTGTCCACGAGACTCTCGCCCTTCACCGTGGCCGTGGAAGACCCGCCGAAGTTCAGGGAGTCGGCACTCAGGCGCTTCTCGGCGATCTCGAAGGAGGAGCGGGTGCGGGTGGACGGCTCGTTGAACATGTTCACCACGGTGAAGCCCTTGAGCGTCGGCACCTTCTTGATGCGGCGCTCGTTGACCTGTTTGAAGTTCTTGGCCGTCTCCAGGATGGTCATGATGTCATCGGCGGAATACTCCGTGATGTCGATGAGATGCTTGTGGTTGAAGGCCATGGCCCTACTCACCCCCGTTGTTCTTGATCGGCGCGGAACCGGCGCGCTTGCCCGGCTCGATTTCCAGGATCTCCACGGCGGAGATGCCGTCCACTTCCTCGAGGAACAGACGCACGTTCTCGCCGGAGGCGGAGGGCACGTTCTTGCCCACGAAATCGGCGCGGATGGGCAGCTCGCGATGGCCGCGGTCCACGAGCACCGCCAGCTGCACGGCGGCCGGGCGGCCGATGTCCATGAGGGCATCCAGCGCCGCGCGGATGGTGCGGCCGGTGTAGAGCACGTCGTCTACGAGCACGACGGTCTTGCCGTCAATGTCGAAGGAGATGTCGGTGGAATGGACCTCCGGGGCGAAATGGGTCGCGAAGTCGTCGCGGTAGAAGCTGATGTCCAGCTTGCCGAGGGGCACGTCCACCCCCTCGATCTCCTGAATCTTGTGGGCGAGCATCTTGGCGAGAAGATCGCCGCGGGTCACGATGCCCACGAGCGCCAGGTTCTCAGCCCCCTTGTTGGCCTCGAGGATCTGGTGCGCGATGCGCGTCACCGACCGCTCGATCTCGTCTGCATCCATGCAGACGGACTTGACCAAGCTTGCGTCGTTCATACACACTCCCTTCTCAGGTTCAGTGCGTACAGACGAAACCCGAAAGCGCGTCCGAGTTTCCCGCGCTTCCGCTGCCGCCGACGGGCAATAAAAAAGCCCGTCGGACGACGAGGCTCACTGAGTGCGCTTATGTTCGCGACGCTTGCCAGTCGCGCCCCCGCGCACGGGGTGTACCTTGTCGGCCTCTCTGTACCGCATTTAAAGGACGGTTGCACCATACACCCCGAAAAGATGATTTGCAAGCACTGATTTAGTTTTCTCCCAAAGAAAAGGGTGAGAGGAGGATGTAATCGAGAATGGCCGAGAAGAGAGGAGGCACCTAAATAAAGAATACGATGCGAGGTTCGCCCAAGGAAGTCAGCGAGGCTCCGACAGGTGCCTGCAATTGCCTTGAAGCGCGGCCGAGCGGCCTTCGCGCCGCGAGGGAAAGCGCTGAATGGCAAGGGCAGGTGCCTGTCGGAGCCGCAGCATCGGCAATTCCGTTCGCTCCGTCAGGACGAACGGAATTTCATTAGTAGTTCTCGGCCTTGATCTTGAAGTGGCCGCGCGGATGGGCGCACACAGGGCACTTCTCGGGAGGCTCGGTGCCGATCTCGATATGGCCGCACACGGTGCACACCCACACCTTCACCTCCTTGCGGCGGAACACCTCGCCGTTCTCGATGCGCTCGATGAGCAGATCGAAGCGGTCCTGGTGGCTCTTCTCGATGGCAGCCAGGCCCTCGAAGAAGTCGGCCAGCTCGGCGAAGCCCTCCTCGCGGGCCGTCTTGGCGAAGCCGGTGTACACTTTCACCTCGGCATCCTCATCGTCCTGGGCATCCTTCAGATTCTGCAGCGTGTCGGGCACGGCCCCGTCGTGCAGCTTCTTGAAGTGCAGCTTGGCATGGTGCAGCTCGTTGCCCGCCGTCTCGTTGAAGATCTCGGAGATCTGGGTATAGCCGTCCTTGGCCGCTTGTTGGGCGTAGAAGGTGTACTCGGCGTAGGCCACTGCCTCCTGGGACAGGGCCGTTTCCAAGTTTTTCCATGTCTGGGACTTCTCTAGCTCCATGATCCGCTCCTTTCGCCTGTGTCGCCGCTTGCCGTGGGCGGCTCGCGATCACAGACCCATAGTGAACCGCCCGCGCGCGAACGCGGTGGCGAAACCATGAGCGGACACGTAACCGTAACCGTCTTTTGGGTAAAACGAAAGAAGGCCGTCCGAAGACGGCCTTCCTCCCACTTTCCCCGTGGCGAAGGGAGAAGTTACTTGTTCATCGACTCCAGCTCTTTGACAAGCTTCTTGTCGTCGGCAGCGGAGATCCAGCCCTCGGGGATCTCGGCGTCGTTGTGGCAGCTGGAGCAGTAGTTCACCGACGCGCGATGGGCCTTGTGGCAGTCGCCGCAGGCAACCTCGTCATGCTGCGGCACGTGGGGGTTGCGAGCCATGCCCTCGGTGGCCTTGATCAGGTCGTCGCGGGTCATGTTATGGCAGCCCTCGTTCAGGCAGAACTGATCGGGCTCGATGCCGCGGGCGGCCACGAGGTCCTCGAGGGACTTCTCGGGCACCACGTGCATGCCGGCCTGAGTAGCCATAACCTCGTAGTTGCCAGTCACCCAGCTGATACCCTCGCCGATCTGCTCGGACAGGGTGGGCACATGGCAGCCCATGCAGGTGATGTCGCTCTCCTCGTCGGCGCGATGCACGGCGGCCAGCATACCGCTGGCGGTCTCGAGCTCGTTGCCCCACTTGTCAGTGGCGGGCTCGCCCGGGGTAGCCTCGTAGGTCGGCAGATAGGGATCCATCGGCGTATGGCAGATGGCGTTGCAGAAGCTCGGCTGCTCATGCCACACCCAGAAGCCGGCACCGGCTACGACCAGCACAGCCACGACAACGCCGACCACGATGGGCCACTTCTTGCGCGCCTTCTTGGCAGCCGGCGCAGCCTCGGTCTCCTCTACCGCGGCGACCTCGGCGGTCTTCTCTTCTTCGGACATACTCCATCCTTCCAGTTGGGGATTTCGAGGCGCGGATGCGCCTCCCTGGTGCGAAGCGAGCAGATCTGCCCTCCCCAGCTGATCAGAACCTCGAGGAACGAGGACGCACGGCTCGCCACGCGCACGGCGTCATCGACCCTGGGGGTTTCGCTTCATCGCTCATAATACCCGAAATCCCTACTTCTTGACAACGCCGTTTCAGGCTATTTTTGCCGATAAGCGCCCGATTATGGCAAGGGCGCCCCGCAAGGCGCCCTCTTCAACCGTTCGTTGCCAAATACCGACCGCAGCCCGCGGCGCGACTATTCCTCGATGCCGTCGTTGGTGCGGATGAGCTTGCGCTTGATCTTGCCGCCGATGG
>ERZ777306.434-NODE-434-length-84591-cov-29.612828_pt1 | contig 84591 bp, 68 predicted proteins | sample MGYA00374966_ERZ777306 | MGnify/ENA primary metagenome ERZ777306 (study PRJEB29329, sample SAMN06343882) | mouse gut metagenome | isolation source: Mouse cecum | place: Austria: Vienna | collected 2014-11-15 ...
AGCGGAGGGTAAAGACGAAGCGTCCGGAGCCTGCGCTGTCTGAGCGAAGCGAGTTTCGCAGGCGACAGCGGAGCCTTTGCCCGGAGTAGCCCAGACGGTTAAGCCTTGATCTTTTGGTTACTTTTGGATCAAGCCAAAAGTAACAGACAAATTATCATTTACGATCACAATCTATCACAAACCGAAAGCCGGGACCAAATCATCCAACTGCTTATCGGTCATGCCGGCGGGTTCGCAACCTGCCATGCGTGCGCTGAAATAGATCTGGGCGGATTTGCTCAGGGTATCGATTGCGTCGAAGCATTCGATCAGGTCTTCGCCGACTGCCAGGATGCCATGCTTTTCCCAGAATACGACATCGTGTTTTTCCAATTGCTTGATGGTGGCACGTGCCAAATCCAACGTTCCGGGGATTTCATACGGAACGATGCCGACACCTTTCGGGACAATGATACGGCATTCCGGAATCATGCTCCACAACGTACGGGTGATGACGTCCGAATCTAAGAACGGTTTGCAATGCGTCATGCCGATCAGATCGGTCGGGTGCGTATGCAGAACGACTTTATTGTCACGGCCCAGGGCACGCAGATAATTATGCATCATCAGATGAGAAGGTAGTTCGGAGGTCGGCAAAATCAATTGCTCGGCTATGATATCATAACTTTTGCCATCCCCGGCGATACGGATCAGGGAACCGTTGGCAAACGGGTCCTGTGCTACATAGCGCATCCGCTTTCCGGTACCGGTGACATAGAAAATATGCCCGGCGAGGGCGGTCATCGCTTCCTGCAACGGAATAGCCGGCCCCAGTGCGGGGAGCGCTTTTTCGACGTCGCTCATCAAGTCGGTCAGGTTTACGGAAATGTTACCGCCGTTGCGTTCCGCCCATCCTTTTGTCCAGAGATAACCGGCCACTTCGGCGATACGGCCGATCTCGGCCATCAATTTTTCATTGTTTCTGATTGTTTCCATTTTACTTATTATATCTTTTTTTATGAGGGACACGCCCCCGACTTAAAATCGTCATCTTAAATCAAATTAGGCAGCAAAAGCGAGAATATCAGGAGGCACATGCCGCATATCAGAACGATGATCGTCTGCCGGCTCACCCCTTTCCATTCTTTCAGGATAATGCCCCACACATTGCTGAAGATCACATTCAGCGACATCAGGATACTCCATGAAAAAGCCAACATCACCGGAGAATCGGCAAAATAGCTCTTTCCCATTCCCAGCCCGAAGAATTGCGAATACCACAAAACACCTGCCAGCGCGCAAAATAAGACATTATTCAGCAAAGTACCGCCCGATACGGAAAAATAATCTTTCCCCGTCCCGTTCTTTACATTCTGGAAGAGACAATAAGAAGCGTTCGTGATAAAGCCTCCGATCGTCACTAACAGGATGACCGGGTTCAGTGCGAACAATTCGCTTGCTCCGGACTGTTTCGCCTTCTCAAGAATCGGAGCACCGGATTCTAAGCCCAGATTGAAGCAGGCACTCATCACACCGGCCAAAAGAGCGACAAGCAAGCCTTTCGTCAACGCAAAATCCTTTACTGCCGCTTTCTTCTCCTCCTCGGTCATATTACGGGCTCGAAGACTTCCGGCATATCCGATCACGGCGATACCGGCAAGCGTGATGCATACACCGATCAGCAAGACCAGTCCATCGCCATGAAACAAATCCGTTCCGCCAAAAACTGCCGGGAAAAGCGTTCCGAAACCGGCACACGTTCCAAGCGCGATGCTCTGGCCGAGCGCCACCCCCAAATAACGCATGCTCAACCCGAAAGTCAGGCCGCCGATTCCCCACAGGACTCCGTAGATAACAGCTCCCGCAGCTCCGCCGGCACTCCACAGTTCCGAAAGGCTGCTACCGTCGGGAATGGCCAGCTGCGCCCCTAAGAACGGAAAGACGAGCCAGGCAAAAATGCCCTGCACCAACCAAAAACTTTCCCAACTCCAATCCTTGACTTTATTGATCGGAACATAGGAACTGCTCTGTCCGAAGCTTCCGATCGCAATTATGATTAATCCGATGATTATTTCCATATTACCGTTTACTTGTTACTTCGGCTTCATATTTCTCTATCTCAGCAATATAATCTTCACCTACCGGCACATCGTTTTGCAGGCAGAACATATCCCAGACAGCCGTCCACGGGAGACTCTTCATTTCCTCCTGCAAAGCCAAACGCTGGAAATACTTACCTTCGGCTTCGTATTGCTGCAAGGTCGCAGACGGTTCGAGAAGGGCTTGCATAAAGGCTTTCTGTGTCGCACGGCAACCGATCACGTACGCCCCGATACGGTTGATCGTCGCATCGAAATAGTCCAAACCGATATGCACCCGGTCCAATGCCTTGCAACGGATAATTTCACGTGCCAAGTCGAGCAAGTCGTCGCTCAGGATCACCACATGGTCGCTGTCCCAACGAATCGGACGGCTCACATGCAACATGATCTCCGGCGTAAAGAGAAGCAAGGCCGAAACCTTGTCGGCAATACTTTCCGTCAGATGGAAATGGCCTGTGTCGAGTGTCACGATCTTATTCTTCTTCGCACCGTAGCCTAAGTAGAAATCATAGGAACCGACCGTATAACTTTCCAGGCCGATACCGAACAGTTTTGCTTCGATACAGTCCTTCATATTTTTATACTCGGTTGCAAAAATCTCGTCCAATGACTGTTCCAATATCTGACGGTATTTGAGACGGCTGGCGGGAACTTCCTTGCTGCCGTCATGAATCCAAAGGTTCATGATACAGGGATCATCCTGATATTTACCCATCTCCTCGCTGATCCAGCGGCAGCGCTTCGTATGTTCGATCCAGAAATTACGGATCGCGTCGTCCGGATTCGCCAACGTCAGGTCGCCACTCTTCGGATGCGAGAAAGAAGTGCTGTTGAAATCCAGTTTCATCCCGTTTTCTTTCGCCCACTGCATCCAGCTTTCAAAATGAGCAGGTTCCACTTCATCGCGATCGACCTTCTTGCCCTGGAAGTCACCATATATTTCATGCAGGTTCAAACGATGTTTACCAGCGATCAGCGAAGCCGCTTTCAGGACATCGGCACGAACTTCGTCGATCGTGCGGGCACGTCCCGGATAGTTGCCCGTCACTTGGATTCCGCCCGTCAGCGAACCGCCCTGGTTCTCGAAGCCGCTCACATCGTCCGCCTGCCAACAATGCATGGAGAGAGAAATTTTCTGCAATTTGTCCATTGCCTCTTTTACATCTACACCGACAGCTGCATAGCGTTCAACAGCTGCTTCATACGCTTGTCTGATAATGTTTTCTTTTGTCATGGTCTTATTTTTTTGAGGTTATAGATTGATATTTCTTAAAAGCCTCTTCCCACTCGCCGTTACCTTCCGGCAGAAAGACAGCCGGCGAGAGGAAAGAGTTGATCAAACGGCGCATCTCCCAGCGGTCGGCCACTAATCCTGCCGCCCTCGCCTGCACCATACAGTTGCCGATTGCCGTCGCCTCGGAAGGCCCTGCCACAACCGGCATGTTAATTACATTTGCCGTAAATTGATTGAGAAGATTATTCATCGAACCTCCCCCGATCACATGCAATTTGCGGATCGGGAAAGGAGCTATTTCAGATAACAAGGCCAACACCTCTTTATACCGGAATGCTAAGCTTTCAAAGATACAACGGATAAACTCGTCATCATCCTTAGGCTCCGGCTGCCCCGTCTCGCGACAATAGGCCTTGATCGCCTCTGTCATAGATTCCGGATTGGCAAAACGCGGATCATCGGGATTCACAAAACAGCGGAAAGGTGTCGCCCGCTCCGCCATCTTGACAATCGCAGGGTAAGAATAATCGCGCCCGGCCTTCTCCCACTCTTTCCGGCACTGTTCGAGCAACCACATTCCCGTAATATTTTTCAGGAAACGGGTCGTCCCGTCTATACCGCCTTCGTTCGTAAAATTATGCCGGAAAGATTCTTCCGTGATAATCGGTTCCTCCGTTTCGATCCCCATAAGGCTCCACGTGCCGCTGCTAAGGTAGGCAAACTCCCGGTCCGAAGCCGGGACAGCCGCGACGGCCGAAGCCGTATCATGACCGGCAACCGCAATGACAGGCACCTTGCCGATCCGCGTTTCCCGGGCAAGCGCGTCGGTCAACTCCCCTACCACTGTTCCCGGCATCACTACCGGGCGCATGATAGAGGGGGCTACACCGGCCGCATCCAGCAAGGACGCCTCGAACTCTTTCGTCGCCGGATTCAGCAGTCCGGAAGTGGAAGCATCCGTATATTCGCAAACCTTTTTGCCCGTCAACAGGTAGGAAAGCAGATCGGGCATAAAGAGTATCTCCTCGGCAGCCTTCAACGGTCCGAAGCCTTCCTGCCCGGCCCGGAACAACTGGAAAACACTATTAAAATTCATGATCTGTATGCCGGTAAGCCGGTAGACTTCCGACCGGGGAATCCGCTGGAAATATTCTTCCGACGCCCCTTCCGTATAAGGATCGCGATACGCACGCGGCAGTCCCAACAGCGTACCGTCTTTCGCCAGATATCCGAAATCGACACCCCAGGTATCGATCCCGATAGAGTCCGGCACCACGTTCCGGCGTGCACAAATCGTAAGGCTTTCTTTCAAGGCATCATACAACTGATAGATGTTCCAGTACAGTTTTCCATGCAACTCCATGATCGCATTCGGGAAGCGGTGGAGCTCCTGCATTTCAAATTTGTCACCAACCAAGGTCCCTAATACGGCACGTCCGCTGGTTGCTCCTATGTCAAAGGCTAAAAAGTTATATTTCTTCATGGTACAACAAAGTTGTTTGTTTTATGATTGCAAAAGTAAACGGTAAATTACTATCTTTGCTTTTGAAAATGATTTTAAACCTTTCAAATCTGACAGAGGAGATGGAGAAACAACTAAGCGATCAATTAAGATACCTGGCGATAAGTGCGATAGACGAAGAGTGGGGAATTGTCGTCACGACTGTAGGCTACCAGTTTATTCCCCCGAAAGGGAACTATCCTCTTTCGAAGCATCCGGACAATTATAACTTCAAGCCGCAGACCGGGCGAATCCTGAACGAATACCAATTAGTCTATATCACGAAGGGAAGCGGTTACTTCTCCTCACAATCCTGCAAGATGCAAAAGATAAACGCAGGCACGATGATCCTGCTTTTTCCGGGAGAATGGCACAGCTACTACCCCGACAGCGAGACGGGTTGGGACGAATACTGGGTAGGCTTCCGTGGTGTCCACATCGACCGCCGCGTGGAGAAACGCTTTTTCACCCGTGAAGAGCCGTTACAGCACATCGGGCTCAGCGCGACGATCGTCGGGCTGTATGAAGACATCCTGAAATTCGCCTCTCAGGAAAAGACGGGCTACCAGGAGATGATTTCGAGTATCGTTCTCCACATATTAGGTACCGTCTATTACAAAAGAAGAAACAACTCCTTTACGAACACCTATGTAGTGGATAAGATCAACGAAGCGCGCATCCTGATGAAAGAGCAAGTGGAAAACCCGTTGACGCCTGAAGAAATAGCCTCCCGCCTGGGGCTCGGTTACTCCTGGTTCCGCCGTATGTTCAAAGAATATACAGGCGTATCGCCCGCCCAGTACCAACTGCAACAGAAACTCCTGAAGGCAAAGGAACTGCTTACCAGTAGCAGTATGAATATCTCGGAAATAGCCTACAGCCTCAAATTCGAGAATGCCGGACAGTTTTCCACCTTCTTCAAGAAGAAAGAGGGGGTGACGCCGTCGGAGTTTCGCGAACGGGCGCACTGAGGAAATTGAAAATTGAAAATTAAAAAATTAAGGGTTGAATTGGAAGGTGATTTTCTTGTTCATCATGTAGTTGACTGCTCCATAGATGAAGAGTCCGAGGAACTGGGCGAGGTATTCGTTCAGGTCGAAGATTTCCACCATGATCAGCAGAGCGAGAAACTGGGCGCAGTAGGCACATCCGAAAGCGATCAGGAAAAGAGGGATTTCACGGCGGAATTTACCGGTACGGGAAGAAAATATCCAGTATTTGCTCCAGAAGAAGTTGTTGATCTGCGCAATCACATAGGCAGTGATGTTGGTAGCGATATAGTTGCAATCGAGCTTGTCCATCATCAGCCAGACAATCAAGACTGTAATCAACGCATTCAACGTACCGATCAGTATAAACCGGATCACGCGTACCATATTTTTAGATTGTAAAACCAAATGTATTTCCTGCTGTTTTTGTTCTTTGAAGTTTGATATTCCGGGGCAAATATACGGATAATATGTAAATAGCCATACAATAAGTCACAAAGTATGGCGATCAACCCGTATCTTTGCCGCCATGAAATATTTATTGTTTTACATAATCAGCCTGTTATCCCTCACTGCCTGCATCCGTGAAGATTTGCCTGCGGGTAGTTTTGCTCTGGAAGAAGGCGACCTGCTTCCAGAATTCAGCATCTCCAATCCGGACGGCACGGTCTCGAATAAGGATTTAGAAAATAAGTTCGCGCTAATTATTTTCTTCAGCACGACCTGTTCCGACTGCCGGGAGGCTTTCCCGGATATTTCCACTTTATATAATACGTATAAAGATAACCCGTCCGTCCGCATACTCCTGATCGCCCGCAGCGAAACCGAAGAGCAGGTAACGGCCTACTTCCGGGAACATCAGTACGATATGAAGTTTTTCGCCGATCCGGACCGGAACGTCTACTCCCTCTTTGCCGACAACACCATTCCCCGCGTATTCCTTGCCGACAAAAGCGGTACGATCATCCTGACACAAACGGAAAAGGTGGATGCGGAGGAAATTATGAAAATTACCACTTAGAATACCGCAACAATCCGTTTGACACTTTCTAACTTTTTCAGGAAAGATTTGTCCCGCTTAGTTGTTTGCATATCATAATCGGCTTGCAGTCCTATCAATATATGAGCCGGCAATCCCAAGGCTGCCTCACAAAGCAAAGCAAACTTTGTATTTACGGAGCGTTTGCCGTTTACAATGTCATTGAGTACCGTATATGAGACACCCATGTCAGCGGCAAGTTGCCGTTGAGATATGCCTCGACATTCTATTTCGTCTTTAAGCAATTCCCCCGGATGTGTCGGTTCAAACGGTTCCAAATTATTAGCTATCATATCCCGTTTCACGCCTTTTACTTCTATCATGGATCTGTTCATTTATAATGGTTGGACAATTCCAATATGTTGCAAATGGTGATCCTCGGCTCACCTTTCTCCACCACAGCAAACTCCACTCGATATTGGTCATTCACTCGTATGGAAGAAATACCAGCCTTATCACCCTCTAAAACTTCATAACGCAAAGAGGGTATAAGGAAGAGTTCTTCAATTTTCTTGACTTGTTTCAAGTAATCAACACATCGTTTGTAACGACTCACGATGCTTGGCTGGAAACGATGTTTTTTGTCATCCTTACCCTGTTCATACAGCACTTTCAAATATTCTTTATCGAATGTTACTATCATTTTGCTTTACTTATCAACAAAGATAGTTTTTTTCCTCTAAACATCAACAAAATTGAGGATATTTTTATTGATATCAACTCCATTACAGCAAACAAAGAGCGCAGCCCCCTTTCGTGACCTGCGCTCTCCTTGCTTATTCGTATGATGCATCCCTTACAATTCACCGGGGCGGTCATCTTCACCCCCGCCACTGCCGTTTCCGGAGTCAACAGGGACAAAAGCGAACCGTTCGAACTTGGCATCCTGTTTTGCCTTACGGAGCAACGAACCCGGGCTGAACACGATACGCGGAGTCTTGATCATCTCCGGATCGAAATCTTCGTCCGTCGTACTTCCAATCGAACCGACACCGTAGCGGAAGTTCCCGAACTCACCGAACTGCACGCGTCGGCCGGCAGACAGATGCTTGCGGATCAGATAATTCATACGGTCGATCACCCCTTTCACCTGGTTGGTCGGAATACCCGCCTCGACGATCTCGTCCAAAAGGGATTCGAAACTGACCAGTTCCATATAGACCGGCTGTGCATACACTTTCTCAGGAACCGCTTCCTGATCTTTACCCAAATTCTTCTTCTTTACCAAACGATACTTTACTGACATAACTGTTTCTGTTTTTTAATTGTGAATAACTTTTGAAATGCTTTGTTCTCGAAAACATGACAAAGATACTCCCACTAAAAACAGCCCAGTCGTCATCTGTCGGCGTGTGTCGGCATTTGTGGGGATGTGTGGGCGGATGTAGGCAAACCGAAACAAAATATGCAACTTAATTGTGTGTGATTACTCCGTCAATGTTTTGTCTCACCTTCTTTACTCTTTGTAAGTAATGGTAAGCCAAGTTCTGCGAGAAATTTATTATGTCTTTCGGAGGCATCAGCTATTTTACCTTCCAGCTCGATCAACTTCTTATTGACTTGCAACAAATCAATTTTCACATCCTCTTTGGCAATGCTAACATAGCGTGAAATATTCAGATTATAACCGTTTCTTTCGATTTCGTCCATCGAGACAGGACGAGAGTAACGTTCTTCTTCTTTCCGCTGCTTATAGGTGTCTATGATTTTGTCAATGTCTTTAGTCCGTAGTTTATTCTGCTTCTTGCCTTTCTCGAAATTTTCTTTGCCGCTGGCGTTGATAAAGAGTACGTCGTCGGACTTCTTACATTTCTTGAGTACCAAGATACATACAGGAATACCTGTTGAAAAGAAAAGATTTGCAGGCAATCCGATTACTGCGTCTATATTGCCGTCTTTGAGCAATTTTGTGCGAATACGTTCTTCTGCTCCCCCTCTGAAAAGCACACCGTGAGGCAAAATAATCGCCATCGTGCCGTCTTGTTTCAAAAAATGGAAACCATGAAGTAAGAAAGCGAAATCTGCGGCTGATTTGGGAGCAAGCCCATAGTTCTTAAAGCGGAAATCTTTCCCCATCTCTTCCGTAGGTTCCCAGCGGTAGCTAAATGGAGGGTTTGCAACAATAGCATCGAACTCTACTTTTTTGGCCGGGTTCATTTCATTCAGCATATCCCAATCATTCAAAAGTGAGTCACCGTGATGGATTTCGAACTCCGAATCTTTGACTCCGTGCAGGAGCATATTCATACGAGCCAAGTTGTAGGTCGTGATATTCTTCTCTTGTCCGTATATCTTACCAATACTTCCCCCATTGGCTTTCATCCTGTGGCGCACATTGAGCAACAAAGAACCAGAACCACAAGCAAAGTCCAAGACGTTTTCAAGTTTTTTCTTCGGTCCGGACTTAGGGTCTTGGGTATCCAATGTGACGATACCCGACAGAATGCTCGACAATTGTTGTGGCGTATAGAACTCGCCAGCCTTTTGTCCTGAACCTGCGGCAAACTCACCGATCAGATATTCATAAGCATCCCCTAATATATCCGTATCGGTTGAAAATTGAGCGATTCCTTCGGCAATCTTTGTTATCACTTTACAAAGTAGCGCGTTACGTTCTTCATAATTTTTACCCAGCTTATCCGAGTTCAGATTTATTTCGGAGAAAAGTCCTTGAAACGCCCTGTCGAAAGATTCGTTTTCGATATATTTGAATCCTTTCTCAAGTGTTTTCAGAAGATTATTATTTTGTGTCCGTGCAAGTTCGTAAATATTAGTCCAGAGATAGTCCGGTTTAATCACATAATGCACTTTACGGCGCATCTGTTTTTCAAAATCCAAAACATCTTCCGGGTTCTTTCCGTACCATAATTGCAACGGTGTCGAAACACCACACTCCTTCAACTCCTCCAGAGCTTTATCTGGATAATCCCCTCCGAGTTCTTTTTTTGCGGCCTCTATATAGTTATCTGAAATATAACGCAGGAATAGAAAAGACAGCATATAATCGCGAAAATCATCTGCCATCATTGAACCACGAAGGTCATCTGCTATTCTCCACAGGGTTTTACCCAGTTCGTGCTGTTCTTTTATTGTCATATTTTTATCTGTTTTCTTGTTCTGTTTCTATTAATATCTCAGGCAGGTAAAATTCATACTTTCTCAAAAAGGCATCAAGGATTCGGACAAATAGTTGTTTCGTATCTCTTCCCATGAATACAGGTTCGTATATCGAATATTTACCATGACTAAGTAAATCCAAAGCTCGTCCAAATAACACCTCATCTTCTATACCATGAATACATTTCGAAAAATGGCTATAACCGAAAAACACCGCTGTTTTTTCAACAACACTGCGCAACATATTAAAATGATATGTGTTTATCTGCACATCGTCTATCGTCTGCCCCTCTTTAGGTAAGAGCCGTTTTAATTCGCATAGAGTTGCAACATGATGAAAGAACGGTGTCTCGTCGGTCGCCCTCAATGTATAGCCGTTTGCCCCGTTTTTGTGAAAGAAATAACTTTTACGTCCATTCCTTTTTAAATCGTTATACATCACATTAAAGAATAAATGGTGATGAGAGGAAATAACGATTTTTCTTTTTCCGGAATCCTTTTTCAGCAGATTGCCCAAATCATTGGCGATCGCAATAATGTTATTGTCATCAAGCGAAGACACAGGATCATCTATATAAATATATTTAACCCATGAATATGCCTCGGCTCCATCAATGACCAATTCGCAAATGGCAAGGAACACACACCATATAAATATGTTTTCTTCACCACGAGAAATCTTTATTTTATCTTCTTCCCCTTTAGAAAAAGAGATATGCCACTCTTCATAATCGATCTTGAAATCGAACTCTGCATATCGTTGCAAATAACCGAATATCTTCTCTTCTAATGCTAATTCTTTAAACCCGTTAAAGAAGTTTGAATCTGCATTGATCTTGAGAACCCTCTCCGTATCATTTTCAAGGTCGTTGTCCCAATAGAAAAGATCTTCGGTAAAAGCATTGAAGTATAGTGTATCTCTGGTATTAGCTTCCGTATCTCTACCTCTGTTCTTAAATTCCATAGAAAGACGAGTTTTTCCCGTCCCATTATAGGCATATAATAAAACATAGTCGAAATCGTTTAAATCAGAACGAAATCTGACGGCAACATCCGACAATGTGTTGTATTTGAATATTTTTGCTTCGTTACTCATTGTAATTTAGGAAATAGTTGTTGCATTAATCCTTTTTTATGGGCTTTTAGTTGGTCGAGTTTTGCGATCTCGGTGGATATGAGTTCATCTACCGACAAAAGGCAATCGGCAATACGTTGTTGCTCTTGGGGTTCTTGGGGTAGTCTAAATAGACAATTCAACACATCATCTTTTTTCAGATTGGTCTGTTTTATCCCATCATCAAATGCTAATAAAAAAGGATTTCGATTGATGCTATAATATAGCAAAAGAGCTACTGCTTTTTTAGGCGTTAATTTGCAAACACGCTGATTTACAGTATATTTATTATTACAATCTACGATAAAGCATTTAGCGATTGCTCGACCATTAGGAACATCGCTTAGCACCATTAAAATATCACCTTTATTAGCCAAGCAGGATGGATTATCGGTATATTTAACAACTTCTCCATCCGTTGAAATAAACTTAGAATTAACGACAATATATTTTCCTGTTTCATTTATGTCATTTTCGTGTGCCTTACCATTTTCATAATATACTTCTTCACCCAAAGTTGTATCCTTCCATTCTCCTGCATTTTGAAATTCAGGGAAGCGAATAGCCGGAATTGTTTTGCCTTCTGCAGGAAATAGTTGCTGCATCAATCCTTTTTTATACTCCTTCAATGTTTCTATCTTATCTGCTACTGCGCTTATCAAGTCATCCAAACTTCCCAAACATTCAGCTATTTTTTTCTGCTCAACTTTGTTGTTAGAAATTAATAAAGTAAGGTCTCTAAGGGTATCCAAACTTATTCTCTTTCTTGTTGAACCTGTAGCAGATCTCTCTATTTTCCTCCTAAACTCTTCAGCGTTTATAGCTTTGATAATAAAGTATTTATCATTTTTATCTTCATCTATTACAAGTTTAATACCATCAGAGCACATCAAATACCTATCCTCATTGTCAGGAATTAAGCAAGCTCGTCCTACTGGATCTCCCATTTTGGACATTATGATATTACCAGGATATATATTACAACCAAGCAATTCATCTGATTTCTCTATTGATGTGTATATTTTATAATCTTCAACAAAATATCCATCTCCAATATTCTGAAGCTGTATAACTCTTATACCGGAATTTGTATAATCAGACGCCTTTAAATTCGACCCAAAAGGTCCTCCTGTAAAATGCCATTTTATTCTTTTATCTGTAACATCAATTAGTCTAACATTATGCCACCCTTCACCATCCCGAAACTCCGGAAACCGCAAAGCAGGCACGACCGTTTTTGTATCCTTATCTTTTGTCATAACATCAATCTTCATAAGCAGACAATCCTGAAATTTCACGGCCAGCAGCCAAACGTTTCAATAATGGAACGAGATCATCCATCAGGGCTAATTCGGCCTTGATACGCGCTTTCCATCCTAATTCCAACGGAGCTAACAAATCACTCAGTTTTTCACCATCGAAGATCATTCGTTCCATTATCTGTTCAACAAATTCGCGCAACGAATCTGCTGTGATACCGTGTTTGTCGGCAATGGATGCCAATTGTTTAGCATATTTCTCCGCCTTAAATGTTTCGTACCCCTCTTTTATCTCTTGTTCCGTCTTACCGTTCACTTCGTCGAGACTATCGATATATTCCCGAATATCGTCTCGTTCATCAATCAGGTTGGCGCTCGATGCCACAAGACTGATCAACTGCTCTTTGGTTACTCGTTGTTTGCTGTTTCTGCTATTTGTGTAGCGGGCGATCAATCCCATTATATAATCGTAGTCGATGACAGTCGAAGCAAAAAGCACAAATTCAAAATCAAGGTCTTCAACCTGTTGGCTGACCTCTTGACCTTTACCTTTCTCCCGCAGTTTGCGTAATTGCTGTGCCGTTTCAAGATAAGCTCCACGGAACGAGCGCAAAGCCTCTTCCGAAAACAGTTCTTCTATTTTCGCTCTCTCCTGCTCGTCAATATCCGTATATTGTTCCAACTGAGTCTTGTATCGTTGTACCTCTTTGAAACAATTGATAAAGCCGGCACGGGCTTCATCGCCTTGCAGATTATAAACATCCTCTGCCCGGCACTCCAATTCCTGCGATTGCATATATTCACTCAACTTCCGAACGGCATCCTGGAACTTCTCGATCACTTTCGGAGCGGAATCCACAAGCCATATCTCTTTCGGATTATCGGTCTTTTCCCCGGAGAATAATGCGATCGCTTCATCGACGGCATCTTGCTGACCTCTGAAATCCAGAATATTACCATACGGCTTAGTATCGTTCAGAATACGATTGGTACGTGAGAACGCCTGTATCAAACCGTGATACTTCAAATTCTTATCCACATACAAAGTATTGAGATACTTGGAGTCAAAGCCTGTCAGCAACATATCCACGACAATCGTTATATCGATCTTATTTTTGTGTGGATAGTCTTTATTGCTATATTGTTGATCTTTGATGCGTTTCTGCACATCCTGATAGTAGGTATCAAACTCTGCAATCGTATGGTTGGTCTTATACTGCCGGTTATAGTCGTCAATAATCGTCTTCAACGCCTTTTTCTTTTCTTCAGGCTCTTCACGGTTATCATCCTGCTCTTGCGGCAGATCTTCCTGTATTTGCTGAATATCTTTATTTCCTTCGGCAGGAGGCGAGAATACACAAGCTATGTTAAGCGGTTCGTAATTTTCATCCTGCTGCTTTAGGCTTTCTTGTGCGCTGCGGAACAGTTCGTAATACTCGATAGCTTCATTGATAGAAGCTGTGGAAAGTATGGCATTAAACCTACGGGAATGAGTTGCAGCGTCATGTTTCGATAATATCGCATCTACCACCGCTTGCTTCTTGAGCGTACCATCTGCCCGGCGGTCACCTGTCTCTTTGGGCTTAAAGTAATCGACATGGAAACGTAAGACGTTTTTGTCCTCGATAGCATGTGTTATGGTATAGGCGTGCAGCCGGCTTGGGAAAATATCTTCCGTGATCTTGTACGAGGCTTGCTCTCCGCTTATTTTTGTATAGGTTGCATTCTGTTCAAATATAGGTGTTCCGGTGAAGCCGAAGAGTTGGGCGTTCGGAAAGAACTCTTTAATTGCCTTGTGATTATCTCCGAACTGGGAACGGTGGCATTCATCGAAAATAAATACAATCCGTTTATCCTTTAGATGGATTAAACGGTCCTTATAGTTGTTTTTATTGGACGAATCGAGAGCGACACCCAATTTTTGAATGGTAGTTACAATCACTTTGTCGGCATAGTCGTCCGACAACATGCGTCTAACAAGAGTCCCTGTATTGGTATTCTCTTCTACGCAATTTTCCTGAAATTTATTAAACTCCTCACGGGTTTGTCTATCCAAGTCTTTACGGTCTACCACAAACAAGCATTTATCAATGTCGGGATTATCTTTTAGCAGAGTAGATGCTTTGAATGATGTAAGCGTCTTGCCACTTCCTGTCGTGTGCCAAATATAACCGTTACCTCTGTTTTGATGAATACAATCTATTATTGCTTTTACCGCATATATCTGATAGGGGCGCATTATGAGCAACTTTTGTTCACTGACAACCAAAACCATATAGCGGTTAATCATCTCTCCCAATGTACATTTCGACAAAAATGCCGTAGAAAACGCATCAAGGTGGGTTATTTTTCTGTTTGACTCTGTCGCATATTGATAGACTGGCAAAAACTGCTCATCTGTATTGAAACTGAAATGTTGATCGTTATTATTGGTGAAATAGTAAGTATTTGCCTGATTGCTTACGATAAAAAGTTGCATAAAACAAAGTAATGTATTCGTATATCCATTACCCGTATCATTTTTATAATCAACAATTTGTTGCATCGCCCGGCGAGGACTAACATCCGAAGCCTTCAACTCGACCTGGATTACAGGAATGCCATTGATCAATAAAATCACGTCATACCGATGATAGCTGTTATTGGTATTTATACGCAACTGATTTATCACCTCATAATCATTCTTACACCAATCTTTGATATTGACCAGCATATATTGTAACGGCGTCCCGTCTTCACGCATAAACGTATTGATTCCTCGCAGCCTTTTAGAAGAAGCAAAAACATCAGCGTCAATGATCTCTTCAAGTAGACGACTAAATTCAGAATCGGTCAAATGAACTCTGTTCAATGTTTCGAACTTTGTTCTAAAATTCCTCTCTAATGAATTCCTATCACGAATATCGTCACGATAGGTGTACTTGAGATCTATTAATTTATTAATAAAGTGATCTTCTATTTGTTTTTCCTTAGATATCATACTTATCCACTCTTTAGCTATCTATTGAATCCTTTATTTCAATACCTAACACATTTGCAAAAACGAAGAGTCGCACCTACTCTCGATATTTTTATTTGGCCATAAAGATATGAAATATCCCTTTTATATAAGCCTAATTTTTTCATTTCATATCATGGCACACCGATTTTGTAGGGTGAATTATGCGAAATTATATTTCCTTTTGATATTTCCAGCTTATCCCCCATCTCCTACCCTTATTGTATAATTCCACTAATTACCCGTTGGTCCAAATCGAAATACCCTTGCATCTATTTCGATTTTATACCCCATATATTTCAAATTTCCCGCAAGGGTAATATTTATTAACAAACACGATTTTCAATAACATACTATTATACAGCGGAATACGATAATACACGTTTTCAAGGGGGATATTGTCTGTTTTAACATTTAAATCCGCCCTACCGCAGACATCTTTTCCGGTTCTTGCGAATAAAAGCGGAGAAGAGCAGGAAACGAGGTTTCGAACTTATATTTCAAAACCTTTGAATTATAAGACTTTTCTATTACTTTTGCCGGCATAGAACCAGGAAGTCGTACCTTTAATGGAAATTCCGGAGTTCGACTTTTTGGTTTACGCTAATACTAAATCCATCAATTCATTCTCCCCTTTTTCATACACCGGAAAGTTAACCTGCGGTTTTTTAATAACATTAACAAAAAAAACAACTATCAAAATGGCAAGACCCATAAGAAAGGGACTCGGCTATTTTCCGTTGGACACCCATTTCATGTCCGACCGGAAAATACAACGCCTTGCGCAACGATACGGATGCAACGGCATCTGCATCTACCTCGCCACCTTGTGCGAAATCTACGGCGGGAACGGATATTACGCCCGCTACGACAGCGATTTCTGTTTCGACATCGGTTTCACGACCGGACAGGACGAAACGCTTGTGAAAGATGTGATCGGATTCTGTGTGCAGATCCGCCTCTTCGACAGCGAATTGATGGAATACCGGCAGATACTCTCGTCCGTCGGAATCCAACAACGTTTCGAAGAGATCAGCCGGCGTACGGCTGTACGGATCGATACGGATATCAACCTGCTCGTTCCCCAAACATTATCGACAGATAAAAACGGGGCTACTAAGGCCCATGCAGAAGTTAATGCTACAGAAAGCACCGTTACTGTTGCAAAAACTACCGCCAATGAGGCTGATTCCAGAGTTATTGCGACAAAAACACCCGTTTCTGCTACAATAACCCCGGTAAATATAAATGGAAATATAAATACAAATACAACAACTCAAAAAACAAGATTTTATGGAAATCAACCAAACGATCATGGGGAAGCTGCCCGGCGGGCAGAAATCCTCCGCATGGCTCAAGAAGCAACAAGAGGCCGCTGAGATGTGCAAACGCTACGGGTCGGCCGAACAATTCCTGAAACTGTTCACTCCTGACTTGCAAATCGCTACGGCACGCAACGAGGCACGGGCTTATCTCGGCTCCGCCCCGTCGCTGGAGGTCATGGCGGAAGGCTATGGCTGGCAAACCGTCATTGTCTGGCTCTGCATCCTGATCGAAAATTTGAATAACTTCACCGGAGTAAGAGAAAAAATGCAGGTTGCACGGCAGAGGGAATTGGCTGCCTTGATACTGGCTGAATATCCCAATCTGAAGGCATCGGAAATTTTGCTGTTTTTCCATCGTCTCAAATGCGGACGTTACGGACGGTTCTACGGGATGGTGGACGCATTGTTCATCACCTCCTCGCTCCTGCAATTCACCGAACAGAGACGCACGGATATCATCCGATATAAAGAAGAGCAATCGCGTGTCGAAAAATCGGCCTTGCCGCCCACCGACACGAGCAAATGCATCACACGTGAAGAATATCTGGAACAAAAACGACTAAAAAAGAACAAGAATGGATAAAGATCGTATCTACGGCCATGCCGAACTGGCCTTGATGTATTTCAAAAACATACAGCCTAAATCGGCATCCACGCAACTGGCACGCTGGATCAGACGTGACGAAGAACTATGGGAAGAACTCTTGCTCGCGGGTTACCACAAAGGCCAGAAGGTCTTCACCCCACTGCAAACCGCCATCCTCGTCGACCATTTGGGCGACCCGGAAACTTGGGAAGTTAAATAACAACGACTACCGATAGGCTTTCCTCCAGTCCGACTTCCCGGGTTCTACCCGGCAAACACGTTTTATGCCGACTGATACCGACAAATACCGACACTCGCCGACCAAAGGCGATTCCCCTTCCCGCCCTCCTCCTATCTTCGCTTTCGGGAATTAAAAATTGAGAATTGAAAATTAAAAGATCATGAGAAAAATCAATCTGATTGTCTTGCATTGTTCTGCCACGAGGGAGACACAAGACTACACGTCCGAACAGTTGGAACGCGACCACAAAGCACGCGGGTTCGTCCGGGCAGGCTACAACTACTATGTCCGCCGCAGCGGTCAAATCGTCCCCATGCGGCCTCTCGAACAGATTCCGGCACATGTGAAGGGCTACAACCGCAACAGCATCGGCATTTGCTACGAAGGCGGGTTGGATGCCGCCGGCAATCCTGAAGACACCCGAACGGACGAGCAAAAGGAATCACTCAAAATTCTGCTGAAACTCTTGAAAATAAGATATCCGATGAGCCGGATATGCGGCCACCGGGATTTAGGAGCACACAAAGCCTGTCCTTGTTTTAATGCGGAGGAAGAATATGCGGAACTGTAAGAAAATGCACCATCCGTTCACCTGCCAGCTGACCGTGGCCGTCGCACTGTCGCTGGCGGGGATCGCACTGCTGTTCATGGGATTCTGGTGTTCCCCGGCAGGCGAGATACATAATTCCGTACTGGTCGGATTCGGCGAGATATCCACTTTTTCCGGTGCGCTGTTCGGAGTCGACTATACCTATAAATACAAATACAGGAAACAAGATGAAAAAAAATAAAGGATTCCGGTTTACGATCGGATGCCCGGCAATAGGGCTACTATTGCTCCTGCCGTCCTGCTCGGTACGAAAACAACGGGAAAAATCGACATGGCGGCAGGAGGAAACGTACTGCCTGCACACAGACAGTCTCTTTTCGAGAGGCAAGCGCAGGATGGAGAGCGAGAGCATCCGCCAGTGGGAAATGGTCCGCCTTTCTCCACCCGACAGCGCAGGCAGGCAACACGTATCAGCAGTTGTACGGAGCCGGGACACCCGGAGCAGCCGTTCCTTCTCGGAGGACAGCCTGCGGCGAAACGTCACCGGAACCGTCCGGCAAAAGGAGGACGACCGTTCGCGAGACAAGGCAGAAAAACAGCAGACCCCGACCGCCTTATGGAAATGGGCGGCCGGGGTCATTGCCGTTATCGGCGGAATCACAGGACTCCGCAGGATCGGCAGGCATTAGCGTTCGGCGACAGGAACGTATTTCAGTTCTTCGAGGACGTTCTTGTAGGCCGGGCGGATGATGCGTTTGCCTTCGAAGTTCAGCTCTTCGATGCGGTGGGCAGTCCATCCGACGATACGTGCCATAGCGAACAGAGGCGTGTAAATTTCCTGCGGCAATCCGATCATTTCATACACGAAACCGGAATAAAAATCGACGTTCGAGGAGACGCGTTTCTTCGTTCCTTTATGCTTGGCGAAACATTCTATGGCGCGCGCTTCGAGCAATTCGAGGAAAGCAAATTCTTCTTCACGTCCTTTTTCCTTCGCGAGATCGCGTGCCAGCTCTTTCAAGACGACGGCACGGGGATCGGAAATCGTATAGACGGCGTGTCCGATACCGTAGATCAGGCCGGTCTTGTTGTACGCTTCCTTGTTCAGCATACGCATGAAATAGGTGTCTATCTCGTCCACATTCTTCCAGTCGGCGATATTCTCTTTCAGATGATGGAACATATCGACAACCTGTATATTGGCTCCCCCATGCAACGGGCCTTTCAGCGAACCGATACCGGCGGCAATGGAAGAATAAGTATCCGTGCCGGTCGAGCTGGTCACGCGAACGGTAAACGTGGAGTTGTTACCTCCGCCGTGTTCGGCCTGCAGGACAAGCAGCAAGTCGAGCGTACGGGCTTCCAGGTCGGTGAAATCTTTTTTCAGCATATGCAGGAAGTTCTCGGCGATCGAAAGGTTTTCATGCGGGTGGCGGATATGCAGCGAACGGCCTTGCTGGCTGTGCCGGTAAATATTGTAAGCATAGGCGATGATGGTCGGGAAACGTGAGATCAGTTCGATCGACTGGCGCATCAGGTTGTCGCGCGACGTATCGTCGGGATTCGGGTCGAACGTGTACATTTCGAGGACGCTACGCGCCAGTATGTTCATGATGTTTTGTCCCTCCAGGTCGAGGATGTTCATCTTCGTCTTCTGTTCGAGCGGCATATTGTCGCAGATCAGTTCCTTGAAGCCAGCCAGTTCTTCCTTGTCGGGCAATTTCCCGGACAAAAGCAGGTAGGCGACTTCTTCAAAGCCGAAACGTTTTTCCTTGATCAGCCCGTGTGCGATGTCTTCCACATCATACCCGCGGTAAAACAGCTTTCCGGGGATCGCTTTCAGACCGCCTTCGGGCAGGCGTTCGTAACCGACCACGTTGCCGACCTTCGTCAGCCCTACCAACACACCTGTGCCGTCTTCGTTACGAAGCCCGCGCTTCACATTGTACATCGGGAACAGTTCGTTGTCAATCTTGCATGCTTCTTTGGATGCATCGGACAATTTGTAAATAATATATTCTTTCTTCATGACAGTAATTTTTTAATCTATTCAATTTCTTTGTCGTTACAGGATCGACATTATATATTCGCCAAACTCCCGGGTGCCGAGAGATTGTCCGTTCGGCATGAAACGGGCCAGATCGTGGGTGGCCTTTCCTTCGGAGAAGGCGCGTTCTAGCGCGGCGGTTATCAGCCGTCCGGCTTCGTTCCATCCCATATATTCGAGCATCATGACGGAAGAGAGCAAGAGGGAGCAGGGGTTCACGACGTTTTTGCCGGCGATGTTGGGCGCTGTCCCGTGTGTCGCTTCGAAGATCGCATAGCCGCTGTCGTAGTTGATGTTGGCTCCAGGTGCAATGCCGATACCGCCTACCATCGCCGCCAACTGGTCGGAGACATAATCGCCGTTGAGGTTCAGTGTGGCGATCACCGAATATTCTTCCGGCACGAGGAGGGTGTTCTGCAGGAAAGCGTCGGCAATCACATCTTTGACGACGACCTTTCCGGCTGCCTCGGCTTCCAAGAGAGCGGCTGCGGCGGCATCCTCTCCTTTTTCCTTCTTAATCTTCTCATACTGTGGCCAGGTAAAAGTCTTGCCGGGAAATTCGCGTTCCGCAAGCGCATATCCCCACAGTTTGAATCCGCCTTCCGTAAACTTCATGATGTTTCCTTTATGCACCAACGTGACGCTGGGCAGGCGGTTGGCCAAGGCAAACTCGATGGCGGCGCGTACGAGACGTTCCGTACCCTCGATCGAAACAGGTTTCACGCCGAAAGAGGAGGTTTCGGGAAAACGCACCTTCGTCACACCCATCTCTTCCGTCAGGAATTTAAGGAATTTGCGGGCTTCGGGCGTCCCTTGCTGCCATTCGATGCCGGCATAGATATCTTCGGTGTTCTCGCGAAAGATATACATATCGACTTTTTCCGGTTCTTTGATGGGAGTCACGACTCCACGGAACCAGCGTACCGGACGGAGGCAGACATAGAGGTCGAGGGTTTGCCGGAGGGCAACGTTCAGCGAACGGATGCCGCCGCCGATGGGGGTTGTCAACGGGCCTTTGATCCCGATCATATATTCACGAAAAGCCTCCATCGTTTCGTCGGGCAGCCAACTGCCGGTTTGCTTGAAGGCTTTCCCGCCAGCCAGCATTTCCTTCCATTCGATCGCCCGCTTGCCGCCATACGCCCTGCCGATCGCTTCGTTGACGATGCGCTGGCAGACCGGCGTGATTTCCGCACCTACTCCATCTCCCTCTATAAAGGGAATGACTACTTTATCGGGGACAAGGAGAGCCCCGTTTTGTTTTGTAATCTTGTTCATAATACTGATTATTTATTTTTATGGATGATGATTTATGGGTGTGAATTAATAATGGAGACTCGTAGGGGCGGGGTTCTACTCCGCCCAATGGAAATAACGTCTGCCTTGCCGGATTCAAAGGGCAGAGCAGAGCCCTGCCCCTACGGGATGATAATCATTTTGTATAACCATGTCATCCATGTTCCACACCGGTAAATCAATAATTTATCACCGGGCTGCATTCAAGGCTGCACCCGCCTTAAACCATTTTATCTGCAACTCATTATAGGTATGATTCACCGCGAATGATTCTTCCGTGCCGTCGGCATGGTACAGAATTGCCGTCAGCGGTTTTCCGGGTGCGAACTCTTTCAGGCCGATAATCGAGATTTTGTCCTCTTCGCGCACTTTCTTATAATCATCCTTATCGGCAAAGGTGAGGGCAAGCATACCCTGTTTTTTCAGGTTCGTTTCATGGATGCGGGCAAAGCTCTTGGCAAGGATCACTTTCACATTCAGGAAACGGGGTTCCATAGCGGCATGTTCGCGAGACGATCCCTCCCCATAGTTCTCTTCCGCTACGACGATAGAGGAGATTCCCTTTGCCTTATATTGCTTAGCGACAGCGGAGACAGCTTCATACTCGCCGTTCAACTGGTTCAGCACACTGTTTGTCTTCCCGTTGAAAGCATTCACGGCCCCCATCAGCATATTGTCCGAAATATTTTCCAGATGGCCACGGAAACGGAGCCACGGACCTGCCATCGAAATATGGTCGGTCGTACATTTGCCTTCGGCTTTCAGCAACAACGGCATTTCGATCAGATCTTTGCCATCCCAGGGAGCGAAAGGTTTCAATTCCTGCAAGCGATTGGATCCGGAGGCGATCACGACCTCGACCTCCTTGCCCGTCGGAGCGAGATAGCCGTTGTCTTTTACTTCGAATCCTTTCGGCGGGAAATCGGTACCTTTCGGTTCATTTAGTTTTACTTCGCGGCCGTCGGCTGTTTTCAGGGTATCGGTCAGCGGGTTGAAGCAGAGGTCTCCGGCAATGGTCAGCGCCAGTGTCAGTTCCGGGGAAGCGACAAAAGCGTGTGTGTTCGGGTTGCCGTCTGCACGTTTGGCGAAATTACGGTTAAAGGAGGTGACGATGGAGTTCTTGCGCGTATTGTCGTCGGTATGCCGTTTCCATTGCCCGATACACGGGCCGCAGGCGTTGGCCATAATCGTTGCGCCGATCTTCTCGAAATCGCCGAGAATGCCGTCCCGTTCGGCCGTATAGCGGATTTGTTCGGAACCGGGGTTGATAATAAGCGGGGCTTCCACCGGAATCTTGTCTTCGGCAGCCTGGCGGGCGATCGAGGCGGCACGGCTCAAGTCCTGGTAGGACGAGTTCGTGCAGGAACCGATCAGTCCGACTTCCATCTTACGTGGCCAGCCGTTCTCCTTCACTTTGGCGGCAAATTCGGAGATAGGCGTGGCGGCATCCGGTGTGAACGGGCCGTTGATATGCGGTTCCAATTCGGACAAGTTGATGACGATCACACGGTCGTAGAAAGAATCCGGCTGTGCCCGTACATCCATATCGGCTTCCAGATAGTCGGAGATAGCTGTCGCCCATTCGGCAACCGTATCGCGTCCGGTGGCACGCAGGTAAGTAGCCATATTCCGGTCGAATGGGAAAAGGGAGGTTGTGGCTCCTACCTCGGCGCCCATATTACAGATCGTCGCTTTACCTGTCGCTGACAAGGATTCAGCTCCGGGACCGAAATATTCGATGATGGCATTCGTTCCCCCCTTCACGGTCAGGATTCCGGCCAATTTCAGGATCACATCTTTCGGAGATGCCCATCCACTCAGGCTACCGGTCAGCTTCACGCCGATCAGTTTCGGCATTTTCAGTTCCCATTCCATGCCGGTCATCACATCCACAGCGTCAGCGCCGCCTACGCCGATAGCGATCATACCCAGACCGCCCGCATTAGGCGTATGCGAGTCCGTACCGACCATCATGCCGCCGGGAAAGGCATAATTCTCAAGCACCACCTGATGGATGATTCCGGCTCCCGGTTTCCAGAAGCCGATACCGTATTTGTCGGAAACGGATTTCAGGAAATCGTAGACCTCGCTGTTGCTCTGCGTAGCCGTTGCGATATCCGTCTTCGCTCCCATGTTTGCCTGGATCAGGTGATCGCAGTGCACGGTGGCGGGAACGGCAGATTTTGACTTCCCTGCATTCATAAACTGAAGCAGGGCCATCTGTGCAGTCGCATCCTGCATCGCGACACGATCGGGACGGAAATTCACATAATCTTCACCACGGCGGAAGGGACGGACGTCCGATTCGTTATACAAATGTGCATATAAGATTTTTTCGGCCAGTGTCAACGGACGGCCAACGTGTTTGCGGGCTGCATCCACCCGCTTTGGAAAATTAGAATAAAAGCTTCTCAGCATGTCAATGTCGTACACCATATCTGTTCTTTTTATTAGTTAGCAATGTAGGCTGGGATAAAAATAGTATTTATATGAATACCTTTTATTCAATAATTTCTATAGACCGATAAAGGGCATCTATAAGAACGGGCTCCCTATACGTTCAATAATAGAACGTAGCGAGAGCCCGTTTTGTTCAAAGGCTTTATTTATTTCTTCTTATTTCTTCAACGATTCTTTCCATTTGTCCGCATAGCTGTGGAGGATGGATGCGATCCCCTCCCCGATACGGACGTAATCTTCACGTTTCAGATTGGCAAGCGAACAGCGGATCGACCACTCCGGCGCATCGAACCCGCCACCGTTGAGCAAGACCAGCGAAGTTTCCTGTGCCAGGCGGAACACAACGTCGACCGGCTCGTAATTTTCCTGCAGGTAGACAACGAAATCGTCCCCGTAAAACTTCTTTGCCCAGACCAGCATATCGATCTCGCTGTAGTAACCGGCACGCAACGGATCGTCGAGCAACGTGAAACCGGTACTTTCCCAAAGTGTATGGAGGCGGTCGTGAATGATCTGCTGCATCTTCGTCTTATAGGCATTCTCGCGGTCCAGCAGCGAGAAGGAGGCAAAGAGCGCCATTTGCGTCTGTTGCGGCAGTGAAAGCCCGGCGGTATGGTTCAGGGCGACCTGGCGGCTGTCGGCAACCATGCGGTCGATGAAACGGATCTCCTCGGGATGAAGAGAAATGCTGCTATAGCGTTTATTCAGCTGCTCCTTCTGCTCTGCCGGCAGCTCCTTCAACATCCGGTCGTAAATATTATTTTCGTGCAGCGCGACAACGGCTAAGCGCCAGCCCGTAGCTCCGAAATATTTGGAGAAGGAGTAGACGCAGAGGGTATTATCCGGCAGTTCTGCCATGATCGAACGGAAATGGGGAATATAGGTGGCGTAGACATCATCCGTGATAATCATCAGGTTCGGATTGTCGTTCCGGACAACGTCGACAATACGCTCCATCAGCCCGTCCGTCAGCCCGTAGGAAGGCGGGTTGCTCGGATTGACGATGAAGGCGGCTTTGACGGTCGGGTCCTTCAGTATGTCGAGGTCTTTTTCCTTGTACTGCCAGGTATGGTAGCCGTCTTTCGTCATTTTACAAGCGTGGATTTCGGTTACATCGAATAAGTAGCGGGCTTGTTCCGGTATCTCTATATAAGGGGTGAATACCGGAGCAAACAGGACGATCTTGTCGCCTTTATTGAGAAGGAAATTTTGTTGCAGGGAGTCGAAGATATAGCACATCGCGGCTGTCCCTCCTTCGGTGGCGAAAAGATCGAACTTTCCTTTGGGCGGGCGGTTGTCGCACAACTCCTGTTTCAAGTAGTCTTCGACCAGCACTTCCGTATATTTCAGGATGCGGTCGGGAACGGGATACTGGTCCCCGATCACGCCTTCCGCCCATTCATGCACGAGGTCGTTCTCATCGACTCCTCTCTCGTTCACGAGGTAATCGTACGTATCTTTCAGCAACGCCATACCGGGAGAACCGGCGTGCTTCATCAGGAACTGTGTAAAGCGGGTGGCGATACGTTTCTTTTCGGGGATGCCGGCCAGCCCGACCATCTCCTCGGCATATTCGGAGGTACGGGCGCATTCTTCCAGCCCGAACTGGCCGAGCAGGAAAAAGGCTTCGCGGGGCACGGTGCTGATCCAGTTCGGATTGCCACGCCCGGCGTTCAGCATGATGTGCGTACTCTTGCGGGCACTTTCGTCCGCAAGGTCTATCAGGATGTTCTTCAGCTCGAAAGGGCTGATCTCTGACATTTTCTTTTCGTATTCACGAGTGATTTTGTGTTTCATAGAGATATAATTAATATGATAAATAATAACCCCTTGTTTAAATGGTATATTATTGATGGTAATAGATGGCATACCATCTATGGTAACAGATGGCATACCATCTAAATTCATGTCATAAGTAAGACGATCACGACACCCCAGATGATCAACAGGGTGTTGCCTACCGCGTATGTAACCGTATAGCCTAACGCAGGCGTTTGGCTCTCGACAGCATCTTCCACCGCTCCAAGGGCTGCCGTAGTCGTACGGGCGCCGGAGGTGCAGCCCAGTGTAATCGCCGGGTGGAACTTAAAGACATATCTTCCCAGCAATACACCAACGATCAGCGGGATAGCGGTTGCCAACGCACCGATAAAGAAGAGGCTCACACCGACTTCCTTCAATCCGGTGACAAAGCTCGGACCGGCCGTAATGCCGACAACGGCGATAAACATATTCAACCCGACATTATTCAGCACCCAAAGGGAGGGTTCCGGAATTCGCCCGAAAGTAGGATGTTTCGAACGCAACCATCCGAAGACTAATCCGGCGATCAGTGCGCCGCCGCTTGTACTCAGGCTGATGGGAACACCTCCGAAATGGATCGCTAAAGATCCCACGACGCCTCCGAGGAAGATTCCGAGACCGACGAAAATCATATCCGTCTGGTTCGTCGGCCGGTCGGCATAGCCCAACGTATCGGCTGCCGCATTCACCTCTAATTTGGTTCCGACTAATTCCAGCATATCGCCCGGATCGATCGTCGTAGCCGCCAATACCGGTATATTGATACCGGCACGTTTGATGCTTTTGATACTGACACCATGCATAACCGGCAGTTTACGCAGTTTGGCGACCGTCATACCCACATATTTCTTACGGGAGATCAGCACCGGCAAAGTTTCGGCAGGAAAGTCCAGCAGTTCGATGTCATTGACTTCATCGCCGATCCAGTCCTCCTCCCCGACCACAAACTCACGGCGGCCGCTGAGCACGACTTCATTCCCTTTCAGGAGCATCTGGTCGGGCTTCGCATCCCGGATCACATGATCGATGCGGACACGTTCGACGAAAAGACGCCGGCCCTGTCCTTCCAGGTAATCTTCCAATTCCTTCACGGTTTTTCCCGCCCCGAACCAGTCGTTGCTGATCTTATAGGCACGAAACGTAATCGGACGGGCGGCAGGCATGAAGCCGGGCTGCTCGCTTTCATCGTCCGAACCCATTTTAGCTTCCAGGTCACGACAGGCTTTCTTGACCGACTCGATCCCTCCCAACAAACGGGGAGCGATATCGCTCATGATCCAGGCGGAACCGGCCGTACCGAAAATATAGGAGACGGCATAGGCTACCGGCATGACATTGATCATGTCCGTCTTGTCCGTCGCCGGTATTCCCAGCTGGTTGATCGTATCTTCGGCTACTCCGAGCACGGCGGATATCGTCTGCGAACCCGCCAGCAGGCCGGCTGCCTCCCCGGCGGAATATCCCATAACCTTTGCCAGCACAAACGGTGCCAACAAACAGAACACACACATGACGACGGCAAACAACACTTGGGACAACCCCTCCTTCTTCAATCCCCGGAAGAATTGCGGACCGACACTATACCCTACAGCAAACAAGAACAGCAGGAAAAACACCGATTTCAGCGGAGCCCCGATATCGATATGCAATTGCCCGATCAACACACCGACCAGCAAAACACTGGTTACCGTTCCCAAAGTGAACTTTTTAATCTTGAATTTACCGATCCAGAAGCCGAAGGCAAGCGTAAGAAAGATGGCAAGCTCCGGGTAATGCCGGAGCAAATTGGCAAACCATTCCATATATATCTTTTTTTGGCGTTAATAAAATTGATAATGAAACACGGCAGGGGAAAGAGTTGTTGTGTTAAACCAAAATAAAAAAGCTGTCACAAATTCTACTCTGCGACAGCTTCCTAATAAATTATATGATCTGAAAAGGCTATCCCCCGATCGTCGTTTCAATCCCGTAACCGGCGAATATCTCCCGGCAGCGTCCGACCGTCTCGTCCGAAGGGGCTGCAAAAGCATACTGGTCCGGATTGTAGACCGTACCCAACTTATCATGCTTGCCTTTGCCGATGTCATGATACAAGAGCAGGTTCACAGTCCGGTGCTCCCACGGCAACGAAGCCAGGAAAGCAGCACTGCGTGTTATATTTTCTTCATCGGCATTCACGCCTTCGATGAGTGGGATGCGAAGATAGAAATCGTGCCCCGCTTCCGCTACCATCCGAAGATTGGATAAGATCAATTCGTTAGGGACGCCGCAATACTTCTTATGCTTGGCCGAATCCATCTGCTTCAGGTCGACGAGGAGAAGTTCGCAGTTGTCCATCACATCGCGTACAATCTCCGGACGGGCGAAAAGCGTCGTATCGACAGCCCGGTGAATCCCTTGTTCACCGCAACGGCGCAACAAGTCCAGCAACGGCTCGGGATGTAACAACGGCTCTCCACCGCAAAACGTCACGCCTCCCTCCGAACGGTCCATGAATACCGTCTCCTTCTCTATCTCCTTCATCAAGGCATCGGTCGAATACTCCGTACCGGATATCTCCATCGCCAAAGCCGGACACACCTCTGCACAGGTCCCGCACAGGGTACAACGTGTCCCATCCGTCACGATCCCCTCCGGCGTGAGCGTCAATGCCTGCTGCGGACAAGCTTGTACGCAAGTCCGGCAACCGATGCATTTCTTCTTCGTATAGAGCTTTTGCTTCCGACTGGAAACCCCTTCAGGATTATGGCACCACACGCACGACAGGGGGCACCCTTTCATGAAGATCGTGATCCGGATGCCCGGCCCGTCGTTGATGGCATATCGTTTTATATCAAAAATAAGCATATCAGAATGATTCCTGTTCCGTCCGCATGATTACATCTGCCTGCAGATCGGCATTCATATCATTGAAATAATCGCTGTAACCGGCTACTCGAACCAGGAGGTCGCGATAGTCTTCGGGACATTTCTGGGCAGCATAAAGCGTCTCCGTATCGACAATGTTGAACTGGATATGATGTCCGCCCAAAGCGAAATAACTACGGATCAGCGAAGACAACTTGGAGATATCCTCCTCCCGCTTCAGCAGGCTCGGCAGGAAACGCTGGTTCAACAATGTACCGCCGCTTTTCACCTGGTCCAACTTGCCGAGAGACTTGATAACGGCAGACGGTCCGTGCGTATCGGCGCCATGAGACGGAGACGTGCCGTCCGAGATGGCCCGTCCGGCCAGGCGTCCGTTAGGAGTCGCCCCCATCACCTTGCCGAAATACACATGGCAAGTGGTAGACAGCATATTCAGATGGAAACATTCGCCTTTCGTGTTCGGTTTCCCTTCGATCGCATCATATAGATCGTCAAACATCTTCACGGCGATAGTGTCGGCATACTCGTCGTCATTGCCGAAGAACGGCGTGCGGTTCAAGATCGTCTGGCGCATTGCCTCGGCCCCTTCGAAATTATTCGCCATCGCCTTCAGCAATTCGTCCATCGACCAGCGTTTATCCTCGAATATATGTTTTTTCAGCGTAGCCAGGCTGTCGGTAATCGTACCGAGCCCCGTACACTGGATATAGGTCGTATTGTAGCGCGGGCCGCAGTTGTAGTAATCCCGCCCTTTCGCTATGCAATCGTCGATAAAAAGAGATAGAAAAGTAGCCGGCGCATATTTAGCGAACATCCGGTCGATATAGTTGCTGACACGCACCTTCATATCCACGAAATAACGCACCTGCTCCATAAAAGCAGCATACAACTCGTCATAGTCGGCAAAACCGCGCGGATCGCCGGTTTCCAGCCCCACCTTACGTCCGGAAATCGGATCGACACCGTTGTTGAGCGTCACTTCCAAAATTTTAGGCACATTCAGGTAACCGGTCAGCACATATGCCTCCTTGCCGAACGCCCCGACCTCGATGCAGCCGCTACAACCGCCTTCACGTGCATCCTGCAAGGATTTTCCCTGCCGCATCAATTCCTGGATATACACATCCGGATTGAAAACGGACGGATAACCATGCCCCTGGCGGATCACCTTACAACCGGCACGCAGGAAACGTTCCGGTGTACGGGCACTGATATGGATCGCACTGCCGGGTTGCAGGATATGCAACTCTTCAATCGTCTCGAGCATGATATAGGAGACTTCGCTAACCCCGTCGCTGCCGTCGGATTTCACACCGCCGATATTCAGGTTCGTAAAGTCGTTATACGTACCGCTTTCCTTAGCCGTGATTCCGACTTTAGGAGGAGCCGTGTGGTTGTTCACTTTGATAAAGAAGCACGACATCAGTTCCTTTGCCTCGTCGCGGGTCAGTGTGCCGTCAGCAATCCCCTTTTCGTAGAAAGGAGCCAGATGCTGGTCAAAATGGCCGGGGTTCATAGCGTCCCAACCGTTCAGTTCGGTAATCGTCCCTAAATGGACGAACCAATACATCTGGATCGCCTCCCAATAGTTGCGGGGAGCATGAGCCGGAACCTGCCGGCAAACTTCGGCGATACGACGCAGTTCGGCCGCCCGTTTCGGATCTTTCTCCGTCAGCGACATTTCGTCGGCAAGGTCCGCATGCCGTTCGGCAAATAGGATGGCGGCATCGCACGAGATGGACATGGCAGTCAGTTCCTCCTGCTTGTCGGTCGCTTCAGGATCGTTCATAAAATCGAGCCCGTCCAGTTCTTTCCGGATACGTTCCTTCAAATCCAGCAATCCATATTTATACACTTTACCGTCCAGAGCGGTATGTCCCGGAGCGCGTTGTTCCATAAACTCGGTGAACATCCCCACCTCATAGGCATCTTTCCACTCCTGGGGCACATGGCTAAAGATACGTTCTCGCTGTGTACGTCCTTTCCAGTAAGGGATTACTTCGCGTTCATAAGCGTCGATATCTTCCTGGCTAATCGTATAACGCTGTAATTCGCGGGTGTTCAGGACATGCAGGTCCTCCACGCTGTGGCAGGTCAACTCCGGGAAGGTCGGAACACATTTCGGTTTTGGTCCGCGTTCACCCACGATCAACTCGTCCTTGCCGATATAGATCGTCTTATGCTTGCAGATTTCATAAAAGTTCATGGCCCGAAGAATCGGAATCGGATATTTTCCGTAGTTTTCCTTGTAGAAACGAGTTTCTATCAAAGCGCGTTCAATAGACAGGGAGGGCTCGGCATCGAACGTTTCCTTGCGAAGACGTTTGATCCGGTCATTCATTCCATAAGTATTTGCCTCTACTGCCGGGGCAAAATTAGATGCACTGTGCGGTGCACGCTGAGCTGTGATTGTAGTCATATATAAAAAGGCTATTTTTTATTCAAGTTATTTTAATCAGATAAATTCCGTATAGGATGATACATAGATAAAACCACCGGCATATGCCAATGACTTCAGATACCAGTACAAATTGAAAAGACTCTTACCTGGAAACGGTAAAAGGGAAGAAAAGAATCGCCTGTCAAGAAATCAGGCAATTGAATAGTCGTCTATAAGATTTAACGAGCATATCACAATAATTTAAAATCAACACTCGGTATTAAGTGTATGAATGCAGCAAATATATACATTTTTCTATAAAAACAAAAGAAATCATATTTTTTAATTAATCTTACCAAGTTATCCCATACGCCTTTAACTTATTATAAAGCGTCTTACGGTCGATTCCCAATAGTTGGGCGGCTCTGGTTTTATTGTTACCGGCCTCTTGCAGGGCACGTTTGATCATTTCGCATTCGTGCGATTCGTTTTTCAACTGGATATTGACCTGGGCGGAAACCGGGTTGGCAGTCAGTTCTTCCGGGAGTTCATTGCGAGTAATATAGCGGCCGGTTGCCAGCAGAGTGGCATACTTAATCGCATTCTTCATCTGGCGCAGGTTACCCGGCCACGAATAAGACTGGAAAATCCGGATCACTTCATTATCAAAACCGATAATATCTTTCTGCAATTCCATATTGGCCTGGTCCAGAAAGTTGTTGGCAAACAACAAAAGATCTTCATTCCGCTCTTTCAGGTCGGGGATGCGGACAGTAAACTCATTGATACGGTGATATAAATCTTCACGAAAATCACCCTTATCGATCGCATTACGCAGGTTCTCGTTCGTCGCAGAGATAAGACGGACGTTGATCGCGATCTCCTGATTGCTACCGATCGGTTTTACCTTCCGTTCCTGCAAAGCACGAAGAAGCTGCACCTGCACCTCATAGGACAAATTGCCGATCTCGTCTAAAAAGATCGTTCCCCCCTGGGCGGCAGCAAAAGCACCTTCTTTATTATCGATGGCTCCGGTAAACGAACCTTTCACGTGCCCGAAAAATTCGGATGCAGCCAGGTCTTTTGGGATAGCCCCGCAGTCGACGGCAATAAAAGGAGCTTTCCTACGGTTACTTTGTTCGTGAATACGACGGGCAACATACTCTTTTCCCGTACCGCTCGAACCGGTAATCAATACGGACATATCTGTCGGAGCGACCAAGCGCACATGCTCGTAGAGCTGACGGGCAGCCTGGCTCCGTCCCTCCACATACTGGCTATGCGTTCCTCCCGACAGTTCGGAGCGTTTAGCTGAATGCACAGGGCGTTCCCGCTCGGTTGCAGGAGCTACCGGTCCAACTTCTGCCTTTATCACATCCCGGATCTTGCTTAAAAGTTCTTCCGGGTTCAACGGTTTGGCGATATAATCGGACGCCCCTAATTTGATAGCTTGCACAGCGGTTTGTATCTCCGCATAGCTGGTCATCATAATCAGGGGGATTGCAAAATTATTTTCTTTTATCCATCTCAACAGATCGATTCCATCCCCGTCCGGCAAACGCAAGTCAGACAGGATCAAATCGAAAGAGGTATCTTCTATCCGGCTTCGTGCATCCGAAACCGATGATACTGAACTGACTTCGAAACCCTTCCTTCCAAGCCAGGTTTTCAGCATCAAAGAGAATGTTATATCATCTTCTAAAATCAGAATAGACGGCATATTATCCTTTTTTGTTTCGATGGCAAAGATACGGAAACTCGCTCACATACGGATGCATTTCGCAGGAATAATGCAAACCGTTGGAATTAAAGGGAGATATGTAGGTTTTACCTATATTCGTCCATTATGGGGTTTTGACCCGTTTTGGAGGAGTTAGGAAAATAAATTGCTACTTATCCGTTGCCAATTCAAGGTCGAAAACAGTACGGAAAAAGGTCTTTGCACCACTCCTGACATCACCGTAAAGAACGCTGTAGCTAACACTTGAAAAGTGACCCGGATAGCATTTGAAAAGTGTTAGCTACAGGCGAACTGCCGGAATATGTTTTTGTATTTCATAAGAGATGGATTAGAAATAGAAAATACTTTTTTCATCTTTCTGTTTATTTTTAATTAAAGTTTGCGCGAAATTATATTATTACCTGTGTACTAAGAAATAACACTTACCTACAAATCGACCTACATAAGGAAGAAGATGTAGATATAAGCACTTATTTATAATCACCTTGATATAAATTGTGACCGCAGTACCTCTTAACATGAAATTTCACGGGTAAAGGCACTTGGAAAATATTCTGCAAATGGAAAGAGGAGAAGGCAAAATTCCCTGATAAAAATAAGGATAAGGTGATAGAAAAAGCAATCGTGGATAACAAACTAAACAATTACCTAAATTGCTTCCGATACTTGGAGGGCGACATTCCCATTGCATTCGTGAACACCCTCACGAAATGAGGCAAGTCGTTAAAACCGACCGTATAGCAAATCTCGGATACCCCCTTTTGCGAATGTTTCAGCAACTCGCAAGCAGTATTCAGACGATACTGAGTGACGAATTGTGAGAAAGTTATCCCTTTGCATCGTTTGAAATAAGAACAGAACGCGGAACGATTCATCCCCACTTCTGCTGCAATATCGTCCAAAGCAATAGAATGAACGTAATGTGCCATGACATAGGCGCAAATCTGCTGCATCCGCCGCACGTCCCGTTCGATACGCATCGGTTTTCCGGCAAACGTATGATCTGACGAAGTAAAGATGACAGGCAGCAAGCGAAACATCACGCTCAAGCGTCCCAACTCGTCCATACCGTTCATTTCGGTCAATACCTTACGAACAACACGTGAACTTTCCACTCCGAACTTCAACGCTTCGGTCGGAAACATCACCCCCGCCAATCTATTCCTCAATTCAGGAAATACCTCCATGCACCGCTCCACCAACGAATGACTGAAAGCTACCATCAAATAACGGACATACCCGTCTTCGTCCACAGAATCGGGCGCATACTCCCAACGGTGAAGCATGGCCGGAGGAATCAAAACCACGTCGCCCGCCGCAAAGGGCTGTAATGTATCGCCTGCCATACGGTTACCCTGTCCGTGAACGACATAATATAATTCCCAAGCATCATGCCGATGCAGTTTTGCCTCGATATTTGTTTCGACCCGTTGGTCTATGAAGAAAAACGAGTGATTCTCCACTTCGGGCAGTTCGTATGGGATAGCGGTATCTTCCATTAATGGAAAGTTTTTAATTTGTCGAAATGTAAATATACGACAAATATATAAAACGATACCACAAAAACACAACAACAAATCGTAATAACTTTGCACAATAAAAATAAATCAATGTTCATTTATAATTGAAACAAGAAGTATAACTAAAAAAATGTATTGTTATGGAATTGTACGAAGTAATGGAGAAACGCCGCACATACCGCGATTTTTCCGACCGCGAAGTAAGCGATGAAATCCTTAAAAGAGTCATTGATGCTGCATTCAAAGCCCCGACCAACGACCACCTGCGCCAGTTTGAGTTTATTGTGGTGCGTGGACGTGAAAATATTGCCAAAGTAATCGCCCCGCTCGTAAAGAACATGGCAGCGTTCAAGGAGCTCGTTTTCGAGGTGGACGACTCCGGCGACAAGGACAAAATGGAGATGTTTGCCGAAGCACTTCCCAAACAGCAGAAGATGCTTATGGAGAGCGGACTGCTCATCCTTCCGTTTTTCCGTCAGAAACAAAGTCCTCTGCTTGAACCTGTGGAGCAAAGTTCACTCAACTACTTTGCCTCGGCATGGTGTGCTTTGGAGAACATGCTGCTTGCTGCCACCAGCGAAGGACTGGGAACAGCGTTTCATATCCCCGTGAGCGACGAGGCCGGCAAAATAAAGGAAATCGTAGGAGCTCCCGAAGGTTACGAGTTTACCTGTCTGCTTACAATGGGCTATCCCGCGGAAAACGCATTCCTTCCCAAACAAAAGGAAATCAACATAGAGGAGAGAATACACACTAACGTCTGGTAACATGATCATCAGCACCGGAGAGCGGACTGATCCCGTGCTGCCAACCGAAAAACGGCACTTTTAGTAATTTTGTTCCTCATAATTGTTATATATATAAGATTTTACAAGATGGATATCAATGATATAATAAATAGCATTTACAAATTGCCCCAGCCTTCCCTCGATACACTGATTGCTTCAATATCGGAAGTGGAATACCCTAAAAAATTTCATTTGCATCGGGAAAATAAAAAGGAAACAAAGTCTTATCTCATAAAGAAAGGAATCGTTCGGGCATATGCACATAAGGAGGACAAGGATATTACATTCTGGTTCGGTCAGGAAGGAGATCTTATATTTCCTTTGCAAACTCTTTTTGCAGCAAGACCGTAGGATTTGAAAAAGGTTTGTGGTGCATAGGCACGGCAAGTGCCATTGCACTTAGTTTGTACATTGTGACTAAGGTGCTGAAGACTTTACCTATCGGCACAGCTTATGCCGTCTGGACAGGTATCGGTGCTGTCGGCACGGTTCTGATAGGCATCCTCTTTTTCAAGGAGCCCGTAAGTTTCGGAAGGCTTTTCTTTATCTTTACGCTGATAGTATCTATTATAGGATTAAAGGTCGTATCTTCCTGAATGATAAAAATGAAATAATATGACGGAGCAAAACTTTCCATTGTACGAAGAGGCCGTTTCTATTCTTAAAGGATGCCACCTTTCTGGCAGCTTACAAGTGGCTTTACCGTATCCGGAATGTGAAACAGGAAGCGGTCAAACGGCGTTGCCGGAAATGGTCGCCATACTCTTCCGTGGCCGCTATGTATTATTGTACCGGTTAGCCCAAAGCGATTCGCCTTGGGACAACCGTATCGCTATGATGGCGACATACACGTTTATACATAACGGCAATGTCGAAGATACATTCCACCTTGCTCTCTCCTTGATGGAAAGTCCTCACCCTCTGGTACAAAAAGCCGTAGGGTGGATGTTGCACGAAGCAGGTAAATACGACCTCTTCCGGCTCAGTCTCTTTATCGATAAGTACCGGCAAGAAATGTCCCGTGCCATGCTTCGTATTGCCGCCAGCGGCTTTCCAAAAGAGAAACGTAGGGAGTGTTTCCGTCGTTGTTAGAACATCCCAACTCCAATAATCCTTTTTTAGCATCGAGGCCGCCTCCGTACCCCGTGAGTTTATGATTGCTGCCGATTATCCGGTGGCAGGGGTACATGCTATTTAGTAAAAGGGTGCATACTTTTTTCCGAATGGGTATCACTAAAGATCCACGTTGCTCTGCGCCATACTCCTTCGAACGGACCTTGTTTGAATTTCTTCAACCACCAATGGCAGAAAGCTAACTGGAGGATGAACAGCAGGACACCTACTCCGAAACTGGCAGTCGTTCCCAAAACTTTATAAAGTGACAAACCGTATCCGAAATAAACGAACGAACCAATAATGGACTGTGTCAGGTAGTTAGTCAGGCTCATCTTTCCGTAGGGAACCAGACCATGCAGCACTTTATGGGCCGAAACTTGTTGCCACAGGAAGACGAAACAGGCAACCAACACACACATGAAAGAGAAATTACGGAAAGAGGAAATAACCGTATTCATCGGAGTCAGCATCGCCTTATTAGGGATCATATCCGGAAGCGAAGCCGTGATGAAATATAGCGGGACAAAACAGATCGCACCGATGACCAGCGTCCGCATCCAAAAAGCACGGTGTTCGGACAGGTTGACAAACAGCTGCCTGCGCCCGATCAGCATACCCAACAGGAACAAAGAGGCAGTCTGGAAAAAACGTCCGTATCCCCACGCCCACAACAGGCTGAACAACTGACCATCCCAGAGGTTGGATTTAACCATCGCCCAGAAATCCGGCTGCGAAAGGAAAGGATACATACGTTGGCTATGAACACGCCATATACCGGCTGCCGGCACATAGTCGGGATTCATCATCGCATAGAAAAACTTACCGAGTTCGAGCGGCTGGAGCATCAGGATAACGGCAGCAATCAGGACTGCCCGGTCGCTCCATTTACAAACCAACACCAGCACCACCCCGATTATAGAATAAAGGACCAATATGTCACCCGGAAAAAACGCCCCGTTAAAACAGCCGATAATGAACAGAAGGAAAAGCCGCCACAGGAAACGCAGGCGGAAGTCTTTTCCTTTCTTTGCCTGGTTGTTATACTGAATAAAAAAGCTGAACCCGAACAAAAGGGAGAAAATCGCATAAGCCTTCCCGGAAAAAAGGAAAAACAAAGTTTCCCATATCCCCTTATCCATCGCCTGCATAAAGGCCGAAGAAGCCGTTGGGAAGTCATAAAAATTAAAATGTTCGATGTTGTGCAATAACATAATAGCCATTACGGCAAAACCGCGTAATGCATCCACCACCTCGATACGAGGCGACTTAGCCAAAAGTCCGTGCTCCATTGATAATGATTTATGATTTTTAATTTATGATTTATGATTTACAATTTTACGAAAGGCAAAAGTAGGTAAAGAAGTCATATAAAACAAAAAAAGCACCTTTTTAGGCGCTCTTTTTGTTTGCAGACTTAAAATAGATACTCGAACATAGTAACTTTAAAACGGTTTTAATGTAGAAACGTCCACTTCCGCTTCTCACCAGAAAAGAAGCGAATATCGTGCCAAACTCAAACCGGCACACGACCAGTTTTTTGTAAACTCTTCTATCTTAACAGATAAGTCACGCATAATGTTTTAGGATGGCTAATTATTACCGCATCACAAATGGGGAACTGTAGAGATATATGGGGAATTTTTCTACAGATACCGTTCCACAGCCTGGTTGACGACAGCAGTCGCCTGCAGGATCACCTCGGATAAAAGCCGTTTCCAGCCGTCGTCTGTCAGCGCCACATCATTCTTCTCAAGGATCCTCAACTGGGCTACCAGGTCGGAAGCTCCCAACATGGTGAAAAGGGGGATCAATTTATGGGAGATCTTGGCAGCCGCGTTACGTTCGGCCTTTTCCAGGGATTGTTGCAACAATGAGATGCTCTTGTTCGTCTCCTCGGCAAACGTCCGGATAATGGAAGTGGAAGCATCCTTGTCTTCACCGGCAAAAGCGGTGAGCGAATCAAAATTGAATTCTGGCGACACTTCGGCTTGTATATCGGCCTGCAACAGGCTATTCAACAAGGCGATCAACTGCTTAGCCGTGAAAGGCTTGTTCAGGAATCCGGTGAAACCGACCTCCAGGTAGTGGGTATGTTCGTTCTCCACACTGGCGGAAAGCGCAATGACGGGCACAGTGTCCGTCCCGGGAACGCCCGACGAACGAATGGCGTCCAGCAGGCCATATCCGTCCATACCCGGCATCTGTATATCGGTTATTATCGCATCGAAAGAGCTGTTACGCAAAATATCGACCACGGCAAACGGATTTGAACAACTGGCGACCTCCACATGATTCCGTTTCAAAAACTCTTCCGTCAGCGCCAACTGTAACGGATCGTCATCGACCAGCAAACAATAGATTTCGCGTCCCCCGAAGGTCTCGTCTTCCGTTTCGTCGTCCTCTGCGACAGGCGTGGCAGGCAATGTCTGCACTTCTGATTCCTGCAACGGCATGACAATCGTAAAATCGCTTCCTTTTCCCGGAACACTCTTCAACGAAAGCGTACCTCCCATCAGTTCGATCAGTTTGCGGGTGATGGAAAGCCCGAGGCCGAAACCCTCTTCCTTTTCGGTTCCAGACAAACGGGCAAACTCACCGAAAATCTTCTCCTGTTCTTCTTCCGGGATTCCCGTACCGGAATCGGAAACGACAATTATCAATTGTGCATTGTCCATTGATAATTTAACGACAAGGACAACGCGTCCTTCATGCGTGAACTTGATCGCATTGGAAAGCAGATTACCAACCACCTGGCGTAGGCGTATCGGATCACCGGAATAGATACGGTCCATCCCCTCCTCCTTCATATTCAAAACAAAAGCCAGCCCTTTCGCTTCGGCTATCGGACGAAAGCTCCCGTATATATCGTTGAAAAGCGTGCGCACGCTGAAAGGCACGTTCTGTATTTCCATCTGCCCCGATTCCAACCGGTGGAAATCGAGCAGGCCGTTCACCAGCGAAAGGATATGATCGGCCGACCCGGTCATGTTTTCCAGATAATAGCGTTGCCTTTCGTCCGGATGACGGCGCAGCAACAGTTCGATATAACCGATTATGGACGAGAGCGGCGCCCGGATATCGTGGCTGATCGTCAGCATCAGCTTCTCCCGGCGATGGAGCAGGTCTTCGGCATATTGCTTGGCTTTCTCCAATTGCTGCCGGTAATACTGGCTCTTAGAGATATCGCGGGTGATCAGGATAATAAATACTATCACGATAATCAGTGACAGCACGGCGATACCGGCAATGAGATAGGAAGTTTCGCGCAACACCTCCTGTTTCTTCACGACACGCTCCATCGACGCGTTCATCTCCTCTTCTTCTATATCGCGCAACATCTGGTTGATCCGGCTTGTGATGATACTGTTATTATAACGCAGGTTGGCGGCACGCTCCAACAACTGGTCGACAAGCTGTTTGCGCTGGTCGGCCACACTATCCTGCAAGTTTTTCAGGACCGTCACAATCGTATCTGCCGGGTTAAAGGCATTCACCAGCGTATCGGTCACGATCTGCCGGGTCGTATTCACGACAACGGTCGAATCTTCTTTGGGTGGAGAAAAGGCATCGGCAAGGCGACGGAAAAAACCGCGGGGTTTATGGGGCTGGGGAGTTTTTACGGAATCCTGATGCACGATCACACGCTCCTGTATTTCGACCTGCCGGATCACTGTATCCTGCTGGGCGATCACTTTCTCGATATTTTGCGCATAGAGGTTTTCCGCGTTCGTCTCGCGCCAAGTTTCCAGCAAGCGACGCGTGTTCCAGCGTTTTTGCTCGATCAGCATATCGATCGTATCGATCTTGGGATATAACGCTGGATTCGATACCAGCATACGCAGGGAATCCATATTCTGTAAAGCCTTGTTCAACGTGCGGTTGAAATGGTTGATTTCTCCCTGCGGACGTCCGATCACTTGCCCCAGCGCTTCGCTTTCGTAGAGCAGCGACAAAGTATTGGTGACAAGATAGACTTTCTCGCGCGATTTGCTGTTCGGGGCTTCTTCTCCGGCAAACTGTTCGATGATATTATAGATATAAACGACAGAACACACGGCTATCAGGATCAATAACAAGTACCCCAATATGACTTTACTTGTAATATGCCCGTTTTGTGTGCTCATCAGTCTTTCTTATAGGCTATTTTCCATTTGTCCAACATGATAAAATCAGCTTTCTTCAGCCCGACTTTCCAGAACGGGACCGGCTCGTCATGATCTCCGAGGAACATACGGTCGCGCACGGCAAAAGCCGGATTGGTCAGGGCAAGCGTGGAATCGGAAACCGAAGTCCGGACACTTGCAATATCCAGTACCGTATGGAACACGCTGTTCGTGCTGACCGGATAAGCCCCGTGAGACATCGCCGTCCGGTATTTTTCAGGGAAAGTTTCCCGGTAATCGTCCGAAAACCAGATAACATACGGGATATGAAGTTGATAGTAAGTCGGTATAGGCGAAGCATGCAGATAACGGGCACGCGAATCATCGAAAATATCCTCCCCGTGATCGCTTAGATAAAGCATCGACGAGCAGGCATTCTTCTTTTTCAGCATATCGATGATTTCTCCCAACACATAATCTGTATAATGGATCGAATTGTCATAAGCATTGCGCAGTTCCTTCTTATAGGACTGGCGGATGCCTTCGGCCTTATCCGGCGTATAAATCCGGAACTCGTCCGGATAACGCTCATGATAATTGAAATGCGATCCGTATGTATGGAGGACAACAAACATATCTTCGTCCGATTTGTCCAGTTCTTTTTCCAAATACGGCAAAAGAGCGGCATCGTGCAACGATGTCAGATACGATCCGGTGTTGAACGTGCTCATATCGATAAACGTATCGGCCTCCCCGTAGAAAGCCCCGATCATCGAAGTGGTAAGCTTCTGGTTGGCGATGACCAACGTACGGAAACCTGCCTCCTTGAATGCGGTGACAATACTTTTTTCATTGTAAATCACGCCATAGTTTTCCGCGCTGGCGGCAGACAGGATGATCGGAACGCTTTTGTGCGTATTGTTGGATTGCGTCACGACATCCGCAAAACGGACCAGGCCGTCGAGCCCTTTCATCCGCGGAGTCGTATTGCGTTCATACCCATACAGGCTCCATTCCATGGCGCGCGAAGTCTCTCCCACCACAAGCACATAAATCTCACGCTTGCCATCTGCCTGTCCCGTCCGGACCGAGTTGAACTTGAAATCGGCGGAAGAAACGGAATAGTTGGCATTTTTGTTCGCTTTGGTAATCGCAAAATAAAGATTATAAAGCGCATTGACCGGATAGACATCGTTCTTAAGCGAGAAACTGTGCTTTTGCAAAGAAGGAAGAAAGCAAAGCAGCACCCCCACCCCAAAAAGTCCTAAGCTTCTGAACGCCCATTTCTTACGGAACACGGCGGTCAGCCTGTCTTTCATCCGGATCGAACGCGTAGCCAGCCACAAGGTTGGAAGCGTATAAAAGAAAAAGACGCAAATGATGACAAGGAAAATGTTCCCCAGCAATTCACTCGCCTCGGAAGCATTCGAACTTGTCAGGTTCAGGAACATATCCACCGCAATCACCGACTCGCCGAAAAGGTACAATAAGACCAACTGCCCTCCGTCCAGAATGATTTTCGGCAACAGGCACCAGACCACCACTCCGGGTTTACGCGCCAGCAACAAAACTCCCATCCAGAATGCCAACGGCATCATAATGGAGGCAAGGCCCACCGGTACAGGCAGAGGTTCTGTGAACAGAAAAACGCAGTTCGGGATGATAAACAGCAAGCCGAACAAGAAATATAAGTGTTCCTGTGAAGATATCCAATGTAAAATATTAGTAAAGTACCTCATCGATTTTTACCTAAAAAACCAAATTTCATCAACTATTCTTATCCCTTTTTACTACAGCACTGCAGCAATCGGCAAATGTAGGCGTTATCCATCACATACACATACAGAAGAAGCACAAAAAAAGTTATTTCAAGGTCTCCCGTAGGGGCGGGGTTCTACTCCGCCCATGAAAACAATGTCCGCCTTGCCCGATATCATTTCGTCAGCAAAACAGCCACTCCCCAGTCCAAATAGAAACGTTAAAAAATATTACCCGCTATAGTAATTCCAAATACATGGGGTACTAATCCGATTTACATGGGGTAGTAATGACATTTTGATATTTCAAAAATCATGCAATTGTTTTCAATAATCTTGCAATATGCCGGTAACAGAACTTTCTTGCTTCCGACTGTCGCTTTTTATTTTTAATTTCGGGCAACCGAAAAAGGGGAAGATTATTTAAAATCATCAATAATAATTAAGGTAAAGACAAAATGAAAAGACAAATTATGCTGTTATCGGCTTGTACGGCGGCTTTGTTGAGCGCTTGTTCATCGAACACGCGTACCGCAAGCGAAGTATATGCCCCTGCTGCAAAAAACGAGTTACGGGCACCGGCCACACCGCTGGTAACGATCGACCCGTACACCAGCGCCTGGTCGTTTGCCGACCGGCTGAACGAAGAAAGCGTGCGTCACTGGACCGGCCGGAACTTCCCGCTGTTGGGAAGCCTGCGCGTCGACGGCGTTTCATACCGTTTTATGGGAGTGGACAAGGTCGAAGTAACGCCGGTTGTCGGCACAGCCTCTTCCGGTTTATGGGAGGCAGCCTACACATTCGGACAGCCGGAAGGAGAATGGACCGCTGTCGATTACGAAGCAAAAGACTGGAAAACCGGAAAGGCTGCATTCGGGACGGACGACAATCCATATCGCTCCACCCCCTGGCAAGACGGCGACATCTGGATACGCCGCTCGTTCGACTGGCCGGAAGGAACGGACAAGGAAGATCTGTTCCTGCAATATTCACACGACGACAATATCGAGTTGTACATCAACGGCAGGCAGGTTGCCGTAACCGGCAACGGACTGGATTACGACCTGCTGAAGGAAATCCCGCAGGAAGTGGCAAGCACGCTCAAACCGGCCGGAAACATCCTGGCTGCCCATTGTCGAAATAATGGAGGTGGCGCCTATGTAGACATGGGAATCATGAAAAAGGTGAAACGGGGAGATACGTTTGACAATAAAGCGATCCAGAAATCGAGTACCGTCATGCCGACACAAACGTATTATACGTTCGAATGCGGCCCTGTCGAACTGGATTTGATTTTCACCGCCCCGATGCTAATGGACGACTTGGAGGCCATGACCGCCCCGTACAATTATATCACGTATCAGGCCCGTTCGTTAGATGGCCGGGCACACGAAGTCCAATTATACCTGGAAGCGACTCCGCAATGGGCCGTTAACACGACAGACCAGCCTGTTACCTTCGAAAAGATCGAAAAAGACGGGTATGTCTATTTAAAGACCGGCTCTGTCGACCAGGAAGTTTTAGGCAAGAAGGGAGACGACCTTCGGATCGATTGGGGTTATTTCTACCTTTCAGCCGCACAATCTCCGGACGTAACTGTTGCCATAGACGAATATTATGCTGCAAAAAAAGCATTTATGACCGACGGCAAACTATCCGACAAGGCAGAGAATGTGTCTCCGGATATGGAAAAACAGATGACGGTCCTCGCCTACTCCGACAACTTAGGCAAGGTAAACGGAAAGACCGTATCAGGACATCTGTTGATCGGATATGACGATCTGTATGCGATCCAGTATTTCAATGACAACCGGATGGCCTACTGGAAACACGACGGGCAAACGGACATTTTCGATGCCTTCGTCAAAGGGCAGAAAGAATATGCCGGAATGATGAAACGGTGTACGGACTTCGACGAACGGTTGATGCAGGAAACGATGGCTGCCGGCGGACAAAAATATGCCGAGCTGTGCGCCCTGGCCTATCGCCAGGTTATCTCCGCCCACAAGTTGGTGACGGATAAGGAAGGCAACCTGCTATTCCTTTCGAAAGAGAATTTCAGCAACGGTTCGATCGGGACTGTCGATATCACATATCCTTCGGCACCAATGTTCTTATGCTATAATCCCGAACTATTAAAAGGCATGATGAACCCGATCTTCCACTACAGCGAGAGCGGAAAATGGAACAAGCCGTTCCCTTCACACGATGTCGGCACTTATCCGCTGGCTAACGGGCAGACCTATGGCGGCGACATGCCGGTCGAAGAATCGGGCAATATGCTGATCCTCGCAACAGCCCTTGCGACAATCGAAGGGAATGCGGATTATGCGGCCAAACATTGGGATGTCCTGACAACCTGGGCCGATTATCTGAAAAAAGAAGGTCTGGATCCGGACAATCAGTTGTGCACGGACGACTTTGCCGGTCATTTCGCCCACAATACCAACCTGTCCATCAAGGCGATCATGGGTATAGCCGGCTATGGCAAGATGGCCGGAATGTTGGGTAAGAAAGAGGTGGCGGATTCCTATCTGGCGACAGCACGTGAAATGGCAGAGAAATGGGTTACGATGGCAAAAGACGGGGATCATTATAAACTGACCTTCGACAAGCCCGGTACCTGGAGCCAGAAATACAATCTGGTATGGGACCGCTTGTTAGGCCTGAATATTTTCCCTGCGGAAATAGCCGGAACTGAAACGGCTTATTACAAAACGAAACAAAACAAATACGGCCTGCCGCTGGACAACCGCGAAGATTATACCAAATCCGACTGGATCCTGTGGAGCGCCTGCCTGACAGGCAATACGGCCGATTTCGAAACGCTCATGCTCCCCGTCTGGACGTATGCCAACGAAACGACCTCGCGCGTCCCGTTGAGCGACTGGCATTTTACCTCCGACGGCACACAGCGCGGATTCCAGGCCCGCTCGGTCATCGGCGGCTATTATATGCGACTGCTGGAAAACCGTTTGTCGGGTAAATAAACATTGTCACATCCGATAAACTGCCTCAAAATAAAAAACAGACAGTAATCTTTTAAGGAGAGTATAAGTATGATTCATCCAAGCCATACTTATACTCTCCTTAATCGATAACTACGAACAAATATACAAAAAGCAACCTTTCGACAGCAAAAAGTTGCTTTCTATAGAACAAGAATTACAATCGGCTACAAATATCAGGCCTGCGACACCTTTTGGATAATATTGATAAACTCCTCGTTCGTCATTTGAATATCCGGTTCCTTATAGTTCACGTAGTCCTCGAAATAATCGCTGGCAATATCCGCCACAATTTCAGACCCGTCCAGTCCATAGGAACTTACCAGTTTTTCCACTTTGCCGCGAATCTGTCGGATCACCTGCAAGCGGTCTTCATAACGATCCGGCTTTTCCAGATCCGTCACATGCTCATTGCGGGCAATCAGATAAACGACTGTATAGAACTTGTCCACATCCCCGAATACCGGGACAAACAAGGCTTTCTTCTCTTCTGGCAATGCAGCCAGCGTTTCCTGAATTTTTGTCATTATTGTGTTTATTTTAATTGGTTAGCGAAGATAGTACATTCTGTTTATAGAAACAGTCTATCCCGCAATAAATAATATGTATTTCATTCAATGAACAAATTTCAGACAGGGAATGTTAGAATAGTAGAAACAACATAAAACAGATCGATCATGCTTACATTATGTCTCAGTTTATTATTGTTGATAACTAATAGTAGTAATAATAGTCAAATAACAGATAAAAAAGAAAAAGTTATGAAATTTGAATTAATCCAGTTACCCTATGCAGCCAACGCGCTGGAACCGGTTATAAGTAAAGAAACCATCGAGTTTCATCATGGCAAACATTTACAGACGTATGTAAATAACCTGAACAACCTGATTCAGGGAACCAAGTTCGAAGACGCCAATCTGGAACAGATCGTGGCTGAATCCGACGGCGCTATTTTCAACAATGCCGGACAGACGCTCAACCATAATCTGTATTTCACCCAGTTCTCCCCCTATGGCGGCGGCAGACCGACGGGCGCACTTGCCAAGGCTATCGACGCGACCTGGGGATCGTTTGAGAACTTCCAGAAAGAATTCGTAGCTGCCGGAACAGGTCTGTTCGGTTCAGGCTGGGTATGGCTGGCTAAAGATAAAGATGGAAAACTTTCAATTACCAAAGAAGCTAACGGTAGCAACCCGGTTGCTCACGGATTGAAGCCGATCCTGGGATTCGACGTGTGGGAACATGCCTACTATCTGGATTACCGGAATCGCCGTCCCGATCATCTGAATGCCCTGTGGAAAATTGTTGATTGGGACACCGTTGGCAAAAGATATTGATACGAGAGCTTTCTAAACGCCATATAAAAGCCGCCCGGCAACAAACCGGGCGGCTTTTTATTTGCAACATAACTGATATTCGACTGATATAGTAATATTGACAATTATAAGGGAAAAATATCCAATAACGGAACGGAATAAACAGCGTAACTTTGTTATATAATTAAAGAACAGAATATAAACCTCAATTAATTAAGGAGAATAAATATGAAAGTACAAGAATTGACAAAAGCGGAATTCCTGAAAAAAGTAGCGAACTACGAAGCCAGCCCCGACAAGTGGGTCTACGAAGGCGACAAACCTTGTATCGTGGATTTCTATGCAACCTGGTGCGGGCCTTGCAAAATGGTCGCTCCTATTCTGGAAGAATTAGCTGAAGAATATGCCGGAAAAATCGACATATATAAGGTAGATACGGAAAAAGAAGAGGGATTGGCTGCCTCTTTCGGCATCAGAAGCATTCCTTCCCTCCTTTTTTGCCCGATGGAAGGGCAACCGCAGATGGCAAAGGGAGCAATGGGAAAAGCCGACTTCAAAAAAGCTATAGATGAGGTACTTTTGAAAAAATAAAGACAATATCCCAACTCAAAAAAGAAGCGCGATCCGAGTTCTGAACAGAGCTCGGATCGTTTTTTTTGAGAAAATATTACACATTATGCAACCAAACTATTGCATAATTAAAAATAATACCTACCTTTGCACCCGCAATCGAGAGAGATTGATATTGAAGTAATGAATGCCTCTTTAGCTCAGTTGGCCAGAGCACGTGATTTGTAATCTCGGGGTCGTTGGTTCGAATCCGACAAGAGGCTCTAAAGAATTGAAAATTAAAAATGGAAAATTGAGAATTAGAGTTACTGAAATTTTCAATTTATAATTTTCAACTTTCAATTATCCAAAGGGGCAGTTACCAGAGTGGCCAAATGGGGCTGACTGTAACTCAGCTGTCTTTCGACTTCGGTGGTTCGAATCCATCACTGCCCACAAAAAGACCTGAAAGATTTTTCTTTCAGGTCTTTTTGTTTTATTTTATACCAATTGTAGTTATCTCTTTATTCTTTTGCTTTTGCCACTTTCAGGCTTGAATACTTGGTCTTTCATAGCAGTTGGCCGGCATACACAGATATAGACAGAGTCGAAAAATAAGAATCCGGGCATTCCCCATGGGCAAGTCTTGATTCCGGAACTGAAAAACAAAAAAGCCTTTGATTCGCAATGAACCAAAGGCTTTTTATTTCTGGCGGTCCGGACGGGACTCGAACCCGCGACCCCATGCGTGACAGGCATGTATTCTAACCAACTGAACTACCGAACCAGAACTATTACTTACAATCTCTCTCGATTGCGGTGCAAAGGTAGAGATTATTTTTAATCATGCAATAGTTTCGTGACAAAAATTTACGTCGGACAGATTATTTTTCTACTTTTGTCCTCCATATAAACAATAACAATCATGAAGAATACTCCGGTAGATTATCAGACAGCCAGAAAAATCATCGCTGGCTACGGACTTCCCGATTTCGGGAAAGCAACAATCCGCGAGGTCGTTGCCATATCCACACAACTCGAACAAGAGACTAAAACAGAATTTATCCACATGGAAATGGGTGTTCCCGGGCTGAAAGCAGCTCAGGCCGGTGTCGATGCCGAGATCAAAGCACTTCAGGATGGCGTCGCCTCCATCTATCCGAATATTAACGGAACGCCTGAAGTGAAAGCGGAAGCATCCCGTTTCATCAAAGCATTTATCGATATCGATGTGGCTCCGGAAGGTTGTGTTCCCGTAACCGGTTCCATGCAGGGGACGTATGCTTCATTCTTAGTTTGCGGACAATGTACACCGGGAAAAGACACGATTCTTTTTATCGACCCGGGGTTCCCTGTCCAGAAACAACAGATCACAGTCATGGGCTACAAATATGAATCGTTCGACGTGTACGAATATCGGGGTGAAAAGCTCCGCGACGTATTGGAACACTACCTTTCCAAAGGAAACATTGCAGCCATGATCTACTCCAACCCTAACAATCCGGCTTGGTTCTGCCTGACAGAAGAAGAGCTGAAAATCATCGGAGACATGGCAAATAAATACGATACGATCGTGATCGAAGACCTGGCATACTTCGCCATGGACTTCCGCAAACCGTTGGGGAAACCGTTTGAAGCGCCTTTCCAGGCAACTGTTGCCCGCTACACAGAAAATTACATCTTACAGATTTCAGGCTCAAAAGCATTCAGCTATGCCGGACAGCGTATCGGCGTGACGGCAATCTCCAACAAGTTGTACCACCGGGCCTATCCCGGACTGACACAGCGTTACGGAGGCGGAACGTTCGGGACTGTATATATCCACCGCGTGCTTTATGCCCTGTCGTCGGGTACAAGCCATTCGGCACAATTCGCACTGGCCGCCATGTTTAAAGCGGCGGCAGACGGGACATTCGATTTTATCTCGGAAGTAAAAGAATACGGTCGCCGTGCAGAAAAACTTAAAAAGATCTTTACCGATTACGGTTTCCGGATCGTGTATGACCATGACCTGGACGAACCGATTGCCGACGGATTCTATTTCACGATCGCCTATCCGGGAATGACGGGAGGAAAATTGATGGAAGAGCTTATTTACTACGGCGTAAGCGCCATCTCATTGAGCACGACAGGTAGTAACCAGGAAGGTTTGCGAGCTTGCACATCCTTTATCAAACCGCATCAATATGCACTTCTCGAAGAACGCTTGAAGCTGTTTAAAGAAAATCACACCGCATAATTAACATAGGCCGGACTTTTATTTATGGTTCATTAACATGAAAGTCCGGCTTTTCATTTGTTTCTTTAAATCAAAAGCTATATATTGTCGCTGTTTTATTAACCAGCAAGTATTACTCTGTCATGGCAATATATAATAATATCTTCAAAATAACTCACAATGATGTGCTTCCGGCCCAGGGAAGTATCTTAATATCAGAACCTTTTTTACAAGATGCATACTTTCAACGTTCCGTCGTATTATTAATAGAACACACACAGGAAGGTTCGATGGGCTTTGTCCTAAACAAAAAAACAGAGTTGTCAGTCAATACTTTTTTTGCCGATCTTCAGGAGTTTCCGGCAATGCCGATTTATTTAGGCGGTCCGGTCAGTGCCAACCGCTTGTTTTTTATCCATTCCTTGGGAGATCTGATTATTCCGAACTCTCTTAAGATAAATGATCATCTTTATTTCGACGGTGATTTCGGTGCACTGATACGTTACATGCAGAACGGGCATTCTATCGACGGAAAAGTAAAATTCTTCTTAGGCTATTCCGGTTGGCAGAAAGGACAATTGCATAATGAGATAGACAAAAACTCATGGGTCGTAAGCCATGCCTCCAACCGGAACGTGCTGCTTGCCGAAGGAGAAGATTTCTGGAAAAAATCACTCGAATCGCTCGGCGGCCCATACGAGACATGGACTAAATATCCGAAAGAACCTTCGCTAAATTGAAATTCGCTGCATAGTCAGGACATCCGAATAACCATCTCGAGTCGTTATCCAATCTGTCAGTATGCCCGTCACGGTAAAACCGCAACGGGTAAACAGGGCTTTGCTGGCTTCATTCCCGATTGGGATATGCACGAACAGTTGATGTAACTTCAGGTAAGAAAAAGCATACTCGACCAATAGGTTCAGCGCTTCCGTTGCCAAACCGCTCTTCTGGTAAAACGGATCGACCAATATGCCGACTCCTGCCCGGCGATGATGCGGATCGAAATCATATAAATCCAACATCCCCACCGTTGCACCCGTGGAACAAAGGTCGATCATCAGGCGCAATTGCTTCAAATCGAATATATCCCGGTGAGATTCTGCTATATATTCTTTCAGAAGATAACGGGAATAAGGCGCCAGCGTATTCCCAAGTTCCCACCACGCGGGATTATTTTCCCAGACGTAGAGCAGTTCCAGGTCTTCCGGTTCCGGGGCGCGAAGGCGGACAGTTTCGTTTTGAAGTAGTTCCATTTTGTAAATTGAAAATTGGGAATTGAAAAATGGAAATCGCTTAATGCATTTTTCCATTTTCAATTTTTAATTCTCCATTAATAAAAATATGATAAGTGATCTTCTTATCGACCATCTTGTCCATCAATAAGAGCATCTGCTCGAAACGGGCATCCGGATAGCAGAAAGCGATGTCGGTGAAGCGCTTCATCTGGTTGCGGCGGCAGATGGCGTCCATTACACGTTCTTCGTCCAAATTCCAGAGGTTGACATATTCCAGGCCAGGCATCCGTTTCACACAGGCTGCTTTCACTACCTCAAACTCCTCTTCCCGGCATAGAACCAGCAGGCGGCGATGTTTCGTCCGGGGTTTGCGTTTCAGCCCTAACAGGCCGGCAAAGGCCGAAAGGGATGCTTTCAGCAGAACGGCCAAACGGATCAGCAGGCTCACCAGCCAACCGGAATGCGGATAATATTTCCGATAGAATATCAGCATCGCGCCATAAAAGGCTTTTACATATTTGATATCGCCATGTTTCGTGCTTTCACCTTTATAATGAAGAATGCGTTCAGGGATATAATAATTCGTATAACCTCCCTGCACAATCCGGTAAGACAGATCGATATCTTCGCCATACATAAAGAAAGATTCGTCCAGCAACCCCACTTTATCCAGCGCTTCACGGCGAAGGAACATAAAAGCGCCAGCCAGCACCTCTACCTTATGCTGCTTCTCCTTATCCAAATACGGCAGGCTGTAACGGGCAAACAAGCGGGAGGAAGGGAACAGTTTCGACAATCCGAATATCTTGCAGAAAGACACCCAGGGAGAAGGGAAACTCCGTTTACTCTCCGCAAGAAAAGCGCCGTGCCCATCCAACATCTTCACCCCGATCCCACCCGCTTCCGAGTGCTCGTCCATAAAGAAACAGAGGGAACGAATGCTCTCCTCGCCTATCACGGTATCGGGATTCAACAGGAGGACATATTCGCCGCTACTTATCCGGATCGCCTGGTTATTCGCCTTTGCAAATCCCGGATTATCTTTATTCACGATAAAAGTCACTTCCGGGAAACGCGGACGAAGGTATTCGACGGAGCCGTCGGCCGAATGGTTATCGACAACCAGCACCTCAGCCTCCATCCCGGCTATGGCAGCACGAACGGAACAGAGACACTGTTCGAGGAAATACTTTACATTATAATTGACTATGATTATGGAGAGCTTCATGGGAGTTGAAAGTTGAATGTTGAAAATTAAGTTAGATTTTGATAGAGTCGTTGAAACTGGTGCGGTTCACGATGGAACGCCCCAACGTTATTTCATCGGCATATTCGATTTCGTCGCCAATGGAGACGCCACGGGCGATGACCGAGATTTTCACATCATAAGAAGAGAGTTTGCGGTAGATGAAAAAGTTTGTCGTGTCGCCTTCCATCGTCGTACTGAGCGCCAGGACAACTTCCTTCACTTCTCCGCCGGCAACCCGCTGCACCAGGCTGTCGATCTGCAAATCACCGGGGCCGATCCCGTCCATCGGCGAGATAATACCGCCCAAGACATGGTAAACCCCGCGGAACTGCCCCGTGTTTTCGATCGCCATCACTTCCTTGACATTCTCGACCACGCAGACCATGGAATGGTCCCGCTGCCGGTCGCCACAAATGGAACACATATCATCGTCGCATATATTATGGCAGACCTTACAATATTTAATATCCCGGCGGAGCGCCAACAGTGCGGACGCGAATCCTTCCGTATAACCGACATCCCGGCGGAGCATATAAAGTGCCAGCCTGAGCGCCGTCTTCCGCCCCACTCCGGGCAACGACGACAATTCATTCACTGCATTTTCCAATAAGACTGATGGATATTTTTGATTCATTCGTTTGTTTATCTTCTTCCTGCGGACAAAGATACGGAAAATCTCCCGCTTGCAAAACATTCCCTAAGCCTGTACAAAAAACATTCTCATACCTCACACAAAACCTGTTTCTTGCCTTACTATTCTATAATCAGTGCCAGTGATTATAAAATCAGTGCTTGCGATTATATAATCACTGACACTGATTACATAATCACTGGCACCGATTACAGAATATATCCAGAGAAAACTAAAAACCTTCAAGCATCCGAACAATTTTCCAATAGGGCATTCCGGTTTTATCTGAATATGCAACTGAGGCATACAGCCCAAGGCACACTTGTTTCTTACCAAGAAATAATGTAGCTTTGCATTGTATATATCCGATAATTCTAACTAAATAAACAAATACCGTGAAGAAGGAAGATGAAGAAAAGGTGAGCGGGCTACCGGAAAACGCCTACAGAGAACTAAAAGAAGGTGAGGTATATAAACCCATCCTGTCGCCCGACAAACAGTATCGGGAAGTAACCCCCTGGTCCGTACTTTGGGGATTGGTCATGGCCGTCCTGTTCAGTGCGGCGGCAGCTTTCCTCGGGCTGAAAGTCGGACAGGTATTCGAGGCCGCCATCCCGATCGCGATCATTGCGGTAGGTCTGTCCAACGGATTCAAGCGTAAGAACGCGTTAGGCGAGAATGTCATTATCCAATCCATCGGGGCAAACAGCGGCGTGATCGTGGCAGGCGCAATCTTTACTCTTCCCGCCCTCTACATTTTGCAGGACAAGTATCCGGAGATCACGATCAACTTCTTCGAAGTATTTATGAGTTCGCTTTTAGGCGGTATCCTCGGCATCCTGTTGCTGATCCCGTTCCGGAAATACTTCGTATCGAACATGCATGGTAAATATCCGTTCCCGGAAGCGACCGCAACCACGCAGGTCTTAGTGTCCGGCGAAAAGGGAGGCAACCAGGCGAAACCGCTTATCTATGCGGGGCTGGTCGGAGGTTTATACGACTTTATCATTGCAACTTTCGGCTGGTGGAGCGAGACAGTCAGCACGCGCATCGTCGGTGTCGGCGAAATGCTGGCGGATAAGGCGAAAGTCGTGTTCAAGGTAAATACCGGTGCTGCCGTATTAGGGCTGGGATATATCATCGGATTGAAATATTCGGCCATCATCTGTGCCGGATCATTCTTAGTGTGGTTGGTAATCATTCCGTTGATGTCCGCCGTTTTCGGCGCCGATGTCCTGACGTTCGGCAATGACGCCATCACGGCAACAGTAGGAAGCATGAGCGCGGAACAGATCTTTACGACCTACGCCCGCCATATCGGTATCGGAGGTATTGCGACCGCCGGTGTGATCGGGATCATCAATTCATGGGGGATCATCAAGGGAGCCGTAGGGCTGGCAGCCAAAGAGCTGAAAGGGAAAACAGACGCCGGACAGGCGAAAGAGTTGCGCACTCAGAAAGACATTTCAATGAAGGTGATTGCCATCGGTATCTTCGTCACGCTGATCGTGACCTACCTGTTTTTCCATTTCGGCGTGTTAGACAATTGGTATTATGCGCTGATCGGGTTATTGCTCGTCGGTATCATTGCGTTCCTGTTCACAACCGTTGCCGCTAATGCGATTGCCATCGTCGGGACCAATCCCGTATCCGGCATGACGCTGATGACCTTGATCCTGGCATCCATCATCCTGGTAGCCGTCGGACTGAAAGGAACGGCCGGCATGGTGTCGGCACTGATTATCGGAGGCGTGGTTTGTACGGCGCTTTCAATGGCAGGCGGTTTCATCACCGACTTGAAAATCGGATACTGGATAGGTAGTACACCTATCAAGCAAGAAGGATGGAAATTCCTCGGCACACTGGTTTCGGCTGCTACCGTAGGCGGCGTGATCTTGATCTTGCATCAGACATTCGGTTTCACAAGCGGGCAACTCGCCGCTCCGCAAGCCAATGCGATGGCGGCGGTTATCGAGCCGTTGATGAATGGTTCGAGCGCTCCCTGGGCATTGTATGCCATCGGGGCGGCACTGGCTATCATCCTGAACTTCTGCAAAATTCCGGCGCTGGCGTTTGCGCTGGGTATGTTTATCCCGCTGGAGCTGAACACACCATTGCTCATCGGTGGCGCTATCAGCTGGTATGTTGGCAGCCGCAGTACAGATCAGGCGTTGAATAGTGCACGTCTGGAGAGAGGGACTTTGTTGGCATCCGGTTTCATTGCGGGCGGAGCCTTGATGGGAGTTGTCAGTGCGGCCATGCGTTTTGCCGGCATCAACTTGCTTAATACGGAATGGATGGAAAGCAATGCAGCCGGAGGACTGGCCGTTATGATGTATGTCATTTTGATTACATATTTAGCAATCAGTTCATTGAAAACAAAGAAATAATAAGCCAAATGGAAGCACCCGTAGTGAATGTCGGCATTATGACGGAAAAGGCCGTTTCGTTTGTATTTCATGGAGAATATGTACATACGGAAACCGGAAAGTTCCTGACGGGGGAACAGCGCGCATTATTTGTAAACGGTAATATCGTTTTCAACGGGAAGTTGTTTAAAGAGATATTCTTTGAACCCGCCTCTCCCGCCTCATCCTTCGAATTGAAGGCAGTCACCATAGGCCATAACTTCCACTGGCAACGGCAGGAAGACCAATGCTTCAAAGGAGCTTTCAACCTGGTGGCCGGTGAAGACGGGATTGTCGTCATCAATCAGGTGGATGTGGAAGAATACCTGACCAGCGTCATCTCTTCGGAAATGAGCGCACAGGCCTCGAAGGAGTTGCTAAAGGCACATGCCGTCATCTCCCGTAGCTGGCTGCTCGCACAGATCGAAAAGAACTTCCGCCAGGCAGGAGAAGAAGAGAAGCGACAAAGCTATTACCGGGACAACGAACAGCTGATCCGCTGGTACGATCGCGAAGACCATGATATCTTCGATGTCTGTGCCGACGATCATTGCCAGCGTTACCAGGGAATTACCCGCGCCTCCACTCCGATTATCCAAAAGGTGATCCACGAGACAAGAGGCGAAATACTGACGGATGGTGAAAACATCTGCGATGCCCGCTTCTCCAAATGCTGCGGAGGTGTAACGGAACGGTTCGAGCATTGCTGGGAACCAGTCCCCCATTCCTATCTGACAGCATTGCGGGACAGCCGGGAGGCAATCTTTCCGGACCTCACCGGGGAAGAAGAGGCGCAGAAATGGATTCGCTCCGCTCCCGAAGCTTTTTGCAACACTTCCGATAAGGAGATTCTCAGCCAGGTTCTAAACAATTACGACCAGGAGACTACCGACTTTTACCGTTGGAAAGTATCCTATAAGCAGGAAGAATTAGCCGAACTGATCCATCGCAAAAGCGGCATAGATTTCGGCCGGATACTGGATCTGATTCCGGTCAGCCGCGGCACTTCCGGCCGTATTGAAATGCTGAAGATCGTCGGGACGCACCGTACTTATACTATCGGCAAGGAGTTGGAGATACGCCGGACCCTGTCCGAAACACATCTGTACAGTTCGGCCTTTGTCGTGGATAAGGAAGATGTGCAATTCGATATTCCGGGGCGGTTCGTCCTGACCGGTGCAGGTTGGGGACATGGCGTAGGGCTCTGCCAGATCGGAGCCGCCATGATGGCAGGCGAGGGATACGATTATCGGCAGATTCTCTCCCACTATTTCCCCGGAGCTTTTGTTGAGAAACGGTATTGAGGGATTTATGATTTATCATCGACACATAAATCATAAATCTGAAATCATAAATCAAAAAGGCTGCGTATCCGAAGATCGCAGCCTTTTCTTTATTGTGTTTACCTATTTGTCTCCGGTCTTGTAAACCGGTTGCTTTGACTCTCCCGAGCTCCAGCTGATACAAAGGAACAAGAAATTAATAACATAAGCAAAACAAAATAGACAAAAAGCTTAAATTTTCCTGTGAAAAGGAAAAATTCATCGATGAATAGGTTTATGATTCGAAGGTTCCCTATTTATGTTCTGCTTTATCGAACTCTCTTTCCATTACCGGTTCGAGCCGTTCTTTGGAGGTATTTACCGAAGTAACTGTATCATTGAATAAAGTTATTGATCCGGTTTGCCGGATTGAGCGGCGTCTGGTCGGATAGCACGAGTGCCTTGACCATGTGCAGCGTTCCCTGTTTGTACTTTTGAAAATGCTCCGATGTGATATGAGATTTATAAGCCTCGCGGTTCGCATACGTTTCGAGAATGGTAACCATGCAGGGATTCTCCTTTTCGCTGACGGCATACATGGTCAGCACCCCCGGCTCGGTACGCAAGGAAACTTCGCCTACTTCGGTCGCATATTTCACATATTCTTCAAGATACTCCGGATAAACCTCTATCTTCGACAGACGCACAATGCCGTCGGCAGCCATAGGTAGCTTAGTACACATACCGGATTGTTCCTTGTTTTCTTTCACTGCCGTGTTGCATGACAGCACGAAAGATAGAAACAGAACATTTAAAATCGATTTGATCATAGTTTTATAAAATATGGATAATTACATTATTTCAACTTGATATAGTGCAAAGATAAAACAGTATTTCCGTCCGGTTTGTAGACTAATTACGGATTATGCTACCTTTTTTACAGGTGATTTTCATTTTTTATCCGCATCTTTGCCCCAAATTAACAACAAACCATGAATAGCTATATCATCCTCTTTATTATAGCCGCCTATTTCGGGATTCTTCTGCTGATAGCCTGGATTACGGGGCGGAAAAGTTCAAGCAACGAAGCGTTTTTCCTCGGTAACCGGAAATCTCCCTGGTACATCGTGTCGATCGGAATGATCGGGACATCGCTTTCGGGCGTCACATTCGTCTCTGTCCCGGGAATGGTGCGCAGTATAGACATGACTTATATGCAGACGGTCCTGGGGTTCTTCTTCGGGTATATCCTGATTGCCAAAGTGCTGCTTCCGCTTTATTATAAGCTACAGCTAACCTCCATCTATTCGTATCTGGATGAACGGATCGGGAGGCATAGTTATAAAACGGGAGCTTCCTTTTTCCTGCTATCCAAGATCGTAGGAGCGGCGGCGCGGCTCTATCTGGTCGTACTGATCCTGCAACATTATGTATTCAGCACCTGGAACATACCGTTCGCCGTAACGGTCATTATCAGTATTTTCCTGGTCTGGCTCTATACCTACCGGAGCGGTATCAAAACAATCATCTGGACGGATACGCTGCAAGCACTATGCCTGATCGCGATGCTGGTCGTTATCATCTGGCAGGTAAAAGATAAGATGCAGCTGGATTTCGGAGGCATGGTACAGACCTTGCAGGCCAGCCCGCACTTCCGCATCTTCGAGTTCGACGACTGGCACAGCACACAGCATTTCGTGAAGCAGTTTTTCAGCGGGATCTTTATCACCATCGTCATGACCGGACTCGATCAGGACATGATGCAGAAGAATCTTTCCTGTAAGAGCCTGAAAGACGCTCAAAAGAATATGTACACGTATGGCTTTGCATTCGCGCCGGTCAATTTCCTCTTCCTTTCGCTTGGCATCCTGTTGCTGGTGCTTGCATCCCGACAACATATCGAACTGCCCGCATTGAATGACGATATTCTTCCGATGTTCTGCACTTCCGGCATCTTGGGACATTCGATCCTGATTTTCTTCACGATCGGTATCATAGCGGCGGCGTTCAGTAGTGCCGATTCCGCACTGACAGCGTTGACGACCTCTTTCTGTATCGACATTTTAGGTGTGGAAAAGGAAAAGGCACAAACCGCCAAGCGCACCCGTCTGGCAGTCCATTTAATGATATCCGTCCTGTTTGCCATTATCATACTCGCGTTTAAGGCGGTCAATAGCCGGAGCGTGATCGACGCTATTTATATGATTGCCTCCTATACATACGGGCCGCTGCTCGGCTTATTTGTGTTCGGGCTGTTTACGAAAAAACATACTCGCGACAAATTTGTTCCTTACATATGCATCTTATCTCCCTTGATCTGTTTCCTGATCGATTATTTAGTGAAACGGCATACGGGATATGCTTTCGGCTACGAGATGTTGATGCTGAACGGAGCCATTACATTCTGGGGATTATGGCTTTTTTCAATTAAAAATGGAAAATTGAAAATGGGGAATTAAATGCATTGTTATTCATTTTCCATTTTCAATCTTCAATTTTCAATTATCTTTGTTCCTGTATTCAGTTTGAATTTTCTATTATCAATTTTCTATTATCAATTATCAAAGATGGAAATCAAAAGCGCAGAATTTGTTATCAGTAACACAGACGTAAAGAAATGTCCCGCAGGCAATCTGCCGGAATATGCTTTTATCGGGCGAAGCAATGTTGGCAAATCCTCTCTTATCAATATGCTGACCGGCAAGAAAGGGCTTGCCATGACTTCCCAGAAACCGGGAAAGACAATGCTTATCAATCACTTCCTCATCAACGGACAATGGTATTTGGTCGATCTCCCCGGTTACGGTTTTGCCCAGCGGGGAAAAGAAGGACGCAATAATATCCAGCGAATCATCGAAGATTATATCCTGGAACGTGAACAGCTCACGAACCTGTTCGTCCTGATCGACTGCCGTCACGAGCCGCAAAAGATAGATTTGGAATTTATGGAATGGCTTGGAGAAAACGGGATCCCCTTCTCACTCATCTTCACAAAGATCGACAAAATCAGCAGGGGCCGTCTGCAAGAAAACCTGAAAGCCTATCAGGCGAAATTGCTGGAATCATGGGAAGAACTTCCTCCCATCCTCCTCTCCTCTTCCGAAAAGAAAGAAGGAAGGGATGAAATTCTTAATTACATCGACGAGATCAATAAAAGTTTATAAAATACAGAACGCTCAATCGCAACTTGGGGTGATAAGAGGTACGGGTGGTATGGAAATCGCCAACAACTTTACCGAAGCCGGCACAACTGCACCGGCTTCGAGGGGGCAACACTCCGCCGAGTACAGTTGACCAGCCACCGTACTACTATCTTCACGCTTTAACAATCCTACCGGACCGATTTGCTATGAAATAATTTCTTTCCTGCTGAAAAAGAACTACATTTGCGAATATCAAACAACCAAAAGTAAGTAAAAGTATGAATACATTGAATTTGCAAGGAGAACAGCTCGAACTGTTCAACCAGATCGCCAGCCTTGACAACGAAAGTTTTGCTAAGGTAAAGAAGTATGTCAAAAGGGTTATCCACAAACACCATCAAATCAAACCGGAAGAAATCCTTCTTGAAGATATAGATATCATCACAGATGAAGAAATCGAGAATGCGATGAAACCATTAACCGACGAAGAAAAGTTAAGCCGCCTTATTAAAGCGGATAACGATTCATTTTATTACACACAAGACGAAATGAGAAAAGCTGTAGCTTCATGGAGACACCATTAGAAATCAGATGGAGTAAAACAGCAAGAAAAGAAGCACGAACAATCTATGCTTGGTATAAGAAAAAGATGGGAATATCAACAGCAGACAAGTTCATTGATGGGATTCTCCATACCATTGACTTGCTGGCCTTAAATCCCAATATGGGGTAGTCTGTTCCTAATAACATTCTATATAAGAAAGAATACCGGATCTTTGTCGAACATAAAAATCATAGTATTATTTATTATGTCAAAAAGAATACCTTAAATATTCATGGCATCTGGCCAAACAGCCAAAACCCCGAAGACATAGACAAACGATTGAAATAAAAAAAGCCCGGTAAAGATTACAAACTTTTACCGGACTTTTCCTTTTCCACCACTCAATAACTGATCTTACACCCCACGAAATAACTGCGCGGAGTTCCGGGACCATAGATATATTTGGAGTCGCGGTCTTTGCCTTGGTCGAAATCACTCTGATAGGCCTCGAATATGTTTTGCACTCCGGCATTCACCTGCAAGGTCACCGATTTATACAAAGGGAAATCGTAAGCGACCTTCATATTCAGATCGAAGAAGTCAGGCGTTTTCTCTTCCCGGTCCTCGGTAATGTACCCGGCAAGATGTTGTACCAGCATGGTTCCCGTATAGGTTCCCGTCAGCGAAACAGCCAAGCGCTTGACCGGTGTAAAGGTGGAAGTAAAATAGCCATATACATCCGGTGTACGGAACATCTTTTTCTGTGCCGGCAGATCCGGGTTCGTCTCACTCCAAGTCACTGCCTCCTTGTAACGGCTGCGCTGGATAGTGGCTCCCGCCTGAAGCTGCAACCAGGCATACGCCATCTTACCTTCCAGATTGACACCCATCACGCGGGCACCGTCCTTGTTGCGACGTTCCATAATCAGGTTGCCCTTATCATCATGCCCTTTCTCCTGCAGGAAGAAGACATCGCTCAGGTTCGTATAGAAACCTTCCACCAACAGATTCAGCTGGACCGGACCGAGACGATGATAGAAGTCGGCCGAAGCACTGATACTGTTGGATTTCTCCTCTTTCAAATCCCCCGCAAGCTGGATAATCGCCACTTCGCCGCCGACAGCCGCCACATGCAGATCCTCGTCAAACGCCTGCGGAGCACGGAAACCGCTCGAATAGGACAAACGCAGATTGATGTCCTGCGTCGGATTGAAGCGTACGTTCGCACGCGGACTGAAGATCAGGTGATCGATCAGATTATGCTTGTCGAAACGGCCGCCGACCAGAAAGCTCCATTTCTCATTCTTCCATTCGTTCTGCAGGAACAGACTACCGATATGGACCGTCTGGTCCACGATGCGGTTATATCCCAGCATCTCGTCCTTCAGCTCGTCGAAGTTATATTCCAGCCCGCCGGTAAACTCCGCCGGCATGAACAGGCATTTATCTGCCGAATAGGAATACTGCGAGCCCCCGACAAATGTCATATCCGTCGTATGCCCGTAAGCATCCAAATTCCGGTTAGTCCCGTAATAACTCTTCCGGTTCGTATGCTGCGCGGAAGTATATACGTTCAGGCGATGTTTATAGTCTTTGGAGAAAAGATCGAATTTCAGGCCGCCGCCATTGATACTATGATCCGTCTGTTCCGCCACCCACGCTTCATGAGGCGGACGGTCGATCTGGTCGCCGCCACGACGATATTCGCTAATATTATGATATTCAAAACTTAATTTGGAATACGTACTCGTTTTCAAATACGAACGGAAACCGACCGTACGGGCTTCCAACTGGCCGAGTTCGGAAAAGCCGTCCCCATCATAATCGTAAGCCGAACGATGGCGGCTCTGGCCAAAAAGATAGATGCCGGCCTTGTGATCGTCCGTCACCAAAGAAGCATTCAGTGTCGTATTATTGTCAGGGCGGCTCCCTCCGATCATCGTCAGCGAGTGAGCGATCTGGGCCGAGTTGCGCAAAGGCTCTTTCGTAATGATATTGATCGTGCCCGCTATTGCAGAAGAACCGAAAAGGGCCGAACCGCCGCCGCGCATGATTTCGACCCGCTCGATCATGTTAGCCGGGATCTGTTCAAGGCCATACACACCCGTCAGCGCACTGAATATAGGGCGGCTATCCACCAATATCTGTGTGTACGGGCCCTCCAACCCATTGATACGCACCTGTTGGAAACCACAATTCTGGCAGTTGTTTTCCACCCGAACGCCCGGCTGGAAGTTCAGGCCGTCGGCCAGGGAAGTAGCATGCGTCACCTCGAATGTTTTCGAATCCAGCACATTTACGAGCGACGGAGCCATGCGGCGGGTCGTCTCGTTGCGATTTGCCGAAACCACGACTCCATCCAAGGACAAGGCCTCTTCTTCCGCTTCGAAGTTCACTTCCAAGGTCTTTCCTTTTTTCAATGCCACGGGCTTCTCGATCGTTTTGTATCCCATCGTTTTCATAACTACCGTAAACTTTCCTTCGGGCAGATTCTTCAGATAGTAATGACCCGTAGCGTCGGTCGAAGTCCCGATAGTCGTTCCCTTCAAAAAGATCGTAATAAAAGACAGGTGCTCCCCCGTCTTCCGGTCCACCACATGACCGACAAGATTTGCGTCCGATGGATTCAAGGCAGGACCGTCCTCCGCCCGTGCAGACATAAAGGCATAGCACAGGCATAGTATAAGTGTAATAATCTTATTCATTTCGTTTGTTTTAATAAAATAGAAATTTGCTTGCAAATCAATGCTATTCCGCACCTGCAATATTCAGAGCCTGCAAGTCCGGTGCGTTTCCTCGGCGGGAAACGCTCGTTCCCTCGGCGGGAAACTATCGTTTCCATGGCAAGAAACTGTCGTTCCCTCGGCGGGGAACGGCCGTTCCCTTATAGCAGAAACGGTAATAACATAGTTATCAATATTTTATCAAACAAGAGGAGGAGCGCGAAGAGATAGCTTCCCCAGGACAGGGACAAGATGGTCCGGATAGACCGGATTTTCAATTATTTTATAATTCTGTATAGCATAAAATTGCAAAAGCAGCGAATGGATAACCCCGTCCTGCACATGGACAGTCGTCAGCAAATGAAACAACTGGATTTCCGAAAGAGACGAGTGATGATGGCAAGTACCGTCCGCCGCCTTCTCGAACGGGTGCGAATGGACAATCGTCGTGCCATGCTCGATATGGACGTGCATAAACAAAGAAATACTGCTGTAGTACACTATAAAAAGTGCAGGCAGCAGCCATTTCATATATTTTGCCATTGTCTGTTTCACATTACGCCCGTGTTTAATTGAGAGCACGAAGATAAAACAAATACCTGATTCTTGCAAATATAGAAAATTCGAGCAACTAAATGTAAGCAATAGACGCCATATTCATAATAATTTGTTACTTTTGTGCGCTATTTTCGAAAGACAAACAATAACATAAAACTATAAAGTCTATGGCTAAGATCACTAAAGAAGAAGCACTCCGCTATCATGCGGAAGGCAAGCCGGGAAAGATTGAAGTCGTTCCCACCAAGCCCTATAGTACCCAGATGGATTTGTCGCTGGCTTATTCGCCCGGCGTTGCCGAACCCTGCCTGGAAATCGAAAAGAATCCGCTGGATGCTTACAAATATACTTCCAAAGGAAACCTGGTGGCCGTCATTTCAAACGGTACTGCCGTATTGGGGTTAGGAGATATCGGCCCGTTGGCAGGCAAACCGGTGATGGAAGGAAAAGGTCTGTTGTTCAAAATATTCGCCGGCATCGATGTATTCGATATCGAAGTGAATGAGAAAGACCCTGACAAATTTATCGAGACAGTAAAGGCCATCGCTCCTACTTTCGGCGGCATCAACCTCGAGGATATCAAAGCTCCCGAATGTTTCAAGATCGAAACACGCCTGAAAGAAGAACTGGATATTCCGGTTATGCATGACGACCAGCACGGGACGGCTATTATTTCCGGTGCAGGCCTTATCAATGCGCTGGAAATTGCAGGAAAAAAGATCGAGGATGTGAAGATCGTGGTGAACGGCGCCGGTGCTGCTTCCATCTCGTGTACGAAACTATATATAATGTTGGGTGCAAAGAAGGAAAACATCATCATGTGCGACAGCAAGGGCGTTATCTCCACGCATCGTACGGACTTGAACGAATCCAAAAAATTCTTCGCAACCGACCGTGACATCAAGACTTTGGCTGAAGCAGTTGTAGGAGCCGACGTATTCCTGGGACTATCGGTAGCCAACGTATTGACCAAAGATATGGTCCGTTCCATGAATGCGAACCCGATCGTGTTCGCCCTGGCCAACCCGAACCCGGAAATATCGTATGCCGACGCAATGGCCTCGCGCGACGATATCATTTTTGCAACAGGCCGTTCGGATTATCCGAACCAGATCAATAATGTTTTGGGATTCCCTTATATCTTCCGTGGTGCTTTGGACACACACGCCAAAGCGATCAACGAAGAGATGAAATTAGCCGCCGTCTATGCCATCGCCGAATTGGCCAAAGAACCGGTTCCCGACGTGGTGAACGCTGCTTACAAGCTGAAACGCACCACTTTCGGACGCAATTATATCCTGCCTAAGGCTCTTGACCCGCGTTTGCTGACCCGTGTCTCCTGCGCCGTTGCCAAAGCCGCGATCGAATCGGGCGTTTCCCGCCGGACAATCACCGACTGGGAAGGATATGCAAACCACCTGCGTGAGATGATGGGATATGACAATAAGCTGCTCCGCTCGTTCACCGATATGGCAAAAGCCAATCCGAAACGGGTCGTATTTGCAGAAGCCAACCACGTCAATATGCTGAAAGCCGCCGCCGAAGCAAAAGCCGAAGGTATCTGCATCCCTATCCTGCTGGGCAACGAAGAGCGTTTGGAAAAGATTGCCGCAGAAGAAAATATCAGCCTCGAAGGTATCGAAATCGTCAACCTGCGCCACGACCGCGAGACGGAACGCCGCCATCGTTATGCCAAGATCCTGTCTGATAAGAAAGCCCGCGAAGGCGTGACGTATGCAGAGGCTTGCGAGAAGATGGTCGACCGCAACGCGTTCGGTATGATGATGGTTGCGACAGGCGATGCCGATGCTTTCGTAACGGGTGTCTATAGCCGCTACTCAGAAGTCACCAAGATGGCAGAGCAGATCATCGGTATCCGTCCGTCTTATACGCATTTCGGCGCCCTGAATATCCTGACTTGCAAGAAAGGTACGTTCTTTATCGCCGACACGCTGATCAACCGCCACCCGTCGACGGAAGTACTGATCGATATCGCCCGCCTGACCCAGGATGCCGTGAAATTCTTCGCACACGAACCGGTTATGGCGATGTTGTCTTACTCCAACTTCGGTTCCGACAAGCAGGGTAGTCCGCTGAAAGTCCACGATGCGATCAACTACTTGCATAAAAACTATCCGGACATGATGGTGGAGGGCGAAATGCAGGTCAACTTCGCCTTAGACAAGAAACTGCGCGACGAAATGTATCCGTTCAACAAACTGAAAGGCAAAGACGTCAACACGTTGATCTTCCCGAACCTGAGTTCTGCCAACAGCGCTTACAAGTTGCTCGACACTCTCGGTATCAGTGAAACGATCGGCCCGATCCAGATGGGCTTGAACAAGCCGATCCACTTCACCGATGTCGAAAGCTCTACACGTGACATTCTGAACCTGACGACTGTCGCTGTCGTGGATGCGATTGTACAGGAACAGATAGAGAAAGGGGAATAATCCAAACTTCTCATATCAAACAGCGATGAGACTTTTCGTTTCATCGCTGTTTTTTTATTGCGTAAATACACTTATCGGAACAACTTTCCATCCTTTTCTCTATCTTTGTCCCCCAAATTGTTTAGGTATCACATTTATGGCAACTACTACTAAAGAAATGACGGAGGGTGCTCCCCTGCCGCTTATTCTCAATTTTACCTTCCCACTGTTGCTTGGAAATATATTGCAACAAACCTACTCGCTTGTGGATGCCGCTATCGTTGGAAAATTCTTAGGGATCAATGATCTGGCGGCGATCGGTGCAAGCACTTCGGTCGTGTTTCTGATCCTGGGATTCTGCAACGGGTGTTGTTGCGGGTTCGGGATTCCGGTGGCACAGAAATTCGGGGCAAAGGATTACAAGACGATGCGACGGTACGTGACGGTCAGTTTGCAACTGGCAGCCCTGATGTCGATCGTCATTGCGGTTCTGACAAGCGTATATTGTGCAGATATCCTGCGAAATATGCAGACTCCGGAAAATATATTTCATAAAGCTTACTACTATCTGCTCGTTACGTTTATCGGAGTACCTTGTACGTTCTTCTATAACCTATTGTCCAGTGTTATACGTGCACTCGGAGACAGCAAAACACCATTCTGGTTCCTGCTGTTCTCGACCGTATTGAATATCGTGCTCGACCTGTTCTGCATCCTCGTACTGGGATGGGGCGTGCTGGGAGCCGGTATAGCGACTGTCGTCTCGCAAGGCGTATCGGCACTTCTGTGCTATTTTTATATGTACAAGCATTTCCCGATCCTGAAAGGAACGGCCGACGACCGGAAGTTCCGCTTGCCGTTAGCTAAAAATCTTTTATATATCGGAGTCCCGATGGGGCTTCAATTCTCCATTACGGCAATCGGCAGCATCATGCTCCAAAGCGCCAACAATGCATTGGGAACAGCTTGTGTAGCCGCCTTCACTGCCGCTATGCGAATCAAAATGTTCTTTATCTGCGCCTTTGAAAGCTTAGGTATAGCGATGGCAACCTACACGGGACAAAACTACGGAGCCGGTAAGCCGGAACGCATCTGGCAGGGAATCAAAGCCAGCTCGCTGATGATGATGGTCTATGCCGTCTTCACTTTTGCAATACTGATGCTGACTTCCGACAAGATATCGCTGTTGTTTGTTGACGCTTCGGAAACGGAAATACTTAAGAACACGGTACTTTTCCTCCATGTTTCCACCTATTTCTTTCCGATCCTGGGCCTGCTTTGCATCCTGCGCTACACCATACAAGGTGCAGGATATACCAATCTGGCAATGCTTTCAGGCGTCTCCGAGATGATCGCCCGTACGCTGGTCAGTATTTATGCCGTGCCGGTATTCGGGTTCTTAGCCGTTTGCTATGGCGATCCGACTGCCTGGATAGCAGCAGACTTGTTTCTTGTCCCGGCATTTATATATGTTTATCGGAAACTAAAAAAAAGTCTTGCGGGAAATTATGCAATCCCCAACAGTTCGACTTCAAACAGCAGCGTAGAATAACCGGGGATCGGGCCGGATGTACGCGTCCCATACCCTAAAGTATAAGGGATATAGATCATCCAACGGTCCCCTACATGCATCCGCCGAAGCGCCTCTTGCCATCCTTCGATCACCTGATTGAGGCGAAATGCCTCCGGACATCCCCGCTTCCAGGAATTATCGAACTCGCGTCCGTTAGCCAGCGTTCCCCGGTAATGGACCGAAACGACATCCGTCAACCCTGGCGAAACCAAACCGGTTCCTTTCTCTATCTCCTTATACATCACGCCACAAGGAAGCTTGACAACTCCCTCCCCGGCAGCTACTTCTTCTAAAAACCGCAGATTCTTTTCCTTATATTCTTCTTTCTTTCCCATTGCTATTCTTATTTCATTTCAGGACAAAGATACAAAGCATCCTACATATAAAATAAACAGAAAGAAATAAAAAGAGGCAAACAATTATACGGCAAGTCTGTTCTTTAATGGCTAAATCTAAACAAAAAAGTTATGCACATACGTACATGGTGTTATGCAGTGCTTTGCCTGTTCCTGCCGATAGCGTTGCCGGCCCAGAAAGAGCACAAATACCTGGATCACGCATTACCGGAAGCGTGGCAGGAAAACGACAATGATTTTCAACAGACATTACCGGTAGATGACCAGTGGTGGAAGAACTTCAACGATGCCACACTGGACTCGCTGATCGAAGTAGCCGTAAAGCAAAACTACTCCGTACTGATGGCGGCAGACCGTATTGCTATGGCTAAAGCCAATCTGCGTATACAACAAGGCAGTTACTCGCCGACCCTGGGACTCGCTGCCGGCTGGACCCGCCAACAAAGCAGCGGCCATACAAGCAGCCTGCCGCAGACAACAACACAATACAGCGATGCAGCCCTTTCCATGAACTGGGAAATCGATGTATTCGGAAGCATCCGCAACCGCGTAAAGGCCCAAAAGGAGAACTTTGCAGCCTCCAAAGAGGACTACAACGCCGTGATGGTCTCCCTTTGCGCCCAAGTAGCATCCGCCTACATCAACTTGCGGGAACTGCAACAGGAAGTGGAAGTGGTCAAAAAGAACTGCCTGTCGCAACAGGCAGTCGTCAAGATCACAGAGAAAAGATACGAAACAGGACTTGTCTCCAAATTGGATGTCGCACAGGCCTTATCCGTTTATTACGACACAAAAGCCTCCCTCCCTATGTTGGAAGCCGGAATCATCCAGTACACAAATGCTTTGGGCGTGCTGATGGGACTCTATCCCTGGGATGTCCGGAAAATTATGGAGACTCGGAAACCTCTGCCGGAATATATCGAAACAGTCGGAATCGGCATTCCCGCCAACCTGCTGTTACGCCGTCCGGACATCCGGGCAGCCGAACGCTTAGTGAATGCACAGGCCGCATCGCTCGGAGCCTCCAAGTCCGACTGGTGGCCGAAGGTTTTCGTCAAGGGATCTGTTGGTTTCGCTTCCCATGATTTGGACAAACTGGTAAACCATAACAGTTTCACCTATGAGATTGCTCCTGCTATCTCCTGGAATTTCTTCCAGGGAACGAAGCTGGCACAAGCGACACGGCTGGCAAAAGCTCAGCTGGACGAGTCGATCCGCCAATTCAACCAGGATGTGCTGACTGCCGTGCAGGAAGTGGACAATGCCATGAATTCCTACAAAAACTCGATCAAACAGATCGTCGCCCTCCGGGAAGTTGTCAATCAGGGGAAACAGACATTGGAACTTTCACTCGACCTCTACAAACAAGGGCTTACTCCTTTCCAGAATGTTCTGGATGCACAACGTTCCCTTCTCTCCTACGAGAATGAACTGACACAAGCAAGAGGCTCATCCCTGTTAAGTCTGATCCAGCTCTATCAGGCGTTAGGCGGCGGTTGGGAAATTGAAAACTGAAAATAAAGAATTAAAAAATAAGAGAGATGAAGACAACGATTAAAATAGGGATTATGGGGTTGTCCATTGTCCTGCTGGCAGGATGTAAAGAGAAAAGTCACCAGACGGAAATGCCGGCTCCTTCCATCAGTGTTACGACACCGGTCGTACAAGATATTACGCTGACTAAAGACTATCCGGGCTACTTAAGTTCCGACCGTATGGTCAATCTGGTAGCACGCGTGAACGGGTATCTGCAATCCTCACAACTTGTGCCGGGAGCAAAAGTAAAGAAAGGCGACCTGATATTCGTGATCGAACCGGAAGTGTATCAAAACAATGTCACCCAGGCGGAAGCAGCGCTGAACACGGCAAAAGCCCAGGTCGAATATGCCCGCAGCAATTATGAGCGCATGAAAGAAGCGGCCAAAAGCGGAGCCGTCAGCCAGATACAGGTCTTACAGGCCGAATCAACCGCAGCGGAAATGGATGCATCCGTGCACAATGCCGAAGCAGCCTTGAAAACCGCCCGGACCAACCTGGGCTATTGCTACATTCGGGCTCCCTACGACGGGCGCGTTACCCGGGCAAGCTATGATGTGGGCAACTATATCAATGGTGCCGTCCAACCCGTCACATTGGCGACATTATATAAAGATGACATTATGTACGCCAATTTCAATATCGAAGACAACCAGTTCATGCGAATGAAAATGATTGCCGCCCAAAACGATCCGAACGTCAAGATGCCTACCCATGTATCCATACGCCTCGGACAGGACGGACGGCAGAAATACACCGGAACATTGGATTACCTCTCTCCCAATGTCGATCTTTCGACCGGTACATTGAACGTCCGTGCCAATCTCGAAAATAAAGACGGCGAATTGAAAAGCGGGTTGTATGTAACGATCACACTCCCCTATAGCGAGCAGAAAGACGCGGTCCTCGTGCGCGATGCCTCCATCGGTACAGACCAGTTAGGAAAATTCCTGTATATTGTAAACGACTCGAATATCGTACGATACCGCCATATTGAACCCGGACAGTTAGTAAACGATACACTCCGGCAGGTCATCAGCGGCATCCAGCCAAACGAGCGGTATGTGACAACCGCCCTGATGAAAGTAAGAGACGGTATGAGTATTAAGCCTATAAAATAAACAGCTATGGTAAAATTCTTCATAAACAGACCGATATTCGCTACCGTCCTCGCCCTGATCCTGGTGGTAGCCGGATTGGTCACGCTACACATACTTCCCATCGCGCAATATCCGGAAATCACGCCGCCGACCGTACAGGTGTCGGCTTTCTACCCGGGTGCGGATGCGGAGACTGTAGCGCAGACCGTAGGATTGCCCATCGAACAACAAGTAAACGGTGTGGATGGGATGCTTTATATGAGTTCCAATTCATCCAGCTCCGGAGCCTATGCGTTGACTATCACGTTCGCCGTCGGAACCGATATCGATATGGCGACCGTCATGGTGCAGAACCGTGTCAGTATTGCACAAAGCAGCCTGCCGGAAGCCGTGATCGTTCAAGGTATTACCACTAAGAAGCAATCGTCCAACATCGTTATGATGCTGACGCTAAGTTCCCGTGACTCCACCTACAACGGGTTATACCTGAGTAACTATGCCAGCCTTAACATGACGGACGAACTGACGCGTCTGCCGGGAGTCGGTTCTGTCAGTGTCATGGGAGCCGGAAGCTACAGTATGCGTATATGGCTCGATCCGAACGCAATGCGTATCCGCAATCTGACGCCGGATATGATCTTCCAGGCGATCTCGACACAAAACACACAGGTTTCGGCCGGTTACGTCGGGCAGCCGATAGCCAAGGCCGACAATCCGTTCCAGTACACGTTGACAGTAAAAGGCCGTTTGACGGCTCCGGAAGAATTCGGAAACATCATCCTCCGCACGGAAGAAGGTGGTAAAATTCTCCGGCTGAAAGATGTCGCCCATATCGAACTGGGCAGCTCCTCCTATAATGTCACCTCCAAACTGAAAGGCCAACCGAGTGCTGCCATAGCCATTTACCAACTTCCCGGTTCCAATTCGCTGGAAGTGGCCAAAGGGGTACGGGCCAAAATGGAACAGCTGGCAGCCAATTTGCCGGAAGGTGTCGTTTACGATGTGACACTGGACACGACACAGGTCATCAATGCTTCGATCGACGAAGTGCTCGTTACCTTCCTGGAAACGACAGCCCTCGTCATATTGGTCATCTTCCTGTTCCTCCAGAACTTCCGTGCCGTTATCATCCCCTGTATCACCATCCCCGTCTCCTTGATCGGAACACTGGCGGTCATGTCCGCCCTGGGATTCTCCATCAATACGTTGACCTTGTTCGGGTTGATCCTGGCCATCGCGATCGTGGTGGATGATGCGATTGTGGTGGTCGAAAACTCGTCGCGACTCATGGATACGGGGAAATATACCGCACGCGAAGCCGTGACCGAAGCAATGGGAGAAATTGTCGGCCCGATCGTAGGCGTCGTGCTGGTATTGCTGGCGGTGTTTATTCCGACGACCTTCATCAGCGGTATTTCCGGACAGTTATACAAACAATTTGCCCTGACAATCGCTGCAGCCACCGTCTTGAGCGGTTTCAACTCACTGACGCTTACGCCGGCCTTGTGCGCCTTGTTCCTGCAAGTGAACAAAGAACCGAAATTCTTTGTCTTTAAGGCATTCAATAAAGTGTTCGGCAAAACCCAGAAACTATATGACGATATCGTAGGCCGTATGCTGAAAAGCCCGTTCGTCACCATGGTGATATTCGGGATCATAACGGTTGCCGCCATCGTCATGTTCATGCGCTGGCCGACCACTTTTATTCCTGAAGAGGATGACGGCTATTTCATAGTGTCCACCCAGCTACCGCCGGCAGCCAGCCTGAACCGTACGGAAGCGGTCGGCAGGCAGATCGACAAGATTCTCGACAGCTATCCAGAAGTAAAGACTTATATCGGGGTAAACGGTTTTTCTATCATGGGGGGAGGCGAACTCTCTAACGCAGGAACCTATTTCGTAATCCTGAAAAACTGGGATGAACGAAAAGGCAAGGAGCATACCGCCTCGGCTGTCGTAAACCGTTTCAACCGCGAAGCCTACGGCATCCAGGAAGCACAGATATTCGCGTTGGTTCCCCCTGCAATCCCTGGGTTGGGAGCTTCAGGCGGCCTGCAACTCCAATTGGAGGACCGTAAAAACCTCGGACCGACCGAGTTGCAGCACGCCATCGAAACACTGCAAGCCACGTACCGGAGCAAACCGCAATTACTCAGCCTTTCCAGTATGTATCAGGCCAACGTCCCGCAATACAAACTGGAAATCGACCGCGACAAAGTACAATTGCTCGGATTACAACTTAACCAGGTTTTCGCCACTTTAAGCTATTACATGGGGGCCGCCTATGTAAACGATTTTGTCGAATTCGGGCGTATCTATCAGGTCAAGATCGAGGCTAACGGCGAGGCTCAAAAAATCATAGATGATGTGTTGCATCTGAGCATCGAAAATAAATCCGGCAAAATGGTTCCTTTCTCTGCCTTTACAGAGGTGAAAGAACAGTTAGGATTGGATCAGATCAACCTATATAATATGTATAAGTCGGCATCCATTACCTGTATCGCTAATCCGAAATACAGTTCCGGTGAAGCGATACAGGCTATGGAAGAGCTCGTACAGGAACAGTTAGGCAATAATTTCGGATATGAATGGACATCCGTCGCTTATCAGGAAACGAAAGCCGGCTCCACCACCATGCTTGTCTTTGCGATGGCCCTTTTGGTTGCCTTCCTGGTTCTTTCCGCTCAATATGAAAGCTGGACAAGCCCGATTGCCGCCATTATGGGATTACCGATCGCCTTGTTGGGAGCTATTTTGGGATGTTTCGTCATGGGAGTACCGGTCAGTATTTATACGCAAATCGGTATCATCCTGCTGATCGCACTCTCTGCCAAGAACGGTATTCTGATTGTCGAGTTTGCCCGTGACTACCACAAAACCGGTAATCCGATACGCGAATCCGCACTCGAAGCCGGCCATGTCCGTCTACGTCCGATCCTGATGACCTCGTTTGCATTCGTATTAGGGGTTATGCCTTTGCTGTTTGCAACAGGAGCCGGGGCGGGAAGCCGCCTTTCCTTAGGAGCAGCCGTCGTATTCGGTATGGCGGTAAACACCATTTTTGCAACGATGTTTATCCCCAGCTTCTACGAATTGATGCAATTATTCCAGGAGAAAGTATTGGACAAATTCAGCCGGGAACAGAAATAAGCCGGACCCGGCTTATGGCAAAGAGGTCGTCGACGCGTTGGGAATCAGCCTGGAAGATGCATTGCAAGAAACCAGATAAATAAAAATATCTACCAAGTAAAAAGGATTGCCTCATCGTGACAATCCTTTTTTATTAATCTACTTTATATTCTCCTATCTGTTTGAATCCATTCAGGAAATCCGTAACCGGCAACCGTTTCTTGCCTGCCAGTTGAACGGATAGCAGACGTAGGTATCCGTCTTCCACAGCGATATCGACATAGCTTTTACGGTCGGTCCGGATAGTTCCGACCGGGAGTTCATGTACGGCAGGATGTTTTTCTGCTTGGTAGATTTTCAGTGCGGTGCGTACGCCCTCCGGAGAAACGATTTCGGTCCAGGCAGCCGGATAAGGAGACAGGCCGCGGATAAAATCATAAATCTTTTTCACCGGCTGATGCCAATCGATACGGCAAGTTTCTTTGAAAATCTTCGGAGCGGGACGGAGTTCGGAAGGATCTTTATAAAATTCTTCCTGGGGAACGGCATCTGTTTTTCCCTCCAGCAACAAATCGACGGTTTCCAATACCAACCCGGCTCCCATTGTCATCAGGGAATCATGGACAATGCCCACATCATCCGTATCGGCAATAGGCAGATGCTTCTGGCGGATGATCTTACCGGTGTCGATCTCGTGAGTCAGGAAAAAGGTAGTCGCACCTGTTTCTGTGTCGCCGTTGATCACAGCCCAGTTGATAGGCGCGGCCCCCCTGTATTGGGGAAGCAAAGAGGCATGGAGGTTAAACGTTCCCAGGCGGGGCATATTCCAGACAACCTCCGGCAACATACGAAAAGCGACGACGATCTGCAAGTCAGCTTCCAAAGCCCGCAACTCGGAAAGAAAAACTTCATCTTTCAGTTTTTCCGGCTGGAGCACCGGCAACCCCTTCGATACGGCGTATTGCTTTACGGGGCTTGCCTGTAAAACACTGCCATGACGGCCGACCGGCTTGTCCGGCATCGTTATTACGCCTACTATATTATATCCGCCTTCAACCAAGGCACGCAGGCTCTCCACCGCAAAATCGGGAGTACCCATATAAACAATTCGTAAATCTTCTTTCTTCATCTTTTAATCTCCTGAAAAGTTTTCAACCAGCACTTCGCGGTATGAATTAAATATCTTCGATTTGGACATAAAGCCGATATACCGTCCTTCCTCGTCTACAACCGGCAGGTTCCAGGCTTTCGTATCGTCAAAGATACGCATAATCTGCTCCATAGGCGTCCCTACCTGGATCTTGGCAGGAGCCGACACCATAAACTTGGAAACATGGAACCGGTTATATAATTCGGGACGGAACATAATGTTCCGGATATTATCCAGCAGAACAAGCCCCAACAAGATTCCCCGCTCGTCGATAACCGGAAACGTATTCCGTCCGCTCTTGGCAATCACCTTCACCATATCACCTAAAGACATTTCGGGAGAGACGGTCAGGAAGTCGCGCTCGATCACACTGTCGGTATTCAGCAACGTCAACACGGCACGGTCTTTATGATGCGTAAGCAGTTCCCCTTTCTGAGCCAGACGCATCGAATAGATACTATGCGGAAGGAACATCTTGATTGTGATATAAGAGCTCACGGAAACGATCATCAGCGGAAGAAAAAGGGCGTATCCTCCGGTCAACTCGGCAATCAGGAAAACACCGGTCAGCGGCGCATGCATAACGCCGGACATGATACCCGCCATTCCCAACAGGGCGAAGTTCTTCTCCGACAGGTACATCGTAAAAGGGAAATAATTGGAAGCATGAGCAAATACGAATCCGGCAATACATCCCAAATACAAACTGGGAGCAAATATACCACCGCATCCGCCGCCCGCATTGGTCGCACTCGAAGCAAAGACCTTAAACAGCAGGATCAGCGTAAGGAATATCTGCAATCCCCAATAGGTTTCGTTCAGGCCATAGAACATACTCTTATCCATTATATGGGTGAACTGCCCGTTCAGCAAAGCCGAAATCGTATCGTAACCTTCACCGTAGAGCGGAGGAAATATAAAAATCAGCACACTCAGCATAATACCCCCGACAATAAATTTCTTCCAGTAATTATTCAGGTTCCGGTACATCCCCTCGACCCGGTTCATGACTTTGGTAAAGTAGAGAGACACCAAACCACAGAAGACGCCGAGCAGCAACACATAGGGTATGCGCTCGATCACAAACACTTCGGTCTGCGAAAACGGGAACATCGCTTCCGTTCCCGTAAAGATATAGGAAACGGTAGCTGCCGTCACCGAAGTGATAAGCAAAGGCAGTACCGACGTCATCGTCAGGTCCAGCAACAGCACTTCCACCACAAAGACCACCCCTGCAATCGGAGCTTTGAAAATACCGGCAATCGCACCGGCGGCCCCACAGCCGACCAACAGCATCAAGGTCTTTTGCTCCATACGGAACAGGCGGCCCAGGTTGGAGCCGATCGCCGCCCCCGTAAGCACAATAGGCGCCTCCGCCCCGACCGATCCACCGAAACCGATGGTGACGGAACTGGCGACAATGGAAGTCCAGGTATTATGAGGTTTGATACGGCTCTTCCGTTGGGAAATGGCGTACAGTATCTTCGTCACCCCGTGGCTGATATCATCCCGTACGATATATTTCACAAACAAACCGGCAAGCAGGATACCAATCACCGGATAGAGCAGATACAGGTAATTCGCTCCATCCTGATTGAAATTGCCTGTCAGGATATGTTGTATAAAATGAATGATCGACTTTAGGATAATAGCCGCCGCCGCGGTACAAATACCTACCAGAAAACTAACGATCAGTATGAAATGCTTCTCTTTTATATGTTTGTCCCGCCATAGCAGGAGCCGATAGAAAAATCCTTCGTTTATCATCTTAAATACCTTTACCTGTAATTACTGTCTTAACTGTATAGATCAGAATTGTCAGATCCAATGTCAGCGACATATTTTCGTAATATAATATATCATATTCCATACGCTCCACCATTTTGTCCACACTTGCCGCATAGCCGTATTTCACCATTCCCAACGAAGTGATACCCGGACGAACATTGTGCAGCAGATAGTAGTAAGGAGCCGTTTTCACGATCTCGTCGATAAAATATTTACGTTCGGGACGTGGCCCGACCAGCGACATATCGCCTTTCAGCACATTCCAGAACTGCGGCAATTCGTCCAGCCGGTATTTCCGCATGATACGTCCGAACGGCGTTACACGGCAATCGTCTTCCGATGAGAGCGACGGCCCGTTGTCTTCCGCATTGACATACATGGTCCGAAATTTATACATCCAAAACGGCTCTCCGAGATAACCGATCCGCTCCTGTCGGAAAAACACAGGCCCCGGAGAGTCTTTCTTCACCCGCCATGCAATATAGGCGAATAAGGGAGAAAGCAACAGCAGTGCAACAACGGAACAAACCTTATCCAGAAAAAGCTTTATATTCTGTTCGGCCGGTGAAAAGTTGTTATCCGTCACATCTACCAGCGGGATCCCCCGTATCGTCCGAAGCTGGATTTTCGATAGCATATTGAACCGGTCTGCCAGCACTTTTATCGGGCGTTTATACCGGTAAAGCGAATAGAGAACCCCCAGGAGCACCTTATTATTCTTCGACTCGACAGCCAGAACGATCTCATCCACATTTCCCTTTTCCATCAAAACCGGAATATCATCCACCGTCCCCAGCACATAATTCCGGTCGGCCTTGACCGGCGTCTTCTCGTCTTCCGAGACAAACCCGCAAATATCATATCCCAGGCGATACAAATCATGAGCGATACGGACGGCCTTTCCTCCTGCGCCGATGATCAATACATTCATCGCCCATTCCCGATTCTTTATTTTCCTTACTCCGCTTTGCGTAATCAACAAACGCGGGATATAGGTAATGAAAAACTGCAGTCCGAACATCCCGAAGAACAGTTTATAATAGATATTGATCGAACGGGGAATATCGTCGAGCACCAAAGCAAAAAAGACGAAAATCGTCCCGATCAGCACGGTAACGAATGTTGAGAAAAGCTCGGTAAGGCGAGACTTCCCAAACGGCTTGTTGTAGTATCCCGAAAAATAGTAAAGCACCAACCAGAAAAAAGGGATGACTACCTGACCGGTAAGCACGCCCGGATATTGCAAATAGTCAAGCAGGCTATATGCTCCTTCATTGATGGCGAACACCTCATAACGAAGGATATTGAATAGCAACCACGCAACCGAAGCCGATATAAAATCCGATAATATATATTTTCCTGCCTGTTTGCTCTTCTTCATTTTTATCTGATTACCTGAATAACGCCACCGTCTCCTAATTTGATGATATTGGAAGGATTAGCCTTGCTCATATCATCCTGGCGATATTTCACAATATAATCGACGCCGTTTTTAATACTTTCCGACACCTCGCTGAAATTAGCCGGAGAAGGTTCGCCGCTCACATTCGCAGAAGTGGAAACCAGCGGCCTGCGGAAACGTTCGCACAATTTACGGGAAAACTCTTCGTTCGTCACCCGGATGCCGACACTTCCGTCTTCCCCCAACAGGTTAGTCGCCAGATTCTTTGCATGCGGATAGATAATCGTAAGCGGTTTATCGGCCACCTCGATCAGGTCCCAGGCTATATCGGGCATATCCGATACATACATGCTTAGTTTAGCCGAGCTGTCGGTCAGAACCAACATAGCCTTATTGTCCATTCTCTTCTTCAGCTCGTACACTTTCTGCACGGCTTTCTCATTGGTCGCATCGCAACCAATTCCCCAGATTGTATCTGTAGGATAGAGTATTATACCTCCTGCGTGCATGATTTCGCAGGCTTTTTGAATATCTTCTGTCATTGTTTTTTAAATAATGTCACAAATGTACAAATCATTCGCGGACTTAGAAAGCGGTTTGAACTTTTTTCAAACAGTTTCCAAGAATTGCCATTTCCGGATTCTGCCATTTTGCTTCCTCCAAACAGGTAAAACGGTTCATTTTGTTATGTTAAAAAATATTACCCGCTATACTAATTCCAAATACATGCCCTACTAATTCGTTTTACATGGGGTAGTAGTGACATTTTGATATATAAAAAAAGAGTGGCGATGTGCCACCCTTCATTCACCAAAAACATCTACTGAGCCGTTTTTGTGTTACAAAAATTCCCGGCACTAAAGTATCAGCTGTCGGAAATACTGGTTCACCGATTGTTTTTCGAACTGTATCACATTCAGCATAGCGAAAGATACAGAATTGCACGACAGTCAGCCGCCCCCCTCGTCTGGTAACGTTTTTTCATATTTGCTCAGGGAAACGCTTTATATAATATTTAATATATTGATCCCCAAAATCTTTTTCTGATTCTGGATACTCAATTCGGATTGTATAATAACTACCGAAATCTTTTTTTACAGTTTTCTGATAATAAATAATCCCGTCCGAATTCTTTCCGGATAAAAAATAACTCGTCTTTGAACGATGTTTGTAAGTCGTGTTCCACCCATGTTCTTCATTATATTTTATCCCATTCTGATAATGAATATCCAATGATTCACTTTCATTGAAAAATGTTTCGATCTTTATTCCATTCTCTGAAAGGAATACCAAATTATTATCATTCTGGGCCATACACTGTTCAGGATGGTAAATATAATAATCTCCTTTTTCAATATATTCGCAAACCATTACAACCTCTTTATCTTTGACATCTTTCTTTTCTGAAGCAGATGGTTTCGGATTTGCCTTTACTTGTTCAGTAACTTGTTCTGTTTCATTATTCTTATTATCCTCCATTGAAAAAAGAAGGATGGAAAAATAAATTGCCCCAGGTAAAAGGAACGCTAATATTCCTTTTCTAAGAGTATAAATTAATGAAAATGAGAATATACCCACATTGCTGTTCCCCCATATAAAACGGCAAGAAAGAACTTCCTCGATATTACAATATGTATAAATCATAACTATGATGGAAAAAATACCCCCACAACCAAATACTACAAAATAATCCCAAAAAGAAAAACAATTCATTCTTAGCCCTAAGCCTCCTATAGCAAAATAACAACTTATAGCTACGACGTAAGGCAACACATTCGCAATCAACCAACAATTAAACGTTTTCATTTCTTTCTTCTAATTTTGATTTCAACATTTCATCACATTCGACAAATTCAAGTATCTTCTTTACAGAAGGAATAATATACTTCTTGGCAAATGAACCATCAGCCATCTCCACCCATATATGATTATTTGTCAACCAGTCATATTCACAAATATATCCATAACCATAAGGATCAAACGCATCTATTCCTTCTTCAAATAAATGTTCCAGATATATTTCCGGCTTAGCCTTCCCATCCAGAGACTCTTTTGTTTTAATTGCATAATAAACTTTACCTTTATCCAATCCAAAATAAATAGAAGTCCCTTCTTTCCATGATTCCTTATAAAAATAAAACTCACGCTCCTTTAGGTCTGTCCGTAATTCACCTTTCACGCCACATTCCAAGGCCACAGATTGAATCACTTTTGTCATAATGGCATCTTTCACGGCTTCTATATAGGTCGGTATTTGCAAAACAGACTCTATATTTTCAGCTTTCGAAAGCAAATTAATAATTTCAGATTGAACTATCGTGCTCATATCTTGTCCTGTTAATTGTTTTAAATAATTTATATATTGATTTATTGTTTCACGGACCAACGGCCGGTGAACTGCAATCCCGACACATTGTCCCAGCCACTCTATAATAGTTTTTTTATAAGAAATACATCTATAATCAACTCCTCTTCCACTATCATCAGAGGCATATCTGCCGTCCGGTGTTAAATATAGAATCATATAATTTCCTACGCCATATTTCCCTATTGCATATTCATTATAACGTTTTAACTGTTCCGGCTGATCCTTGGCATAAAACTTATTTTCGATAATAACTGCCCAATTTGAACTTTCTATAAGAATGTCAATTCTTCCATATTCAGAAACTGAGACTTCTGTCCTTACCAAAGCATTCCGGGAGTCAAAACCTTCTATCTGATTTATATCCAAAAACAGCTTTAAGAATGAGTTATGCAATCCGTGTGTTCCTTCAGGATTCAAGAGTTCTGCCAGAATAGTAGAATGAGTATTTTCATAATGGCTCACTCCTAAAATATGAAATATATTAAAACGAGTACCCATTATTTCCAAAATCTCATTATTCTTTTTTGTCAATAAAGATATTTGAGATAAGAGGGTTTGTATTTTGTCCATAACCTTAATTCCGCAACACTTTTCTAAAAAAATAATTTAAAGCACTGAGCAATAATATATTGCCCAGTGCTTTGTCATGTCAGAAGATTCACTTAACTTAGTGCTGTATATAAAAGTTCATAAATCTTCCTCAAACATGGCTAAAGTACAAATAAAATCCGAACAAGTCACACCTTTTGGTGGAATATATCCCATTATGGAGCAATTTGATGCTCTATTGTCCAACGTGATTGATTCAACGTTGGGGTTACGTATAAAGACCTGTCATCCAAAACTCAGGACATGCAGTGCCGATACGATTCTACGTGCCATAAAAGAGCTTAGTGTCCGTAACATGACCTATACATCTTCGGTTTCGGGAAAATCATACGACTTCAATACAGCCGACACCATGAACGAGTTTCTGGTCGAGTCACTTGTATCTACCGGTGTCTTCTGACCAATGACTTTAAATCGGACATAAGGGATATAGTAAAGTTCTACAACCTACGTGGAGGAAAAGAGAGTCAAGATTGATTGCGGAAATTAGGATAAAATGTTTTTGTCGCCACGGCCGACAACCAAGAAAAGCCATGAAAATTTATTTTCACCACAATCAGCAAGGTGAAAATTTTCCCGAAATTATAATTTAATTAAAAAGCAAGCCGTCAAACAGAAATATCCATTTATATTATCTAACTTTACGGATTCAAATATATTGGAGGTTTTATCACCATAAACCCGCATATCCGATATATCAGAGACGAAAAAAAGAAAAAACAATATATAATGATTACAAAATGGAACTTTCAAACCCCAACAGAAGAAGAGTTACATAAAAGAGACAAACTGGCAAGCGAACTGGGACTCAGCCCGGTCGTATGTCTTCTGCTCGTTCAGCGAGGACTCTCCACTGTTGAAGAGGTGAAGAAATTCTTTAAACCCAGCTTGAACGACTTGCATGATCCATACCTCATGCCGGATATGGAAAAGGCTGTCAAGCGCTTGAATAAAGCACTGGGGAATAAAGAAAAGATTTTAATTTACGGAGACTACGATGTAGACGGCACGACTGCCGTTTCATTGGTCTACAAGTATTTGCGTCCTTATTCATCGACACTGGACTATTATATTCCGGACCGGTATGACGAAGGATACGGGATTTCGTATAAAGGAATCGACTATGCCCGTGAAAACGGAATCACGCTGGTGATCTCGCTCGACTGCGGTATCAAAGCCATCGAAAAGATCGAATATGCCAAGCAATTGGGGATCGACTTTATTATCTGCGACCATCACATGCCGGACGACATTTTGCCGGATGCCGTGGCTGTATTGGATGCCAAGCGCGTAGACTCCGTCTATCCGTACGAGCATCTGTCGGGATGCGGTGTCGGCTTCAAGTTCATGCAGGCATTCGCCAAAAGCAACAACTTCCCGTTTGCCGACCTGGAAAAGCTGCTGGAACTGACGGCTGTCAGCATCGCCTCGGACATCGTCCCTATCACCGGTGAAAACCGCATACTGGCGTATTACGGGCTAAAACAGCTCAACAGCAATCCGAGCCTCGGCCTGAAAGGGATCATCGATATCTGCGGCCTGTCGGGAAAAGAGATCACGATCAGCGACATCGTCTTTAAGATCGGACCCCGTATCAATGCTTCCGGCCGTATGATGAACGGAAAGGAAGCGGTCGAACTGTTGTTGGCGAAAGATGTGGACGTAGCCCGCGAGAAGAGCGAAAGCATCAACCAGTATAACGAAGAACGCCGCGAATTAGACAAAAAGATCACGGACGAGGCGAACGCCATCATCGACGAATTCCAGAATATGGAAGACCGCAAGGCGATCATCGTCTACAATCCCGGATGGCACAAAGGAGTTATCGGCATCGTCGCTTCCCGCCTGACGGAAAAATACTACCGCCCGGCAGTCGTACTGACGAAATCGTCCGAGCTGATAACCGGCTCCGCCCGCTCGGTTACGGGATTCGATATATACAAAGCGATCGAAAGTTGCCGCGACCTGTTGGAAAACTTCGGTGGCCATACCTACGCTGCCGGCCTCTCCCTGAAAGAGGAGAACTTAGATGCTTTCACCCAGCGGTTCCTAAAATTAGCCGCCGACGAGATCATCCCCGAACAGATGACGCCGCAGATCGATATCGACGCCGTACTGGACCTGCAGGATATCAATTCCAAGTTCATGAGCGAACTGAAAAAGATGAACCCGTTCGGCCCGGACAACCAGAAACCCGTGTTCTGCTCCCTCGGAGTGAAAGACTACGGGACCAGCAAGCTGGTAGGGAAAGACTTGGAACACATCAAACTGGAACTGATCGACGACAAGTCGAACACACCGATACATGGCATTGCTTTCGGTATGCGCCGGCACAATATACATATCAAGAACATGAAACCTTTCAATATCTGCTACACCATCGAAGAGAACACCTACAACGGCAACACGTCGTTGCAACTGATGGTGAAGGACATCAAGGAGAACGATATATGAAGGGATGCGGTGGATGTCTACCATAAGATTTTAGGGAAGTATTGGGGATACCCTGCTTTCCGTCCTCTACAAGAGGACATAATCCATTCTGTCTGTGCGGGAAAGGATACACTCGGACTGATGCCTACGGGAGGTGGCAAATCGATCACCTTCCAGGTTCCGGCACTGGCGATGGAAGGGATTTGCCTCGTCATTACCCCGCTTATCGCTTTGATGCGCGACCAGGTCGACAATCTGCGCCGGGTCGGAATCAAAGCGACGGCTGTGTATTCGGGCATGAGCCGCCAGGAGATTGCCACGGAGCTGGATAACTGCCGGTCCAGGCAATATAAATTCCTGTATGTTTCACCGGAACGGCTTGTTACCGGGTTCTTCCGGGAGAAGCTGCAAGAGATGAACGTCAGCCTGCTGGTTGTCGACGAAAGCCATTGTATCTCGCAATGGGGCTATGACTTCCGCCCCTCCTACCTCCATATTGCCGATATACGGGAACAGCTGCCGGGCGTTCCGGTACTTGCCTTGACTGCCACTGCCACGCCCGAAGTCGTGGAAGATATTCAAGAGCGGTTGCTTTTCAGGGAGAAGAATGTGTTCCGGACAAGTTTCATCCGCCCGAATCTTGCCTACATCATACGCCGAACGGAAGACAAGCTGAACACATTGGCCTACATACTCGGAAAAGTCCCGGGCACAGCCATCGTCTATACACGTAACCGCAAGCAGACCAAAGAGACTGCGATTTTCCTGCAACAGGCCGGACTGTCGGCCGACTTTTTCCATGCCGGACTCAGCCGGGAAGAAAAGGCGATCCGGCAGAACCGTTGGAAAAACAATGAATGCCGCGTCATGGTCGCCACAAATGCTTTCGGGATGGGGATCGACAAGCCGGATGTACGGTTGGTCGTCCATCTGGATATGCCGGGCTCATTGGAGGAATATTTCCAGGAAGCCGGACGTGCCGGACGGGACAGCCGGAAAGCTTTTGCGGTGGCTCTCTGTACGGATACGGATAGTTTCCATCTGAAAAAACGGGTAGACGACGAGTTTCCCGAAAAGAAACTGATCGGACAAGTGTATGAAGCGTTAGGTAATTACTTCGGGATTCCGGAAGGACAGGGAGAAGATACCGTCCATAATTTTGAATTGACGGATTTTTATTCCGCCTGCCAACTTCCTCCCTTACAGGTGCATCATGCTTTGAAGTTGCTGGAACTGTCCGGCTACATTGAATATTGCGAAGCGCTGGATGAATCTTCCTTCCAGATCGTACCGCAAATCACTTATACACATCCGCGAGTAGGGAAAGAGACCCTTGTCATTCCTCCATCCGCTTATGAAGAACGCCGTGAAAGGATGAAAAAGCGTATCTCGAAGGTTGTGGAATACATGGACGGGGAACGTATCTGCCGGAGCCACCTTTTACTCTCTTATTTCGGAGAAAAGCATACGGAAGATTGCGGATGCTGCGATGTCTGCCTTTCCAAGAACGATTCCGGCCTGAGCAACCGGGACTTCAACGCTATACGCGACGGACTTCTGAAAAACCTGTCCGGTCAACAGCCGCTTCCGGTCAAAACATTGACAGACTCCCTTCCTTTCCCGGCAGACAAAAGCATTACCGCCATCCGTTTCCTGGTCGAGCACGACGAACGGTTTTATTTGAGGGATGGGGTGATAGGGGTCATTGCCGAACATTCATGATCCAACAGCTTCTTTTTTTGACAACAATGCACAGAAGGACTTCTTTCTGCATTCAATATTTTAAATTTTTAGACTTATAAACCATGAGTCTTATTTTTTATTCAAGGTTCACACCCTTATAAAGCTCTAATGGTTAGAGACTTCTTGTGAATGCTGTGAAGGGTGAAATAAATAATAAAAGTAAGCGTCTCCGCGATCCCCTCCTGTATATTAGTTATTCAATGACAAGGAGT
>ERZ777306.441-NODE-441-length-83704-cov-6.831403_pt1 | contig 83704 bp, 3 predicted proteins | sample MGYA00374966_ERZ777306 | MGnify/ENA primary metagenome ERZ777306 (study PRJEB29329, sample SAMN06343882) | mouse gut metagenome | isolation source: Mouse cecum | place: Austria: Vienna | collected 2014-11-15 ...
GACGGTAGTAGGTCTTGGTGGCAGCCTTGGTACCGGTAACGCGAATTTTGTCCGCGTTGATGATGATCACGAAGTCGCCCGTGTCAACATGGGGGGTGTACTGCGGCTTGTGCTTGCCCTTGAGAATTTGCGCGGCCTTGGTGGCAACGCGACCGAGCACCTGGTCGGTGGCGTCAATCAACACCCACTCGCGCTCAACCTCACCGGGTTTAGCATGATACGTCTTCACTTCTGTCCTCCAAATGGTTGCAGGTTCTGTCGGGCGGGTGAAGCCTCCTCCCGCGCGTCGGCGTGGCAGCCGCGGATAGCGCAGGCGGAACCGTCCGCCAGAAATGTTTGTTTTCAAAAGTGCAGGTGAATTGGATGCCGGTTTCCTACGCCGACGCGCGCTTCCGGGTCTGGACTCCCATCTGCCGCGCTTCCGTTTCAAGCCATGCGTTTACGGGGCTTTTGAAAGCAACTTTTGCATTATAAGCTGGCAGAAGTTGCTGTCAACAGACGGTTTTGCGAACGCCATGGGAATTTCAGCTTACGGCGAAACGAAAAGGGCGGCGCCTTTGCGGCACCGCCCCTGTGCGATTCTGCTCGCGGGCTCGGCTGAGCTTCGAGAAGCTTACTGGGCCGGAGTGGTCTCGCCGCCCTCGCCGTTCTCATTGGCCGGCTGCTGGCCCTCGCTGCCTTCGGCGTTCTCGCCGGTGGGCTGAGCGGCAGCGTCGCCGCCCTCCACGGGCTGCTCGCCGCCCTCGGCGCCCTCAGCGGGCTGATCGGTGGTCTGGGGCTGGTCGGCGCCCTCCACGGGAGCCTCCACACCGCCCTCGGTACCCTCGGTGCCTTCGGTGGCAGCGGTGCCCTCATCGGTGGCAGCGGTATAGGCGCTCATGTCCACATCGTAGGGCAGACCGGAAGGCATCTCGTTGATAGTCACTTCGGCGCTATTCACAAACTCGCTGAACCAGGTGGTAAAGGTGTCAGACGAGGTGTTTTCCACCTGCAGGCGCATGGCGTCCACAATTTCGGTGGGCAGGTCGGACAGCGATGCGATGCCGCCCTCGGGCACGGTGTACACCGCAGTGCACTTAATGATGTGGATACCATAGTCAGAGGCAACGGGATCGGAAATGTCGCCCTCGTTCAGCTGCACCAGGGCGTTGTCGTAGGCCTCCACGAAGGTGTTCACGGAGTTCCAGCCGTTGTCGCCGCCGGTTTCCTTGGTGTACTCGTCAACAGAGTACTGTTTCACGGCATCTTCCCAGGTCAGACTGCCGTCGCGCAACTGGGCCACCACCTCGTCGGCGGTAGCCTGATCATCGGCGCCGAACAGGATGTGGCTGGAACGACGGCTGCCGTCCAGCACGCTCTCCATGGCCTGGGCCGTCGACAGCACCTGCGCGTCCACGTCCACCGAGGTGCCCTGGTCGGCCTCTACGGCCTCGGCCAGCTTGGTCTGCAGCGTGTTGGGCTCCAGCACCTTCTCGATGTACTCTTCCTCGGTCATGCCAGTGGCAGACAGGGCCTCCTGATAGGCCTCGTCGCTCTCGAACTGGCCCTTGATCTCGTCCAGGGCGGCCTGCACCTCAGAGTCGTCCACCTTGACGTCATACATCTTGGCGGCTTCCTCCAGCAGCAGGTCCTGCTCGTAGTAGTTAATCACCTGGGTGCGCACGTCAGCCGGCGTCAGGGCGTTATCGGCCATCCACTTGGCCCACGCCTCGTCGTCGGTCAGCTCGTTGCGCTCACGGAAATCCTGCACGTATTCGGTGACGATCTTCTCACCAATTTCCAGGGTGAGCTCCTTGTCGTCCTTATCCTTCACTTTCACGGTGGCAGCCACACCCTGCGAGGTGTCGGAAATGCCCCCGTTTGCGGAGCCGCCGTTACCGCCGCAAGCCACCATGGTTCCGCCAAGCGCGATGGTGAGGGCAATGGCACCCGCCATCTTCAGACGGTTAAACTTCAACATCTATTTGACCTCCTTATAAGATGCGTTTTGCCATGGGGGCATTGCCAGACCCTTTTACTAATTGGCAACTAATGTGAGCCAACCCCTTGACAATTTGCTGCGGATTATTTTGCACAGCTTCAAAAATTTTGGGCGCCCTTCAGGCGATATTGCACATAACTTGCATATTTGGCGTCCTCCAACCCCCCAAATGTGGTAGCTCTGTGAAGAAAAACGCCGGGCTGATTTCTCCTCCGCCCTGCTTCGAGCCGCCCCGCCCATGGCCGCCTCCCCCGCCCGCCCCGCGCGCCCGCCCGGTCCGCCGTTCCGGGCGGCGCTCGGAAAAAGGCGGCGTTTTGCCACCGCGCGCCCTTTTCCGGGCAAAAACGCCTCTTTTTCAGAGCAGGCGCGGGCAAAAACCGCCTTTATTCCGAGCGGCCAGACGGCCTCCGGAGAGCGCCGCGGCCCTCACCTGGGAAAACGTCCCCGCAGCAAAGCGGGGCCGCCCGGGGCGGAGCGGGGCGGCGCGGCAAGGAGCATTGGTGAGGCGAAAAGCGGCGAAGGGCGGCGGTAGACGAAGGACGGCGGCGGGGCGAAGTGGAGCAGCAGGCGAAACAGGAGAGCCCCGCCGGGGTAAGCGGGGCTCCCTGCGGGCCGCGGGGTAGACGGCCCTTCTAGCAGCGGGACTGGGGTCGGCAATCCCGTGCTGCGGAAATGGTTATGTCGTGTCCGCGGCCCCCGCAGCGGGGTACGGAGCAGTGGCCGGCGGGGCGGGTGGGTTAGTCTTCTTCTTCCTCTTCCTCTTCATTCTTCTTGCGGCGGGCAATCAACAGCAGAATCAGGGCCAGCAGCAGCGCGGCGGCCAGGCCCACGAACAGCCAGATGCTGTCGCCCAGCTTCGGGAACAGCTTCTTCAGCGGCGGAATCTTGCCTAGGTCGGCACCGGTGACACCCAGGTCAACCGCGCGGCCCACTTCGGGAGTCCAATCATAGGCGCTCAGCAGGTTGAACATCTGGCCGTAGGCGTTGGGGGTGGTGCGTACCGCCGTGAAAGCGCCCAGCACCGCCATGGGGCAGGTAATGCCAACAGTACCAGAGCCCACCATGTTCATCCAGTCGGAGTCGTTGTTGTCGTTGCTGCCACGGTTAATGGCCACGAACTGCGACCCCTCCGGCTTGTTGGCGCGCACCCGGTAGATGTAGGGCTGGTTATTGCCGTCCACCATGGGCAGGCCCTCGAAGCGGTAGCTGCCGTCGGTACCGGTGGTTTGCACCGCCACCTGGGTCCAGCCGCTGTTGTTCACGATGCCGCTCTCGGTGATGTCCTTCAGGGCCGTGGCCACGTAGTCGGCGGCGTTGAAGCCCACCGGCAGCGTGCCGGGCATGGGGATCACCATGCGGTCCAGGTACACCGTCTGGCCCGGGATGGGCTCGAAGGTGCTGCCCTTCAGGCCATCGTTCTCGGGATCGTTGAACATGATGCCCGCGATGGTGGCGGTGGCGTAAGGCACCAGGCCAGTGTCGTTGTTCTCGTCGTCGTGGCCCTTGCCGATCATCCACACGGTGCCGTTGGGGCCCTGCGGGTTCACGGCGGCATTGGCGGCGTCGCCAGTGTAAGGCTCGGCCAGGATGATCATGCCGTCGTAGGGCTGCGCCGGTTCCAGAATCTTGTTGTTCTCGTTCAGGTCGGAGTCCACCGTACCGTCGCCGCCGCGGTTCAGGTAGGTGACGCCGTAGCCGCCCGGCAGGCTGTCCACCGAGGCACGGTAGCCGTAGATCTTCGAGCCGGTGCCGGTGGTGCCGGCCACTTCCAGCTCCTCGAAAATCCAGAAGCCATCGCCGTCGGTGGTGGTGTGGGCCCGCGAAGAGTTGTTGAACTCGTCGTCGGCAATCCAGCCCATGGAGCCACCGGGCTTCACGCCCCAGTAGTAGCGCTCCAGCGTGACCGGGATGCCGGCGAAGCGCTGGCCCTCGTTGCCGTCGCGCACGCCGTTGTAGTTGGTGTCCTGCCACACGATGCCGCTGATGGATTGCCGCGCCACGGGCACCAGGCCGAAGTCGTGGTTCAGCGAGTCGCTCCACTTCACGTCGGACCAGCGGTTGGTGGCCTCGCGGTTCAGCTCTTCCATGCGGGCGACGTAGGCGCGGTTCAGGGCGTCGAAGCCGTTGCCCTCGTGCACGCGCACCCACTCGTCAGTGTATTCGTCGTACTTGAGGTCCTGCTTGCCGTCGGGCGAGCCAGTATTGGTGTTGTTGTCGAACTTGTCCACCGGATCGCCGAAGATCACCGAGCGATGCAGGCCGGACATGTCGCGCAGGTCGGCCACGCTGGCCTTGGAAATCCAGTCAACGCCCGCCGCGATGGCCGCGTTCACGGCCTCCTCGCCGGTAGCGCCGCCCTGCGGCCACAGCTGCAGCAGGTAGCCCTCCAGGCGCGCCTTGGCCTGGGCCTCGGTCTCGCCGGCCGGCGGGAACGGCGCCCACACGTCGCTGCCATCGGGGTTCAGCGGCGGGTTGGGCTTGTCGGCCACGCGCGCGCCGGCCCGCATGGCGAACATCTCGGGCAGCTCTTCCGTCACCACGGTCCACTGGGCGAACAGCTGCACGTCCAGGCGATCCAGCACCAGCGTCTCGCCGGGCGCGTAGTTGGTGCCGGTGCCGTCGGCGGCGGTGTTCCAACCGGCGAACTGGTGGTCGGCCAGCTGGAAGCCGCACTCGGGCAGCGTCACCACGTCGCCGAACTTCGCCACAATGGCGTCGGTGGCGCCGGTGACGGACTCCCCGTTGGCCTCGAAGCTGACGGTGGCGTCCTGGCCCTCATAGGCGGGATCCAGCTGCCACTGAGCGAACAGCGTGGACACCCGGCCGCTGAGGTTGGGGTTGTCGCCGGGCATGTAGGCGGTGCCGGTGCCGTCGGCAGCGGTGTTCCAGCCGGCGAACACGTAGCCGGTGCGGGTGAAGCCGCAATCGGGCACGATCACCGACTCTTGCAGCAGGCCGGTGATGGGCTCCATCGCGTCGCCCACGCCGCCGTTGGCGTCGAAGTTCACCGTCACCAGGCCCTCGCCGTTGATGTCAACGTACTTGGCGCGCGGGCCGCTGGTGAACGAACGCTCGGAGTCGTCCGCCAGGCGGGTAACCACAATCAGGTCGCCCACTTCAAGGTCGGTGAGGCTCTCGTCCACGGTCACCTTGTCGGTGAGCAGCGACGCCAGCTTCTTGTCATCGTAGTTAGGCCGCAACGCCTGGGTGGCGTAGTCGTAGTCGGAATTGATGCGGTCGATACCACTGGTGTGCTCGGTGTAGCTGTTGGTGGCACCGGGGTTGTTGGTCATCTCCACACCCACGTGCTGGATGGTGTGCAGGTAATCCTCGGGGTTCGGATAGCTGACAACGCGAGCGCGGTAGCCGTAGAGCACCTTGAACTCAACGCTGTTGCCCACCTTATGGTAGCCGGTGCCGGAGGCCAAGAAGGCCCAGTCGCCGGAAGACACCGTGGAATCGAAGGCGGAACCGGGGATGTAGGCGGCGCCATCCTGATCGATGAATACCTCGTCGCGGTTGTCGCCGTTGCCGGCCACCATGTCGATGGCGTCCTGATCGCTTAAGTGGCCGCTCAGGCTGTCGGCGGAAACCTCGTCGCCTTCCACCATCACGTGAGCCTGATCCTGGGTGAAGCTCCAGTCGCGGCGCCACACCCCCTTCTCGCTCTCGTCCACCATCGTGCTCATGTCCTCGTCGCTGGCGGCGAAGATGGCGGCCTCCAGCGGCTCGGTGATGCGCGGATCGGCGTCCACCCGCTCCAGCGTGGTGTTGCCTTCCTCGTCCACAACCGGGTTCCAGTAGCCGTCGGCCAAGTCGGAGTACACCCGCTCGAAGGCCACCAGCTTGTTCAGCGCAGTGCCGCGGAAGGTCTTCTCCTCGTCGGTCAGCTCTTGCTTCGCGGCGATCTTCTGGTTGATGCGGTCCACCTCGATGCGGATGTCGCGGATCCACCCCACCATGGCGGCGATGTGGTCGTCGGTGAACTCGTGGTGCACTTCCTCCTCGTCCTCGGGCACCGGGTAGGTGAGGCCGCCCAGGGCGTAGATCTGGGCAATCTCCTCGGCGGTGAGGCTGGTGGTCTCCGGCGTGATGTCGGGCAGGGTCTCGCCCGGCTGCGGCTCCATCGAGCCCAGGCCGGAGGTATCGAACCAGTAGCGCTCCAGCTTCACCACAGCGCCCTGGATGCCGCCTTCAACCTCAAGGTCTTGCAGGCCGTTGGCGTCCTCGTCCTCCCACACCTTGCCGGCGATCAGCACCGGGTTCTGCAGAACCAGGCCGGCGTCGCCCGCCAGCTTCTCGTACAGGCGGTTGGCCAGGTCGTAGCGCACGCCGCGGTAGGTGATCTCGTAGCTGTCGGTGCCGAAGTCGATGTCGGCTTCCTTCTTCGACTCCTGCGCCACTACCGCGAAGGCCTCTTCCTTGCTGCCGTCCACGTTGTAGTCGCCGTTCAGGCTGGCGTTGAACTCGGTGATGTCGGAGGTGCGCTCGCCCGGGGCATCCACGTGGTACTTGGACACCATGTACTGGGCGGTTTCGGGGTCGTCGTTGATCACGCGCACCGTGTAGCCCACCAGGTACGGGGTGGCGGTGTCGTAGCGGTCGAACCCGGCGGGGGCCTCGTAGTACAGCACGTTGCCGTCGGGGCCCTTCACCGCGATGGCGCCCTGCTGGTAGCGGTCCAGACGGTTCCACTCGGACTGCGGCTGGTACACCTTGCCGTCCAGCTTGGAAACGTCGGTAATGTCGTCGCCGGTCACCTCGTCGTCCACCACCACGTAGGCGGGCAGGTCGTAGAAGCGGTACTCGCCCTTCTCCTGGGTGAGGGTGACCAGCTCCCAATCCTCGGTTTGGGCCGGGGCCGTGGTGGCGTCGCCCTCCGCCTGCGGGGCCAGGGCCGCGCCCATGCGGGCGGCGAAGGTGGCCAGCGCGGCGAAGGTGGTGGCCTCGTCGGCCTCCCACTGGGCGTACAGCACCGAGCCGGCCTCGTTCAGCACGAAGTCGCTGCCCACGTTATAGGCGTCGCCGCTGCCGTCGGCGGCGGTGTTCCAACCCACGAAGTGGTAGCCCGCGGCGGTGAAGCCGCAGTCGGGCAGGGCAACCGTGGCGCCGTTGGTGCCGTCGATAGCGGCCGTGGTGCCCTCCACCATCACGCCGTCGGGGGCGTTGCCGTCGAAGCTGACGGAAGCAGAACGGTACTGGCCGCCGTTGCCGGCGAAGTTCTTATTCAGCACCCAGGTGCCGGAGGCGAACAGGCTCACGCTGCCGGCGTCCACCAGGTCTTGCAGCTTGTAAGCGCGGCCGGCGCGCACCAGGTACACCGTTTCGGGGCCGTCGGAGCCGGGGCCCACGATGATGTTGCCCTTGACGGACTGCTCCAGGTGCAGCTTGCCGTCGGCGTAGTAGAAGAAGTTGCCGTCAGCGTCCTCGAAGCGCTGGTGGCCAGAGGCGTTGTACTCAGGCACGAAGTAGAACTGGCTGAGAGCCACCTTGAAGCCGGCCAGACCAGTGTTCTCATCGTAGATGCCGCTGTAGTCCTTGTCGAACCACACCGCACCGTAAAGATTGGTGTGATCGGGCGGCGCGTAGCCGGCGTTCATAGCGTCTTGGTTCTGGCCCGTGCCGAAGTCGAAGGCGAAGTTCACGTTGTTCACGGCCTCGGCGGTGCCGGTGTTGCGGCTGCCGGACACCCGCTGGTTGGTGGCAGTGGAGCCGTCGGCCATGCCCGCCAGCACCAGCTTGCCATCCAGCGAGTTCTTGGAGATGCCGTTCAGGCGCACCACGCCGTTTTGCACCTTCTGGGCAATTTGGGCATGGTTGCCGTAAATGTTCACGCCGTCGGTGGTCAGTGGCGCCTCGGGGTTCGCGGAGGCGCCAGCATGGGTGATGGAGGTGGGCTTGCCATCGGCGCCCACCAGGGTCTCCACCCAGTCGGTGTGATGCTTCTTCGAGCCGGTTTGCACCGTGCCCTCGTCCAGCATCACCGGGTAGTTGCCGGCGTGGTAGCCCAACCACTCCACATCCGCCTCTTCGTTCTCGGTCAGCATCGGCTGAACATCGGAATTGATGGCGTCGGAGGGGGTGGTCTGCCACTCGTAGCTGGTCACCAGCAGCGAGAACATGCCGTCCTCGGCGTTGGCGCCGTTCACTTCCACGGTATAGCCCATCAAATACCAGGTGCGATTGCCATCGGCGTCCTCCAGGAAGCCGGCGGTGGGCAGGTTGGCGAACTGGAAGTAGCCGTCCACGTCGGTGGAGCGGTTCTCGTACACCAGGTTGCCCTCTTCGTCCAGCTGCGCTTGGCCGGCCTCGTTGGTGGTGGCCACGCGGTAGCCCATCTCACTGCCGGTAATGTTCTTATAGGTATTGGTCTTAGTGGCCACGTTGCCGTCGATGGGGGCCGACGTCTCCACCGAAGCGCCGTTGTAGAACAGCAGCTGCGGCGTGGCGCCGTTGGCCTCGTCCAGCATCACCCACGCGCCGCGGGCAGCGGCCACGTCGGCGGCGCCGGGACGACTAGTAACAATGGCACCGTCGGCCAGCACCCACTGCACGGTAGCGCCCGCGGGCACCACCGAAGCCCAGCCGGTGCCGGTGTTGGGCACATAGAACCACTTCTGCAGCAACACCGTCTTGCCGTTGTAGCCGGTCTCCTGGTAGGTGACGGTTTCGCCGGTTACGGTATCGGTGCGATTCTCGGCAATGTAGTTATACAGGCCGTCGTAGTCGGCGTCCTCGTACAGGAAGCCGGAAATCTTATAGGTGGGCACGGGTATCACGCCGGCGTCGCTGTGGTCGCGATCGTAGCCGCTCATGAGGTCGTACACCGCCAGGCCGCCGCGGGTCATGGCCTCGCGATCGCCCAGCACATCAGCCACAGCGGCGTTGTTGCTGGCAGGCGCGGCAATCATGTTGGAAGCCTGGGTGGTTTGGCCATCGGCGGTCTTGCCGTCGGCGTCCACCTGGTCCAGCAGCACAATGTACTCGTTGCCGTCCACTGCGTAGTTGTTGCCGAACAGGTCGGAGTTCTCGGTCCAATCCACCGCATCGCCGCTCTCGTTGGCGGTAACGCGGTTCTTGGCCTTCAGCACCTGGCCACGGGTGACGCGGGCGTCGCTGATGCGCACCTTGTAGCCGTACACAACCCACTTGCCGTCCACCACGCCGGCGGTCTCCAGCTTGTCGAAGCTGTAAGTGCCCTGGCGCCACAAGTCTGCACCGGAGAGGTGCTCGCCCAGCTTGTCGGCGGCGAAGGCGGAAGTGGCGGTGCCCTCCTCCATGAGAGTGTCGCCGGTACGCACCGTCTTGGTGCTGGTGGCAACGCCGTCCACCACGTCGCCCCAGCCGCTGTTATCGCGTACCCAGGTGCCGCTGCCGTCAGTGGAGTAGTAGCGCTCCAGTGTTACCTGGTAGCCATTCAGAGCCTGCTCGAAGGCGCCGCTCTCCAGCTTGTCCTGCACGCCGTTGTTATTCTCATCGTGCCACACCAAGCCGGTGATGCGCTTCAGCTCGGGCTTCACCACGCCCACGTTGCCGCCGGCCACGGTAACCAGGGCGCCCTCATCTGTGTCCACGGTCAGCCAGTCGTAGCCGGTGGTGCCGGCCAGGGCCGCGCCGCCGTCCGGCTTCACCAGCTGCTGCAGCGGCAGCTGAATGTAGTTGCTGGCGAATAGCAGGTTGGTGGCCTGCTTGGCGGCCTGGGCCACCGGGTCGCCCTCGGCAATGAGGGACGCGCCGGAAGCCGCCTGCACGCCTTCGCTGGCCAGCAGGATGCGGCCGCCGTCGTTGGCGGGGTTGTCGCCCTCGGCCACGCGGGTGCCGGTAGCACTGGCAGCGGCGCCGCCGGTTACCTCGTCCACGGTGGCGATGTCGGTCACGGCCATGCCCACCTCGGCAACGCCGACGCCGGTGCTGCCCACGCCGTTGCGCACGGTAGTGGCCAGGTCGGAATCGGCCGGGCGGTCGTCGGCGGTGGCGGCGTTGTGGTAGCGGGTGGCCAGGAAGGTGCCGTTGTTGTAGTCGTTGTTCAGGCCGGCCGCCTCCAGCTGGTAGGACAGCAGGTAGTAGTCATCGCCGTACAGGGTGGGAATGGCGATGGGCTGATGGCCGGTCACGGGGTTGTTGTTCTCATCGAACGGCGTGGTGCGCAGCGGCACCTGGCCCGGCGCGCCGATGCGCTGGCCAGCGTCCGCCTGGATGGTGGCGCCTTCCACGTCCGTCTGGATTTCGGCCACTGCGGTGGGCAGCTGGTCGAAGATGTAGTTGCCGTTGTCGTCGGCCACCACGGTGCCGTCGGCCGCCAGCGAGGCGGAGCCATTGCCCTCCACTACCTCAAGGTTGGTGGAGCGGTTCCACAGCGTCTCGTCCGGCTGGTCGGGGTTGGTGCCCGGAGTCCAGTTCCAGCTGGTGGCGCCGTAGTCTTCGCTGAAGGTGACGTTGCCGGTAACGGTAGAGCGGAAGCCCTCGCGGTTGGTGCCGGCGTTGTCGGCGGAAGTGCGGGTCCACACCTGGTTGCCCTCGTCGTCGGTCACATAGCCCCAGGTCACATGACCCTCGCTATCGCCGAACTCGCCGTTGCGGGTCCACGTGCCGGCGCTCTTGTCGGCGCTGTTGGTGGACTTGCTGTAGCGCCACTGGGAAAGCAGCATGGTGCGGCCGGCCAGGCCCGGTTCGGCCTTGGCGGCGCCTTCGTCGGTCCAGCCCTCGCGCAGGCCGTTGTAAGAGCGCAGCTTGGCGGCGGCGTCCTTCAGCGGATCGCTCTCAGCCACGTAGCTGTCGTCCCACACCGCGCCGGAGATGGCGGTTTCGGGAATGTACACCAGGCCGGCGTCGCCGCCCTCGGCTTCCACCACGTTGGAGGACACGTCGTAGCGCACGCCGTTGTAGTCCACCAGGTAGTCAGCGTTCACGTCGGCCGCCTGGCGGGCAGCGGTGATGACCATGCCGTCGCCGCGCACCTGGTAGGGCATATCGGCATCGCGGCCGCCGGTCTGCTCCACCTGGCGGTTCACCAGGGCGATGTTCTGGTTGGCGGCATCGCCGGAAGCGGCGGTGCGGTAGGCGTCGGATTCCACGGTGAAGGTGCCCTTGGTGAGGTCGCCGTCCACGGCGCCGCCCTGATGCGGCAGCGTGAGGGTAGCGCCCTCGGGCATCGACACGATGCGCACCTGGTAGCCGGCCAGGCGCTCTTCCGACACCACGCCCGGCGGCAGCTCTTCGCCGGCGGACATGTCGGCCACGCCCAGCAGCTCGCCCAGGCTGCCGTCCGCGTTCTCGCGGTAGCGCAGGGCCACCTTGGTGGGCATCTTCTCGGTTACGTAATGGCCTTCCTTGTCGGTAATGGCGGTCAGGTCGTCGCCGGGCAGCTTGTACCAGGCGCCGTTCTTCGGGCTGTAGAAGTAGCGGCTGATGGCCACCACAACGCCCTCGATGCCGCGCTCGCCTTCCGCCAGCTCGACGGTGCCGTCCTCGTTCTCCACGTAGGTGGCCTCCTGGCGGATGCCGTCGTAGTTGGCGTCCTCCCAGATGTAGCCGGCGATGGGCGCGCTGGGCGGCTCAAGGAAGCCGGCGTTCATGCGCTTCTCGCTCTTGGCGAAGGTGAGGTCGAAGGAGGCGCCGCCCACCACCGGCTGAGTGGCCACCGACGCACCGGCGGCGTACTGGCTGGGGGCCTGGGTGGCGGTGGCGTCGGCCAGGGTGCGGCTGTCGGCGCTGGTGGAACCGGCCAGCACCAACAGCGAATCCAGCGTGTGGATGTTGCCGTCGTTGCTGAAGGCCTGCTCGCGACGCACCGGGAACACCTCGGTGCCATAGCGGGTGGTGGAATCCACCACACCGGTGAGGGCGCTGCGCACCATCGAGCGGGCCTTGGAGTTCCACTCGTCCATGAAGTCGTACTCAGGGTCGCCTTGGGTCTTGTAGTTGTGGCCGTTGGCGTCGGTGAAGTCCACGTTGTAGATGTTGTAGTCGCCGGTGTAGGCAGCTTCCACGTAGGTGTTCATCAGCGTCCAGTTGCCCAGCACCGCCACGGTGTAGCCGGCCAGGTACTCAACGCCGTCCACAATCACGCGCACCGGCAGGTTGGTGAACTCGTAATAGCCGTCCTTGGTGCCCTGGGCAGCGTTGGCGGCCTTGGTGGTAGTGGTGCGGAAGGCGAAGTTGCTGTCCACGTGGCTGGTGCTGTAACCGCCGTTCACATCCGGCGACGGCACCCACGCGCCCTTGGCGGTGGCCACGTTGGCCTGGGCCTTGTCGCTGGTGGTAACGCCGTCGGCCTTCACCCACATCACCGGCACGCCGGTGGGCACCACCTTGTCCCAACCGGTGCCAGTGTTGGGCACGTAGTACCACTGGCGCAGGTACACAGTCTTGGCCTCGGCGCCGTCATGGTAGCCGGCCTCGGCCGCTTCCAGCTCCACCTGGGTTTGGGTGTAGGGATCGTAGAACGGGTTGCTGCCGTCGCCCGCGGTGGCGGTGAGGCTGTAAGCGCCGTCGTGATAGTTGTTGTCGCACCACACGTAGCCGGCGATGGAAGCGTAAGCGGGGGCGATTTCGCCCACGTCGCCGCCCTCGGCGAACTGCTGCGGGCGAGTCCACTGGTAGGTGACCGCGCCGGTGGTGTCCATGGCCTGGCCGGCCGCCACGCTGATCTTGGCAAGCGGGTTGGCCACGGCCGAGGCATCCTCGGGCACGGTGGCGGGGATCACCAGGCCGTCGTTGGCACGCTGGGCGGCAGCGGCGCCGTCGCCGTAGCGCCTCACGATGCGGTAATCGCCCACCAGGCCGGCGTTTGCAGCCTTATCGGTAACGTTGGCGCCCGACTCCTCCTGGGTAAGGGCATCCGCATCCGGCGTGCCCTGGTACAGGGAGGTGAGGTGCCACGGGTCAGTGCCGTCGGCGGTGGTGTCGTTCACCTTCGCCAGCTCAACCTTGTAGCCGGCCAGGAAGTACACGTCTTGACCGGAGGCGTCAGTGCGGGCCACAGCGGTGGGTAGGTTGTCGAAGATGTAGCGGCCCTTATCGGGGGTGGCCAGCTGGTAGCTCACCGGCGAGCCCTCCGGCAGCTTGGCGGCGGCCTCATCGGCCATCTTCTGGGCCTCTTCGGTGCTGGCCGCGGTGCCCAGCACCTCACCGGTATAAGTGTTGTACACGATGGTCTTGGCACCGTTGTAGGTGAGGGTGGCTACCGCGCTCTGGTTGCTGTTCTTGTCGGCCACCGACGTGCCGCCGGTGATCACCGGCACGCGCACGCTGGCGGGATCGCCCGGGTTCACCACAATGGCAGGCACCTCGTGGGTGGTCAGCCATTCGCTGCCAAAGGCCTTACTCTGATACCACTGGCCCGCCTTCACGGTGGTGCCGTCGGCCAGGGTGGCGTCCTTGTCGGCGTAGTACCACTGGGTGATGATCACCTGCTGGTTGGCCAGGCCCTTTTCCCCGTCGGTACGCTTGCCGTCGGCGGCGGTGTTCTCAGTGGCCTCGGTGTCGTCCCACACCACGCCGGTCACCACGGAGGTGGGCACCTTGTAAATACCAGTGTTCACCTGGCGACGCACCGGCACCTGGTTGGCCACGTCGTAGCTGACGCCGGCGAAGGAGGCGTTGTAGGGAGTGGCGTCTTGCGCGCCCGCGCCAGTGGCGCCATAGCTGGTGTCGCCGGCGGTGCTGCTGTTGGCCAGCAGGATGAAGCCGGTGGTTTCAGCGTAGCTGCCGTCCGGCTGCACCGCGGGGTTGACGGCGGTGAACTGCGGGTAGCTGGTCACCGTGCCGTCGCCCTTGGCATCCAGGCGGGCCAGGTCGCGCTTGGCGTCGGAGTCGTTCTCGGTGGTATTGGCAGTGTCGGCCACGTGGTAGGCGGTCAGCACGTGCTTGTCGGGCAGGTTGGGCACCGTCACTCGGTAGGCGGCCGGCGCCAGGAAGTCATCGGCAGCACTAGCAATGCCGTACAGCTCCTCGTTGGAAGCCGCCAGCGGCGCGCCCAGCACACCGTTGGCGTCCGCCTCGAAGGCCACGTAGGGCATCAGTTCGGTGAACTGGTAGTTCCAGCTCTGGGCGCCGGGCACGGTGGAATCCGGGTCGGCGTCGAAGCGGGCCGGGTTCACGGTGGTGGTCACCTTCTTGCCGGCATAGCCCACGAACAGGGTGCTCTCGTCTTCCGCGGTATCCGGGTCGTCGGCGGCATACAGCTTGTCACCGAAGTTGGCGTTGCGAATCCAAGCGCCCACCACGGTGGTGCCCTCGTACACCAGCTCGATGTTGTTCACGTCATCGGCCATCACGCCGTCGGCGTTCAGGGCCTTGGTGGCGAAGCTGCCGCTGTGGCGCAGCAGAGTGCCGTCGTTGGCGCGCACCTTGTTGGAAACGAAGTTGCCGGCCATGTCCAGGCTGCCCTCCAGGTAGTACCACTGGGTGAGCTCGACGGTGGTGTTGGTCATCAGCTGGTCAGAAGCGGTGCCGCTGCCCAGCCCCTTCAGCAGGCCGTCGAAGTCGCCGTCGCGCCACACCACGCCCTGGATGATGCTGGTGCCGAAGTAGCCGTAGCCGGCGCTCACGCGGTTGTCGCTGCGGCCGGTGGCCATGTCGAAGGCCACGGTGCCGTACACCACGTTGCCCTCGGCATCGGTCATGGCGCGGCGCTGCACCATCTTGTAGTTGTCATCCTGGGTGTAGGTGGTCACGTTGCCGGCCAGGATGATCATGCCGTCCAGCGTGGAGTTAGAGGTGTTCACCGTCACCGAACTGGCCTCGTCGCCAACCAGCTCGTCGGAGCCTTCGGTCTTCTTGGCCTGGCCGGTGAGGTTGTTCCACATCAGCGGGTAGTTGCCCTCGTCGTACACGCGCTGGGCGGTAAGGCTGCTGCCGCTGAACTTGTTGTAGGTCACATCCAGCTGGCCGGTGGCGCCGTTGGCCTTCTGGCCCAGCAGGGTGGTGCCCACGGTATGGGCGGTAGAGGCGTACAGGGCGTCTTCCGCTTCAATCTTGGTAACGGGGAAGTTCACCGCGTCGGCCTCGGTGCCGCCCTTCACTTCCACCGTGTAGCCGCACAGGCGCTCCACGCCGCCCACGGCCACGTAGATGGGCAGGTTGGTGAACTCGTAGTAGCCGTCGGAGTGGTTGGCGCCGTCGCCGGCCACCGTCTGGGTGGTGAACACGGCGTCGCGGGTGGTGGTCACCTCATGGGCGTCGTCCCCCTCCCCTTCCAGGGTGGTTTCGGTAACGGTGTTCAGAATCCACTGACCGCCGTTGCCGCCGCTGTAGTTGCCGTCGGCCTCCTGGGTGCCGTTGCCGTCGGCGGGCACAAAGTACCACTGCTTCAGGGTAACGGTCTTGCCCACCAGGCCGTGCTCGGCATAGCCGGTGCCGTCGATGGAGAAGAGCACGTTGGCATCGTCGTAATCCACCAGCGCCGGGTTCTTATCGTTGGCGGTGGCCATGCCATCGTAGTCGGCGTCGGCCCACACATAGCCGGAGATGCTCTGCGTGGGAATTTCCATGAAGCCGCCATCGTTGTGAGCGCGGCCGGCGCCCTTAGCCAGGTCGTAGTTCAACGTGGCGGCCGGGGTGCCCTTCAAGCCCTGGGCCAACGTGGCGGCGTAGTCGGCGCCCAGATAGGTGCCAGCCAGCGTGGCTGCCTTGGTGAGGGTGTCCACCACAGCGCCGGCGGCCCCCACCAGGACCACGTCAGTGGCGCTGGCAGTGTGGCCCGGGGTGGCGGCGGTAATCGCATCGGCGTTCACCGCAACCGGGGTGGGACGACGGCCGTAGTTGTCGGCCTCGTTCTGAGCCTCATTGTGCGAGTTACCGGCGGCCAGCAGGTTGCTTTCCTGCGACACGTAGCGCAGCCAGGTGGCGCCGTCGGGGTTCAGGTTGTCGTTGGCCTGGTAATCCTCGTCGTCAGCCACGTTCAGCAGCACGGCGTACTCGTCGGCCGCCATCAGGTAACCGGTCTTGTAATCCAGGTCGGAGTCGATGGTGTAGTTGGGCTGAGCCTCGTCCACCCGCCAGTTAGCCGCTAGCAGGTTGCGGCTGCGGAAGGTTTCGTCGGACACGCGCACCTTGTAGCCGTAAATCACGCGCACCATCTTGCCGTCCACTTCCCGCAGGTCGGAGGACTTCAGGTTGTCGAAGCTGAAGGCGCCGGTGGCAGGGTCGCTCACGGTGTTGGCGTAACCCAAAAGATCGAAGCTCCAGTCGTTATGGGTGGCCGGGTCGTTGTCGATCCAGTTCTTGCCCACGCCGGGGAACATCTGATTGCGGGCAGCGCCGGAAGCCGTGGAGGCAGTGGCGTTGTAGGGACGGTACTTGTCGCCGTAGTTGGCGGGGTACTCATCGGCCCAGTCGGCGTCCCATACCCACTCGCCAGTGGTGGCATTGTACCAGTAGCGCTCCAGCGACAGCTGCATCGGCTCGGGTGCCGGCTCGTCGGCTCCCTCGAAGCTGTCGCGCATGCCATTGTTGTTCTTGTCCAGCCACACGTAACCGGTGATGGAGGTGTAGGGCGGGCGAACCTCGCCCACGTCGCCGCCGCGGAAGCCCACTTCCTCAGTTTCAGCCGCCTCCTTCATCCAGTCATACTTGTCGGTGACGTCCGCCATGTTGTTGGAGTTGTCAACATCTTCGGTGGTGTTGGAGTTGCCGGTTTCGCCCTTACCCAGCTTCTGGGACAGGATGATCTGGCCGTTCAGCTGACGGGTTTGGGTGTACTTGCCGGCATCGGCTGCGGTGCCCTGCTGCTGGGCCACGATGTAGCCGCCCGCCACGCCCTTGTTGGCGTCGCTCAGGTTCGCCACGTCGCTGTCGTACATGATGTCTTCCACCGGCGTCACGGTTTCGGCGTCGGTGTCGCCCTCGCCGTAGGTGCGGCTGCGGGTGAGCAGCCAGGTGTCGGCCACGGCATTGGTCAGCTCGTCGGTGCTGTTCAGGGCCCCGGTGTTCTCCATGTAGGGAATCTCCACCCGGTAGGCGGCCAGGTAGAACTCGTCGTAGCTGTCGTTTTGCACCACGGTCACGGTGGGCAGCATGTCGAAGGTGTACACGCCCGCGCCCTTCAGCACGCCGTCGGTGAGGGTGCCGGCCGCGGTATCCACGGCCACCACGCCGTTGCCCAGGTAGCGGCTGCCGGTCATGTAGGGCAGGTGCACGGTAACGCCGTCGATCACTTCGGTCTTGGCGGTGTAGCGGTCTTCGCCGAACTCGATGTTGCGCACCCACACGCCCTTGGAGATAAAGCCGTAGTCGCTGTGAACGTTCTCGCCATTCACGGTCTTGTCGGTTACCTTGTCGCCGTCGGCGTCGCGCTCGAAGGCGCCGTCGATTTCAGCGTTCAAGGCCGCATCGTTCAGCATGGCCTCAACCAGGGCGCTGTGGTTCTTGGCGAAGGCCACCCATTTGTCCGGTTTCACGTACAGCCACTGGGTAAGGCGCATCTCCTCGTTGGGGATGCCCGGCTCGGCGGCCTCGTCCAGCACCCGCTTGCCCTCGCCGTCGGTGGTGGCGGCCTGCAGGCCGTCGTAGTTGTTGGAGTCATCCCACACGCGGCCGGTGATCTTGCTCTTCAGCAATTCCACCAGGCCCACGTCGCCGCCCTTGACGGCTTCGGGCGCCGGGCGCGGCACGTCGTAGGCCTTGCCGTTGTAGAACACCACGCTGCCGGTGGTGTCGGCGGTGCGGTACTGGCCGGCGGCGGAAGCGGTGCGCTCCACCGTGGCCTGGCCAAACGGCGTGCTGTTGATGGTGGCGTTCAGGGCGGTGTTGGCGGTGCTGGTGGCACCGGTGCCATCCAGCTGCAGCTCGGCGGCCACGATGGAGTAGCCGTCCATGCGGTGGCTGACGCCGCCCTTCATCTGGCCGTTCTTCAGGTAAGCCTCGCCATCCATCTCCTCGATGAGATTCACCACGTTGCCCGCACCGCGCAGCGCGTCGGAGTCGGTGTCGATGTCGCCCAGGGCCGCGTCGGCGCTGGCGTTCATGCCCTCGCTGGGGAAGGTGATGGCGTAGCTGGGCTCAACTTCGTCCAGCTGCACGCGATAGCCGGTCATGAACATGCGGTCGTTGGTCACCTGGCTGGCCTCGTAAGCAGAGGTGTACACATGGGTGAGGGTGCCGTCGGTGGCCTTGCCGGTTTCGTCGAAGCTGCCGAAATAGGCCTGAACGTCGCCCAAGACGGGCAGCGCATCGGCGTTGTCCTTTTCGGCTTCGCGCACCACTTCGTCCACGTACACGAAGCTGGGCAGCTCTTCGAAGGTGTAGTTGCCGTTGCCGTCGGTGGTGGTGCCGGTGGGCAGGTTGAACACCTTGGTGCTCTGCTTGGGAGCCTTCGGGTCTTCGGTGGCGCGGTACAGCGGCAGGCCGGACAGGCTCAGGCGGCCGGCGCTCAGCAGGCGGGCGGTTTCGGTGCCGTCGCCCTCGCCAGTGCCGGCATTGTCGCCGGTGCCGTCGCCCTCGCCGGAGTTGTCGCCGTCGCCCGCGTCGGGAGCCACGTAGTCGGTGTTCACGTAACGGAAGCTCTTGCTGCGCACCCATACGCCGGTTTCGGCAGTGTGGTTGCCAGCAGCATCAGTACCGGCGGTGGCGCGGTCGATGTCGGTGGTATCCCAAACGCCGGTGTCGGTGTAGCCAGCGGCTTCCAGCTGGGCCACCAGCGGATTCTCCACCCACGCACCGTCAACCTGCACGTCGGGCACGAAGAACCATTGCTGCACCTGCAGGCTGACGCCCACCAGCGGCACGTCCGGCTTGTCGGTGGCCGGGATCTGCGGGTCGTTGTTGTAGAAGCCGTCCACGTTCTTGTCTTGGAACACAAAGCCGGTGACGCTGCCCAGGCCATAGGCACCGAAGCCACCGTTCAGGTGAATTTCGTTGCGACCCAGGTTCCAGTCAAAGGCCACTTCCACGTTGTCGTCACGGTTGGTCGTCACCACGCGAACAGTGCTGTATTCAGGGCTGGCGCTGGTGCCGGCAGCCTCATCATCAACCTGGGCAACCCCGGCCAGCAGGATGAAGCCGTCGATGGTGTGGCGGGTGTAGTCCACGCCGTCCGCATCGGTCCAGGCATCCTGGGCAGTGAGGTCGTTCCAGCGCAGCGCGTAGTCGCCGCTGCTGTAGGGGCTGTTCGCGATGGCGCCGCTGGCAGCGGTGGACAGCGCGTTCGAACCCTCCTTGTCAGAAGTCTGCTGCAGCAGGGTGGCCGGCAGGCCCTCGACAGCCTTGCCGTCGGTGGCCAGAGCACCATCGGTGCCCAGCACCTCCACCGTGTAGCCGGCCAGGTATTCCTTGCCCGGCGTGGGCGCGGTGCCCGCAGCGGCGTCGCCCGGCTGATAGGGGCTCACGTAGCGGGTGGGCAGCTGGTCAAACAGGTACTTGCCCAGATTGCTGTCATCGTAAGTGACCGTAGTGCTGCCGTCCAGCTCGGTGGTTTCGGTGCGCACCACGCTGCCGGTACGCACGGCAATGCCGTTGTAGCCAGTAAGGTACTGGGAATCGGGCACGTTGGCCAGCGCCTGCTTGCCGGCGTTGCTGTTGCCGTCGGCATCGGTGGCGGCCAGCACGTAGTTGTCGTTGCCGAACTGGGTGTTCTGCACCCAAGTACCGGCAGCGCCGTCCTCGCCCGGCACGTAGTACCACTGCTTCAGGATCACTTGCTTGCCGGCCAGGCCCTTCTCGCCCTCATCCAGCAGGCCGTTGTAGTCGGTGTCGGCCAAGCCGCGCATGGTGCCGGAGGCATCTTGCCACAGCAGGCCGGAGATGCTCTGCAGCGGCGGCATGATCAAACCGCCGTCGTTGCTCACGCGGTCGATGCCCCAGGCCAGGTCGTAACCGCGATCGGCGGCCTCCACCTCGCCCTGGTAAGCACCCAGGTCGGTGGCGGCGTTGTAGCCGGCATCGCTCGCGCCCAAAGTGGCCTCGTCGGCGGAGATGTTGGCGTTGCCGCTGTTGGCAGCCGTCTTCTTATTCGATTTCGGCGTGCAGTTGGCATCGGCCTTCTGCAGCAGCACATCGTACTCATCCGGGCCCATCAGGTAACCGGTCTCGTATACCTCGTCGCCAGTGGTCTCGAAGATGTCGGAGTCGTTGGTGTGGGTTGCGTCATAGGTGCCGTTCACCCGCAGCTTGGCCACGCCGTAGTAGCGGTTCCAGAAGCGGATGTCGGTGATGCGCACCTTGTAGCCGTAGACGACCAGCGTCTTCTTGCCGTCGATCTCCACCCACTCCTGGGTCTTCAGGTTGTCGAAGGTGAAGGTGCCGGCCTGCTGGCCATCGGTGCCGTCGGAGGTGAACACGGTACGGGCCACGCCGTCGCCCTGGCCCTTGGCCGGATCGGTGTCGGTAGCAGCGGCATGGTCGGCCGCGCCACCGCGGCTGATGGTGGGATCGGCATCGTAGGCGGCCCAATCGGCAGCGCCCATCCAGGTGCTCTTGGCGCCGAAGGTGGCAGCGTTCCACTCGTCATCGCGCAGCCAGCCTTGCGGCACATCGGCGCCCTCCACCGCGGTCTCCGCGATGGTGAAGTAGCGCTCCAGGGTGAGCTGCATGCCAGTGGCCATGGTGTCGGCCCCGCCGCCCAGCTGGTCGTCGGTGGCGGTGAGCAGGCCATCGTTGTCGTCATCGAACCAGATGCGGCCGGAAATCTTCTGCACCGGCGCCTGCACCTCGCCCACATCGCCGCCGCGCACGCCAGCCACACCGTTTTCGTCGGTGGCGGCGCGGGTCCAGTTGTAGATCACCTCGTTGGTGGTGTCCATGGCCTGACCGCCCTGCACCAGCACGTGCGGACGGTTGTTGGCAGTGGCGGCGGCCGCGTCGCTGCGCTCGGCCAGGATGATCTGGCCATCGTTGGCGCGCACTTGGCGGTCGTCCACGTTCACCGAGCCGTCGGGGGTCACATCGTTCAGGTACAGGTGCTGCACCTTGATGCCGTCGGCCACACCCAAATCGGTGATGTCGTCGGAGTCGCTGTCGGCGTACACCAGCGCCTGCTTCTCGTCGGCAGTGGCGCCGTCGGCCGGCTGCACATGGTAGCGGGTGAGCAGCCACTGGTTGTCGGAGCCGTCAAGGTTGGCGGTGTGCTGCACATCGGCCAGCTCCACCCGGTAAGCGGCCAGGTAGTAGTTGTCGAAATCGTCCACATAGGCGGTGGGCAGGTTGGCGAAGTGGTACATGCCCAGCTGGTCTTCCACGGCCACCTGAGTGGTCTCGCCGGTTTCGCCATCCACCAGTTCCTTCATATATACATCGCCGGTGCGAACCGCCAGCACGCCTTCGCGCAGGGCAACGTCACCGGACTTGACGGTGGTGCGGTCTTCTTCCAGGTACTCGCCATTGCCCAGGCCGGCAATCAACTGGCCATCGGCACCCACGTAGAACAGGGTGGCGTTGGCGTCCACCGCGCCGGTGGCCTCGTCCACGTTGCCGTCACAGGCCATGGGGGTGGTGAAGTTGTGGGGCACGTTGCCCACGGTCACCGTGGCCCCCTCGGCCGACACGCCGTAACGGTCTTGGCCGAAGTTGGTGTTCTGCACCCACTCGCCCTCGCCGGCTTCGCCGTCTTTGGCGGGCTTCCAGTACCACTGGGTGAGGTACAGAATCTGATCGGGAATGCCCTGCTCGCCCTCGTCCATCTGGCCGTTGTAGGTAGCGGCATTGCCGTATCCCAGCTGGCCATCGTTCCAGATATAGCCAGTGATGGAGCTGCGCGGCACTGCCACCAGGCCGGCGTTGCCGCCGCGCTGGGTGCCCATGGGCGCGGGCACGTCGTAATCCACCACGCCGGTGCCGTTGCTGCCATACCCCAGCTGATACTGGTGGCCGTCGTTGGTCACGTAGTGGTCGGCGTGATCGGCCACGATCACATAGCCGTCGGTGCGCCAAGCCTGGCTTACCTGGTCGAAGTACTCTTCGCGGAGCTGGATAGTGCCGTCGGGAGTGCGGATGGCATCGGAATCGATGTCCTCGTTGCCCTGCGTCTGGGACGCGTCGCCGGTGCCGGGGCGCGTGGCCACGTCACCAGTGGCCGGCGCGTTGTGGCTCACCGTGGTGTGCTTGGTGCCGTCGGCATCGGTAGTGGTGGTGAAGGTGTCACTGCTCACGTTGACGCCCACATGGGTAGTGGTGAGGCTGTACAGCGGCGCTACCTCGTCCAGCGTGATGCGGTAGCTCACCAGGTACAGCTTGTCGGTGGTCACCTCGTGCTTGTTCTCCAGCGGGCTGGTGTTGCCATCGGCCGCCACCTTAGTGCCGGGCTGGTACACCGTAGTGGCACCGCCGGCCGCCTGCTCCACGTACACGAAGCTGGTGAGGCCGGTGAAGTTGTACACGCCGTCAACGTCGGTGGCGGTGGTGTCGGCGAAGTAACCGAACTTGTCGGCATCGCCCGCGGCGTTGGCCAGGCTGTAGCTGCTGGCCGGCACCTGCACCCAAGCGCCCACGATGGTGCCCTTGGTGTCGGCAGTGCCGCCGTATACCACGTCGATCTTGGCGTCGGCCGCCACCAACTCGCCGTCGGCCGGTTTGAAGTAACGGGTCTCGCTGCCGTCGGCGGTGCGCACGGTGTAGGCGACAACACCCGCGCCGGCGGCGTCAGCGGAGGCGCCGGGCACGTAGTACCACTGGGTAAGCCGCAGGCCCTTGTCGGACAGCAGCTTCTCGCCCGGGTTCAGCAGGCCGTCGAAGTTGGCGTCCTCCCAAATCTTGCCGGTGACCGTGGTGGTGCCGAACAGGCCGAAGCCGGCGTTCATGCGCAGCTCGTCCTGACCCACCGAAATATCGAAGGCCACCGTCGTATCGCCGCGGGTTTCGCTGAACAGGTAGTCGGCATGGGTGGCGCCATTGGCGGCCAGGTCTTCGCTGGCGTCCTTCTGAGCCACAGTGGCCTTCTTGGCCAGGATGATCATGCCGTCCAAGGTGGCCTTGGTGAACAGATACTCGTCCACCGTGCCGTTCTCGGAAGTGGTGGTGCGCTCTTCCACCTGGGTGGTGTCCTCGTTCCAGCGCACCGGGTAGTTGCCCGCTTCATAGCGATCGCTGGCGTTCTGCAAGGCGCTGGCCACATTGGAGTTGATGGCATCGGTGGCGAAGCTGGCGGCCGCAGTCTCCTGGCCGTTGGCGTCCACCTGCTTGCGGGTGGCGGGCAGGCCGTTCATGGACATGTCGGCGGTTTCGTCGTTGCCCAGCACCTCCACGGTGTAACCGGCCAGGTACTCGGTGGCAAAGCCGGTCACGCCGTCTTCGCCGGCCGCGCGCTCTTCCACATAGCGGCTGGGCAGGTGGTCGAACAGGTAATCGCCCGCCACGGTGCCGGCCGCCTCATCGGTAGCGTCGGTGAGCACCCACACGCCGTCGAAGCCGGCATCGTAGGTAGCGTTGTCAATCACGAACTGGCGGCTGGACACCTTGTCCAAAGCGTTGTTGGTGTTGGCAGCCTTGGTGTAGTAGTCGTGGCCGAAGTTGGTGTTCTGGATCCACTGGCCGTCCTTCAAGTACCACTGCTTCAGCAGCACCTTCTTGCCGGCGAAGCCCAGTTCATCGGCCACCGTCTCGTTGCCCTCCTCGTCGGCGCCGGTGTTCTTGGTGGTGCCGTCGTAGTCGGCGTCGTTGAACACCTGGCCGGCGATGCTGCTTTCGGCAGGCTGGCGCAGGCCGCCGTCGTTGGCGGTGCGGTTGGCGCCCAACCCTAAGTCGTATACATAATAGTAAGCGCCGGCGTCGCCCTCGGCCTTATCGGCCACCAGGTAGCTTTCCGCTCCTTCGTAGTTGGCGGTGCGATCGTACAGCGGCGCGTAGGTGGTGGGCAGGCCGGTTTCGGCCACGGTGTCCACCAGGCTGGCGCCGTAGCGGCTGGCCACCGCGGCAGGGGTGCCGCCATTGCGGTCAGCCAGGTTCTGGCCGGCGTTGCCGGAAGCCAGCAGCTTCACATGGTTGGTGCGGGGGCTTTCCTCGGTGATGGTGTTCAGCAGCACCGCGTACTCGCCGTCGGCCATCAGATACCCGCTGTTGTAAATGAGGTCGGAATCCACCTCGTAGGCCTGGTACACCTTGCCGTCACCGTCGGTGGCGGTGGTGGTGCCCTGCAGGTACTTGGCCACGCTCAGGCTGCGGTCGAACAGCGCGCCATCAATCACACGGGTGCGATAACCGTAGATGCGCAGCTCGGTGGTGGCAGCGTCGCCCTCGCCCACGCTCACCCATGCGTGGCTGGGCAGGTGGTTGAAGGAGAAGTTGCCCTCGGCGTCGGTAGTGGTGGTGCGGGCGAAGGTGGTACCGTTCAGGGTCTTCACCAAACCAGCGGTGGCGTCCTTGCCGTAGGCCCCGTAGCTGGCCTCGTCGGCCCAGTTGGTATCCAGCGTCCAGCTGCTGCCAGGCACCATCTCGTAAGAGCCGTCGGCCGTGCGCTGGGCCACCAGGTAGTAGCGCTCCAGCGCGATGGCGATGCCCTCGATGCCGGGCTCGCCGGGCACCGTCTCGTACACCAGGTTGCCGTTCTCGTCCTTAACCGGCACTTCATGCTTGTGCAGGCCGTCGGCATCCCACACGGTTTCCATCTTCACTTGCTTGCCGAACAGCTTGCGGATGCCGTCGTTGTCCAGGTCGTCCCAAATCACGCCGGAGATGCTCGGGCGCGGCGCTTCCACCTGGCCCACGTCGCCGGCCTCGGCAGCAGTGAGCGGGTAGGCGTAGCGGTTGATGACGGTTTCGCCCTCAACCTCTTCCGCCTCAATCACGTTCTCCAGAATCCAGTCGTAGGTTTCCTCGCCCTGGCCTTGGCCGGCGCCGGCCGGCAGGGTGATGTGGGCGTCGGGGTTGGCCTCGAAGGCGCGCTTGGCGCTCTCGTAAGCGGCCACTTCCTCGTCGGAGGCATCGTCGGCCGGTTCGGCGGGCAGGGCCACCTGGTGGGCCAGAATGGTGAGGCCCTCGTGGTTGCGGGCGGTGCGCTCTTGCGCGCTGCCGTCCAGGGCGGTGCCGTTGGAGGCCACGCCGGTGGTGGCGGTGCCCACGCGGTTGGCGATCACCATGCCGCCGGCAATGCCAGTGGTGGCGTCGTCGAAGTTCTCCAGGGCCACGTCGGAGTCGCCCAGCACGGTGGCGGTGCCGTTCACATCGGCCACGGTGGCGCCGTTGTTCTCGTGGTAGCGGGTGAGCATCCACTGGTTGTCGCTGTCGTCGATGGCGTTGCTGTGCTCGCCGTACAGCGAGGCCAGCTCGGCTTGGTAACCAGCCAGGTAGTAGTTGTCGTGGTCGTCCACGTAGGCGGTGGGCAGCTGCCCGGCCAGCCACTGGCCCTCGGTGCCCTCGGCGTCAGAGGTGCGCAGCGCCAGCACGCCCGGCTTCAGCCCCTCGGCGATGGTATCCACTTCCACCATCTGGTCGGGGTCGTCCTGGCTGGGCACGGTAACCACGCGATCGCGCAGGGTGCCGTCGGCCAGCAGCACCTTAGTGGCGCTGTAGCCGGCCACCAGTTCGCCGCCCTTGGTGACGAAGTACAGGGTTTGCTTGCCGTCGCCGGCAGCGTTGGTGCGCAGCTCGTCGGTGCCGTTCGGATACAGGAACTCATCCTCGCTGGTCAGCAGCTCCTTGTTGGAGGTGTAGCGGTCGGAACCGAAGCCGGTGTTCTGCACCCATTCGCCCTCACCGCTCACGGCGCTGGTGTTGGCGCCCTCGTTCATAGCCGCCTTCCAGTACCACTGGGTGAGGTAGATCACCTGGTTGCCCAGGCCGCGCTCGCCCTCGTCCTGAATGCCGTTGTAGCCGGTGGCAGTGTTGTACACCAGGTTGCCGAACTGATCCACCGCGGTGGTGCCGTCCTCGTTCAGGGTAAGGGCGCCGGTGTCGTCCCATACACGGCCAGTGAGGCTGCTGCGCGGAATCTTCACCAGACCGGCGTCGCCCGCCTTCTGCACGAACATCGGGCGCGGCACGTCGTAGCGCACGCCATTGTAAATCTGCTCGTACTGGTAGGTGGCGAAGTCGGTGCGCTTGGTGGCACCCTCCTCGCCGCTGGTGAATTGGTTGGCCTTAGCAGCGCGCTCGGCCACAATCACATAGCCGTCGGTGCGCCACGGGGCCGCGCCGTCGTGGTTGTTGTTCAGATAGTCGTCGGCGTCCTTGTCGGCATTCTCGCCGAAGGTGAGGTTGGTGTCGAAGGAGTTGTCGAAGTACTCCTGCTTGATGGAGATAACCTTGCCGTTCTCGTCGCGGGAAGCGTCGGAGTCGGAATCCTCCAGCGCCGCACCGCCGGTGACGGGCACGGTGATGGAATCCAGCTTATCGCCATTTGCCGGGTCATAATCCTTGCCGAAGTCCTTCTGGCCCACATTCACGCCCACATGGGTGGTGGTGAGGCCGAAGCTGGGGGCCACCTCCGCCAGGGTGATGCGGTAGGCGGTGAGGAACAACTCATCCAGCGCCACGGCGTTGGCCTCGCCGGTGTCGGTGGTGTCGTTAGGCTGGATCACCTGCAGGCGGGTTTCGGCGTCGTCGCCTTCGCCCTGGGTGCTGGTGGCCAGGTACACGTAGCTGGGCAGCTGGTTGAAGAAGTACTTGCCCGCGTCGTTGGTTACGGAATCGGGACGGGCGAAGCTGCTGGCGGCCCCATCGGTGCCGGCATTGGCCACGCTCACCCATACGCCGTTGCTGTGGCGGGTGTCCGTATCGGAGGTCTTCTTGTCGGTGGCCTCGTCGATCACGAAGGCGCCCTCGCCGGTGGCGGGGTTGTACAGGTTGGCCTTCACGATGTCCAGCAGGCTTTCGCCGGCGGCGGTGGTGGCACCCTCCGGCAGGTAGAACCACTGGGTGACCGACAGGGTGTGGCCGCTCAGCAGCTCTTCGCCCGGGTTCAGGATGCCGTCGAAGTTGTGGTCGCGCCACACCTTGCCGTTGATGGTGGTGTAGCCGAACTCGCCGAAGCCGCCGTTCACGTTCTGTGAGCCGGGCACGGACAGGCCGCCGTTCACGCCGGACACGCCGTTGGAGAGGTCGAACACCAGCACCTGGTTGGTACGGGGGTCGTGGCCCTCTTCGATGGCGGCGCCGTAAGCGGCACCGTTGCCGAACATGCTGCCGGCAGCGGCGGCGATGCGCTCGTGCTTCTTGTAGTACTGGCCGGCGGTGCCGAAGGCCACATCGGCCCCGGTCACATTGCCGCCTTCTTCACCGGTGATGAAGGTGGCAGCATCCATGCGGTCGCCGGAAGCGGCTTCCACACTGCCGCGGGCCGCCAGCACAATCTTGCCGTCCAGGGTGGCCTTCACGGTGTTGGTGCCCTCGGGCGCCTCGGCCGGGTTGGCGGCGCTGCCTTCGGCGGACAGCAGGCTCTGCACGGAAGTCTCGTTCCAGGCCAGCGGGTAGTTTCCGGTTTCGTAGCCGCTGTAGGCGGGGTTGCTGCCAGCGTTGTTGGCGCTCACGGCGTTGGAGTTCACCGCGTCGCTATCGGTTGTACCCTGCTGCAGCAGAGTGGCGGGCAGGCCGTTGATGCTATCGGCATCATCCTCGGTGATGGCGCCGCCCTGCACCTCCACGGTATAGCCGGCCAAGTACTCGGCCGACATGGTGGGGGCCACCGCAGGCGCGGCGGGCACGGCCGGCTGATCCCCTTCGGCCGGGCGGCCGTCGGTGGCCACGCTGCCGGGGATGTAAGGCGAAACGAAGCGGGTGGGCAGGTTCTCGAAGGCGTAGTCGCCGGCGAAGGTGGCCAGCGGCAGCAGGCCGTTCTCGTCGGCCTCTTCGGCCCAGGTGGTGTCGTCGGTGTGCAGCCACACGCCCACGTTCTCTATATAAGTAGCACCGGGGATGACGAAGGTGCGCTGGTTGGTCACCGGCGCCTCCTCGGTCACGCCCGCCTCGGCGCGAGTGTAGCCGTCGTTGCCAAAGGCGCGGTTCAGCACCCAGATGCCCTTGAGGTCGGCCAGCTGCTGGTCAGTCACGTCGGCGGCGCGGTAGGCCACGCTGTCATCGCCCAGCACCCACTGGATAGAGTTGTCGTCCGCCTCGGCCAAAGCGGCCCACGGCTCGTTCAGGCTGTAGGTGCCCTGTTCGGGAGTGTCCTCGGTGGCGTCGGCGGTCTTGTTGTAAGTGTAGGCCTCGGCAGCCGGCACGAAGTACCACTGCTTCAGGATAACCTTCTTGCCCGCCAGGCCGGTGTCGCCGGTCACCGTCTGCTTGGTGCCATCGTCGCCCAGGATGCGGGTGAAGATGCCGTCGTAGATGCCGGCAGTGTTCAGCGGGTTTACCGGAGTGTCGCCGGCCGGGTCTTGCTGCACGAAGCCGTCCGCGTCGGTGCGGTCGTAGTCCTCGCCGCCGGCGGTGCCGAAGTCGGCGTTGTAGTCGTCGCGGAAGATGGTGCCGGAGATGGTCTCGCGCACCGGCTCTCGCAGGCCGGCATCGTTGCCGCTGCGGTTGGCAGGGCGACCCAGATCGTACACGATGGAAGCCTCATAGGTGGGCTTCTCCTCGTCACCCTCGCTCAGCATCACCACGCCGCCGGCCACTTGCTTGTCGGTCAACACTTCGTACAGCGGCAAATCCACAGTAGGCGCCAGGCTGTAGTCCATGAAGTCGGGGGTGTTCTGGTTGGGGTTGTTGGAGTTCAGGGCGCCGGCCTTGGTGGACTCCACCGTTTCGTCGTTGGGGGCGTCCAGCAGCACGGTGTACTCGTCGGCGCCGCCGCTCACTTGGCTGGCCATCAAGTAACCGCTGTTGTAGATGAGGTCGCTGTCCTCGGTGTAGCTGGTGCCGGCGGCGGAGTAGTCGTTGCCCTGCAGGTACTTGGCGGTGCCGTAGTAGCGGTTCCACCAATCGGCGTCGGTCATGCGCACCCGGTAGCCGTAAATCACCAGCTGGCTGCTGGCGGCCTTCTCGGGGGTGATAGCCTTGCCGTTGGCGTCAACGCTGTTGCCGTCGGCGTCCAGGTACACCACGCCATGGGTGCGCAGGTTGCCGAAGCTGTAGTTGCCCGCCTCGTCGGTCACGGTATTGTGGTCGGCGCCGTCGGCGGCGGTGGACACCCATACGCCGGTACGGGCGGCATCGGCCACGATGGCACCGTCGGTTACCAGCATATCGGCCGCGGCCGCTTCCAACGCCGCCTTCTTGTCGGCGTCGCTCATGGCGGCGAACTCGGTGGCGCTGGGGCTGGTGGCCGGCGCCGCTTCCTTCACCACGTTGCCGAACACGTTGCGCTCCTCAGCCGTGGCATCGCTGAAGCTGATGGCCACATGCACCCAGGTGGTGCCGGCTGCGAAGTTGTCGGTGCCGGGCAGGCCGCGGGTAACGTCGGCGGCGTAGGCGGCGTAGTCTTCATCGCTGGCCCAGGTGGGATCGAGATGCCAGCCATCACTGCTGACGGCCGGTGCCTCCCAGCTGTCGGTTTCGTCGTTCCAGGTGGCCTGGTTGGCGGCGGTGTAGTAGCGCTCCAGCGTCAGCTGCATGCCGGCCACGCCCGCCTCGGTGGCACCCTCGCCACGGCTCTGGTTCAAGCCGTCGTTGTTGTCGTCCATCCACACCTGACCGGTGATGGTGGGCCGCATCAGGTGCATCTCACCGGCGTCGCCGCCCTGGGCGCCGCGCAGGATGTCGCCGTTCTCGTCCTTCTGCTCGTTGCCGTTCTCGTCCAGCAGCGGGCGGTAATCCAGCCAGTCGTAGGTAACCAGCTGGCCCTCGGGGATGCCGGGCGCGTTGTCCTGGGCGGTGGGGTTCGGGTTCAGCACATCTTCCAGCGCAACCGTCACCTTCGACACCTGAATGTTGTTGTCGTCCAAGTCGGGGTCGGTGGCGCTGCCGGTGTTGTCGGCCGCCACGCCGGCCAGGATGATGTGGCCGCTGTGGGCCCGCAGGCCGGTAACACTTTCGCCCTTCACGGTAACCACGGTGTCCAGCGCGGTGAAGGAGTAGCCGCCGGCCACGCCCTTGGCGGAGCTGGCATCGCTGTCCACGTCGGCGCTGTTCTGCGGCTTGGGCTGCTCTTCGCCCTCGCCACCTTCGGTGCCATCGCCTTCGCCCTCATCGCCGGCATCGGCCACGGGGGTGCCGCTGCGCCATGCGGGCGCATGGTAGTCGGTCAGGTTCCAGGTGGTGTTGTCCTGCTGCGAGCCAGCGAACAGCGGCGCGTTCTCATCGTCAATCTGCACCAGCGGCAGGCTGGTGCCCTCGGCCGCCTGGGCCTCGTCGTTCAGAGTTACGTTGGCCTCCTGCTGCTTCAGCACGCCCAGTTCCACCCGATAGCTGGCCAGGAAGTGGCTGCCATTGGGAGCCGTGAAGGCGGAGGGCAGCTCGTTGAAGTTGTAAATGCCGTTGGTGCTCTCGTCGTAGGTGTACAGAGGCTCACCAGTTTCGGGATCGGTTACCGGCTGATTGATGATGCCGCCATTGCCGTCCTGCACCTCTTCGGTCACCGGCACCGCGGTGGTGCCGGCGGTCTTCACCGCAATCACGCCCTGCTTCTCGCGCACCTGCCAGGCCCCTTCGGTGCGGGGGCCCACCAGCCGCTTCTTACCGCCCTTGTCGGCGGCAGTGCCGGCATCGATCACGCCGTCGTCAGGAGTGGTGTCATCGGCTACTTCCCGCTTCTCCCACTTGCCGGTGTAGGTATCCATGCCAAACAGCGGGTTGCGCACCCACAGGCCGCTGAAGTCGCTGGCCACATCGTAGTCCTTGGCGCCCAGCGCGTACTCGGCTCCTTCCTCGGTGAGGTAGGCGTCCGCCAGCATGGGCAGCGCCAGCTCTTTCAGGGTGGCCGCCTTCTCTTCGTCACTCAGGGCGTTGAAGGCCTCCTGGTCTTCCACTTGAATGGGCAGGTAGAACCACTGGGTGAGGTACACGTCCTCGTCGGCGATGCCCGGCTCGGCCGGCAGCAGCTCGGTGCCATCTTGCGCCAGCACCGGGCCGTCCTGGATGCCGTTGTAGGCGCGCTTCTTGTACAGCGCGGCAATGTCCTGGGCGGCGAACTCGGTGGCCGCCACCTGGGCCTTGGCAACCTTGGCCTGCAGCTTCTCAATCTGGCTGGTGAGGCTGGCCTTTTCGGTAGCGCTGGTGGAGGCGTCCAGCTGCGCCTGCAGCTCGGCAATTTCGGCGTTCAGGCCGTCAATCACCTCGGCGGGGTTCTCCACCATGGCCAGCAGTTCGTTGTAAGCCTCTTCCTGCAGGGTGTCGTCCCACACGCGGCCGGTGATGTTGGCGCGCGGCACGGCCCGCAGGCCCACGTCCCAGTTGAACAGGCGGGACGCGTCGCCCAAATCGTAGATGGTATCCAGGTGCGCCTCGCCCGCCTTCAGCACCAGCTTGCCGGCGGAATAGTCAATCTCGGCCTCGTACTCGGCCTTGTCGGCTGCCCACTGCTTGTACAGGCTGCGGTAGGTGGTGTTCTCGTCGTTCAAGGTGTTGTACACCGCCAATGCCGCATTGTACTTGGCTTCGGCGACGTCGTAGGCAGCCTTCAACTGGTCGTACATGGCCTTGTAGCCGATGAAATCGCTCTCGTATACCTGGTACCAGTCGCCCACCTTGTAGTCGTCGCCAGTGGCAGGGCTCGTCCACACCATTTGGCTGTCGTCGTTGGTGAGGAACTTGTTGCCGCGTTCCAGCGTCTCGTTCAGCGGCGCCTGATCGCCTACCTTGAAAGCGGCTCCCGTCACCGGGTCGATCCACACCGGATTTTTGTCGTCGTCCACATCGGTGGCCATGGTAGCGGTTACTGTCTGCTTCTTGGGGGTATAGGTGTTGGTGCCTTCATCGTAGGTGAAGGCCGGGTACAGCTGGCCAATCTCGTAGGTTTGGCCATTCAGCGGGTGACGCAGCACCTGCTTGCCCGCCAGCGGGTACTGGCTGGCATCGTTGGTAACCTGCTTGAACACCGGCGCGTCTTCGCCAATCTCGTAAATCACGCCGTTGGGGTCGGTGTACACGTAGCGGGTAACGTCGTTGCCGTCCTTGTCCTGGGTGGTGATGGGCGTCTTCGCCATTTCCTCGGTCACCACTTGGGTGGCGGCAGTGTAGGAGAAGTTGCCGTTGTACCACTTGGTGTAGTCGTCGTAGTAATCCTGGGGCAGGTAGCCGCCGCTGACGCCCGAACCGGCGCGGTTGTTGAACACCAGCTTCACGTTAGTGACCAACTGCGGGAAGCGCTCGGCCATGGTCTGGCCCGGCTTCAGGTCGGAGGCGCCCACGGTGGGGCCGTATTCCTTGTTGTTCAGCGGGCTCTTGTAGTAGAAGCCCAGCACGTTCTGCCACTCCTGCACGAAGTTGCTGAAGAAGTCTTGGTACACGTCGTTCTTCTGTTCGGCCGTGTAGTTGTGCTCGGCGCCGTCCTCGCCAATGTAGACGTTGAATTCCTTGTTGGCGGGGTTGAAGGTAGAGGGAGCCGGCGGCTCGTACACCTCGGCGGGCATACGCAGCTTGATGGCCTGGGCATTGTTCCACTCGGCGTCCACCGCCGCCACGAAGGCAGCGTTGGTGTTCAGGCCAATCTTCTGGGTGAGCGAGGTGAAGGCCACCGGGTTGGCCCCCGCTTCCTGGCGCGCCTGGTTAATGGCGGTCCAAGCCGCGTTGTAGGCCTCCACCGCGGCGTTGTACTCGTACAGCTCCTTCAGGGCCGCGTCCGCCTGGTCGATGGAGATACCGGCGCGGATGGCGTCGAAGTCGGGACGCACTTCGTCGTCCCGCAGCGCCACGTCTTCGTTGGCCTCCAGGGCGGCGGCGTTGTCGGCGTCGGCCTTGGCGTTGTAGTCGGTCACGTAGGCGCCGTTGGCGTCCAGCCATTCCTGGGTGGGCAGCTTGGGCTCACGGCCGTCCATGTCGCGGATAACCTTGTGGTTGATGGTGTTGGTTTCCATCTGGTCTTCCTGCAGGCTGGCGGCGGAAGAGCCGGTGTAGATGGTGGAGCTGTGCACCACGGTCTTCATGGTGCGCAGTTCGTACTTCACCTTCACGGTAACCGTCTCGCCGGCCGGCACCAGCACGCCCTTGAACTGCACGCAGGCGCCCAGGTTGTTATCCATGTAGTTCGGGTCGATGGTGCCCAGGGTGGGCGACGCCTCGCCGTTAGGCACATCGGTCTTGGTGATGGAGTAGTCGATCACCTTCACCCAGTTGGCGTCGGTCTCGCCCGCAGCCACGTCGTCGGCATTCAGGCCGGCGCTCTCGCGCGGCTTCGGATCCAGGATGGTCACGAACTGGGCCCGCTCGGTTTCGTTGGTGTAGGTGGTGGTGTACTCCACCTGGTTCACCGTGCCCTCATCGAAGTTGGTGAAGGCCACCGGGTTGGCGGACATCTTGCCGATGGCGGCAAGCACGATGTACTCGTCATCGAAGGAACCGGTTTCGTGCATGCTGCCCGGCTCGTTCAGATAGTAAGTAAGGGTGGTCTTGCCGTCCAGGCGGCTGCCGTCGGTCATCTGCTGCGGGTCAAGCTTGTTGCCGTAGTAGTCGTACTCGGCTTCCGCCTGGGAAAGCACGCTGGTGGCCACCGCTTTGCTCATCATGTCGCTGTCGCCGTCGATGGTGTGCATCCAGGTTTGGTTGGCCTCGTCCCAAATCACGGCGTCGCGCAGGGTTACGGCGTAGTCCTCGTCCAGGGTGGCCAGGTCTTCCTGGTCGATGCGCAGGCGGTAGCCGGCCAGGTACTTGGTCTTGTAATCCTCGGAGATGGTGTTGTCGCCCACCTGGGCCGGATCCACCACGTAGGTGGACACGTCGCGGAACAGGTAGGTGCCGGCACTGGCGGCCTCGCCGGTCCAGGCCTCGCGCAGGGCGCCCTTGAACTCTTGGGCCAGGTTGCCCTGGGCGTCGTACACCTTGCCGTCGCTGCCGATGGACTCACCGGCGTCGGTATCCACGTTGGCCGGATCTTTCAGGCCCCAAACGGCCGGGTACAAACGCCACTTGTACATGTCTTCGTAGCTGTTCTCCCCCAGCACCTTGCGGATGCGCGGCAGCTCCATGAAGCTGCCAGTCTGGTTGCCCTCGGCGTCCAGCACCTTGCGGAAGCCGTCCACCGTCTTGCCGGTGTCGGTGCCGTCAGCTGCCAGCACGTGCCAGGTGCCGCTCTCGTCGGCCTTGGCGGCTTCGCCGGTGGGCTTGCCGGAGCGGTCCACAATGTAGGCGCCGCTCAGCACGAACTCGGTGGCACTGCCGTCGGCCTTCAGGATGGTGCCGTCGGCAGCCACGGTGGCGCCTTCGCCGCCGAACTGCTCGTCGGCAATGTCGTCGGCGGTGGTGGGAGCGTAGTACCACTGCTCCATCTTCACCTTCACGCCGTTGTCGTCGCGGCCCTGGCCGATGCCCTCTTCGTCATCCTGCTGGATGCCGTCGTAGTTGGCGTCGTTCCACACGGTGTTGCCCACGTAGCCCTTGGTGCCGTCCACGTAGCCCAGGGCGAACTTGTTCTGGCGGGCATAGCCCATCCAGGGGTTCTCCTCGTCTTCGTAGATGGCTACACCGGTGATAACGCGGCCGGTGGCGGGGTCGGTGGTAACGGTGCCGGGCACCATGGGCAGATCGGCGCTGAACGGGTAGGTACGGGCCGAGCCGGAAACATAGCGCAGGTCGTTGTCGTAGATGGGCACGTCCTGCTCCACCTCGTGCATGTTGCCGTCTTCGTCCACCTCAACCACGATGGCCTTCTCGTCGTACACCAGCGGCTCGCGCAGCGGATCGTTGTCGGGCAGGGTGTCGTCGCCGGCGTTGGGCAGGGTAAGCGGATCGTTCACCCACGTGGTAAGAGTGGGCTTGATCAGGCGGTTGCTCACCGTGTTGGCCGCCTTCAGGATGTAGGTGCCGGGGCGCAGGCGGAAGCGGAAGAAGCCGTCGGTGCCGGTGCGCAGCGTGGCCAGGTTGCCGTCGGCGTCGGTAGCAATCTTGCTGGAGATGATCACGTTGCCGTTCTCATCGCGGGTGGTCTCGTACACGTTGATCTGGATGTCTTCCAGACGCTTCTCCTCCGCTAGGCTGGCGCCCTTCATCTGCTGCCAGTTATCACCGCTGCCGGTGCCCTGGGAGTCCAGCAGCGAGTTGATGTTCTCGTCGGCCTCCATGGTGCCGTCGGCCAGCATGTCGTCGCGGTAGGCCACGCCCTCGAAGGTGACGCCCTGGGCGATGCCCAGCTTGTAGCCGGTGGCGCGCTGGTCGTAATCCTGGTGGATCTTGTCCTTCAGCTGGTCGTAATCGGCCTTGTTCACCCAGTCGGTGTCGTAGGCCACCGCTTCCACCTTGATGGTGCCGGTGGTCACAATCAGCGCCGCCGGGGTGTTGGCGGCCTCGTCCGCCTCGCGGTGCTCGGTCTCTACCTCAACCTGGGCCCCGGAGATGCCGATGGTCTTCGAAGTGGGCGAGTAGTTGTAGTACTCCTCGTTGAAGGTGTAGCGCAAACGGTACTCGCCCGGCTTCAGGTTGGAGAAGATGAAGTAGCCGGGGTTGCCGTAGTAGTCGGTCTTGGTGATGGTGGACAGCGGCGCGCCACTGTCGGCGTTGACGTAAGCGCCCCAGGCGTCCAGCTGAGGCTTGCCGGTACGGGCGTCGCAGATTACCCAGCGATCCTCATGGTTGGTGCCGGAATCGTTCACCAGGGTAACGCACTCGCCGTCGCGGTTCACCGGATTGCCGTACTGGTTCAGCAACTCAATCTTCACACCGTTCAGGCCCGGGTCCTCGGTTTCGCCATCGTAATCCACGTCGATCAGGCGGCTGCCGGAAACCGTCTCGCCTTCCACCGGGTTGCCATTGGCGTCGTACTTCTGCCAGGTGCCGGTGGAGTTGTCGAAGCGCTCGCCAGTTTCGGGGTTCAGGCCGCGGATGAGGTAGCGGCCATTGGCAGACTGCTGGTAGGCGGAGTCGGTGATATGGGTGGTGAGGGTTTCGCCATTTTGGTCGGTGACGGCGCTGGTAACCGGGTTGCCGTTGGCGTCCAGCTTGTAGCCCAGCAGGTCGTCTTCGGGGGTACCGGACCAGTCGGAGTCAATCCACACGTAGTCGCCGATGTAGCCGCGCTCGTCGGGGGCGTCCACGAAGGCGCCGGCGCGCACGTTCTCCATCAGGTACGGACGGTTGTTGGTGCCGTCGGAGTTCACGCGCTGCAGGAAGGTGTTCCACTGGGTAACGTCGGCAATCTGGCCGGAACGGGCGTTGTACTGCTCCCTCAGGGCCTCGCGCTCTTCCTCATTGGAGACACCCTTCAACAGTGCTTCCTGCTCATCCTCAGACAAACTGGAGAACATGTCCACATCGCGCATGCCACTGCGGTTGCCCAGGAACTTGGGCAGGTTCAGCGGGGCTTCCAGGTCGAAGTTCAGACGGTTGTAGCCCTTCTGGTACAGGTATTCGCTATCGGCCGGCTGAGCCCAAATGGAACGCAGCGCCCGCAGCAGGGTTTCCTTCTCGGCCGGATGGGCCGCCACATATTCCTTCAGCTCCTCGAGGGAAACGAAGTTGTTCTCGTACATCTTGGCAGGAGTGCAGTCGGCATCGCTGTACAGGGTGTAGCCCTTCGCAGCCAGCCAGCCCTCGAAGGTTTGCTCGGGGGCGTTGGCCGGGTAGTTCACACGATCCTGCACCCACTCGGCCTCACGGGCCTCGTTGGCACGGCGGTTGGCCATGGCAACGCTCAGGTTCTCCCGCAGGCTGTCGATGAGGTCCTGACGTCCTTCTTCCTGGCTTTCCTCGGGAATCTCCTCGCCGTCTTCATCCTCGTTGGACAGGGCGCCCTTCTTCCAAATCCACATCAGGCCGTCTTCATCCATGGGGGCGATGGTAACCACGCCGTCGGTGGTGGTCTTCTTGAAGGGACCAACCCACATGTACACTTCCTTGCCGTCCACCATCTTCACGCCGGCGGCGCCGGTGTTGTCGTTGGCGTTGGAAGAGAACTTCACCACATTAATGGAGTCCAAATCCATCAGGTAGCCGGTCCACTGGGAGTTACGGGGGCGCGGCTCCAGCACATTCATAGGCTGGTAACCATCTTCGTAGTGATCGATGATGAAGTCGTAGTTCTCATCCACCATCGGGGTGCCGTCTTCGTTGTACTTGTAAATCGGAATCTCGATTTTTTGCTTCCAGCCGTCTTTGGTGTACTCGAACTCGTAGTTGTTGCCCGTCACCACATTGCCCACGGTCTCGGACACGCTGCCCAAGCCAGTCATGGATTTCACCTGGTCTTGGGTGTAAATGCGATCGATTTCCGACACTTCAACGTTATAGGCGTTGTAGTCGCCCTCATGGGGCAGCACGTCGTAGAGCACCACGTTGTTGTAGTAGCGAGCGGTGTCTTGCTTGGGGTCGGGGTTCACGGCGCTGTTGGCATAAGAGAGCGAACCGCCTTCGGAAACCGGCGCCGGGCCATCTTTGCGCTCGGTCTTCTGCTTTTCAAGGTCGGTGGTAACCGTCTTAGTTTGGCTGACCGAGGTAGAGGTGGTGAATTCCAGCGAGCGCAGCTGCATGGACAGCTGGCTCTGGTTGGTGTTGCCGTCCAGGTTAACGTCGCGGGTATCGGTGTCGGAACCGCGGGTTTTGCCGTCGTCGTTGCTGGAATTGGGCAGATAGGGGTTGTAAGTGCCCGGCTTGAAGCCGTAGCCAGTGGTGGTGAGCAAGGTTTCCGCTACTGCGGTTTCAGCGTTCTCATCGAAGGGCACCAGCAGCTCAACAATTACCGCCTGACCAGGCAGCAATACGCCGTTATCCACCTCGCCGCCGCTCTGGGCGCCGGTGAAGTGCCAGGTGAGGAACTTGCGGTTCACATCGGAGCCCTCCGACACGCCGCCCAGCTTGTCCTGCACGCGGAAGTCGGCGTTGCTGGAGTTCACGTAGGGGTTGTTCAGGCGCGGCACCGAAGAACTGGAGGCCGACACAATGTCCTTCTCGAACTGACCGGTCTCGGCGTTGTACACCTGGTACACGTCGGTGTTGGTGTCGTTCATGTTGGCCACGTAGTAAGTCCAGATGGGCTGCTCGGCGTCAATGTTCTTGGCATAGCGGTCGCCAGCCTCGCGCACCGAGGTGTAGGACTCATCGAAGTAGTAGTACTTCGAGGTGTTCACAGGCTTCTGGGCGGCAATGGAGCCGTTCTCGCGCCACTCTTCCAGCTTGCGTTCGTATTCTTTGTACTTCACCAAATCGGCAGCCAGCTCATCGCGGCTCACGTACTTCAGCACGCTGTCGTCGAGGAACTGCGAGCCACCCAGGCCCTCCACCACCGGCAGCACTTGGGAAATCTGCGGGTTGGTGCACATGTCCTCTTCGTAGCCCACGTAGTTCAGGCGTTCCATCTGCTCGGCCGACAGGTTGGTGAGCACGATCTTGTAACGCACCATCTTCGACTGGCCCATGTTGATGGTGCTGGGGCTGGTATTCCAGCTGTAGCCCTTGGTGGACTGGCCGTCGAAGTAGCTGCGGTAGATGTCCAGCGCCAGCACCGGCTCTTCGGGGGTGCGGAAGAAGCCAGCACGGTCACGCTCGGTTTCCACGAACTTGGTGTCATCGTAGCGCGGGGTGGCCGATACAAAATGGTTCAGGTGCACCGTGGCCATGGCGTTGGAGGACCCTGTGTTCATCGGGGCTTCGCCGGCAAACACCACATACACGATGGTGCCGGAAGGCAGCTCGTCGCCGGGGCTCACAGCGCGCTCGCAATCCACGCCGTTCACGTTCTCCATGCGGTACATGCGGGTGGCGGTGCCCTTGCGGCTCTCATCCTTGTCGTCGGCGTTGTACACCTCTTGGATGGCCAGGCCCACCTCGTTCAGCATGCTCTTGGCGATATCGAGAGTTTGGCCAATCACGTTGGGCACGGTGGTGGGCACGCCCACCACGCCGCCGGTTTGCAGCGCCGCCTGGAAGGCCTTTTCGCCCAGACGGGAAGCCTGGCCGATGGTGGGGCTGTTCTTCACCGAGGTGTTGAAGCAGATCTTCGGAGCATTGGTGGTCATGCCCTCATGGATGAAAGTTTCGCTGTTCAGCAGCACGTTGCCGTTCTTGTCCAGCTGCGGGGTGCCGTCGAAGTTCCAGTTCCAGCTCCAGCCGCTGTTCATGCGCAGCGGGTCCAGATCATCGGCTTCCTGGATGCCCTCGGTGTAAGCGGCATGGTCGGGGTTGCCGTCGTCCAGCATGGCGTCTACCGCCAGGCGGAAGCCGGTGGGCACACCCTTCTTAGTGGCCAGGGTGTCGTTATTCACGGTGGCGCCCTTCGGCACTGCCTTGATAACCCAACGAATCTGCTTGGCCTGGTACTGCGGATAGTTGCGCATGAAGTCGGCCGCATGCAGCGTCACGTTAGTCTTGTCGGAGATGGCGTAACCGGTCTTGTCGCCGATGGCCACCCACATGGCGCTGCTGCTGTCGGCAGTGTTGTAGTCGGTGGAATCGCCTATGCCGTCGTAGTCATCCTCACCGTAGAAGTAGTCGCGATCGGCGTCGGTGCCGGCCAGCGCGTAGTTCTCTTCGTCTTGGTACTCGGTGCCGTTCTGCTCCACATAGCCATTGCCGGCCACGGTGCGGTCGTTGGCGGCCAGGCGCACGAACATGAACACACGGAAGTCTTGCTCTTCCCTCGCCGCCTCGTTCTGGGCGGTGCGGGTAACCTTGAAGTTGCTGGTCACCTTGCCGTTCTCGTCCAGCACGTTGCCGTTGCTGTCGAGGGTGTAGGTGATGGCCACCATCTTGTCCACCGGCTTGCCGAACTCAATTTCGGTGCGCTTCTCAGTGCGGGTGATGGAGCCGTTCTCAGTCAGCTCGGCAGTCACGTCTTCGTTCTTGCCTTCGTAGATGTAGTTGTAGGCGCAGCTGTACTCGGCGCCGGGAATCTCCCACACGCCGGTGGAGATGCTGGAAATCAGCGAGTCAACGCGGCCCACCGCCATGGTGGGGCTCTCCAGCGGGGCATCCAGAACGGTACCCTCCAGCGTGGCCCAGTAGGGCACCTGCCAATCCACGATGAAGCTGTTCACCGCGCCGCCGGTGTTGATGGCCTGGGTGATGTAGAAGTCGTTCTCGCCCTTATTGGCCACGTCGCCGGCCACGAAGATGCCCATGTCGTTGTTGGCCAGCAGCTTGCGCAGCTTGGCGGTGTCGGCGCGAACCGAGGTCATGGGCTTGCGGATGCGGAAGCTGCCCGTTTCAGCCGCCACATACAGGTCGTCGTAGTTGGTAGCGGTGGGCGGCACGGTGGTTTCGTTCACCGAGCCGTCCAGGTCGTAGTCGGCCCGCTCGCTGCCGTCGGCGCTGAACACGTCTTCCGCCAAAATGCCCTCACGGTAGAAGCGGCTTACCGACTGCACGTTGAACTGCATGCCCACTACCGGATTCCAGTCGTGCGGCGTCTTGGCCTTCATGCCCCGCAACGGCAGCGTCTTGCCGTTTTTGGTAACGGTGCCCTTCACCACGCGGGTGGCCACGGTTTCGGTGACGGTGGGGTTGTCGGGGTCGATAACCTGGTTGCCGTCCTTGTCGGTGATGTAGTTGTCCTTCTCCACTTCCTTGGTGGAGTTCTCCACCTTGATGGGGGTGCCGGGAATAGTGTCGTTGGCATCATCCGGGTCAACCGTCACGTCGATGCCGGTGGTCCACCAGCCCTCGCGGGTATCGCCCTTCTCCAGCACGCCCTCGATGGGGGTAACGCCCTCGGGAATTTCCACGTCGCCGGTGAAGGTGTGCAGCCAGCCCTTCTCGGGCTTGGCCAGCAGGTTGGCCAAGTCCAGCGGATCTTCCATCCACTCCAAATCGGTAGCATGGGCGGTAATGTACACCGAAGCGCTGTCGCTGTCCCAAGCGGCGATGTTCTTCAGCTGGTCTTTGTAGGAAAGCAGCTTGCCCTCTGCGTCGAACATAGAAGCATCCAGGGCGGTATCTTCACTGCCCAGGTTGTCCAATCGGGTCTTCAGCTTCAGGGTTAGCGAGTCGCCGTAGCCCAAATAGCCGTTGGCGTGCACGCCGGCATAGTAGGCGTTGATCAGCGCTTCGTACTTCAGGAATTCCTCGTCAGTGGCGTCGTCAGGGGCGGCCAACTCGAACACCACCACTTCGCCGTCATGGTCTTTGCCTTTGATGGTGGGGATGTCGGCGGGCACTACGTCCTCGGGGTCGTCGGCGTCGGGCTTGGCGTAGTTGCTGTTGGCAGCGTTGCCCTGGCCCAGCGCGGCGAAATCGTTAGTGCCCCAATCCGGCTGCGGCATGGAGCTGTCACCGTAGGCGATCTTCACCGTCCAGCCGGCCTCGATCAGTTGCTTAGGCGTGAGGCGCTCGGTCTTCATCACGCCTTCGCCCTTCTTCTTATCGGCGGTGGTGGCGCCGGGCACCAGGTTGCCCTCCTTGTCGGCGATCCACTCCCCTGCCGCCAGGTCGGCGGTGGTGTCCAGGCGGTCCTTGTACACCCGCTCCACGTAGAACGGGTACTCGTCGCCCTCGTAGTCGCCGATGTACTTGTAGGTGGTGGGGTAACGCTCGGCCCACTCTTCGTTATCGGTCAGCTTGGCGCCATCGTAGAAGGTAACCTGGCGCGGCAGGTGCATCGAGAACACCAGCTTGGCGTGCTTCAGGTTGCCCTTGGTGGCCGGGTCATCCTTGGTGGACTTGTTGGTGACGGTGGCGGCGAACCAGGGGTTCTCGTTGTACTGCCAGGCGTCCTTGGTCTCGGAAGCCAGGAAGATGGTCTCGTGCAGAACCCAGTTATTGTGGTCATTGAAGTTGGCCACCATCTCGGTGTCGTAGCGCCAATTCTCATGCACCGGGTTACCGGTGCCGCGGTAATCGCCGCGGGCCGCCTGGTCCAGCGAGATGTTGTTCAGGGTGCGGGCCACGGTGCCGTCGGCGTTGTAGGCGTATACCCAGCGCTCAGTCTTGAAGGAGTCGATCACGGTACCGTCATCTTGGGTGATGGTGGCGGGCACGCGGGAGTCGTAGTGCTCGGTGGCCACCAGGCGGAAGGTACCGTTCTCGCGCACCGGATTGCCCTCGTCGTCCACCACAGGGTTGCCGTTCTCGTCCTTCTTCTGGCCGCCGTCCAGGCTGTACAAGGTGGAATCCCAGCCGTATACCGCGCCGGTCAGCGGGTCGCGCTTGTAGGTGCGCTCCAGGCTGAACTTGGTGTAGGTGTTGTAGCCGGTGATCTTGGTGGGGTCGGCCGGATCGCCGTAGACGGGATCGCTCTGGTACTGGTTCAGGATCAGGTACACCCACTTGCCGTCGGCGGAAATGCCGCGGGTGGCGTCCTGCACCTTGTACTGGATGTCGGTGTCGCTGTATTCCACCATGGTGGACTTGCTACCCAGGTTGGCGGTCACGTAGTTGGTGCCGCGGCCGGGGTTGGAAAGGGTTTGGTTGCTGCCGGTGGCGTAGGTGTACTGGTTCACCTCGATCAGCGGCTTGGCGCCGTTCACCTCACCGCGGGTGGAAAGCTTCTTACGGGTAGTGGTGGTAACGTTGCCGCTGGTAGACGACGTGGCGCCCTTGATAACCGAGCCATCGGTGTTGATGATGTCGCCCGGCTTGGCACCGGCGCCGGTAGTGGTGGTGCCCGGCTCGTCGGTTACCACATGGCTGGGATCGTCGCTGTCGGTGGGACGGTTCACCGGGTTGGCTTCCACTTCGTATTCCACAGTGAGGGTGGGCTGCTTCACCCGCAGCTTCACCGTGGAGAACACGCCCATGTCGGTGTGCACCGCCGCCTCGCTGGCGCGGCCGTTGTCCACGAAGCGCTCGGCAAGGGTGGTGGTGGCGCTGCCGTTTTCCACCTGGCCGTTGCTGCCGATAATGGTGTTGGCGTTCAGCAGGGCGGTGGTTTGCTCGGACAGGCCGTAGCGGGTGGAGGCGAAGTCGTAGTCGCCCACCAGCAGGCCCTGGCCCTGGGTGAGGGTTTGGCCGTTGGTGGTGATGGAGGCGGCGCCGGCCAGGCCCAGGTTCAGCACCGTGTTGTTGTTGGCGCAGCTGGGCACGCGGATGGTGCCGGTGTTCTCGGTGTAGGTGCCGTTGAAGCCAATGAGGCTGTTGGTGGGCACCTTCTCGGTGGTGTTCTGGCCGCTGTCGTGGTTGGTGTTGAAGGCCTTCTGGGATTCCACCGTAGTAGTGCCATTCGCCTGGGATCGATAGGTGGTGCTCAGCAGGCGGTTGGCACGATCGGCGGCAGTGGCCAGCGGCAGTGTCTTGCTGGTGGTGGGCAGCCACGCGGCCTTTGCGTAATTATAGGTATTGTAATAGCTGGCCCAGGAGCCGCTGCCGTTGCGGGCATAGGTGCTGAAGGTGTTGTAGGTGGAATCCAGGCGCAGGTCCTGGCTGTGGCCCTTGTACTCGGCAATGGCATTGGCCCAGTTGCCGTAGGTGCCGTTGTTGTTGTAGTGGTACATCTGCCAGGTGCGGTTCTCCTCCATGGTAAGGGCCATGGGGGCACCCACATAGAAGGGGTTCTGCCCTTGCTTGCTGGCAGCGGCAGCGGTGCGGCCGCTGTAGGCGCCATCCGCCACGTTCTGCAGCTTGATGGACTGATCGGTGAGGAACTTGTAGCCGATCATCTTGCTGGTGACGTAGGTGCGGATGTTGTCGTAGCTGCGATACATGGCCGGGTCCAGCCCCAGCTTGGGCTCAGCATGGGTGACGATGTTCAGCTTGAAGATGTCCAGGTCGTTGTTCTTGATGGCGGTGATGAGGTCGCCCGCCTCGTTCAGGCCGGTGGCGGTGGGCTCGAAGCGCACCACATAGCGCTTCTCCACCACGCCGGAGTCGGTGGACACGTTTTCGTAGGTGCTGGTCACCTTCCAGTTGGACTTGCGGTAATCCACATCCTTGCTGGCGGCGGCCTCTTTGGCGGCGCTGTAGTTGCTGGCGTCCACACTGTTTTGAACGGACAGGCCCCAGTCGTCGGGCTTCACCTCAACAGTGCTGCCGTCACCACTGTAGGGCTGGCCGGTTTCGCTGTCGTAGGGGGCCACGCCGTAGGGCAGCACCACGGTAACCATAGGCAGCACCAGGGTGCCCTTCTGGCCGCCATCGGTGGCGTAGTTGTTGGAGTACTTGCTGTTGGAAACGGCGTTCTGCCAGTTACCGCTGTAGCTGGTGTTGGTGGCCCAGGTGTAGGGCTGGTCGTTCAGCCAGTAGCGATTCTCCACATGCACATTCAGCTGGCGCACGTCGCTTTCGCTGTCGATGAAGTACAGCTCGTTGTCGCGCTCCTCCGGGTCGCTCATCTGGCCATTGCCCTCGGCGTAGGAGGAGACGGTGTGCCAGGTGCGCACCAGCGGCTTGCGCTGGATGGCGTTGGTGCCAGTTTCGGCGTACAGCACCTTGTTGCCGTTGGCGGTGGCACCGTTGATGGTGTTGGTGGCGCCGCCGTACACGCCCTTGTCGGCGCTGTTCCAGTCGATCTGCTGGGCGTCTTCCACCCGCAGGCCCATCACGTCAGTGGCGCTCACGTCGCCCAGCACCGGCTCGTCGCCCGTGCGGTCAACGGAGTTCAGGGCGGTCATCACCTTGTTGTTCAACACGGTGTAGCCCTTCACCGCCGGCATGTGGGGACTGCCGTAGGCGGTTTGGTACTCGGGGCAGTGGGCGCCCACGTTGCCGCCGATCAGCGTCCAGTCGAAGTCCATGCCGTAGGGCTCGATGTTCTGGGCGCGGCCCGGGGTGTTCAGCTGCGCGTTGGCGATGCCGCGGGCGCTGCCGCCCTCGTAGTGGTCAACGTCCATGATGGAGTAGTAGGCGCTGGACAGGTAGGGCTCTTTGTCGCCTTCGGTGTTCACCGGCTCGGCGCCGGCCACCACCAGGTAGATGGTGGTGCCCAGCTGCAGGCGCTCGCCTTCGGCCACGTCGCGCTCGCCGGCGGTGCCCACGCGGTAGGCGCGGGCGATGTTGCCGGCGGTGGTGCCGGTAGCAGTTTCGTCATATACGGGCACTACGGTGAAGCCAGCGTTCTGCAGGGCGGTGCGCACCACCTTGAAGTTGCGGTCCACCATCTTGGGCAGGGTGCCCATGGCCGACTCGGGGGCCTTGCCGTACACGTTCAGGGTAACTTCCATGCCCTGGTAGGGATAGTACTCGTCCTCGGTGCCGGGCACGGGGGCAGCCGTGGTGGCCGGGGGCACAGAGCTTACTACCATGCCCTCTTCCCACACGATGACGTCGTCGGCCGGAGGCTCGGGATCGGTACCGTCGCCGGAACCGTCACCGCCGCCATCGCCACTGCCATCGCCGCTGCCGTCGCCAGAGCCGTCGCCCTCGGTGCCGTCGCCGGCGCCTTCGTCGGCGGTGGCCACCAGCGAAGCCGGCGAAGCCGCCAGGCCCGCCTCGGGGGAAGCCATGCCCAGCAAAGACTCGGGCGGCATGGATCCCAGCGGCAGGTTGGAGTAGGTGGCCTTGCGCGGCGCGGCGCGCTTGTCGCCCAGGGTGGCGGTGGAAAGGTCGATGGCCGGCTGCTCGCTGGCCTCTTCCACCGCTTCCTCCTGGCCGCTCTCGGCCGTGGCCTGCAGGCTGCGGAAGAAGCCGTTGGCCATCATCATCAGGCTGGTGGGGTTCATCATCTCGCCGCTGAACAGGCTGGCCTGCTCGGCGTCGTCGCCCTCTTCCACATCGGCCGGGTCGGCCCAGTTGGCGTAGAGGGTGGTGGTGCCGTCAGCGAAGTGGCGGAACTCGTCGCCCGCCTTGAAGTACACCTTCTCCTGGGTGGTGGAACCGTCGTCGCCGGTCACGTCGCGCAGGGCGTACCAGCCGTTGAACACGGTGCCTTCCGGCGCGGTGAGGCCGGTGCCGTCCGGCAGGGCCACCGCCACGTCGAACAGACCGGTAACCGCCGCCGGCGCGGTGCCCGCGGCGCCGTTGGCGTCGAAGGCGAGGGTTACGGTATTGGGGGCCCACTGGGCGTAGAGGGTAATCTCCTCTTCGGTGATGGGCATCATGTCGTCCACGCGATAGCTGGTGCCGCTGCCATCAGCGGCGGTGTTCCAGCCGTTGGGGCTGTAGCCCACCCGCTGCAGGTTGTTCACGAACACCACCACTTGACCGCCAAAGGCCACCGAGGGGCTAGTGGGCACGCTGCCGGTGAACTCGGGAATCTTGTTGCCGTCGGTATCCAGCACGAAGTTGCCGGCCTCGTCGGTTTCGTAGGCGTTGCCGTCGTAGGTGGGGGTGATGGTCTTCACCGTCCAGGTGGCGTACAGGGTATCCACCACATCAGCATCGGTGGAAAGCACGAACTCCTGGCCCGCCAGGTAGGCGCGGCCGGTGCCATCGGCGGCGGTGTTCCAGCCGCTGAAGTCGTAGCCCTTGCGAGTGAAGCTGCAGTCGGGCACTTCTACGGCAAAGCCGTTCTCGCCGGTGACGTCGGCGGTGTTGCCGGTGAACTCGGGCACGGGGTTGCCGTCGGCGTCCACCACCGGCTGGCCGTTCTCATCCACCTGGTAGGCATTGCCGTCGAAGGTGAGCTTGCCCACACCCTGGAAGGCGCGCCACTGGGCGTACAGCACGTCCACGCCGCTGGTGAGGGTGTAGTTGTCGCCGGGCTGATAGGCGGTGCCGCTGCCGTCGGCCTCGGTGTTCCAACCCAGGAACACGTAGCCGGGGCGGCCAAAGCCGTCATCGGCCACCACCACGTCGGTTTCGCCATCGGCCACGGGGGTGGGAGCCATCACCTGAGTGGCGCCCTCGCCGTTGGCGTCGTAGCTCAGGCACTTGCGCCACTGGGCGTACAGGGTATCCACCACGTCGGCGTCCAGTTCGTACTCGGCGCCCACCTCGTAGGCGGTGCCGGTGCCGTCGATGGCGGTGTTCCAGCCGTCAAACACGTAGCCGGGGCGGGTGAAGCCGTTGGCGGCTACCACCGCTTTGCCGGTGCCCATGCCCAGCGTGGGATCCATAGTGCCCTGAACATCGGTGCCGTTGCCGTCGTAAATCAGGCTGTCGGACCAACGGGCGTACATGATGTAGCTGTTGTCGAAGGAATCCTCGTCGAAGGTCACCTCCATGGTGTCGCCCGGCTGCAGCAGGGTTTCCCCTTCCTGCACCTCGGGGGTGGTGGCCCAGCCGGCAAACACGTAGCCGTCGCGGGTGAAGCTGTTCTCCGGCATGGTGGCCACGCCGGTTACCTCTTCGCCTTCCAGTACCACGGTCACCATATCCACAGTGCCCTCGCCGCCAGCAGCGTTGAAGTTCACATACACTTCGCGGTCGCCGGCTTCGTTCTCCACCTTGGCGCCGTACTTCACGTTTACCTTGAAGCCGTGAGACTCCAGCAGCACCAGAGCGTCTTCCAGCTTCATGCCGGTAACGTCAGGCAGGTCTACCCCTACCGTCTTGTCCACTTCGGTTTCTTCGTCGCCGAAGTCGCCACCGCCGGCCACGTGGCCAGTGCCAGTGGCCTCGCCGCCCACGTAATCGATGCGGCTCAGGTCGTCCCACGGGGCGGTAAGCAGACGGTCATACCAGTCTTCGCTCTCGTTGTTACCGAAGATGCGGCTGCGCAGGTTAACCTTCAGCTTGTAGCCGCCGTTCACGTAGCAGTCGGTCATATCGGAGGGGTCGGGGTCGGCGGCGTTGGTCACTTGGTTGTCAACATTGCGGCCGTACCATTTGCCCAAATCTTGTTTCACAGTGATGCGCAGCACCCAAGGCTGGCTGCTGGTCACGTAGTTGTAGCCGGTCATTTTGCTGCGGTCGGCCACAATGCGGCCCTCATCGTCGCGAGCGTCGGTGCCGGGGGCACCGTCAGCGGTGGCCGCCACCTGGCTGTAGCTGCCCAGCAGCGCCAAGCCCGCCCCCTCGCCGGTCATGGCAGAGGAGAAGTCGGTCACACCGCTTTGACGGGTGTTGCCAATGAAGTAACGAGCCGGGTCTTGGTGGGTGCTCACCGCTTCATAGCCATGGTTCTCGCCATAGGGGGTTTGCAGAATTTCCACATCAATCAGCTCGGCCGGGATTGAAGCGTAGTCCTCGTCCACATAAGGGGCAGCAGCGTTGTTGGCGCCAGACACCGCGCCGTTCACCGCCTTCAACAACATGGCGCTCAGCTGCACGTTGCCCTCGTCATCCAGCACCGGCTCGGCGCCGCGGGGCATCACGTAGGTGAAAGTAACACCGTCCAGGTTGCGGTCGCCGTAGTTGTAGGCGGTCAGCTGGGAGGTGTACTCCTGGCCGTACTCCAGCGCGGCCGTATAGGTACCCTGGGTGATGTTACGGGCGTTGTAGTTGTTAACGGTGTTGCTGGTGCCGCCGTGGTTGGTGTCCCGCACCCACCAGGTGTAGTTCACATCGTACAGCGGGGCCGAAACGCCGTTCTGGGCGTTGAACAGACTGTAGCTGCGGGCTGCCTGGTAATCCTTCGGAGCTTCGCCGGTAACGGCGCGGTCGTCAAAGTCGCTCACAATTTCCGAAGAAGTGGCCAGCCATGCCTTTTGCAGGTGCAAGCGGCTCTGGGCCCAGATAAGCGGCGTGCCTGACACGCGGGTTTCCTCGGTGGCGGTAGCGCCGTCTTCGCCGGTTGCCTCGGTGGTGTAAGTGGAGGCTTCCTTGGCGCGCGGGCCGGTGACGAACTTGAAGTAGTCGCGGATGTAGTTGGTATAGCCGCTGCCAGTTTGATTCACCGTCACGAAGGTGTAGTCGGGCAGCTCGGTGCGCTGACCCATCAGCAGGGGCTCGGTAGTAATCTTGTAAGACACCTTCTGCTTGGTGTTGGCAGTTTGGTTGTCGGCATCGTAGAACACGCCATTGCTGCCACTGGTACCGTAGTCGTAACTGCTGTTGGGAGCGCTGTTCTGGGAGATGGGGCCCGTGGCCTTGTTGTTGTTCGAGGTGCCCGGGATAAAGCTGTAAGCGTTGTAGAACATCTTCCAAGCATCCACGTGCTTGGCCTTATCGGCACTGAAGGCGCTCTCATGCAACAGGTAATTCAGGTCCAGCAACTGGTTCTGGTTGTACACGCGAGTGGTGCCCTGCACCAGGCCGGTGCTGAAGCTGGTGGAACCGTAGGCCGGGTTCAGGAAGTTGCTATTGGCGCTGTTGCAATCCGGGTGACCGCAGTGCAGGTGGTAGTAGCTGTAATAGAACTCGCCAAAACGCGGGAAATAGCCGGGCTCGATGCCGGCGGTGTTGGCAGAGCCGTCGGCGTTCTTGGCGGTGCTATCGGAGGCGTCCATGTCCACATACACCTGTGGCAGATCTTCAGTGGCGGCGCGCACGGGGAAGGAAATCTCCAGCACGTCGCCCACTTCCATAACCGCCGAACCGGAGTCGGGGCGGTCGGTGGGACGCAGCTTGGTGTGCTCGGTGGAAAGCTTCGAGCCGGTGCCCAGCTCGTTTGCCAGGTGCTTGCCGGAGGTAAGCGAGCTGGCGCTGCCGTCCACGTTGCCAGTGGCCTGGTCGTCGGCAATCACCACGCGGTTCTCGGTGGGATTGTTGATATCCTTGCCGCTGATCACGGTACCGTCTTCGGCGGTGTAGCCGTTCACGAACTTGTCATAGGCGATGGACTCGTCGTCGCGCACGAACTCAATCTTGAACAGGGTGAAATCGGTATCGTGCGAGCTTTCGGCCGGGTTAATGTCGGCGTAGCTGCGACCGTAGCTGTAGTTGGGGTAATCGCAGCGGTAGGTTTCCTGAGAAACCACAGTCATGGCACCACCGGTGTCCTGAGCTTCCTCTTCGGAAACCTTGGTCACCTTAAGCTTCAGACCACGGGTACGGTCAGCGGTAACGTCTTTGCCATCGAAGTCGTACCAGCGGATGTTGCCCAGAAGCGCCGCTTCCAGGTAAGTTTCGTCGATGTCGGCGCCATCGGTGCCGTTGTAGGCTTCGTAGCGATCGCTCACCCCTTCGAAGTCTTTGTAAGTACCGCCCATCATGATGTCGGTGCCGTCTTCGGCCATGCCCTTGTAGTTGGCGGCCTCCACGGCCGACTTCAGGTACTTGGTGGGAATGCGCTCGTAGAACACCGGATTGTAAATCTCGCTCTCGCCGGCGCCCTCTTCCTGAGTTCCCACAACCGACACGCTGTTGCGCAGCGCCGCCTGGGTGTCGGCGTCGGCAGCAAGGTCGCCGCTGCTGCCGCCCACGTTGAGGTTCCAAATGGTGGCGGTATCGGAACCGGAATGCACCGACCCGTCCTTGCGATACACAATATTGAACTGCCAGTTGCCCGGCGCAAGATTGCCGGAATTGAAGGTGGCATTAGTGTAGCTGCCGCCCCAATTGCCGTAGTTGCGCTGATACACGCCGTCTTTGTAGGCCTGCACGTAAATGTAGTCGCAGCAACCCTCGCTGCTCACGCTGAAGTTGAAGGTGAAGTTGGTGGTCTCGTACACGCTGAAGCGCACGCTCATGCTGGAGGACGAGCTGTTCACCCGCTGGTTGGTGTTCTGGTAGGTGCCGGGGGCAGTTTGGCGGAACGAACCCACGGTAACCGCCGGGTTCGAGCCCTTGCTGGCCAAACGGGCGTTCACCAGGGTGTCCTTGTACCAGAACACTTCGCCGGGCACGTAGCCGATCTTCTGGGCGGCGTTCTCGTCGTAGCGGGCCATGGCCTGGTCGCGCGTTTGGAACACCTGGGTTTGGTATTGGGCATTGGGAATGCGACGATACACCCTCAGCGGGCTGTCGGTTACGTCGTAGGCGTTCTGCTTGGTGCGCCACTCGCCATGGGTCACCGTGGTGGTGTTGGTGGTGGCGGCGTCGAAGGCCTCGCGGCCGGGCAGCGTGATGCTGCTGGCGTTGTGGTCGCCGGCAGCTTCGTCGTACAGCGGGGCGCCGGCGGTGAGGGTGCCGGGGTTGCCCTTGAAGTCCAGAACGGTGTCCTCGTTGTGGTAGTGGGTATAGGCCACGTCCATGGTGAGGTTGCGCTCAATCCAGTTCTTGGCATCCTCGTAGGTGCCGTTCATCAGGTCTTTCTGGGTGAGACGCATGTCGGTGTAGCGGCCCACGCCTTCCAGCTTCACCACGCCCAGCTCGAACGGGGTGGTGCCGTTCAAGGTAGCGGGCACGTCGTAGTAGGTCCAGCGCATGGCGGTGGCTTCGCGGTACAGGTTGATGTTCACACCGTGCTCCACGCCCTCGATGGCGTTGGAACGGGTAGCCATGTAGTCGCTCAGCTCGTGGTTCGATTCGGCGGAATCCACCACGTTGCCGTCGGCGTCGGTGTAGGTGTCCTGGCCGTCCACGGTGTACTTGCCGGAAGCGGTTTGGTAGCCGTCTTCCTTCAGCCAGCCGCCCTGGTCGTTGTTGTAGCTGGGAATGTAGTACTCAATTTCCACATGCTTGCGGCCCAACTGGCGCACGTCCGCCTCATCGCTGGCCAGCGACTGGTCGTTGCGGGGCATGTTCTCGGGGTAGGCGATGTTGTTGCCGGTCACCTCGAAGATGCGAGTGCCGGTGGGCACCTGGTTCACGGTGTCCCAGCCGTCGGTGAAGTTCACCGTAACGGTTACGTCGGCGGTGTGCCAGGTGGGGTTGCGCAGGGCTCCCACGTTGTGGTCTTTGCCCGCCTGGTTGCGGCCCACCAGCACCCGTACCGGATTGCCGTCCTGGTTGGCGCTGCTGCTGCGGGTGCGGCTCACCTCCGGGTTGAAGGCCACGATGCGGGCTTCGGTGTTGTAGTGGTTCACATAGTTGGCCCAGCGCTCGCCTTCGCCGTAGCGGAACGAGTTCACGTCGGCAGTGTGGTTGTAGAAGGACAGGGTGGAAGTTTGGCGCGCGCCGTATTGCTCGCGGCCGGTGAGATCGGCGCCGGGGTTCAGCTTGCTGGTATTGTTGTCCAGCATCTCGTGATACTTGTAGATGGTGGCGCGGCCCTCATCACCCTTGGTGCCATATTGGTCACTGTAATAGGGGTTGCCGTTGCTGTCGTTCAACAGCGAGCGCTTGTTGCCCACATAGTACTGGCTGTAGCCGTGCAGCGGCGCCGCCGTGGTGGTGAAGGTGGCGCGCACGCTGCTGGCGCTGTAGGAGGGGCGATCGTCGTTGCCGTTGAAGGCCAGGTTGGAGATGGTGTTGTAGGTAAGCGCATCCGGGTTGGTTTGCAGCTCGTCGGTCATCTGGGTGATGACGCGGATGTACACCCCTTCGCCCTTGCGGATCAGGGTGTCGAAGTAGCTGTAGTCGTCCAGCCGCAGGCCGGTGTTTTTCTTGCCCACCGAGAAGATGATGGTGCGGTTGTTGGCGGCGCCTTCCAGTTCGGCGGAGGAAGCCTCCGTCTGGCCCTGGTTGCTGCTGTTGCCGAACACCGTGATGGTGATGTTGTTGCTCTCCACCGCCTCGGCGCCGGCCTCCACGCTCTGGGCGATAACGGTGCCCAGCTGGGTGGTGGAGCCCATGCCCTCAAGCGGGTTGCCCTCGTCGTCCATGCCGGCGTACTGCACGGTTACGTTCCAGCCGGCGGCCTTCAGGTTCTCCACCGCCTGGGCCTCGGTCTGGCGCATCACGCTGGGCACGTTGGCGTTGCCCTTGCCCCAGGCGTCCGCCTGGCCATACACCACCAGGTTCACCACGGTGCCGGGCACCAGTGCCGTGCCGGCGTCGATATCGGTGCCGTCTTCGGCCTGGGCCGAGATGATCTTGCCCAAGTTGGTGGCGTCAACCACGGTGGTGCCGTCGGCCTCGTACTCTTCCGCCTTCACCTGCACGTTAACCTTGCAGCCGGCAGCGGCCAACTGCTGAGCGATGGCGGGCACAGCGGCCCCTACCATGGCGGGCGCGGCAAACGGCGCCGGGCCCATCACGTCGATGGCGATGCGGTTGCTGCTGGCATAGGTGCCGGCAGCAACGTTCTGGGCCACCACCTTGCCGGCCAGTGCCTGGTCATAGGCGGCGTCGCCGTAGTTAATGGTGTTGATGGCCACGTTGAAGTTGGCGGCCTCCAGCGTCTTCACCGCATCGGCCTGGGCCGGGTTGGTGCTGGACACGTCGGGCACCAGCACGGTGCCGTCCTCGGGGGTAGCGCCGTCTTCGCCCATCACCGGGGCGTTGAACACCGTCAGCACCACTTCGGCGCCCACCGGCGTCTGCTGGTTGAAGGGCACGCTCTGGCCCACCACGGTACCGGTGGCGGGAATGGCAGCAGCGGGGGCTGGGTCGGCCTCCCCGTCGTCGGCGCTCTCTTCGGCCGCCGCCGCGGTGCCGTTCTGGCCGCGGGCGTAGGTGTTGGTGTAGCTGGCGGGGATGAGAGCCACGTTGCTGATGTACTTGATGGTTACATCGAAGCCGGCATCCTTCAGCTGCTTGTAAGCGTCGCTCACGTTGGTGGCCACCACTTGCGGCATCAGCTTGCTGCCGCTTTCCTTGGTTACCTTGGAAAGGTCGGTGGAAGCGGGGGCGTTGGTCAAAGTTACGGCATTGTCTTCGCCCAACAGCGTTGCGGTTACAGTAGAGGCCAAGCCGCCTTCGATGGCGCTACCATCACTATTGTGGGTGCCCACCGTGTTCTTTGCCACAACAGACGTGCCGTCATCGCCCACTTCGCGCAGCACTTCCCAGCCCACGATGCGTTGGCCCTTGCCCACGGTGAAGCGGCCGTCCACATGCTGCAGCGGCAGGGCGGAGTTGCCGTTCGCGCCTACGAACAGGGTGTACTCCACATAGTCGCCGGCGTACAGGGCGCCGTCGGGAATGTCGTTGGTGGCATCGCTGGTGTCGATGTCGTTGTTCTTGTCATCGGCATTGGGGGCGTAGCTGAAGGGCCAGGTCATGGACTGGCCATCGGCGTCGTAGCCGAACACCTGGTTGTTGCTCTTGCCGTCCACACCGCTTTCAATCTTCTTGCCGCGGGTGTAGTCCACGTCCATCTGGCCCAGCAGATGACGAGTGCTGTACTCGGCGAAGCGTTCCACATAGTTACCAAAGGCCTCAGTGTTGGGGTCTTTCGACTTGATGCGGTCGATCTTCAGCTCGTGGCGGGATACCTCGCCGCGGTACTGGTTGGCCTCTTTGCCGAAGGTGGGCGTGGAGGTGTAGTCCCAGTTGCCGCCGTCGGGGTCGATGGTGGCAGCCTGGGCCTGGGTGAAGTTCTCGTAGGTGCGATCCACAAACACGCCATCGTACTTGAAGGCGTAGTTGCCCAGCTGCACCAGGTTGCCGTCCGCGTCGTAGGTGTCGCCCTTGGCCTGAGCCGTGGCGGTGGGGTTGGCGGCGGCGCCCTTCTGGCTGGGACGCGACAGCCACTGGCCCGAATCCAGCATGGTTTCGGGGAAGCGGCGGTTGGCGTTGGGGGCCACAAAGGCCAGCTGCACCTCGGTGATCAGGGCCTTGGCGTAGGTGCCGTTCACCGTGGGGTCGTCCTCGAAGCCATCAATGGTGTTGGTGGCGTCGGTGGCCTTGTACAGCGGGTAGGAAATGGCGTCGTCGTTCAGGTTTTTGAAGGGACCGTAGCTGCCCAGGGAAACCCGGTTGGTGGGGCTTACCGTCAGGCCGCCGGCGTAGTCGGCCGCCACGAAGGAGTCGCGCAGGTAACCCTCCAGGTCGATGGCGTAGTCGCCGTCGGTGTCCAGCTTGCCGTCGGCGGTCAGAGGCGCGCTCACGCGGCCGTCCGCCACCAGCTCTTGCCAGGTAACGTACTTGTTCTGCTCTTTGCCGTTGGCATCGATGTACTTGAACATGAACTTGGCCACCTGGAACCACTCGCCGGCGCACTGGCTGCAGTTGGCGTCCTCGGGGCACTTGGCCGCGTCGAACATCACCTTGGCGCCCAGGTAGCGCTGCTCAGCCTGGTCGGTGAGGGCCTGGGCAGAGGCAATCTTGTCGGCGGCGGCGCCGTCGGCCTCAAGCTTGTCCAGAGCGGCCTTGTTGGCATCCCACTCCGCTTTGCGCTGCTCGGTGCGCTGGGCGTACAGGGCCACCAGCGCCAGCGCCTGCCACTGGGCCTCGGCCTCATCCATGGCGGCCTTGGCAGCATCAATCTCCCGCTGCGGGGTGCCAGCGGTGGCCTTCTTGGTTTCGTAGGTTTCCTTGGCGGCGTTGTAAGCCTCTTCCAGCGCCTTCGCCTGAGCAGTCAGCTCGGCGGCGCTGCCGGTAGCGGCGCTGCCCTCCCCCGCCGCATCGCGGGCCTCGGCGCACTCCTCGCAATTGACATCGCACACGCCCGAAGGCACCAGGTTCACCGGCACGTAGAGATTCTGCAGGCGGAAGATGGAGTTGATGCGGTTGGCGCCGCTGTAGTTGGTGTCGATGATGGAGCGCAGGGTAACCTCGGAGAGGTGGGCAGCACGGTTGCCGTCCACCTGGTTGGCCACGTTGCCGTCAACGCGGTTGCGGAAACGCACCTCGTAGGTGGCCTTGTTGGGGGTTACGTTGTCGTCGGCGTAATCCACGATGGCCACGCTGTCGGAGTATAGATCCTGGTTGGAATACTGGCCGTCGCCGTTGGTGTCGCGGCGGTTCCAGCCATAGCCATTGTGGTATTCATTGCCAGCCGAATCGCTCTTGCTGTGCATGCTGTAATCAACGCTACCGTTCCACAGATAATCCTGGCTACCAGTTTGGGTGTTGTAAGAACCGTGCCAGGTGTTCACCCACCAGCGACCCGTAGTCTCAGACTGGGCGTTGGGGCTAGAGGTAGGCAGCGCCGGGCTGCCGGTGGGCACGCCGCGATAGTCGCTGGTCCAAGTGGGCATATAGCCAGAACCAGGAGTGGTGTAGGTATAGCCCCACACGTCGGTGGCAGCGCCGGAAAGTGCCGTGTTGGAATGGGTAGCGCTGTTGGAGGGGTCATAGGTGAACTGCTGACCTGTGCCAGTGATGTCTTTGCCGTCCACGTCCTTCAGCAGGGTGGTGGCGTACTTACCGTCGCTTTCCGTTTGCAGCGTGGTGGCGTAACCGGCCTGAATCTTGTAGCCCACCATCCAGCTGTTCTCGGTGGAGCTGTCGGCCGGCAGCCAGTAGCTGCTGCTGCTGTTCCAGCTGTTCCAGCCGCCTGCCCAGTTGTGGGTGCCGGCCCAGGTGCCGTACACGCTGTGGGTGGCGGTCACGTAACCGGGCACCTTGAAGGCGAACATGTTGTTGGGGGTAACGGTGGTTTCCAGCGAATCGCTGCCAGTACCGGCCAAAGTGGTGCCGGTGTTCAAGCTGAACACCTGGTTGTTCTCGCCGCGGCTACCGTAACTGCCGTTTCCAACGTAGCTGTTGTTGGTGAGCGGGGCCGTGCGACGATTGCCGTTGTCCAAACGGTCGTTGTCGTAGAAGTGGCTGTAGCTCACGGTGGCGTTGTTGGTGGCGTTCTGGCGGTAGTCGCTGTAACCGTAGGTGGTCTTGGAGGGGCTGGCCAGATAGGTGCTGGCCTCGTAGGGGTTGGACACCTTGTTCTGGGAAGCGTAGTTGTACAGCTTGTTTACCTGGCCCACGTACAGGTACGGGCGGCCCAGCACCGCGTAGTCGGCCTGGGTGGCCTCGGTGCCCTTGTCGCCGTCGTAGATGCGGGCGGTTTCAGCGGTGGCGTCGGCGTCGCCGGCGTAGGGGCCCAGGTTCAGCTGGTAGCTCACCACCATCTCGCCGTCGGGCAGGTGCAGCGTAAGCGGCTGCTTCTGGCTTACGGCGCCGGCTTCCTTCACCAGGGCGCTGGTGCGGCCAGTGCCGCCGGCAGTGCGCTCCACCGCCTTCATGCCTACGGTGTTCTCCACATAGGCGCCGTCCACCATCCGGTAGTTGGGCACCCAGGCGCCGGCATAGTTCCAGTTGGCCTTGTCCATAAAGTCAGGGTCGTGGTCGAAGTCGCGCTGGAAGTAAATTACCGCGTCGCCATTCTTGTCCACGCCCTCGGCAAACAGCTGGGCCAGGCCCTGGCTCAGCTCGAAGTCGGTGGTGGGGGCAAGGGCCAGCACCGGGTCGCTCTCCACGGTGTTCACCAGGGTTTCGGTGTACACCACGGTGCCGGCGGCAGCCTTCTCCACCGGCATGCTGTTCTTGTCGAAGTAAATCACGTTGCCGTTGTTGCCCACCCGCAGGCCGCTGGCGTTCACGCGCTCCTCCGGCAGGGTGGGGCTGGCGCTGTAGGCGGCGCTCAGAGTAACCGGCTTCACCTCGTAGGTGCCCTTTTCGCGAATTACCAGGGTGCGGTCACCGCTGTTTTCGCGTTTCCAGCCGGTGTTGGTGTTGGCGTTGGTGAGGGTGATGGGGTTAGAGGGACTCTGGATCCAGCTATTCACCGGATTGTCGGCGTCCTCCACCCAGCGGGCGGTGTTGATCTTCACAAACACATTGCGGAAGTTGCTGTCCACATTGTACTTCGCCTCGTTGGTGGCCGGGTTCAGGTGGGTGGCAACGCCGCTGCCGTTGCGGAACTTCAGGCCCATGCCCACGAAGCCAAAGTAGTCGGTGTCGGCATCAGGGTACACGGTGGGCATCACATCGGTGATGGTCATGTTGTCGGCGGCCGAGTAGGCGCCCCACAACTGGTAGTTGGAGTTGCCATAGGCGGAGCTGTCATAGCCGGGGGTTTCGCGGTACAGGCTCATGAGGTAGGCGTTGTCGGCGCCGTAGCTGGCGCTTTCGGTGCCGTCGTTCAACACCCAGCCGCTCATGGGGTTGTTCAGGTAGTTGGGGTCGTTCCAGGCGTTGCCGCTCTTGCTGAAGGTCTTCTTCAGGAAGTTACGGCTCTCGTACACGTTGAAGGCCACACGGGTGCGCAGGTGGCGCATCTTTCCTTCGTCGAAGGCATGGTAGTGCACATGGTGATAGCTCCAGTAGCTGGAGTAGTAGTGGCAAGCGCCGGTCTGGTGCAGGTTGCGATACGACCAACTGCCGCGAGCTTCGCTGTCATCGGCCAAATCCTTGCTGGTGTCGGCCCGCTTGGTGGGAGAGTCGTAGCGCTGGGCCGCCTTGTGGCTGTAGGTTTCGCCAGAGTAATCGCCGCCAATGGTCATGGCCACATCGGTAGTGGCGTGCACGGTGGCGTTGCTCTTGTAGAAGCGGCCGGTAACCTCGAACGACATGTCCTTGGTCCAGGTGTTGGCATCGCTCAGGCGATCGGCGAACCACTGGCCATAGTCGGGAGAAACCGACTTAACGCCGCCGGCACCGTCGGACACCTCGGTGCCCTGGTTGATGGTCACGTCGTACACCACCGACTGCACCGGGTTAATCAGGGCCTCATCGGTGTACTCGGCGAAGGTGTCCTTGTAGGCGGTGGCCTGGTTCACGCCAAAGCTGGGCTGTGGGTTGTTGGTGACGATGGTTTGGCCGTTGGCATCCACCTGCAGCAGGTTCAGACGGAAGTAATAGTAGCCGTCCTCGTCCACCTGCACCGACGTGGCGGTGCCCTCAGAGCTGTCAGTGATGTGCAGGCTGTTGTAGTACTCGCGGCGAATGGTGGCGCCGTCAACGGTGAAGCTGCTGCCATTCTTATAGTTCACGGTAACGGAGTTGATGTACTTCAGCGCCTGCTGGCGAATCTTCACGTAGTAAGCGTCGAAGGCGCCGGTATCGAACCTCTGGGTAAGGGTGAGGCGGGCGCCGGTGTTGTAGGTTACCGAACCCACGCTTTCGTAATGGGTGTTGTTGGCAGTGCCGTGCCAGTTGTTCACATCCCACGCGCCGTTGGGAGAGGTGTACAGGTTGGTGGCATTGTCGTTGATGCTGCCATAGGCGTGGCGGGTACTCACACTGTAGTTGTAGTAGTGATTGGGGCAATGCCAGTTCCAGGCGTTGGAGTAACCCTGCTCCATCAACCAGGTACCCTCCGGGTAGTTGGCGGTAACCTGCCCAGCGCCGCCGGGAGTGGTGTCCACCTGGCGGAAGTCGGTAAGGAAGGAGCCCTGGGCCTTGTAGCCGATGTTGATGGTGCCTTCGTTCTCATCGCGGCTGCTGCCCCAGCACCCGTTGTGACCGTAGTGATGGGTGTCGTTGCTACCGGAGGTATAGTTGGTAAAGCGGTAGTTCTCCGCGGTGCCCTTCAGGATGTCCCAGGTGGAGTAGTCCTCTTCACCCTTGTCGGTAGAATCGCCGAACACCAAGTCGCCCTCGGTGTTACCCTCGCCGCCGCTGGTGGCAGAACCGGTGGACACAATCAGCACCACCTTCGGCTTGCTGGTGCCGTCGCCCTCTTCCACCAAGTCCACGCACAGCACGTGGTCCTTGGGCACAATATCATTGGATTCGTACTCGTAGGTGGTGCTCACGTCATAGCCGGCCGCCGTGAGGGCATCCCACGCCTCTTGCGGCGCCTTGCCCTGCATGCTGGCGAACAGCTGGTTGCGCAGCTCTTCAGGGGAAAGTCCCAGCGAAACAGTGATTTGCACCTTCTTTACTGCGCCGCTGCCGTAACCGTCCTCAGGGTTCACGCGCTCGATGCGGATCACTTCGCCCTCGGGAATGTCGGCCACGCCATCGGTGCCGGTTACATACTCGTAGGCGTAGTCTACGTCGCCCTCGGCGTCTTCGTGCTTCACCACAATGTAGCCAGCCGCCTCCAGGGCCGCCCGCACCGCTTGCACGCTCTTGTCGTTGCCGGTATGGGTGCCTTGCACGTAGTCGCCAAAGGCAGCGGACTCCTGGCCCGCTTCGGTAAGGCCGCTGGACACCACGATCCGCACGCCGGTTTCAGTATGGGTCACCGGCGGCACGTAGCCGTCTTCGCCCTCCACGCCCTGGGCCGGCACGTCCACCACTTCCCAGGTTACATCCTTATCGATGCGAATGACACCCTCGCGCAGGTAGTCGCTCTTCTCGCTGGCCACGGTGGGGTCAACGGTGTAGCCGGCCGCCACCAGCGCGGTGCGGGCCTGCTCGGCGGTCTGCTCGAACAGGCTGTCGAACAGTTCCTTCTCAATTTCTTCGGGGGTTTTCACTTCCTCCGGCTGCTTGCCCTTGGAAACAGTCAATTTCACCGTGGGGGCGCCGCCGTTGTCCACCATGGTCACAGAAATCACGGTGCCGGCCTCGATGGTGTCATGATAAGCCTCGGCCACTTCGGTTTCCACCGTGAGGCCCATTTTCTCCAAGGCTTCGCGGGCGTCCGCTTCGGACATCTTGCCCTCGATGGCGCTGAAGTCCAAATCGCCCACTTCCTCATCCTCGGGGATGCCCAGCGAAATGGTCATGAACACCACCGCCTTGCCATTGGCGGAGGTAAGAGGCTTGCCGTTTTCATCGGTGTACACGCCGGGGGCGCTGGCATAAATCTGGTCGCCGTTCGCATCCAGCTTCAGCTTGGCTACAATCACGGTGCCCTTCGGATACTTCGCCACCGGCTTGCCACCCACCAACACCTTATCGCCATTCTCGTCGGTAAGGTATTCGCTTTGCACTTCTTCGGTTTCGTAGATGTAGGTATCCACCACCGGCGCCTTGCCCTTAGAAACCGTCAGCTGCAGGCGGGTGGTGCCCTCAGCGTCGCCGTCGGCACTCTCAATCACGGAAACTTTGATCACGGTGCCGGCGGGCACGGTGTCGGAGTAGTCTTCCTTCACGGTGCCATCGACGATATAGCTGCTGTTCTCGGCCAGCTTCTCGCGGGCCTCGGCTTCGGTCATCTTGCCGTCAATCTCGGGGAACAGGCTCTCATCCCCGTCTCCGGGGTTGCCGGGAGTGTTGCCGCCGCTATTGTCACGGGCATCTTCCTCAATCTGCTCTTTCGCTTCATCGAAGGTAAGACCGGTACCGGACACGCGGTCGAACACGCTTTGATTCAGGTCGTCATCGGGGCGCGGCGCAATGGGGTCGCCGCTGTTCACATCGGCGTAACCGGCGCGGCTCACGGCGTCGTAGTACATCTTGGAAACGAAGATGAGGCTGCTGTCGGTGCGGCTCTCAGTGTACTTGTCGTTGGTGGCCAGCACTTCCGCCTGCTTCGAGCCATCGTTGAAGGCGGGATCGGTGGCGGGCAGGTCCAGCGGGCGCTCGCGGAAGCCGTCCAGGTGGTTTTCGGTGGTAACGCGGATGGTGCGCTGGGTTTCAAAGTTGCTGTCGCTGTAGCCGCGCACGATGATGTTCTGGTTGGCGTAATCCACCGCGTCTTCGCTCATGTTCTTCCACGAGAACAACTGGAAGGTGGTCACGCATTCAATGCCCAGATCGTATACCTGCTTCTCGGTAAGCACAAAGTCGCCGTTGTTCTGCAGCGGGAAGTAGGTGGCGCTTTGCACCTTCTGGTCGCCGTAGTTCACGTTCTTATCGGGGGTGTACTTCACGTACTTGAAGCCGGCCAAGTCGCCCTCGGCCAGGCCGCTGATGGCAGGCAGCTTGTCGGCGGGTACGCCGGCTTCGCCCACGTAGTAGGGCTCCAGCACTACCTTCAGCGGGTTGGCCACGGTGCTCAGGCTTTCGGCGGCCTTCATGAAGGTGTGATGCCCGATGCCGAAGATGCGGATCTTGCCCACATCTTCCTTCGGGAAGGTGCGGATGAAGGCGCTCTTGATGGTGGTGCGCACCGGATGGAAGCCAGTATAGGCGCTGCCAGTGTCGGTGATCTTCTCGCCAGTGGAGATGTTGGTGGTCAGCTCCAGCGGATAGCTGAAGGTCACGTCCACATCGTCCAGCTTCGAGATGGCCCGCTCGTTCTTCATCTGGGCGGTGAGGGTGAATTCCTTGGCGTAGGGCACCGTCACCTCGGTGCGGTTGCCGTCGCTGTTGGAGGTGTCGCCCTTGGTTTGCTCGGTGTAGTCGCGCTGGCCGTACTGGATGGTGGTGTGCACCTCCATGGCGGGGCGCGGCACGTTCAGGGCGGCGCACTGCTTCACCGTGGCGCGGGTGTCGTAGGCACCGGTCTGCGACAGGGTGAGGCGGGCGTGCAGCTGGTCGTTGTGGTTGTAGCTGGTGGTGCTGCTGCCGTTGCCCAGGTAGTAAGCGTGGGCGTTGGCGCAGTCGTGGTCGGGGTTGTTCACGCCGTTGTACCAGTCGCTGGCGCCGTCGGCCACCACCGCCAGGCGGTCGTTGTAGGCCACGTTGGCGCTGAACAGGTTGGCGGAATCGCCGGTGGCATAGGGCAGCTTCGACCAGCCGGGCTCAATGGAGTTGTAGTTGAAGTCCACGTTCTTCAGGTACCAGTCTTCCCAGGTTTGGCTGGGGTCAAGCAGGCCGGTGCCGTCGTTCAGGGTGTTCTTCAGGGTGTCGCAGTCGGCGAAGTTCAGCACGTAACCGGTCAAGTTGCCCCCGTCGCGCAGGGCCACCAGGTCGTAGATGGACAGGGTAACGGTGCGCTGGATGCCTTCCTTCGACAGGAAGTCCATGGTGATGGACTTCAAGTCGCCCATCTCAGACAGGGCGGCGTTGAAGGTGAGTTTGTTGGTTTTGAAACCGCGCACGATGCCGCGCTTCACGAAATACAGGCCGGTGTCCCAAGCGTTGGCGTCGTAGGGGGCCACCACGTTGCCCTTGGCGTCGAGGCGCGCCTGCTCCAGAATCATGTCCTTGGCCTTCTTGCCCACGCTGTCGAAGGTCATGGAGATGGTGGCGGCGTCGGAGCGGGCCAGGGTGGCGTTGCGGAAGGTGAAGCCGTACTGGGCGGCGCTCTTGTTGGCCACCTCCACATCGGAGTGACGGGCAGAGGTGTTGTTGTTCATGGTCAGCTTGTTAAAGCTCCAGCCGGTGCCGTTGCTGGCGCCACTGCCGGTGAGGGCGGGCTGGGCCTGAGTGGCCGCGCCGTTGATCCACATGTTCTGGAAGTTATAGGTGCGGTAGCTGCTGCCACTGCCAGAGTCGGTCACGTGGTCGGCGCCATTTACACCGTTGTTCGACCAGTAGGCATCGTTGGTGAGCGAGGCACCGTAGTCGTTGCGCTCATCCGAGAACGACTTCGCTTCGGTGCCCTGGGAGGGCCGCGCACTGGCGCCCTTCACCGCTTCGGCAGCGGACAGGCCGTCGAACCAGGAAATGCGCACCGGCTTCACGTCTTTGCGGTCGATGTCGCCGTAGAACTCGCTCAGCGGGAAGTACATGAAGGTGGACTGCATGCGGTTGTCGTAGGCAGTGGTGTTGAACAGGTCGTCCGCCACCTTGGTGGGGGTGCCGTGAGTTACCACGCTGCCGTAGAGGCGGGCGCGGAACTCGGTGTTCATCTTCACACCATCGCTGCCAGCCGGCACCTGGCGCTCGGCCACGTCGTAGGCGTGCTTGATGAAGTTGCCGGCCGCATCCACCAGGCGCGGGCGGTCGGCCGCCAACACGGCGGATTCATCGGTGCCATACTTCCACTCGGACAGCCGGGCGGCCATGCGGTCGTACACCAGGCGCACGGTGGACACCTGGGCGATACTGGCGGCACCGGGGATGTCCTGCAGGCTGCGCTTATCCAAATCCACCACCAGGGTGTAGTAGCCGTCGGCGTTCTTGCGCATGCGCGGGGTGAGGAAATCGCTGGTGAGGGCAATTTCCGCCTGGGCATGGGCCTTCACGTAAGCGGTGGGGTACGGCGCCGGAGTGCCGGAGGTATCCGAGCTCACGTCCTTGGCGTTGGCGGGGGTAACAGTGGTGTAGTCGAACAGCCGCAGCTCGCTGAAGTCGCCGGCGCGGTTCATCCACTTGGTGCCCACGGCCCCGGCCGGCAGGTCGCGCAGGCTGGGGTCTTTGCCCTTAACGCTGAGGGTTACGGTGCTGCCGTAATCGACATCGACGCCAGCGCGCGGCGACTGGCCGATGATGGTGTCGTCGGCGATGGAGGCGAAATCGGCGGCGCCGAAGTCGGCCGGGTTGTACATGCCGTCGCGGTCTTCCTCCACGTAACGCACCACCACGGCGAAGCCGGCCGCCTGCAGCTGCGCCTTGGCAGCTTCCAGGTCGGTGCGCTTCACGTAGTTGCCCAGTTCCACCGTGGCCGGGTAGCCCTTGGTGGTGAGGGTGATGGTGGCGCCGTAGGCGGCGTCGGTGCCGGAGGCCACGTTCTGGGCCAGCACCTCGCCATAGCCGGCGGCGGCAAAGTTGGGGAAGCCGCTGGTGGTGGAGTCGTGGGCAATCTGGGTTTCTTTCACCACAAAGCCCAACCCCTCAAGGGTGGCCTTGGCAGTGGCGAAATCTTGCCCGGTCACAGCCGGCACCGCCACAGTGGCAGGGGCATCGCCCTTCACGGTAATGGTGACGCTGGTGCCGCGATCCACAAACTCGTCCTCGGCACTGGCGGCCACGCTCTGGGCCAGCACGGTGCCGTCGGGAATTTCGTCGAAGGTGGCCACACCGAAGCGACGGATGTCTCCGAAGGCGCTGTTATTCGCATTGGCGTAGGTCACCGCCGGCACGAGGCCGGCCGCCACAAGGGCCGCCTTCGCCTCTTCCGCCGTCATGCCGTCAATCACGTTGGGCACCACGGAAATCTTGCTGCTGGTGGTGGCGGTGGGCACCAGGGCGTCGGGCACGTCGCTGAGGTACTCGCCGCGGGCATCCACGTACACGTACTTCCAGCCGTCGATCTCCAGGCTGGAGGTTTTGAAGCCGCGGATGGCGTCTTTGATCATTAGCGGGTCGGCGCTGTTGTAGGTGGACACGCCGTTCACGGTCATGTCCAGGAAGCCCTCTTCCGCCTCGGAATTGCTGCGGTTCTCCAGCACGTACTCGTACCAGGCCTGCTCGTTGTCCGCTTGGCCCCAGCGGTAAGGCACGGTGTCGTAGTTGTAGTTGCCACTGATGCTGAAGTCGCGAATCTGCAGGTGCTTCTCATTGGTGACGCCACCGGTCCAGTTGAAGTAGCTGTACACCTCCGGCTCGGCGGTGGTGGCCTTCATCCAGGCGGTGGAGCTGTGCACGGTGCAGCGATTGGCATCCCACTGGCTGCCGAAAGCCAAATCCACGCCGTCCACGTTGTTCAGATTGGCTTGGTTCTGCGGGCTACCGGGCCACGACTTCCAATTGCTAGTGGTAGTGCCGTAGGTGTAGTAGTTTCCAGGCCAGTAGCCGTTCCAGCTGTTGGTGGCGTAGTCGGTGCTCCAGGTGCCGGTAAGGCTCATGGTGGCAGAGCGAGTGGGGCGGCCATAGAAGTCCACATAATACTCGAAGGCCTTGGGGTCGCTTCCAATGGCAATGTGGTCGCCGAAGTACTCGAAGTGGAAGGTAGTGGCTACCAGATAGTTGCCGGGGTGGGAGCCGGGCACCATTACGGGGACGCGATTCCCGTTGGCGTCCAGCACGTAGTCGGGCACCATAACCGGGGTGCCGTCGTCGTAGAACTTCAGGCTGCCGTCTTCGTTTCTGTCCTGCACCTGCAGCTCGTTGCCATCGGCGTCGGTCTTCACTTCCCAGCGCAGCTCGCCGTCGTCGTCCTTCGCCTGCACCATGTACACGGTGGCCCCTTCGGGGTCGGTGGTGATGGTGCCGTCGGGGCGCTGGTACAGCGGCTGACCGCCCTGGCTGTTCCAGGCGGTGGAGGGGATGACGATCTTGCCGGTGGCCGGGTCGTAGAACTGGGCCAGGTTCAGGGTCATGGTGCGACGGGTGCCGGGAGCGGTGTCGGTGCGCTCCACCACGGTGATGTCCACGTTGGCGCCGGCCAAGCGCTGGCGCAGCAGCTTGGTGGCCATGTCCTCGGGGGCCGCCTCGGGCGGTGTGGCAGGCGTGGTGCCCTTCACCCACAGGTGCACCTCGGTGCCCTTCAGGTAGAAGTCACCGGAGATGCCCTCGGACACGTTGGTCTTCTCGCCGTTGATGCGGCTGCCGTACACGGTGTACTCGGCGGCGTCGTTCCAGCCGGTCACCGCCAGGCGCTCATCGTCGGTCAGGGCATCGTCGCCCTTGTCCACCAACGCCTGATAGGCCTCTTCGCTAATGTAGTGCACCACGGGGGTGTAGCCAGCGTTCTCCACGCGGGCCATGGCGTCGCTCACCGCCTGCTTCTGCAGCACGGCGGTGTCGATGGCGGGCACCTGCACACCGGTGGTGTCCTCATCGCCGTCCAGCGGGTCGTGCTTGAAGGCCACCAGGCGCACGGTTTCGCCCGGCAGGGTGTAGTTGCCGGACAGGATCTTCTCCTTCACGGCGGCCGCGGCGGCGGGGTCGTTGGCGAACAGGGCGTCGATGTTGCCCATGCTGGCGCTGGTAGACGACACACTGCGGGAAATCACGGTGCCGTACAGGCTGCCGTTCTTGGAGGTTACATCGATGTTGGTGAAGTCGGTGATGGGGTTGCCGTCGGCGTCGGTGTACAGCGCCTTCACGTCATCCATGGCCAACAGCTGGTCTTTGGTGAAGTCGGGGTTGTATTCCACCTCGACGTTCAGCCCCAAGGCTTCCAGCTGGGCGATGGCGGTTTCCAGCGGCACGCCGGTCAGCTTCGGCAGCGGGATGAGGTCGGTGTCGTGGTTCACCATCACCATCTGCACCAGCTTCTCGGAAAGGGTGATGGTGTCGGTGTCGAAACCGCGCCACTCCCCTTCCACGGCGTCCAGGTGCATGGTGGTGGCCTCAAGGCGTGCGCTGTCCATGGCATAGGCGCTGGGGTTCGAGAGCAACATGCGCCAGCCGCTGTTGCGGTTGCCCAGCAGGGTTTCGGTGGGCTCGGTCTGGTTCAGGTCGCTGTCGCTCAGCACCGGATTCTTCTTGCCGGTCAGCTCTACGCTGGTGTCGGCAGCGCCGGTGGCGCCCACATAGGTGAAGTTCTGGATCTGCGGCTTCACCGGCTCGATCTGGCTGATCAGGCTGGCGCCGTCGCGCAGGAACTTGCCATCGGCGGCGCTCATGCCGTTGCGCAGCGGGTCGTAGCTGCCTACCAGGTGGTTCTTCTGGTAGTCCCAGCTGTTGGTGCCGTACACGCCATCGTAGTTGGTGTTGAACTCGGAGGTGAGCTGCACCGTGCTCACGGCATCGGTGCGGCCCAGCACCTCGATCACGGCGTCGATAGCCTCGCCGGTGGCATGGTTGTCCACCACGGTGGTAAGGCCATTCGCGTCGGTGACGGTGGCGGTGTTGTTCTTGGTGTCAGCGGCGTTGCGACCCACGCTCTTGTGGAAGTGCTTCATGTCAACGCGCACTTCGGCCAAGTATCCGTTCTCCCACAGTGTGGAGGGCAGCACCAGGTTGCCAGTGTTGCTGTTGTAGTACAGCCGCATCAGGTCGTCGGCGTTGTAGGTGAAGGTAACCAGGGTGCCCTCCCCTTCAACGCGGCTGCTGTTGTCGGCCAGCTCTTGCTGCCAACCGGCAACGTCGTTGGTGTAGGGGTCTACCGGGGCGGTGCCCTTGATCAGCAGAGTTACCACGGTATTCCGGGGCAGCTCAACATCGGCAGCAGCGGCGTCGCCGTTGATGAGGGCCTTCAGCTGCGCGTCCAGGCTGGCGCCGTCGGCGGACACACCGGCCACGGCCCCTTCGCTCAGAGTGACGAACTTGCCGCGGTCTTCCAGGTTGGCCACGTCTTCGCGGTTGGTGGTGTAGGCGTACTCCACCTTCAGCCCCAAGGCGGTAAGCTGGGCGGTGGCGGCCGCCTTGTTAGCCCACAGCAGGTTAGCGGCCTGGGCGGCGCCAATGGTGGCGGAAACGGAGGCGTCCGGCGCATCCGGATCCACGTCGTTCACCACCAGCTCGATTACGCTGCCGGCCCGCAGGCTGCTGCCGGCTACGGCCTCGCTGCCGTCCGCCAGCCGCTGGGTGGCCACATGGCCCTTCGCCGCCGCCAGCACGGCGGGGTCGGTTTCACCATCGGCGGCTTCGGGGGCGTTGGCCACGCCGTTGTAGCCCTTCTTGGCCACAAAGCCCAAGGCGGTGGCGGCCCGCTGCGCCTCGGCGTAGGTCATGCCGGTGAAGTCAGGCACAATGGCGGTTTCCTGCGGCACGTAGGCCTGGATTTGGATGGTGGTGAGGGCGTTGCCCAGCTTCAGCCCCGTCTTGGCGTTGGCCCCCAGGGCGTCCCAGGTGGTGGCCTTCAAAAGACCGCTGTTCAGCGCCACCGAGGTGGCGTCGAAACCGCGGTAGTCGTTCACGTAGTCGTCCGCTTCGGCGGCAGGCACTTCCTCTTTGCCCATGCCATACACGCGGATGTAGCTGTCGAACATCTGCTGGTCTTCACCAAACACGTTGGTGTCCTGCTGCAGGTAGTTGCCGAACAGCAGTGTCTTCTCGGTATCCATGTAGTTGCTGTAATGGAAGCGGAAGCCGGCGTTGTTGTAGCGGTACCAGCTGTAGGTGCTGTCGTTCTCCTGCACCGGGTTGCCCTTGCCGTCGGTGGCGGCAAGAGGCACCAGGGCGTCGTTGTTGTAGGTGGGGTCGGTGGGCAACTGGAAGCTGCTGCCTTCCTCCACGAAGAAGCTCTTGGCCTTCACCGCCGGGAAGCTGGGGGCAATCTGGGCGTACATGCGAGCGTTGTCCTCGGTACGGGTGCGCTCGCCAAACTCGTTCACGCCGTTGCGGGCGCTGCCCTCCTCGTAGCGGGAGAAGCCGTAGTAGTCGTAGCGGGCGGTGCCGTTGCTGTTGGTGAGGGCGGTCTTATCGCCGGTGAACTTATGGGTGGTGGGATTGTACACCGTCTTGGGGCTTTGGGCCGTGGCGGTGTTGCTCACCGACTCGTAGAACAGGTTGTTCCAGTCGTCCACCGGGTAGGTGGTGTTGAACTGGGCCGGCATCTGCAGGATGTCGTAGTACTTGTCCCAGCTGTAAATCTGCGGGGTGCCGCCGCCGCAGCCGCTGGTGGAAGTGGCCCAGCCATGGTTTTCGCAGTAGTTCTCGGTGGCGGTGCGCTGGGTGTTGAAGTCGGGCGCATCGATGGTGTAGCCGTAGAAATCGATGTAGGGGGCAGCCATGTCCAGGTCGGTGGTGGACTTGATCTGCTTCTTAAAGTAGCCGAAGTCCACTTCCACGCCCACCAGGTCGCCGAACATCCACAGGGCGTCGGTCAGCACCACGTCCTGGCCCTCCAGGCTGATGGCCGGGGCCACCTCGGCGGCGCGGTTCGCGTCGGGGTCTTCGCCCCACAGGGTAACGGTGATGGTGGCGCCTTCGCGCACGTAAGTGGCGTCCTCGTCGATGGCGGGGCCTTGCGCGTAGTAGTCGCCGTTCTCGTCCGCCTCGCCGGTGCCGATGTTGGTGGCGCCCGCGGGGAAGCTCACCTTCGCGCCGGCGGCCACATCCACCGCCACCACTTGGTCTTGGACGTAGCTGGCACCGCCGTGGGCCATCTCGTAGGCAGCGGCCAGCGATTCGTCGGTGGTGTAGTTGTACACCACGTGGAAGGGGGCCACCTCGCCACGGGCAGCGGTGGCAACGCGGTCGGCAACGGCCGCGGCCAAGGCGGCGTCCGCACTGGTGCGGTTCATGGTGTCATCGATGGTGGGCACCGCGATGGCGCACAGGCTGTCGTCGGCAGCGGCCGGCTCGGTGTGGTTGTCCACCACCGGGGCCATGGTGCCGTTGGCAAACCAGCTCAGCACGTCCTCGGCGATGTAGCTGGAGCTGTGCACGTTGGCCGGCAGGGCGCCGGCAACAGCGGCTCCCAGGCCGTTGTTGCGGGGCACCCAGTAGAAGGTGACGCCGTTCAGGGCGGTCACGGTTTCGCTGCCAGTGATGTTGCCGTTCTCATCCTTCACCGTCTGCTGGTGCTCGGTGGCGTCCAGCAGGGCGCGGCTCAAGGTGAGGTGGGTGGTGCGGAAGCCCACGTTGCCCAGCAGCGCCGGGTTGCCAGCGCCGTTGGCGTCCACGTTGGTGGTTTGGGTGAGCACGTTCACGAACAGGTTGGCGCCGTGGGTGACGTTGTAGTCGGAGTCGTTGGTTACCTTGGCGCGGAAGCCACTGCCCTCTTCGTTCAGGTAGGCGCGCGGATGGCTGGTCCACGCCGGGTTGTATTTTCCGCCGTACTCTTTGTGCAGGGCGTCGTAGCCGTGCAGATAGGTGCCGGTTACGTAGTAGGGCAGGCTGCCACCGCTGTAGGTGGTGTTCTCGTACAGCGGCAACGGCGAAGTGGTGCCGTTGTTTTCCGCCAGCAGCGCGGAGTTGTGGCTGGCCGCGTTGATGTAGGAGTACATCTCCACCTGGGTGCGGGTGGGCGGCAGCACCACGTTCAGGGTGGTGTAGCTGTAGTGCTCGTAGGGCGAGTTCTGGGTAACGCGAATGCCCGTGGCCACATTGTCAACGCGAGGATTGGTGGGCTTCAGGCGGGTGAACGACGAGTTCAGGTAGTTGCCGCCGTTGTAACGGCCGTCGTTGTAGCCGGTGCCATCGGCGGCGGTGTTGTAGTTCACCTTACCGTCATTCCAGTAGCTGATCTGCCAGTCGGTGCGGAAGGTAGCGCTTACCGGATGGTTCACGAAGCGGTAGGTGCCCGCGCCCCAGAATTCCACGTAAGCGGCTTCCGCCTGGTTGCTCCAGCTGCCGTCGACCGCCTGCTCCATGGTGTGGAAGTAGCGGTTGGTCATGGACAGGCCGCGGAAGTAGGCGTGCTCGTAATCCTCACCAGTGGCCTCCCAGCCGTCCTTGTACAGCTTCCACACATCAGCGCTGATGACCACGTCGCCATCGCCGTTGATGGTGACGTAATCGGAAAGCTTGGCCTGCGGGTCGGTGGGCTGGCTGGGGGCGGAGGGGTCGGTAACGTCGCCGGCGGCTTCAGGGGTGAAGGCTTCATCGGCGCCGGCCCCCTTCACCGTAAGAGTTACGGTGTCGGTGCGCAGGGTGTTGGCTTGCGCGGGGGTTTGGGCCACCACGGTGCCCACTGCCAGGGCGGTCTTGGCCTCCTGGGCCGGGGCATAGTAGCGGTCGTCGTCCGGGTCGCCGTACACGGTAATCTCCACCACGTCGCCGGCGTACAGCGGCGCGCCCGCGGTGGTGTCAGCCTTCAGGGTGTTCCAGCCGATGATGCTGCCCAGCACCGGAATGGCATCAAAGCTGGTGTTGTTGGGGTCGTACCACTCGTCCTTGTCTTCCTCGGGGCTGTACAGCAACTTCGCCTGCAGCCCCAGCGCCTCGATGGCGGCCACCACGGCGGCCACATCCAGGTTGCCGGCTTCGTAGTCGGTCTTGATGGCGGCCACGGCGGTTTCATCCACGGTGCCCTGGTAGGTTACCTTCACGTTGTAGCCGCGGGCCAGCAGCTTGGCCTTGGCAGCTTCCACGTCTTGGCCCTCTACCAGCGGCGTCCACAGGCTGGGCACCTGCAGCAGCGGGTTGCTCTCATCCCCCGCCTCGTCGGCGATGCGGGCGTTGTAGGTATCCAAGGTGGTGAGGTAATCCAGCTGATCGTAATCGGCCAGGTTGCCGCCCTTCTCCCGGATGGCCTGGTACAGGTCCTTCGCCGGAATGGTGATGGTGCGGGTGTCGGTGGTGAAGTCGGGGCTGTAGCGCAGCGTGATGTCGTTCACGAAGCTGGCGTCGAACAGGCCCTTGGACAGCACGATGGCGCTGGTTTCAAAGCCCACATTCTCCTTCTTGCCATCCTTGTCCATGTCGTCTTGGAACATGGGGATGTTGCTGGTGGCAAACGCCGCCTTACGCATGGGGAAGTGGGTGTTGTTGGTGAGGGTGAAGCGGTAGCCGCTGCCGTCCTCCTCGTAGTAAGAGTTGGTGGGGGCGTTGTTGGCGTCGGTGCCGTTGGCCTTGTTGCCCCGCTGCACCAAGGGGGTTTCCTCGGTGCCGTCCAGGTGCCGCTTCTCGGTGGCCACTTCGCTGGCGGGCTGGGTGGAGCGGCGGAAGCTGGTGGTGGCCACACGGGGCAACGTGGGGAACGGGCGCGCGAACAGGGTGGCCTTCGCGCCGCTGGTCCAGGTGTCGGCCCCCTTGAAGTAATGGCGGTCGGCGGTGTTGTCCTCGTGACCAGTGCCCACGGCCTGCACGTTCATGCGGTACTTGTGGATGTTGGTCTTGTAGGAAATGATGCTGCCGCACACCGGGTAGTCGCTCCACTGGGTACCGCGGAAGGAAGCCGGCAGCAGGCTGGCAACGTTCACCCGGCTGTTGTAGCGCCACTCGGAGCTGTGCACACGCTCCAGCACGCGGCCGTACAGCTCCAGGTCGTTCACGTCGTTGGTGTAGCCGTACAGGTCTACAAAGGCATCGGCGCTGGTGCCGGCCTGGTAGTGGTCGATGTGCACCACGGCGTTCAGCAGGTAGCCCTCTTCCCACTGGCTGTAGGGAATCACCAGGTTGCCATCTCCGTTGTAGCCGTACAGGCGGGCCATGGCGTCGAACGACACCCACATGTTCTGCTTGGTGGTGTTGCCGCGCTGGTAGTAGGTGAAGGTGAAGCCGGAAATCTTCGCCGCATCCAGCAGCGCCTTGTTCACGGTGAAGTACTTAGTTTGGAAGCCCTGCACTGCGTTCTCGTAATCCTCGATGTCATCGAAGCCGGGGATTAGCTTGGCGCGGATGGAGGCGCCGTCTTGCAGGTTGGAGTACAGCGGAATGCCATCGGACAAAATGCCATCCGCCCCCACGCATACGGTGTGGGGATCGCTCCAATGCTGCACGGTGTACCAGCCGCCATTGGAATTCTGGTGGCTGGTGGTCCAGTACTGACCGTGGTAGCGGTTGTTGCGGTTGCCACTTAGATAGCCGCTGGCAGTGGTGCTGCCCACCAGCGAGCTATTGTGGGGCACGCTGGCGCCGCACAGCACGCAGGCACCGCCAGAGGTGGTGCCCCCCAGCGCGGTGTTGTGGGTGGGGTTCTGGTCATGGGCCTCGTCGGTGGTGCCGATGCGCAGCTCGGCGTCCCACATGTCGCGGCCGTCGTTGGCCAGGCTGAAGCGATAACCGGCGCCGTCTTCGCCCCAGTAGCTGGTGGCCTGGTTGCTCATGGCGTAGGTGATGCCGTCGCCGTTGTCGTTGGCAGTGGCCTTCGCCGGGCCCGGGTCCTTCGCGTCGAAGTAGGCAGAGGCGCCCACCTTCGGGATGGACTGGCCGGCCAGCGCCAGCAGGTCGGCGCGGGACTTCGACCACATCTGCTCAGAAGCGTCCTCGCGGTTGTTGCCCAGGGCTTCCCACTCAGAGTTCTTGTAAGTGGCCACAAATTCGGAGTTGGCTTCTACGTGCACGTAGAAGTTGTCGAAGTAGCTCTCGCGCCAGTACTCGAACTCGTAGTCGCGGAACTGGGAGGGCAGGGTGATGTTCTGGGTACCGCCGCAGCCGCTCTTGGTGCCGCGGAAGTAGTAGTTGTGGCCGGCGCAGCCGTGGTTGCTGCACTGGCCGCCAGTCACGCCCACCGAACGAGTGAAGTCGAAGTTCTCACGGAAGTAGATTTCGCGGTAAATCTCGTCCACGTTGGGCGAGTCGGTGGTGTAGCCGAACAGGTCCACGAAGTTCTCGTTGCCAGACAGGCCGGGCAGCACGAAGCCGAACGTGAATTCCACCTTGATGGTGTCGTTGCCATTCTTGCCGCGGTTTTGCAGGCTCCAGTCTTCGGTTACGGTGTCATCGGTGCGATAGCTGCCGTCGTTCTTGGCGGGGTTCTTCAGGGCCCAATCGGAAGCCGGCAGCAGCTTGCGGGTGCTCCAGGCCTCGGAGGGGATGATCACGTCGCCGTTGGCCTGCTTGTAGGTTTCCAGGTATTCCGCCAGCTCGGTGCCCTGCAGGGTAGTGGTGTAGGTGTTGGTTACCATCGCGTCCTGCTTGGTGCCCTCAGGGGTCCACCAAATTTTGATGGAGTCCAGCGTGGTGTTCTCCAGCAGCTCCTTCGAAATGGTCATGTGCGTGGTGTGGAAGCCCAGGTTGTTGTACTTGGCCAGGCCCAGAGTTTGGCCGTCAACGGTTTGGGTGTACACCTTGCCCTTGATGTCGCCGATGGTGAGGCGCGCGCCTTCCTTCATGGCGAATTTCTGGCTGTTGGACACGATGGTGCGGAAGCCGGAGTTGTTCTCGTTCACGTAGCCGAAGGGGTACGGGCGATGGTACAGGTCAACATTGTTGCCGTTAGTGTCGATGTCCATGGCAACGGTGCTGCGACTCCAGGTGGTGGAAACGGGGTTGTAGGCAGAGGCATCGCCGGCCTTCGTGCCGTCAAGGCGCACGGTGGGGTTGCGGTACACGTTGCCGTTGTACAGGCTGGTAACGCCGTCGATATGGGCCTTGCCAGCGCTGTTGTCCACTGGGTCGCCGCCCACAACGCCGTAGGTGCCGTCGCCGCGGTTGCCGGGGGTGGTGTTGGGGGTGTCGCCCTTGGCCTTTGCCGACACCGAACCCTGGTAGCCGCCATCGTTGGCGGAAACACCCACGCCGTAGGCGCCGATGTAGTCCTTCGGGTTCACCGGGGCCAGCAGGGCGTTCAGCTGGGCGGTTTGGTTCCAGCTGCGGGCCCAGGCGGCCACAATTTCGTTGGTGGTGAACTTGGCGCCCAAGCGGATGCCGGGGCAGGTGCCGCTGTCGGTGGTGCAGCCGGCGCCGCCAGTGTGGCGGTTGTCGGTGAGGCCGTAGAACTCCACGAAGGGCAGGCTGTCCTGGTCGTTCGACTTGATGTTGGCCTTCAGGTAGCTGTAGTTCACCTTCACGCCGGCCAGGTAGCCGTTGTTCCACAAAATGGGGTCGATTACCAGGTTGCCGTCCTTCACGGTGATGGGGGCAGCGTCCTCGGGGGCCTTGCCCTTGATTATCAGGTCCACCGTGGTGCGGGTGGTGCCGTCGGTGCCCACCACCGGATAGGTGCCGTCGGTGTTCTGGGTGGCGTTGATGGTGATGGACAGCACGTTGCCGTCGTCGGTTTTGTAGAAGGTCTTGGCGTCGATGGGGGCCGCAACGGCAGCCATGTAGGTGGCGCGCACATCGAAGCCCTGGTTGGTGAGGGTTTCGATGGCGTCTTCACCGTTCTTGTTGGCCCATGCGTCCACCTTCACCGGCGTCGTGGGATAGCTGGGGGGGGTGGTAACCGGATCTTTAATGGAATGGTGGCGCGGGGTGGGGTCCACCACGGTGATGTTGCCGGGGTCGGTGCCCTTCACGTACACGGTGATGTCGTCGCCCTGCTCGGTGTAGCGGTAGTCGGCGGCGGGGTTGGTGCCCACCACGGTGCCGTTGGGGATGCTGGCCCAGTCGGCGTAGCCAATCTGACCCAGGCTGGTGTCGGTGCCGTAGCGGATGTCCAGGTCGGCCGGCTGGGCGGTCACGAACTGCGGGGTGATCACGAAGTGGCCGGCATTGTACAGGGTGTCGAACACGTTTTGCGCGTTCGCCGCGTCCCAGCGCTGGCCCGCCACATTGGGGATGGCCACCACGGTGCCGATGGGGCTTAAGCCTCCCGTGCCGAAGTCGTCGGAGAGGCGGGTGCGCACGTCTTCCAGCCCCAGGGTGGAGCCTTCGCCGCTGTTCAGCAGCCGCTGCAGGTCGGCCAGGGAAATCTTAATCTCATGGCGCACCAGCTTGTCCGCCTCGGTGGCGGGAGCATCGGCGGCGGTGTCGTTGGTGTAGTAGTACAGGCTCACCGAGGTGGCGGTGCCAATGCTCACCGGGTCGAACAGCAGGTTGCCGGAAAGGGTGAGCTTCTGGGTTTCGTAGTCCAGCAGCTGGTGGTTCAGGGTGTGCTTGGTCAGGTCGCCAATCAGCAGCTGGCCGCCGCGCACAGCGTTGTAGATGGTGTTGTTGGAAAGGCTCACGCGGTAACCGGAAGCACCGTAGGTGTAGTAGGTGTTCATGGTGGAGTGCTTGCCGGAAGTGGCGGCGTCAAAGCCGGTGATGCCGAAGGTGAGGTAGTCCTCCGGGTTAGTGGCGGCGTTCTGGTGGGAGTTCGGGTCCAGAACGTTGGTGTCCTTCGCACCGTTGTAGGCCTGGTTCGAGGGGATGATCACAACCGGGTAGGGGCGCCCCAGCAAGGTGGCGCTGTCGGCGGCAGTGGTGTCCCACGCCTTCTGGGCGTACTCGGTGCCGAAGGTGGCGCCTACCTTCATGTCCACCTTGTTGTTGGCGGTGCCGTACACGTCGATGTACACGTTGTCGCGGTAGCCGTCCTTCACCTTCTGGGCCACGTCCTGGTTCACCTCGGTGTTGGTGCTAGAGGTGGTCCAGTCAAAGTTGCGGTTGTCAACCACATTAGCGCCGAAGCCGGTCATGTGCTGAGTGAAGTTGGTGAGGTACACCACGGTGCTGTCCACGTTGCCATCGCTGTCGTAGTGGATGGGATCGCAGCCCCAGGCCTTCGAGGTGATGTACAGCATTTCCTTCTCTTCGCTGTACATGATGCCCCTGTCGGCGGCTTCCGCCTTCAGCTGGGCGATGTCGTAGTTGTTCTGGTCCAGCGTGGTGGGCTGGCCGTTGCCGGCGGCGGCGCGCAGGTAGCGGCCGGCGATGGTGATCTTGCGGTAGTTGTCCACCGGCACACCGTTCTTGGTAACGCTGCCGTCCGGCTCCTTGGTAAATCCGGCGTTAACCTCCCCCTTGGCCACCGGGTCTTTGTAGATGTCAGCGTCGGTGTAGAAGGGCTCTCCCTGCTTGGCAGCGTTCTCGTCGATGGCGATGATTTCCAAATCCGCCAGCTTCGCTACGTCCAGCAGCCGCTTGGGGATGGCGATGGTGTCGGTGATGAAATCGCGGCGGGTGCCGGCGCTGGGGTCGGCCGGGTTGGCCGGGTCGCGGAACGGGATGGGACGGTCGGTCTCGTCAATAGTGATGAGCTTGCCGCCATTCAGCAGAGCGTTGTTGTTCTCTTTGATTTCATCGGCAGTAAGCTCGCTGCTGGTGCGGTCGTTTCCGTTGCTGTCCACCAGCGCGGTGCCGAATTGCAACTTGCTGTCACCCAGGGCGAAGTTCGAGTCGTTGGCGATGTTCAGGCGCCAGCCACTGTTAGTATCGCCAATCCAGGCCTCAATTTTCTGCACGTCCTTGGGCAGGGTTGACTTGGGCAGCGCGGTGTTCTGCGGCTCGCCGTTCTCGCCGGCACCGCTGTTCTCGCGGTAAGCTTCCACGGTGATGGTGGGGTCTACCTGGGCCTTGCGCGATACGATGATGGCCTTGCTGGTGGCGGTCAGCTGCTGGTCTTTAGTGCGGAACATGGTGTCGATGGACTCATAGTTGGTGCCCAGAGTGCCAGTCAGCTCAATTTCGCCGATGGTGATGGGGGTGCCGTACAGCTCCACCCACATGTTGGCGTTCTCCAGGGTTTTGCCGGGGGCCAGATCCTGCACGCCCTTGATGCGCTTGAAGTTCACGCGGGCCGAAACGAAGTATTCGCCGTTCCACAGCTCGTCTGCCTTCAGCACGCAGTTGCCGGCGTCGGCGTTGGTGCCATCGTCGGCGATCACGTACTTGCTCACGCCCTCGTGGAAGGTGCCGTCCTCGTCGGTGGTGTCGTTCCAGTACAGGGTGCGCTTTTTGGTGGCGTTCTTGATGGCCTGCTCGGCGGGGTCGTAGGTGGTAATTTCGATGGATTCGATGTCCATCATGGCCAGCAGGTCTTTGCTGAAGGCCAGGCTCATGGCGTTGAAGGCCTCGCCGGTATCCTTCACGAAGGCGGTGGAGTTTTCCGCCTTCAGGCGCATGTTGTTAATGGTGAAGTAGCCGGGGTCCAGCATGCTCATGGAGTCGTTGGTCAGCTTGAAGCGCCAGGCAGCGCCGCTGTGGTTCAAGATGACAAACTGCTTTTCTCCCTCTTTGGCTGGCGTTTGGGAGTTGGTGTCCAGAACGATGTCGGCATTGGACATGGAACCCTTGGCCACCACGCCCGGTTCGGGATTGATGGCGCTGCGGAACACCGCCGACTGCTGAGCGGTGCTGGTGAGGGTGGAGGTGTAACGGCCCCCAACCGCGGTGGAAGGGTCGGCCAGCGCGAACACGCGACTGCCGAACTGGGCACTGGCGGTGTTGGTGTAGTCCACACCGGGAATTTCCATGATGCCGGTCCAGCGAACACGGGCAGCCATTTTGATTTCCTGCTGGAAGGGGGCCCGGAAGGTAATCCGCACGTTACCGGTGAAGTTGGCGCCGCTGTGGGTAATGCCAATCAGCGGATTCACCCCCGCCTTGTTCAGCACGCCGCTGATGGCGTCGTTTTCCATGGAGGCGTCATCATAGGCGGTGGTGCCCAAGCGGTAGTGCAGCAGGCCGTCGGTAGCAGTGGTGTCCAGCTCGGGCGCGCCAGCGGTTACCCAGTAAATGTCATACTCGTCGGCGCCCTTGGGCTCTTCCACCTCAAACTGAACCACCATGCCGCGGGGCAGCTTGCTATCCACCGAGTTCAGCTTCTTCTCGAAGTCGTCATAGTTGGTATCAAAGTAGGTGCCCAGGCTCACCTTCTCATCGGCCTCCATGTCCCACAGCTCTTCGGGAGTGTTCTCGGGGTCGATGATGATTTCCATGTTCATCAGGCGGAAGTAATCCGGCAGGGTTTCTTCCAACACAGGGCCCGCAGTGGGGTCGACCACATCGGCATCGGCCCAAGAAGGCACCTGGTTTTGGTTTTTCACCAGCACGCGGATGGGGTTGCCGTCGGCGTCCAGCTTGGGGGTGGTGGGGTTGCCGTCGGCGTCCAAGTTGTAGTCGTCATACTCGAAGAAAGCAGCGGTTTCGCCGAACAGGGGCATGTTGCCGCTGGTGGCCAGATTGCTGGTTTCAAAGGTGCTGGGGTAGCCCACGTAGCTTTGGGTGGAGGAGGTGCGCAGGTTCTCGGTCACAGTGCCGTCGCCGGCGGTGGTCTTCTCCACGGCGTACTTGCCCACGGTCATGCCCACGGTGGGCTCTTTGAAGGCCTCCCAGAAGGGGGACTCGTTGATGCCCCAGGAGTAGTCGCCGTCGCCCAGGCCGCCGAAGCGGGCGGTGAGGTTACTCTGCATACTCACGTAGTAGCCGCGACCATCGGCGCCGTTGGTGAGGCCGATGTTGGGCACGTAAGGCACCGCCACCAGGAAGGTGATGCTGGTGCCGCTTTCTTCCACGTGGTCGAAGTTGTCCGGCAGGGTGGAGCCGCCGCCCTCGCCGCCGCCCTCTCCGCCGCCTTCGCCGCTGCCATCGCCTTCACCGGAGCCGTCGCCGCTGCCATCGCCGGTGCTACCGCTGTTGCTGATCACCGGATTTCCGTCTATGTCGGCATTGTAGGCGGGCGACAGGAAGCCGTCGCGGGCGGTGCGGGTGTTGATGTCGTCGTTGCGCACCACAAACGCGATGGTGCCCGATTGTCCACGGGTGGCGTAGGGGATTACCTGGGAAGCGTTGTCTTTGAAGGAGGCCAACACCTGTTCCTGGCGCTGCTCGAACTCTTCCTTGGTTTCGCCGGTTTTCTGATTGATGGTCACGCCCACGCGGCGCAGATACTGGGCGCGGCTCTCGTCGGGGCGCCGCTCGAAGAACTTCTCGTAAACGTCATCCACGTTTCCGAAGCCGTCCATGTCTAGCATGTCGTACTCTTCGTCACTCCACCCAGTGGTGTTATATATAAGTACGCCGCCTTCTTTCGGCTTGCCCACAAACTCGCTGCCCTCGGCGGCAATGGCGCCGTTGGGGTCGGTTACCTTCTCCGGGTTCAGCGGGTCGGCCTCGTTGTAGAACCACGCGGCGTGGTCTTCACGCAGCATGCCTTCCATGTTGTTGGACTCGGTGTTCATGGCGCGCAGATTGTAGTCCACGAAGTCGATGGTGGCGGTGCTGCCCACCGGCGAGGTGTTCTTGGTGGTTACCTTGTACACCATGTAGTTGTAGCGGTCGTACAACACGTTGTCCGACACCTTTTCATAGGTGGTCTCGAACTCCAGGTTGGTTTTCAGGAAAGTGATCTTGCGCAGGCCGAAGGTGCCCGGGTCGCCGGTCATGGGGATGGTGTAGGGCTTGCCGTACTTGCCGTCTGGCAGGTACTGGTTCTTGCCCAGGGTGTAGCTGTAGGTGGTGCCGCCGTAGATGATGGAGCCGCCGGCGTTTTCGGGTATGTTGCCGTTCATGGACACCTGGAAGCTGGGCACCTGCAGGCCGGACACGGGCATCTGGTAATCGAAGCCATCGCTGCCCTGCTTGCCCTTGTACTTCAGGTACAAACAGCCGGTGAAGCCCTTGGTTTGAAAGTTGGCAATGCTGTAGGATTGGCCGTCGCTGCCCACTACCGCGCCCTTAGGGTCGGGAATGTACACCTGGTTCATGCCGCAGTTCTTGTCGGGGCCACCCTGGCCGGCCATGTAGTCGTCCAGCATGATCATGTCGCCATTTTGGTTGTACTTCAGGTACACGTACCAATTGTCAACCAAGTTGTCCGGCAAGGTGATAGACATATAGGGAGCCAGCGGGTTGTCGTAGTGGTAGTAGTTTCCACTACCGTTATAGGGGGTGTGTACCCAGTCGGTGAAGTACTGGGTGGAGGCCATGCCGCCCTGATCGTTGAAGTACAGGTAGGGCACCCATAGCTCCAGCGTGGTGGCGTAGTAGTCGCGCAGGTCTTCAGGGGTGGCCGGCTTGTCAGAGGGCCAACCGCTGGGCACACCGAAGGTCATGCCGCCGTAGTAACCGGAGTCGCCCTCGGTTTTCACGTTGGTCTGCACGATGGGGCTTTCCTGGTTGGACACCAGGTACACGCCGTCAGCGATGCGCTTGTTGGCGCCCTGCACGTTCAGCCACAAATCGAAGTGCTTGGTGGGGTCCAGCGTTTTGTAGGGGCTGGCCGCGCGGGGGGCCGCCTGGTACAGGGCCAGGCCGGCTTGGGCCATCGAGAAGGTGATGGGGTTGGCCAGCGCCTCGATTTCCTCTTGGGAGGCGTCGGCTTCCGGCTCGGTGGGCTCTTGGGGCTCGTCCCCTTCGGTGGGCTGCTCACCAGGGGTTTCCTGGTTGTTGCCCTCGGTGGGGTCGTCCCCCTCGGCCGGGTTTTCCGGCGCTTCGGGGTCTTCGGGCTCCTCGGGAGCGGGCGCCTGGTAGGCGAACTGCAGCATCTGCTGGGGCAGGGCCACGGCGATGGTGCCCTCTTCCTCTTCCAGAGCGTTGTCCTGGCCTTCTTTCTCTACCAGCTCTTCCTGCACCAGCTCGGCCTCCACCTGGGCCACCAGCGTGGCTTCCAGGGTGGTCACGTCATAGGTGGGGTCGGCCTCACCCTCGTCGGCGGGCAAGCCCTGGCTCAGCAGCTGGTTGGTGGCGTCAATTAGGTCGGGGTTGGTGGCGTTTTCGTTGCCCTGGCTGATGTGCACCAGCGCCGGCGCGCTGTAGGGCACCAGCACCACAATCTGGCGCTTGGGCTGGGCGGCCTCATCGGCGGCGGTGGCGTTGGCCGGCAGCTCGGTCAGCTGCGGGTTGCCTTCCACCGGGATGTCCAGCACCGCGTGGCCGGGCACATCCTCTTCCACCTGGGCATTCAGAGCTTCAAGGCCAGCGCCTTCCAAGGCGGCGGCGTCGGCCAGGTTCAGAGATTCCTTGTCTCCGTCCGAAAGGGCGGTGATGTCGAAAGCACGCACGCCGTCGGCGTTCATGCCGCCGCGGCCCTCGGCGTCGGGCAGGTCGGCCAGGTTCAGCTGGTAGCCCTTCTCGGTGAACTCGCCCTTGGCGGCGGTGATGGTGAGCAGGAAGGCGGCAATGCCTTCGCCGTTGCCCTCCGCGTCGGGGGTGAAAGTGGGCTGGGCCAGCATCTCCACGCTGGTGCCCAGGGCCACGGTGGCTTCGGCGTTTACCAGCGTGAAGCTGGCGGCCGTCTGCTGGTTGGTGGGGCACACGATGTTGTTGCCCTTCAGCTTGTTGTCCTCGTCGCGGGCGGCGGTGAAGCTGTTGGCCACAAAGCCGCCGGACACGGAAACGGCCTGGTCAGCGGGGATTTCGCCCAACATATGAGCGGTCATCTGCGGCAGCTGGGCGTCGGCGCGCAGCTGGTTGCGGGTGGTTTTCACGGTCACGCCGTTTTCGTCCTGGGCGCCGTCGTAGCGGAACAGGATTACGCCGGACAGGCCCTTCTCCAGCTCCTTCTCGGTGTGCTTCAGGAACTGGGCGCCGTGCTGAGTGTACACGCTCCAGCCTTGGGGCACGTCGTCGGTGCTCAGCACCACACGCATGCCGTCGGCGTCGCCTCCGCGGTACTTCCACTCCTCTTCGCTCAGGGTGGTGTGGAATTCGTAGGCCTGGCTGCCGTCTTCGTCGGTTTGGCCCTCCAGGGCGGTGCGGTACACGTAGGGGGCGTTGAACACCACCGCTACGCCGTCGTTGTCTTCGCGGGCGCCCAGGTAGCCGCCGTCCAGCTGGCGGGCGAGGTTGCCAAAGCTGGGGGTGAGGGTGAGCTCCTGGCCGTTCACCTGGTAGTTTCCGTCAGAATCCTGCAGGGCGCCGGTGGCGGTCATGCTGAAATTCAGGCGCTCGGCAAAGGCCTCTTGCAGCTCTTCGTCTTTCATCGAGGCGGCGTTGTCGGTGGTGTCGCTGCGCTTCTCCTGGGCTTCATCGCTGATAACGGGCAGCACCGCGTCCGCCGCAACAAGGCCTTCGGGCATGAACTCGGCCAGCTCTGCTTCGCCGAGGGTGGTGATGGCTTGCAGCCCCAGCTCTTCGAAGTTGGGGGCGTCGCTTTGAGGGTCTTCGCCGTTCTCGCCGTCGGTGGCGGCGGCGTCATCTTCGCCGTCTTCGCCGTTGGCGCTGGGGTCGGCAGCGTCGTCGTTGGCGTCAGCTTCACTGGGGTCGGAGGCGGAGCTGTCGTCGGCGGCGGTGGGGGCGTCACCCAGGATGGCGGTACGGGCTTCGGCGATGGAGGTTTCGTTCCACGCCATCAGCGACAGCGTGAACGCCAGAAACACCGAGATTACGTTCATCCACAGGGGATTTTTTCGGCGAGGAGCCGTGGACAGCGCCCCGAGGGCACCCTCCGCGCCTTCCGTGTTCACGGCCGGCGGCTGCTGGCCTTGCGTGCGCGTATATGCGTCAGTTGTCGCATTTGCGCCCTCCCCGAATGCGGCCGAAGGAATACCATCGGTCTGACCTGGGTTTTTACCTCCCAGGTTTTGATCAGCCAAATGGCTGTTCAAATGGTGCTTCATAACTATCAACCCCTAGTCCTCAAAGCTTTAGGGCGCAGTTCGCCCTTAATTGTAGATAGTTAGGTCACATTTTATACACAAATGGGTTACAGCTCAAGGGCAAGCAAGTAACTCATCTTTATATATGGATGGTTTTGAGCACAAGCGGCGGAGTGGGTTTTTGCACGTTTCTCGACACGGGATAAATCCCCTGTTCAATATGACCCTTTTGCTCTTTATTACGGAGTCAAAAAGTTCTCCACCGATAGTGGATTAAACGGCGATGAATGGCGTTTCTCCTTTGTTGATCAGCCAATTTTCCAGCGGTTTTAAGCGCGTTTTCCCTAGGTTCCCTAAGGCCAGGCTTTGCGGCCTTTGCAGGAAAAACCTGCCCTTCCTGCTGATTTGCGGGCAGGGAAAATGATGGGGGCTGCGCGCGGCGGCCCCCATCATGTTGTGCTCGGTTGGTTGGATGCGAAAATGCAGGGCCCTGTCCGCTTGGCCGCTGGAGAGTAGAAGGGCAAAAAGCCTACCTACCTGCTAGTCCCAAGGATTTGGCTCAAAGAATTCCGTGGTGGCCGGGCGGTCGGAATAGGGGTCATACCCGTCGTCATCTTCGTTTTCCGGCCTGATAAACGGGGCAATATCCGCGGGCTTTTGCGTTGCTTTCGCAGGGCTGACGGCAGAGATTTCGAACCTTGATCGCTCCCTTTCCGAAGCTAGTGCGGAAAAGTTATCCACCGATTTTCCCCTATTATTCCCATTAGAGCATACTCCAGGAGTGACGCGAGACGAAGCAATTCGCTCATCATTTCCCTGCTCCATCTGAGTTTTCTTACGGCTTGGTAACGGCGTTGTTACGATTGTCACTCGCGCCGGCCGCGTCTGGAAGGGTTTTTTCGACTGATCCACTCCGCCTCCAACAAGTCCAAACAAGGCTGCTCTCCTACAAAAAATTATGTCCCCACCCCAACCAGAATCCACAACCAACCTCCCCATCTCCACCCCACCCCCACAACTCTTCCCTCCACCCCACCCCCCCCTTCCTCGCAACCTTCGCAACCCACGCAGCTCCCCCACAACTCCACCCCATCCTCGC